>OJJJ01000072.1_pt1 | contig 72020 bp, 67 predicted proteins | sample 1596311 | NCBI WGS metagenome assembly OJJJ01 (sample SAMEA4350140, study PRJEB24818) | metagenome | biome: human; feature: gut; material: faeces | place: Denmark | collected 2013-09
AAGAGGATGACCATTACCGCAATTGCGATACAAAAGTAAAAGTTCGGTTCTTTCAGTAATTTTTTCATAGTTTTCACTCCTCATTTTCCTATCTTACCATTTTCATTTGGTGATGCAACTGTTTTTCCAGCAAACCGTGGAGACATTGCACACACAAAAAGAGTGCTTCCGTCAAGTTTAGAAGCACTCTTTCTTTTTAAAAATAGCCATCGGTATGAAAAGCCGTCACCCGTTTGGTTGTGAGATCTTTGGGCTTGTGACGTTCAGCTTCCTCAACGATTCTCAGGGCTGTTTTGCGTTTTTTTCTCCAGTAAATAATGACGAACCCATCTCGTAGCCTTCTACATAATGATTCAACCGCTCGACGACCTCTGCTGCCGCTTCTTGTGACGGCGTGATGATCAATAAAATATCAAACCCTGCAATCGTGCCGACAATTTCTGGCAGCTCCATTTCATCAAGATAATTGGCGATCACATCGGCGCCATTTTCAGCCGTATGAACGACAACTAAAAAGTCAATCTGCGTAATCTTTTTTAGATACTCATACATCGAAAACGCAATTCTGTCTTCTAGATCCTGCTCTTTGGATTCAAAAATTGAATAATACGGTCGCCCATTTTTGGCATACGTTTTAGCGATGTTCATTTCCCGCATGTCTCTAGAAATCGTGGCTTGGGTAGCTGAAACATTTTCTTTTTTTAATAAATTCATCAATTCTTCTTGAGACTCAATCCGATGTAGGACAAAAAGTTTTTTGATAATTGCTTGTCGCTCTTTTTTTTTCATTTACTTGATCCGCTCCTCTCAAGTCGCCTCGCTTACTGAAATAGTTGATCCGTCTCGTTCACTTCTTGAAACGCAGCTTACAAGAACAACATCGAGAAGATTAAAATGGCAAGATTGGAAATTCCGATAACCAGTAACGGTTTGCGCATAAAGCGAGTCCAAGTAGAATAGTTGACCCGCGCCAGCTCCAATCCGCCCATCACGACGCCAGAAGTTGGTGTGATCAAATTCACTAATCCGCAACCAGCAGTAAAGATCATAACCATGACGTTCGGATTGAGTCCGATGCTTTGCGCCAAGGCACCCATGATAGGGATCGATACATATGCCAGTCCTGAAGTCGATGGAATCAAGAACGATAAGAGCAGATACAAAATATAGGCGCCAATTACGAACAGGACAGGTGATAACCCTTCTAAAAGATGGGAAGCCCGATCCAAAATAAACAGATCCAAGTACGTCGTTTGCATAATGTAGGAAGCCCCCCGTGCCACAACGATGATCAAGACAACGGATAAAATGTCTTTGACCCCATCGATAAAGTTGGTCACGATTTCTTTTTCTGAGAATCCTTGAATCAATGCAATGATGATACTGACGTAGAAGAACCACATAGCCAAATCACCAAAATACCATTCACCGAAGCTATTCCCCGTCAAAAAGGCGGTCCAACCGTCAAATACATGGATATCAAAGTCGCCCCAAGGAATCAAGGAAACCACCATGATCACAAAGGATAAGCCAAAAATCGTCAAAATCAGGCGATGCTTTTGCGTAAACGCCAAGGCTTCGTTCGTGTCTTTGACAAAATGCTCTTCCATTTCTTTTTGCTCTTGCAGCGATAAGATCGTGGAGCCTTTGTCAGCTTTGACTTTTTTGGCATAAGACATCACCACAAAGATACAATACGCGGTCGTGACTAACCAAAGCAATGCGCCAACTACTAGGATCGTGCCATTATTCGGAGCAATATCAATGCTTCGTAAGGCATCCATTGCCACCCCAGTAGCGAAAGGGTTAACGGTGGAGCCGATCACACCGGCACCTGCCCCCAACATGACGGTTCCTGCTGCGACGATCGTGTCAAAGCCCGATGCCACCATTGTGATTGCTAATAAGGAATAGAACGGAATCGTTTCTTCCGCCATTCCATAAGTTGAGCCACCAATTGAAAACAACACCATCAAAATCGGGATCAAAATCAACTCGTTGCCTTTGAGTTTTTTGACCAAATGCTGAATACCAGCTTCTAAAGCGCCTGTTCGTGTGACAATATTCAAAAAGCCACCCAAACAAAGAATAAACACACAGATCTCGATCGCATCACGAAATCCGTTAAAAGGCGCCATAAAGAAATCAGAAAACTTGGCACCGACGACTTGGCTGACCATCTCTTCTTGGCCTGCTGGTAATGAAGGTGCAAAGGGCTGACCGGCTAGTAGCCAAGAAGCGACCGTCAACGCAATAATGATCAGAAATAAGATACTGAACGATGTCAGCGACTTTTTTTCTTTTTGCTTTTTTTTCATCTTCGTTCCTCCTCTATTGAATCAGTCTTAGGTGCAAATTGCCAACAGCTAGTCTGTCTGTGGTCAATTCGCAACATGGGAAAAATAATCTTTGTCATAAATAATGAGTTCTTTGTAACGATAATAAATCTTTCTTTTATGCACGAGCGCCTTGATGGTTTGACTGACCGTCTCTCGCGTCGTTCCACTGTATTTAGCAATATCATTGATAAAAACTGGAAAAGGAATGCGAATCTGCTCTCCTTGTGACTGTCCGTGCTCGATCATCAAGAGACCGATCGTATTGACGACTCTTGTCTGCGCGCTAGAGGTGACACAGTACTCCACTCGGCGTCTTTGCTTCTCCAACTGCTGGCTCATTTGCTGATTCAGCCACAGCAACTGACTTGTAGATGAAACAACCAGCGGTTCAAACAGCGACATCGCTGCAAACTGCACGACAATGTCTGTTGCAGCGAATGCCGATACATCATAGTTGTCTCTTTCAAACAAGCCAATCAAAGGAAATAACTGATCAGGCCCAACAAAGTCTACATAACAATAGGAATCAGTTCCGTCGGTTTTTTCGATCCGTACGAGACCTTCGATCACATGGAATATCCGATCTCTTACGTCGCCTTCATAAAAAAGCACTTGGCCTTTTTTGTACGTACGGCAGTAAATATGCTCCTTCAATCGCTGTTGATTTTCTTCTTCCAGCCATTGAAAGCTATTCGCTCTTGTTGATGGATCTTTTATTTGGTAGTCGATCATTTCTCTCACTCCAATGTTTTGGACTTGCTTTGCTACTTCGCTTATTTCCAGGTGATCTGTGTACCAGCGTCTTCAATTTCTGCCAGCTTATCTAAGGAAGTAATCACTGCCCGTTTTTCCGTGCCCATTTTGACAAAATTCAAAGCTGCTTGTACTTTCGGTAACATGCTTCCCGGTGAAAAATGCCCTTCATCGACATAGGTTTCCAATTCAGCGGCGGTCACATGATCCAACCACTGCTCATTTTCCTTGCCAAAGTTCAAAGCGATTTTTTCCACGCCTGTCAAAATGATCAGCTGATCCGCATCGACTAAACGAGCTAATTTTTCAGAAGCAAAATCTTTATCGATCACGGCTTCAACCCCCAGCCCATTATCTAACACGGGAATGCCCCCGCCGCCTGCGCAAATAACGATCGTGTTTTGTTCAATCAGCGCCTTGATGCTGGCAACTTCTTGAATCGCTTGTGGCGCTGGACTGGCAACGACTTTCCGCCAACCACGACCAGCATCTTCACGATAGATGGCATCTGTTGCCGCCATGGCTTCTTTGGCAGCTGTTTCCGTTAAGAAAGGACCGATCGGTTTGGTCGGATGGGCAAATGCTGGATCTTGGGCATCGACTGTAATTTCCGTCACCACTGTCACTACCGGCTTAGCCATTTGGGCTTCTTTCAACTGGATTCTCAGCTCATTTTGTAACCAATAGCCAATACTGCCTTGCGTCATTGCCACACAGGTATCTAAAGGCATCGCTGGGTTTTTGCTAGAATCACTGGCTTGTTGCTGCAAAACCAAATTTCCCACTTGAGGCCCATTCCCATGGGTAATGATCAAATGAACGTCTTTTTGGATCAGGGGAATTAAATACTCGACGGTCTGTTTAAGCCGTTCTTTTTGCCCTTTGGCACTGGCATCATCTGCTAGGATAGCGTTGCCGCCGAGGGCGACAACGATCGTTGGTTTCTTTTCACTCATCTGCTCACTGCTCCTTCTTACACTCTAGGAATAAAGAGATCGCCTAAGGTTACTGCCATGATTGCTTTGATCGAGTGCATTCGGTTTTCAGCCTCTTCAAATTGACGGCCCCATTGACTGCGGAAAATGTCGTCTGTGATCTCCATTTCAGAAATGCCGAATTTTTCTTCGATCATTTTTCCATACGTCGTATTCGTATCATGGAACGCTGGCAAGCAGTGAAGCACGATCAAGCCATCGTCTTGTTTTCCAGTCGCCATTACCATTTCGCGGTTGATTTGGTAATCTTTCAACAGCTTCACCCGTTCTTCAAACTGGTCTTCTTCCCCCATTGAAACCCAAACATCGGTATACAGAACATCGGCATCTTTGACGCCTTTTTGAATATCGTCTGTTACCATCAGCTGACTGCCAGATTCTTTGGCAAATTTGTTGGCATAGTCTGTCACTTCTTCAGCTGGGAAAAGTTCTTTTGGTGCACAGATGCGAACATTGACACCTAAAATCGCCCCCGTCACTAACAAACTATTCGCCATATTGTTTCGGCCATCGCCCACATAGACTAACGTAATATTTTCTAATGTACCGAAGTTTTCTTTGATCGTCATGAAGTCAGCGATCATTTGGGTTGGATGCCATTCATCGGTCAAGCCATTCCAAACAGGAACGCCAGAGAATTTGGCTAAATCTTCAACGACTTGTTGGCTGAACCCGCGGAACTCAATGCCATCAAACATACTGCCTAAAACTCTGGCGGTATCTTCAACGGATTCTTTTTTGCCTAGCTGGATATCATTCGCACCTAAAAATTCTGGATGGGCACCAAGATCGATGGCAGCCGTCGTAAATGCCGCCCGTGTCCGAGTCGACGTTTTTTCAAATAAGAGGGCGATGTTCTTGCCTTCCAAATAGCGATGAGAAATATTTTGCTTTTTCAACTGTTTCAAATAGATGGAAAAATCAATCAGGTATTCTAACTCGGCTTTCGTAAAATCTTTTTCTGCTAAGAAGCTTCTTCCTTTAAATACTTGTTTCATTAGTAATTCCTCCTCTAGATTAAATATCTTCTCTGATAAATGGCATGCTCATGCAGCGAGGGCCGCCACGGCCGCGAACCAATTCACTGCCGGAGATTTTATGCAATTTGATGCCGGCTTCAGTTAACTTTTGATTGGTGATCGTGTTACGGTCATAGACCACGACTTCACCAGGTGCGATCGTCAAGGTATTGGAACCGTCATTCCATTGTTCCCGAGCTGCAGCGACCAAATCGTTCCCCCCACAGCGAATCAATTCCACTGCATCTAATTCTAAGTAGCGGCACAAAATGTTTTCTAACGTATCTTTTTCTTCTTTGATGGTTACGCCATCCCCGTCACGTGAGATTGAATAAACGGTCAGTTCGCCTTCAATTTCTGGATGGATCGTAAATTTGTCATAATCAACCATTGTAAATACCGTATCTAAATGCATGAATTTGCGTTCTTGACCAATATCAAAAGCTAAGACGTACTCAAAACTTGGTTCATGTTGGAACACATTACGAGCCAACTGTTCAATGGAAGTGGCATCTGTTCGTTGGGAGATCCCGATCGCTAACACTCGTTTTGACAGAACCAATTCATCGCCACCTTCAATTCGTGTTGGCTGATCACGGTCATAAAGCAAGTGCGGTGGCTGTTGTTGGAACATTGGATGATGAGCAAAAATGTATTTGCCATACAACGTTTCACGACGTCTTGTTTCTGAATACATGCGATTCAAGGAAACCCCGTTACCGATCGTCGCAAACGGATCGCGAGTGAAATACAAATTCGGCATTGGATCGATCAAAAACGGATACTGGTCATCCACAGCACCAGCTAGGCTTTGACTATGGGGCAATTTCAATTCATTTTTCGCTAGACCTGCCATCGTTTTATCGATGAATTGACGGTTATCTTCAAAAGATAAGAAATAATCGGTAATTTCAGCAATGATTTCTGGGCTTTGTAACGTTGTTTCTTCTAAATATTCCTTGATAAACTGCTCTTTGATTTCTTGACTAGTTAACGCTTCTGCTGCTAAATCTTCTAAATACAACACCTCCACATTATTATTACGCAATACATCGGCAAATTGATCATGTTCAGCCCTTGCTTGTTCCAAAAAGGGAATATCATCAAATAACAAGCGATTTAAATGATCGGGCACGAGGTTTTCTAATTCTCGACCAGGGCGATGGAGCATGACTTGCTTCAAGCGGCCGATTTCTGAAAAAACATGAATAGCATTTGACATTTCTTTACATCCTCCTTTGTTTTGATTACGCCTACATAGTACAAGAATGTATGCGCTTACCAAGCGACGTATTTCGCCTTCATTATGCAAAGCATTTGTCATTATGCAATAAAGAGTGAATATCTTCTTGCGAGCGTTTTTTTACTCGTTGTTATTTTTTTTTATGTAATATTTATTCAGCAATTTTTAAATAAGAATTTGATGAGAATCAAAAAATGATCGATTTTGTTCTTTTCTTTTGTTTTTGACGTCCCCGCCCAATGCAGGCAAAGCTTACGAAAGAAAAGAACTTTTTCAACCAACAGCTTTCCTTTTTCGATTAAAAAAATCCGATGGTTGCGACTAAATGTGGCTATGCTATACTTAATAAGATCGAAGGAAAAGAAAGGGGTTTGATAGGAATGACCTATTCAATCAATTGGGATCTAGAAACAATTTTTCCAGGAGGCAGTGATTCTGTTCAATTAAAAGAACGCATGAGCCAGCTGGAAGAAGAAATCAAAACTTACCGTGAAAAAGTTGACGCTTGGGTACCAAACGCTTCAGACAATGCGACAAAATTAGAGGAATTAATCGAACTTTCTGGCACAATCAATCAAGGATTTTCACAATGTGGCAGCTTTATCAATGCCTTGCTTTCAGGGAATGTCAACGACAGCAAAGCCAAAATCCTGACAGGCGACCTCTACGCAAAACTGCCAGCATTGCAAGCAGCACAAACCGTTTTCTCGAAAAAATTGACAGAAATTTCTGAGGATGATTGGACCGCGTTACTTACCGCGGAAAACTTAGCACCAATCGCCTTTCGTCTAAGCGAGATTCGTCGCGACGGCAAAGAATTGTTATCTGAAGCAGAAGAAACCATCATCAACACGTTAAATTTAGATGGCTTAAATGCTTGGAGCCAACATTACGATACGATCGTTGCCTCGATCGAAATTCCTTTCCTTCAAGAAGACGGCACGACGATCAACTTGTCCGCTGGTCAAGCCTTCAATAAAATGATGGGTGATCCAGATCCAGAAGTTCGTGCACGTTTATTTGACACTTGGGAAAAGACTTGGGCAGAAAAAGAAGACCTCTTTGCGGATACCTTGAACCACTTAGACGGTTTCCGCCTCTCTACCTTCAAACTTCACGGTGTCACTGATTACTTGAAGGAACCATTAGAATACAATCGTCTACAAAAAGCGACATTGGATGCTATGTGGGGCACAATCCAAAAGAACAAACAGCCGATCGTTGATTTCTTGACCCGCAAAGCCCAGCTTTTCGGCAAAGAAAAAATGGAATGGCAAGACCAAGATGCGCCGATCATCCTTGGAGACATGGAAGAAAGAACCTACACCTTTGATGAAGCAGCTGACTTTATTTTGACCAACTTCCGTAAGTTCAGTCCGAAAATGGCTGACTTTGCCCAAGTTGCTTTTGAAAAAAGTTGGATCGAAGCAGAAGATCGTCCTGGCAAACGTCCTGGTGGCTATTGCACCAGCTTGCCAGAAACCAAAGAGTCACGTATTTTCATGACCTACAGCAATTCAGTCAACGAAGTAGCGACGCTTGCCCATGAGTTAGGTCACGCGTTTCACAGCAGCGTTCTTTGGGAGCTACCAGAATTAAACCGCAACTATGCCATGAACGTCGCCGAAACAGCAAGTACCTTTGCTGAATTGATTGTTGCTGATGCAACCCTCAAAGAAGCGACAACGAAGGAAGAAAAAATCAATCTATTGGATGCCAAAATGCAAAATGCGATCGCGATGTTCATGAACATCCATGCACGCTTTATTTTTGAAAATAGCTTTTACCAAGCCCGTCAAAACGGCTTAGTTTCAGCAGAGCAAATTACGGAAATGATGACAGCGGCGCAAAAAGAAAGCTATGCGGATGGGTTAGCGACTTATCACCCGCATTTCTGGGCAGCCAAATTGCACTTCTTTATTGATGATGTGCCATTCTACAACTTCCCTTACACCTTTGGTTACCTCTTTAGTATGGGGATCTACGCGTATGCCAATGAAAAAGGGTCTAGCTTTGAAGAAGAATACATTGCTTTATTGCAAGATACTGCTTCAATGACGACGGAAGAACTGGCACAAAAGCACCTTGGTGTTGATTTAACAAAACCAGACTTCTGGCAAGCAGGGATCGATATGGTCCTAAAAGATGTTGCCAGCTTTATGGAATTGACTGAAGACTATATCTAAAAGAAAAAACCCTCTTCCAACACGACGCTTGGAAGAGGGTTTTTCTATCAGGCATTCAATAAAGTTAAGCCAATCGTTAAGTAGCCTGCGTACAGACACCAAATCAAATAAGGAATAAACAAGTACATTGCTTTTTTGTCGATGCGAGCAAAGAGGATCATACAAATAATCACTGATAGGACTAACAAGACAATAATGACCGTTCCTGCCCAGTAAGCATTCCAGCCAAAGAAAACGATACTCCACAAGAAGTTTAGTACTTGCTGGATCGCAAAGAAGATATAGGCATTCTTTTTAAGCGCTGGATTGACTTTGGCTACGATCAACAGATACAACGCTGTTCCCATAAAGGCATACAAAATCGTCCAAACGATCCCAATGATCCCACCAGGAGGGGCTAAAAAGGGTTTTTCCATTTGCGCATACGTTCCAGCGATGTCTCCTGCAAACAAACTCGAGATGATTCCTGTTGCTTCGATGCCGATCACACAGACCAGCCAAATCAAAAATTTCATGTTCTCCACTCCTTCTTTTTTTCATGACTCTCTCATTTAATCGTACCATCGAATCGAAAAAAAGCAGAATAGAACGCTTAAAAAAAGAAACGCCCGTGTGGACGTTTCTTTCTTGTTCCTTGCAATTTATGCTGCTTGCTCCCCTTCTTGGGCTTCTTGCTTGACTAGTCCTGCATCATAAGAACGAGCGAATGGGAAGTAGATCAAAAAGGCAACCCCTGCACATAAGAACGCACAAACGGCGGCTTTCCAATCGCCTCCACTTCCAATGAATGCGCCGATGCCGATTGGAGAAGGCCATGGCATTTGGGCGATCATCGGTCGAATGATCTCCAATTCGATCGCAAAATAGGCAATCGATGCGGATGCCATCGGTGCTAAGAAAAAGGGAATCGCTAAGAAAGGATTATAAATCAAAGGAATCCCGAAAATCAACGGCTCGTTAATATTGAATAAGGCTGGAATGATCGAAGCTTTTCCTAACACTCTCAATTGTTTTGATTTTGCCAGATAAACCAAGAATAAAGCGAGACCTAGCGTTGCTCCTGAACCTCCGACGGTCACATACGCATTGTTAAACTCACCAGCTAATGCAAAATTGGCGCCCTCAGCATTGGCTGTCAAATTACCTAAGGTGATTGGCGTCAATACAGAGAAAATGATATTTGCGCCATGGATTCCTACTAACCATAATGCACTGACTAAAAAGTAAATCACCATCAACCCTAACCAACTATTAGTCAAGTTCGTCACAAACCCAAAAGGCACGGCAATGATTTGGAAAATATCCGTTCCCGCTGCAACCAAAGCCCCATTGATAATAAGGACCGTGAATGCGACGACAAAGGCAGGGATCAATGCTGTAAAGGCACGGGCGACTCCCAATGGTACTTCTTCGGGCATTTTAATGACCCATTTTTTCGTTACACACAAGCGGTACAACTGAACAGCCAACACCGCCATGATAATACCGGTAAATATCCCGGTCGTTCCTAAACGCTCCACCCCATCGCCACCGATCGCCCAGCCATTGATGATGGTATTTTCTTGATCGGTGATTCGTGACATGCTGCCATCCACGATCATCAATTGTGGGATCGACATGAAAAAGGCAAACATCGATAGTAACGCCCCACTCATAGGCGCAAGATCCAACTCTTCTTCTTCCGCATAGATCTTGGTGTATTCATAGCCGAGAACGATACAAAAATATAATGCCAAAAGTCCCATTGTCGTACTGTTTGCCAGCATATACAAATCACTGACTCTGAAAAAAGTATTATTGAAGAAATCTTCTAAAAAGGTAAAGGTCTGTGGCAATACATTGATAACTAAAAACATCGAGCCAACGATCGTAAAAGGAATCGAAGCCATCCCAGCAGCCATGATGGCACGTACGATTTTGAACTGTGCCACTTTTCCTAACGGTCCCATGACGGCCGTTTCTAAGAGACTGAACAACTTGCTATTTGATTGTTCCATAATGTAACTACTTCCCTTCAATGAGTTTTTGGTATTCTTTAATATATCCATAATACGTATCTTTTTTGCGACGGATCTTATTGACACGCTGCAAACATAACGCAGCTAACATTAGCCCCACACTAAGCCAGAGTGTAAGAATGCCTCGATTGATCGGCGTATTTTCAAGAAAAGGAAAAACGAATGAAAACAGATGAGAGAAGTAGCAGATGGCGATTAACAGGAGATTCATTGTCAGTTGACAAAGATAAAACAAGCGCGTCCAGCGCAGTTTTCCAGCTATTTGCTCTGAATAGCTGCCATAAAGACGCACGTATTCCCCGATCGCCGAAATGGCCAAAATCAGCAGTGCCAGCGGGAGGATCAAGAGTACGGCATTGCTGACCATCGCTGCTAAGAACCAATAAAGATTTGCAAAGAAAAAGACTGCTAATACATACCTTAGAAATAAAAAGCGGTGAAACCGAAACGTTTTTTCTGCCATTTTTTTCTGCTGTTCTCGATTGGTCATTTGATCCCTTCCTTTCTATCGCTCTCGCTGGTATAACGCCAGCATTTCAATCGCCACTTCTCGCAAAGTCATCGTTGTCATTAGATGATCTTGTGCATGGACCATGATGATCTCCATGTCGATTTTTTCGCCGCTGGCGTATTCTTGTAATAAGCCCGTCTGTGCTTTGTGGGCCTCTACTAGTGCTTCGTTTGCTTGATCCAGTTTTGCTTGTGCTGCTTCAAAAGTTCCTTGACGCATCTCTTGGAATGCTTCATGAACGATCGTCCGAGCATTTCCGCTGCTAAGAATAATTTGAAAGGCTGTCTCTTGTAGTTTTTCTGATTTCATTGTTCTTTCTCCCTTACATGTGCGATAAATGTGTTCCTAGGTGATACCCGATAAAGCATTCCATAAAATGTTCAAAATCACCACTTGTTATGAGTGCATCTTTAAATGACTCATCTTCAATGATCGGTACTAACAGTTGGCTGATTTTGTTCAATTCTACTTGCCCCAATCGATCAGGGGAAAGTAAGAAAATCAGCTGGATCTGGTCATGCTCGTCATCCCATTTTATGCCTTGTTCTAGTATAGCAACGGCCGCATAAGCATCATTGGTGATCGGTTCAATAGGGTGCGCCACCGCCAAATGATCGGAAAAGGCTACTGAGCTATAGGCTTCTCGTAAAGCAAGCTGCTTGCCTAGCGCTTCTTTCACCGCACGCTTTTCCACGCTTTCGATCCTCGTCAGCAGCTGGTCTAAAACAGCCTCTTTATCGGTCTCTTCGGCGAGCCAAAGAAAAAGTTCTGGGCGAAAGCTAGTCTCAATCAGTTCCCGCTCTTTGTCAGACAAGGTCTTCGGTCGCTGTTTCAGAACGCTACGGTACTGTTTTTTCGTTTTATACTGTTTCAATTGGCGATTGATTTTTTGGATATCTTTTTTATCTAAAAAAACACTGACTGTGACGATGGGGATATTTAGAACCACATCTGGTACTTTGATAGATGAAATGATCAAATCGATCCCTGCTAGTTTTTGTTCACTGATTTCGTAATAGCTGATCATCTCTTCAATCACGAGTTTTGAACCAAGTTCATGTTCCAAACGATTTTTTAACATTTGTGAACTACCGATTCCTGTTGCACAGATCACTAAGACCCGTGCTTTTTGCTGATTCGCTAAGCGTTCCATCGCAGCAGTCAAATGGATCGTCAAGTAGGCGAGCTCTCCTTCGGTCACTTTATAGGGGGCAAAGAAGGGAACATCAGAAAAATGCCGAATCGTTAGCTGAAAAAAGTCACTGTAATCTTTTTTGATGGTCTCTAACAAAGGATTTTCCATGCTCGTACCGTTATTCAATCGTTGCAATAAGGGGGTGATATGCATCATCAGCCCATCTATCAATAAGGGATCTTCGGCTAAGCAAAAGCCCGTTTCTTGATCGATCTTTTGTAAAACGACTAGCAGCTGTTGTTTGACCTCGTTATCGTCTAAATCGATCTGTTCACGAATGGTTTCAGAAACTAGTTTGTTTTTTAAATGAATGGCGATATAGAAAGCCTCTTCAGGTGGCAAGACGATGCCCATCTGTTGGCGGATCTTCTCGACGATCTCTAAAGCTGATTGGTATTCCACTTCCTGCGCTAAGTTTGCCTCTTGTGGATGCAGCTGGATCTCAAAGCCCGCCTGCAGCCGTTTTATTGCTAGACCAATATGAAGGACGATCGTATAGATCATAAAATCAGAGAGTTTCAAAAAATACTTGCGGCATGTATCCAAAACGATGATCACGATTTCCTCGATCGCTATCCCCTCTAATAGATGTTTGTACATGGAGAAGGCATACAAATTGTCTTGCAGGCGATTCATGAAAAAGTAATTCATGATGAAATGCCGTAGACTATTTTCAGATCCTGCAACGTAGATCCCCTGACTGGTTCGATGTTTCAACTCGATCGTATAAGGCTTTAACAATTGCTTGATTTCAACGATGTCGTTGGAAATCGTTGAACGAGAAACACATAGATCCGCCGCCAAGTCATCAACAAAAACAGGCTTTTGCCCAAATAACAATTGATTTAACACAAAATATTGGCGGTCATTGGCTTCATTGATCGTCGTAAGGTCGGCAGCTGTTGGTCTGGTGTTGGTTTTCTCAGTATAAAAACGATCAAAGGAACGCTGGTCGGTGATGTTTAGCCGATAGCCCTGCCCTTGCTTGGCACAAATCTGACCAAGCTTATGGTTCTTCAAGATAAGCCCCAACCCTTGAACATACTTGCGCGCAGTCCGATCTGAAACCCCCAGTTGCTTTGCGATCTGTTTACTACTGGTATACGTGTTGCGATTTTGGTAAAGCATTTTTAGCATGATGATCTCTTTTTTACTCAACATTTTTCATCAACCTTTTTCATCAACCTTTTTCATCAACCTATTCTCATGAAGCTTTTTGTTTGAACGACTATTGTATATTTTGCTCCACCACAGCAGCTAATTTTTCAATGCCCATCGGTATCGGCACATAAGCTTGGGGCGGAATATTTACGATGGGTCGTTGGTACTTGATGGCAGCTTTTTCAAGATTCGCAAAGTACATTTTGGTTTGCGGGCTGACTAAGTATAAGTCGTATTCATCTTTGGCGATCGTGGCTGCTCCTTGAGAGGCAGACGTTGCATCTAGTTCAATTTCTTCTCCTCGTTCTTTAAAATATTCCGTCGTTTTTTTGGCAATGACTGATGAAGACATACCGCCTGCACAGATGATTAATGCTTTTTTCATATAGTTTTCCTCCTTAACGATGACACTCTATTTCACTATCTATGTTCAGTAGTTGCTAAATGATGCGTGGTTCTGACCATTCTTCCGCTGAATAAAAAAGTTGCTCACTAACTTAGCATTGCGATGGGTTGATACTGTCATCATAATAGATAGCGCTTTCTTTTTGAACACAAGGTGTTTCCTTATCGATGCGGAAACAAACTAGATGCGTCTACTTGATTTTACAAGAATTCCCTTCAAAAAATGATCGAAAAAAAAGCTTTACTTGTCTTTTGTCCAAGTAAAGCTTTTCTAATCATACGCTCTTTGATTGTTTTTCTTCAAACTTCCGTCGTTCATTTTCCACATACTTGTATAGGGCCCCGTAGCGGCTGCGGTAGCCTTTTTTCCATGGCTTCTCTTTACCGCAAAAATGTAACAAAACGGTATGCTCGATGACCCAATCCAAACTCCATTCCCCTAAACTGATCGTTTCATAGGTACGGTTTTTTCGTACGTCATAGTTGTAGAGCTGATCAGGGATCGCCAGCACCCGATCGCCGTACAACCCATTCAAAATGTCTTGATCTGGCAAAAAGAGGTTCAAATGATTTTTCTCAATGAACGCAGCGATCTCTGTTTCTTTGACCTCTTGCCGCAGCTGGTGCACATTCATCAGCAAAACGCCTGAATTATAGTAGCCTTCCGACTCATAATTGCGCAAACGGACTTTATTGATGACTGTTGTTACTTCTGTCAGCTTAGAATGGCTGGCGGCGGCATACAGAAAATCCCCTAACGTCAGTTCATACAAGGGGCGCAAATCATTGATGCACAAAATATCCGCATCCAGATACAAGATTTTTTCCACCTGCTGCGGCAAGTAATTTTGTGCCAATAATCGATAGTAGATCGACTCAGGGTAGCGATCACTGACTGGCGCGGTTTTAAAAATCGAGCCAGAACCAATAATGATGGGATGATAGGTCATCGCCAGCTTTTGACAAAAAGCCTCCAGCTCTGCAGCATGGCTCAATTCTTTTTCTTGTAAGACATAGACATCAAAGGATGCTACTGTCGTATGACGTTTGATTGAATATAACGTTGTTTTTAATTGTTCACTGAATCGATCATCAATCGCAAAAAGTAGATTCATGCTCTTGTTCACTCCTCTGTTACTGGCAGCGTGCAGGTTTTTGGAAAAAAATCGATTGCTGTTGCACGCAGCTTCTGTTCTTCTAGTATACCCGATTTTTGGTCTTTCTTTCAGTGAAACACCCTTGCCAATCGAACCCTTGCTTGGCAGACGCCAAAAAAGCTGTTCCATCCATGGGATGAAACAGCAAAGGATCGCTTATAAATGATTGTGTCTTAAAAACAGATCAGCGGATCGTTGCAAAAGCTTTTGACCACAACAATAATTCATCTAGCATATCATTGACACCCGCAGCCATGTGCTCACCGGGTTTGAAGGTACTGAAACTTTCAAAATCAGTAAATAAGTTGAAGGCTGGGTTGGTCCGCACGGTGGCAACTTTTTGTTCAGCTAATACGTTGCGCAATTGTTCAGCGGCCCGAATCCCACCGCCAGAACCGTAGCTGACGATCCCAGCAGCTTTATCAAACCATTCTTCCCGAGCAGAATCTACGGCATTTTTCAAGGAAGCTGCAAAACCGTGGTTGTATTCTTGCACGATAAAGATATAGCCATCTAATTCAGAAATTTTTTTGTTCCATGCTAGGTTTGGCTCAGCCGTTCCCATAAACGGTAAATCAAATGCCTTTACATCAACGATCTCGAACTGATGCTCTGACCGTTGATTAGCAATTTCTTGAATATATGCTCCGACTTGCGGACTTACGCGTCCTTTTCTTGTACTGCCTAAAATAATACCAAATTTCATGATAGGTTCCTCCTAAGATTGTTTTCGTTTGTTTTTTTAACGATTGGCAAATGTGTCTGCCCAGTCCAATAATTCCGTCAACATGTCGTTCATTCCTGCAGTCATATGCTCGCCAGGGGTAAAGGTGGCAAAGTTTTCAAAATCAGTAAATAAGTTGAAGGCAGGATTGGTGCGCACCGTGGCTACTTTTTGTTCCGCCAAAATCAAGCGAACTTGCTCAGCGGCACGAATCCCTCCTGCCGAACCATAGCTGACGATCGCTGCTGCTTTGTTGAACCATTCCTCTCGAGCGCTGTCCAACGCATTTTTCAAGGAAGCTGATATGCCATGATTGTATTCTTGTACGATGAAGAGGTAGCCGTCTAACTCAGCGATTTTTTCGTTCCACGCTTGGTTCACTTCACCTGTCCCCATAAATGGCAAGTCATAATCTTTGATATCAATGATTTCAAACGAGCGGTCGCTATGCGCGCGTGCTGTTTGTAAAACATAATTGGCTACTTGCGGACTCACACGGCCTTCTCTCGTACTGCCAACGATGATCCCGATTTTTTGCGCTTTTTTCTTTTCCGGGGTGCGATACACCTCTTTAATTACTTCTTTTTCAATTATTTGTTCTTTTTTCCCAAATCCAAAGACCATTCTTTTGTACTCCTTTTGTTGTGGTTTCTTTAACGATGGACTCAGCATACCAAACTTACTTTTAGTAAGTCAATCATTCTGCTTACTTTTTGTTAGAAAAAAATCTCAGCTGCTTCTTATTGACATTCGTTCGGTACCGAACTATAATCAACTCATCGATATAGTTAGGTACCGAACGATAAACCAAAAGGAGTGTACACCATGAGTACAATGACCGACCACTTAATGAAACAGCTTCGTTTTATCAGCGAAGCCAGCAATGCCTTTATGAGTCAAAACAACCAGCGCCTTTCGGGACAGCAACGTGTCCTGGCCGTATTAAATTTAGAAGACGGCTTGGTGCAAAGTTATCTTGCAGAAGTCTTAGACCTACGGCCAAGCTCTCTAGCGGAACTATTGAAGAAAATGGAAAATAGTGGCGATATTCATCGCAAAGAAGATGCTGCTGACAAACGGATCAAACGAATCTACCTGACAGAAACTGGAAGAAAAAAAGCGGAAAAATTACTAGCACAAAAAGAAGCCACCAGCAGTCAGTCGTTTTTTGCTGGGCTCTCAGAGGAGGATCAAACCGAGTTTGCTCGTCTGCTTGAAAACATCGCCGCTGGGTGGGAGACGGACTTCCAACAGCAGGCACAACGCTTTATTGACCCAATGGATCGTTTGCAAGCCATGCAAGAGATTCGGGAAGAAATGATGAAGCAATGGGGCGGAAATTGGCAGGAAATGACGAATGACGAGCGCCGAAAAATGAGGCAACAAATGAAAGATACTTGGCAAGAAATGGGCGTTGATGAGCGACGCAAAATGAAAAAACAGATCAAGGAAGCCATGCGGCAAATGCCGTTTCCTGGACATCGCGGCATGGTTGGCAATCGACCATTTGAGCCGTTTGGGCCGTTTGGGCCATTTGATAGTAGCGAGGCGAATGATCCACGGTACACATGGGTAAAAGGCAACTTTTTTGATGCCTACGGGTTTAGACAAGACCGCAAAGCAAGACCGACTTCCGCTTCTAAAGACGAAGCAGCCGAGGAGGATTGGCAGGATTTCTAATAACACCTAATTAAAAAGAAAAAGCGGTGAGCCATCTTGCTTGCTGCGGAGGAAAACGAATGGAAACAACGACACCAACAGTGAACAAAAACAAATTTAAAATGAAAGACTTTATCCACCTGATCGTCAGTGTCAATCCTAAGAAAGGCTTGTTTCTTTTAGGGATGCTCTTTAGCCTGATCACAAGTGCCGCCAGTTTGGTCGTGCCGCAGCTGACGAAAACACTGGTCGATGCCAGCGGCACCCCCACGTTCAGCACCTCCATGCTGGTCGTTTTGATCCTAGCCTTTGTGCTGCAATTAGGCGTAGGGACTTTAGGCGGCTTTCTCTTGCGCTATGTGGGAGAAAGTGCTGTGAAAACGTTGCGGGAACGTCTTTGGAAACATCTGCTGCATTTGCCAGTCAGCTATTTTGATGACCACAAGTCGGGGGAAAGCAGTTCGCGACTCGTCAATGATACGTCAGTGATCAAAGAACTAGTCACCTCGCAATTTCCCAGCTTTGTCACTGGCTTGATCCAATTGATCGGTTCGATGATCATCTTGTTTTTGATGGACTGGAAGATGGCTGCGATCATGTTCAGTGCGGTGCCTTTGATCACCTTGATCATGTGGCCAATCGGCAAGATCATGTCGAAACTAGGACGCCAGTTGCAAGCAGCGACCGCCGATTTCAATGCGGACGCCAGCGAAAAGCTCTCGGAGATCCGTTTAATCAAAGCCAGCAACGGAGAAGCCAGTGAACAAGAAAACGGTCGGCGCAACATTGGGGCAATTTTTACCCTCGGGGTCAAGGATGCGAAAGTCAGTGCGATTTTGCAGCCAATCATGACGACGGCCATGCTGGGCTTACTCGTAGGAATCCTCGGTTATGGCGCGATCCGTGTGCAAGCCGGCACCTTGACGAGTGGCGCATTGATCGCTTTTCTACTGTATCTCTTTAATATTATTGCGCCTGTGACGACGTTTGCGATGTTCTTTTCACAAGTCCAAAAAGCGATGGGTGCTACGGAACGGATCCAAGAAATTTTGGATACGCCGCTGGAGCCGATCCAGGCAGCACCCAAAGCCGCCATCGATGGAGCAATCTTACGGGCAGAACAAATCGATTTCAGTTACGATCCCAAACGGCCGATTTTGCAAAATATTTCTTTTGAAGCCAAACCCAACACCGTGATTGCTTTTGCAGGACCAAGCGGCGGCGGAAAATCCACGATTTTTGCATTACTGGAACGCTTTTATGAACCCACCAGCGGGCGCTTGCTGATTGGAGATCAGCCGATAGCTGACATTGATCTGCAAAACTGGCGGGCACAGATCGGCTATGTTTCCCAAGACAGTGCGGTCTTTGCTGGTACGATTCGGGAAAACTTGCAATACGGATTGGGCCGAACACTGTCAGAGGAGGAATTGTGGCAAGGGCTGGCATTGGCTTATGCCGATCAGTTCGTCCAAGAGTTCCCCGAAAAACTAGAAACACAAATCGGCGAACGCGGCGTCAAACTATCTGGTGGTCAAAAACAACGGATCGCCATCGCTCGAGCATTCTTGCGGGATCCCAAGCTGCTGATGCTCGATGAAGCGACCGCCAGCCTAGATTCTCAGTCGGAAGAAAAGGTCCAGCGGGCGTTGGATCATCTAATGGAAGGGCGCACGACATTAGTGATCGCCCATCGCTTGTCGACCATCGTGGATGCCGATCAAATCTACTTTATAGAAAAAGGTACCATTACCGGTCAAGGTACCCATGCAGAATTGATCAACAATCACCCGCTTTATGCTGCCTACGTGAATGAACAAATGATCAATTAAAGAATAAAAACTAGAAAAAAACTGCTTATTGATGGATAAGCAGTTTTTTTCTATTAGCCAACGGCTGAATGTTGCTTCTCTTCACGCGCCACAGGCACTTGATTCCCTCGCTGTAATTCTTTCAGCACCTGGTTTTCTGCCCGCAAAAAATCCCTTTCGCTTTGGGCAGTAGCAAGCTTTCCTTGATAGACCAAAACTTCTTCTTGGTAGGTTTTGGCGGTCTTTTGGACTTCTTCTTCTAACTGATCGATTTTATGGGTCAATTCTTGATTGATCTGTTCATATTTTAGGTAAAGCTTTTGGGCATTTTCGATATTCGTTTGTTCCAAATTCGCTTTGCTGGATACTCGGGTAGCCAAATAAGTAAGTACACCAGTAATGAGTGACGGCAAGACAACTGTTACGATCGATGTATCCATGATCCTCCCCCATTCTTTTCGATACGATTCATATCATCTGTTTCCAGTATAAAAGATACGATTCGTATCGTCAACTGATGTGATATTTTTTATATCAAATAACACAAAAATAGATACAAATTATATCCAACGTGCTATACTACAAAAAAGGAGGCGATCACTCATGCTTGGCGAACGGCTAAGAACACTCAGACTACGAACCAACCAAACCCAACAGCAGATCGCAGATCAGCTGGGAATCACCCGCGCAGCGTACTCGCATTTCGAAAATGATCGTAACGAACCCGATGGCGAGACCATCGTCAAACTCGCGGAGATTTTTCAAGTATCCACCGATTTTTTATTAGGCAGACAAGTCCCGGCAGGCTTTACGCAGCCCTCTGCAAAAGTTCAAACCGTTGCGGCCCATATTGATGATGACGTCACCGATGAGCAGATGGAAGATATCCTCAGCTATATTGAATTTATAAAACAGCGGCACGCCCAAAAGGAATGATGGAAATGGATAAAGTAGAAGAACTGATGGCCGCCTACCCAGACTTGCACTTTATTTTCGATAAGAATATGCCTGATGGTCAGCAAGGATTGTACATCGATCACCATATTTACTTGAACCCTGACCAATCACAAGAAGACCTCTTGAGCACCATCGGTGAAGAAATCGGTCATTATTTGACCAGTGCTGGCGACATTACCGCCCAAGATACCAACGAAAAACGCAAACAAGAACGCAAAGCCCGTGACATTGGTTCTGCGATCGTGGTCACGCCCTATGATATCATCGCTTGTTTTGAAGAAGGCTGCAAAACGTTGGCGGCATGCGCTGATTTTTTAGGTGTCCCCCCACAAACCTTCAAAGACGCAGTCACCTATTATGCTCGCCGCTTTGACGGTATCAAAACCGAAGAAAACTATACCTTGTTTTTCCATATCGACGGCACGATTGAAGTTGTCAAAACCTTTGGCAATCAAGGTTAAGCCTTTTTTGCACAAAAACAGACGTTCCTTTCCTGCTGCTAAATTCAGCGTTGACGGAACGTCTGTTTTTTATCCTTGCATGTTGACCCGCATCAATACGCGGTTCGGTCGATAGTTTTCTGAGGATTGATGAACCAGCGCGCCTTCCTCAAAACGATACAAATTGTATCCATAGCGTTCTTCAAAACGGACCATCCCCTCGCCTTCATCTTCCCCGACAAACGACATACTTGCCACAGTATAGTAAGGAATCCCTGCGATCGTTCCCGTAAATGCATGATGGGTATGTCCACTGAGAATACAAGAGATCTGATACTGCTGCAATAATGCCACCAAACGATTGGCACCGGCCCATGCCGGCGTGCTTGCTTGATAAGGCAACAAATGATGGTGCGTCACAAAAACGATCTTTTTCTCTTTGAGCTGCGCCAGCGTGGCTTGCAGCCATTCAAACTGTCGCTCATCTACGATACCGTCGGCATAGCCATAGCAGGAATTATCGAAAGTCACGATCGCCAATGTCTCCGTTTCATAGACTTGATTAAAAGGTGTATCACTGGCGGTTTCTACTGACTTGCCTTGCCAGCCTTGGCGAAAATGCCGTTTGATATCATGATTACCTAGCGTTACTACGATGGGCATTGAGCCAAAGGCTTTTTCTAAATATTGCTTCAAAGAGGCATAATCGGCAGGCGCGCCATCTTCGGTCAAATCGCCGCTGATCACCACCAAATCGATCGCTGCTCGCGCCTTGGCATCTTGGATACACTCTTCAAGAGGAATCAAAGGATTTTGCATGGCTGCCAGCATTCCTTGATACCCTTCTTCACAAGGCAGGTAACTTTCTCGAAAATGGATATCTGATATATGCAATACATTCATAGGTTTATCTCAATTTCTTTCTGATGATTCCAGTCAACTGGTCTAATAAGAAGACGGTCACAACGACGCCCAACAAAATAATACTTACCTTGCTCCAGGTTCTGGTTTGAATAGCAAAAATCAATGGTGCACCGATCCCGCCAGCACCGACTAATCCTAATGTTGCCGCACTGCGGACCGCAATTTCAAAATGATTCAATGCAAAGGAACTATAGATGGGTGCTAAGTAAGGGACCCGCACGAAAAACATCGTCTGCCAAAAGTTGGCACCAACTGCTTGCATCTCTTCCGTCAAGCGCTCATCCATGGCTTCCATTTCTTCGGTAAACAACTTGCCCAGCATACCGATCTGGTGGACACCGATCGCCATAACTCCAGCAAAAGGTCCTGGACCTACCACACGGACAAAAATAATCGCATAAACCAGCTCGGGAAATGCCCGCAAGATATTGCAGATCATTTTGCCGATTTTTGCGACCCAGGGAGTCGAGGTCCATAGGTTGGCGGCACTCAGCAAGGTCACTGGAATCGCGCAGACTGTTGCAATCATCGTTCCTAGACAAGCGATCCCGATCGTCAGTAACAACAAGCTCCACAGATCTTCCCCACTGCCGTCATAAAAGAAGGACCAGTCTGGCTGACTCAGCCCTTGCAAGACATCTCTTCCCATCGCTAAGGAAAAGGTGCTTAATCCAGAATAATCCAGCGTCGCAGCGGATAAAACTAGTAAAACAGCAAAGAGCCCCCATAACAGCCAAGTCGTTTTCTTCACTTCTCTGATCATCATAGGAAAGACCTCCTTACCCGCTCACTGAGAAAATCAACGATCGCTACCGTCAGCAAAATCGTCAAGATAATGATCGAGACCCGCTCATAATTCAACAATGCCAATGAGGCGTTCAAGATGACCCCAATCCCGCCAGCACCCACATACCCTAACACCGTCGAAGCTCGAACATTGACTTCAAAGGCATAAAAAGTATAGCTGGCAAACTGGCTGATGACTTGGGGAATGATCGCCCAACCGGTCACTTGAAATTTATTCGCTCCTACCGCCGCTGCTGCTTCGATCGGCGCAAAATCAATGGTTTCGATCGCTTGGAACATCAACTGTGAAACCATACCAAAGGTAAAGACCGCGATGGTCAAAACACCAGTGGCTTCACCGATTCCAAAAATCGCTACGAACAATGCCGCCAACAATAGATTGGGGATCGTCCGCACCAGCCCTAAGAGAAAACGCATCGGCACCGAGACCCAACGGCTTTCTGTCACGACTGTTGTCGCCAACAGACTCACCGGTATCGCTGCGACTACTCCTAAAACGGTGCCTAAAAAGGACATCTGCAATGTCTTGATCAAGGGCATCATCAGTTGCGGTAGATAACTAAAGTCTGGGTGCAAAAAGCGAGCCATGAAAGCCGTCATCTGGCTGCGATTCGACCACACTTGTGCAAAATCAGCCCCTGTGATCCAGGCACTACTTTGAAAAAAGAGCAGCAATAAAAGAACCAGCAGCAGGTGTTTGTACCAATTAAAATGAACTGTTTCTTTCAGTTTCATCGATTTCTCCTGCCTTTTCTTCAAAAATTGCTTTGCCATAGATTTGTTCTAAACGCTGATCTGTCAAAGCGGCTGCGTTGCCGTCAAAAACGATCGCACCTGCTTTTAAGGCAATGATCCTTGTCGCATACTGACGAGCCAAGGGAATCGAATGCAGATTGATGACAATCGTTTTGCCCATTTCTTGATTGATCTTCTTCAGATCCTCCATCACTTTCTCTGTCGTGATGGGATCTAGTGATGCCACAGGTTCATCTGCTAAAATCACCGGCGCTTGTTGGACCAAGGCACGGGCGATGGATACCCGCTGCTGTTGCCCCCCACTCAACTGGTCACTTCTCGTTTGCAGTTTGTCTGACAAGCCGACAGTCGCTAGCGCTTCTTTCGTTCTTTCGTAGTCTTCTTTCGTAAACAACCCTAAAATACTTTTCCAGGTCCCGTAATACCCCAAACGCCCAGACAAAACATTTTTTTGAACGGTACTGCGTTTGACCAAATTGAAGCTTTGCGAGATCAATCCGATTTGTCGACGAATCAAGCGCAATTCTTTTTTATTGGCTTTCGTGACTGATTTGCCGTCTACCCGGATATCTCCTTCAGTGATTGGCACTAAGCGATTGATTGAGCGTAAAAAGGTACTCTTACCAGCACCGCTCAAGCCAATAATGGCCACAAATTCACCTTGCTCAATCGTTACATCTATGTTCTGTAATCCTTTGACCCCATTTGGGTAGACTTTGGATACATTCTCAAAAGTTATCATCTGTTTTCTCCATTATGTAGGGACCGCGGCAAAGTTTCCCCAATCGGTCACGGTCTATCTCACTAAAAAATGCACTGATATTGCGTATTCCACCTATTCCCCTAGTAAATCGCTGCACATCTCCGTGTCCCGTTATCCTTCTACCGCAATCCCTGATTTTTTACTCTGCTGCTCGTTGTGTATAATCGCGAATGGTATCGTAAGCAGAATCTGCTGCTTCTTCATACCCTTGGTGTCCCCACAAGCTCATTGCTTCGGCACCCTCTTCATCATCTGCCATGTTCAAGAACACTTCTTTGATCTGCTCTTTTAGTTCAGCATCCATTGATGGTTGGACGGCAATGGCGTCATTTGGAATATCCCCTTCAGTCAAGTAAAGGACTTTTAGGTCTTTGAATAAATCGTTGTCTGGAAAGCTTGATGCAAAGACATTTCGTGCCCCTTGGAACACAAAGGCGGCGTCCATCTGACCATTCAAGACTGCAGTGATCTCACTTGGAATATCATTCACCGTCGTTAATGTAGCATCCGTCGTTGGATCAACTCCTGCATCTTTCAACTCGGCAACTGGGTAAATATAGCCGCTGGCAGAGTTTGGACTCAATGTGGCGATTTTTTTCCCTTTTAAGTCCGTCAATTCTGTCATATCGCTATCCGCACGGACCAAGATTTCCCCTTTGAAGGTATTGGTTTTTTCCCCTTCTAATGGCAAGCCCGTCTCTGGATCATAAGCACCTAATTGAGAAGTCAAAATCGCTTCAGCTGCATCCATGTCTTTGGCTTGAACATAAGCGGCTGGCGGCATGATCCCTAAATCAACTTGTCCAGAAGCCATCGCTTCTACGATCGTCGAATAATCCGTTGCTAACGTTACTTCTACTTCACGGTCTAATTTTTTTGATAAATACTCAGCAAACGGTTTTGCTTTGGCTTGCATCGAGCCGTCATTATTGGTCGGTACGAATTGTACCACCAGCTTTTCTTTTTCGGCTGCGGCACTGCTGTCGCTGCTGCTGCTCCCATTCCCACAGCCGGTCAATGCGGCAACTAACGCAATTCCTAACATTCCTTTAACAATTCGTTTCAATGGCATTTTTTCTCCTCCTAATGGTTTGACGCTTTCTTACATTCAAATCATACCAAGTATCCCATCAAAATGAAGTGACACATGTCCTATTTTACCTTATTTTTACATACAATTTACATTAGATTTTATTTATCGTTCGTGTTGAGTCAAAAGGGGAACTAAGCTATACTTAAAGAAAACCATTCAGGAGTGGCTGATTTCCATGAAAAAAATCGATGATACCGTACGCCTCAGTAATTACATTGACACCTTCGATCTGCAATCTTATATGGACAATGATTTGTTAGCGATGGCCACTTTGCATTCCTTTGAAAAAGAAGAGCACCTGATTCGAACGGGTACGCCTTCTGAATACTTGTATTTTCTCGTAGAAGGAACCGTGATGGTCTATTCTTTCTCTTCGGATACCCAAACGATTTGTATTGATTACGCCAAGCCGGCTGCACCTTTAGGGGAAGCTTCCTCTTTATGGGAACTCTTGCCAAAAAGCAGTGTCAAAGCCGCTTCTGCTTGCGTCTGCGTCTGCATCCCTTTGAATCGCTACCGCAGCACCTTGCAACAAGACGTCCGCTTTTTGCAAACCATCTGTCAGTTGCTCAGTTCCCGCTTGAATTCGGGGATCAACTTAGCGAATTCATTGACGGAACCTGTAGAGACACGGTTGGCCAAATTTATTCTTGCGCATCAAGAAAATCAACACTTTTCCTTTCAGTTGACCACCTGTGCCGCAATCTTGAATGTCAGCTATCGCCACCTGCTGCGAACCTTTACCAGCTTTCGGGAAGACAAGCTGATCGAAAAACAAAAACAGGGCTATGCAATTCTCGATTTCCCCGCTTTAGAGTCGCTTGCCGAAAATTTAAGCCATGTGTAAGGAACAGTCCCCAAGAATGTTCGGGTTTTCCCTGAGTAGGCGTTCCTGATGTTGGTCTTGCCCTTAACTCGCGCTGTGACAAGCGTTTGCCACCAAATAAGGCAAGCGAGAAGGGAAACTGCGCCTTATTTTCTTACAAAAAACCCGATCCTTGCTGATATTCAGTCGAGGATCGGGTTTCTTTTGCTTATTTTACGATGGCTAAGAAGTCTTCTCCTTGCAAGACATCGGATTGATTCATATCCATCACATCTAAATATTGCGGGGTATTCGTCACAACGATTGGTGTGATCGTGGATAAGCCGGCTGCTTTGATCGTATCTAGATCAAACTTCACCAACAAATCACCGCGTTTGACTTGATCGTCTTGTTTAACAAAGACCTCAAAGCCTTTGCCATCTAGTTCCACGGTATCCATACCAATATGCATCAAGACTTCTGCTCCATCCGTAGTGGTCAAACCAACGGCATGGCCGGTAGGAAAGAGCGTCGTGATGGTGCCATCTGCTGGCGCATATAAAGCCCCGACGGTCGGTTCGATGGCGATGCCTTTTCCTAATGCACCAGAAGAAAAGACTTGGTCTTTGACTTCTGCTAAGGGAACCACTTTGCCTTCTAACGGACTACTGAGGATCACACGTTCTTTAGACGAACTATCTGTGGGTGTAACTGACTCTTTTGCCGGTGCTGCACTGGCATCGGTTGCTGGCTGATCTTCAAAACGTAAGAAGAAGGTCAAGACAAACGCGGCGCCAAAAGCGATAGCCGTTCCGATTGAAGCTGCGATCAGACCACTTAGATCTTTCGTATCTTGTGGGATAAAGGACGGCAGACTTAGTAAGCTGACTAACCCAAAGGTATAGTTTTCGACTTGGCTGAAGCCAATGAAGGCACCACCGAGGGCACCACTGATACACGCGGCGATAAATGGTTTTTTCAAAGGCAAGGTTACCCCATACACCGTCGGTTCTGTGATCCCAAAAATTGAGGTGATCGTTGAAGAAAGGGCCAACCCTTTCAATTTCACATTTTTTGTCATAAAGAATACTGCTAGCGCTGCACCCCCTTGAGAAAGGACAGCTGGCAACAGCATCGGCACCATCGTATCGACACCGGTTTGACTGAGATTCAACATCATGATCGGTACAAAGCCCCAGTGCATGCCAAACATCACAAAGACTTGCCATAAACCACCCATGACAGCCCCAGCGATCAGTGGGCTAAAGTGGTAAATGCTGTCGTAAGCACTACCTAACAAGTTTCCTAAAATCGTTCCTAGTGGACCGACGACAATAAAGGTCAATGGCGCCATGATCAAGAAGACCGCTAAAGGCACACAGATGATCTGTAAGAAGCTAGGAATGACTTTTTTAAAGAAACGCTCCACATAGCTTTGTAAAAAGACCGCTAAAATAATCGGAATGACGGAAGACGTATAAGCACTCGCACCAATAATGACCGGTAAGCCTAGGAAACTCAACGTTTGTCCAGCCAAAGCGGTAATATTTGGATGAACCAATGCCATCGCTAAGGAAACCGCTAGAAATTCATTGGTACGAAACTTCTTCGCTGCAGTAAAAGCCAACATCACTGGTAAATAGGTAAACAGCCCATCGGCAATCGCATACAATACGGTGTAGACCCCAGAATCAGCTGCTAACCAATTCAAGGTGACTGCCAGCGTCAAGAATCCTTTTAAGACCCCGGCACCTGCCATTGCGCCTAAAAATGGCGTAAAGATCGACGAAATAATATCCACCAGTTGATTCAACAAATTGCCTTTGTCGCCTTTGCTGTCTGTTTCGCCATCAAAGTTCGCTACTCCATTCAATTCACGGTAAACGTCGCTGACATGACTGCCGATCACCACTTGGTATTGTCCGCCGCTTTGAACGACTTGGATAACATCGTCGTCTTGATTCAAGCGTGCCGTATCCGCTTTGTGCTCATCTTTTAATTTGAAACGCAAGCGGGTCGCACAATGCACCACGCTGTTGACATTTTCTTTGCCGCCCACCGCATCAAGGACGCGAACTGCAATTTCTTTATTTGAACTCATTTTTTCAACACTCCTTTTTTAATAAAAAAACCCAGATTGAAAAAACGACCGTCCAACGAGTCTTTTCCTCGCTGACTGTTGTCTTTTCAATCTGGGTATTGCCTGCCTGACAGTAACAATCCGTTAATGATTGAATGTTAATTGGTTTGATCATTGACGACACGTTCGATGTGGATCGTTAAGTAGATCATTTCTGATTCACCGATCGATTTGTCGTAGGTTTTGATCAAGTACTCGTTGATCCGTTGGACCGTTTGAAACGCTTTAGGGTACTTCGATTGCACAAGGGCAAATAAAAACTCATCTTTTTCCCCTGAAAGTTCATCGCTTAAATAACGCTGCGCAAAATACTGCAAATGCGTGGTGATCCGTTGATAATTCAAGGAATCTGGGTTAAAGACTCGTCCATAAAAGCGACTGATGATCGCCAGTACGTCACGTACGATTTCTACCGCTTGCATCGTGGTTTCCATCGTGCCATTGGCTTGTTCGCTATTGACGATATGAAAGGCGATAAAGCCGATCTCCGATTCTGGCAATGTAATCCCGAAGACTTTTTCAAAATAAGCAACGGCATCTGCTGCAACCGCATACTCTTTCGGATAAAACTTGCGGGTCTCAAACAACAATGGATTCGGCAGCTCAATGCCTTCACGTGCCCGAACCAGCGCATAATGGATATGGTCGGTCAGGGTCAAATAAATATTTGGCGACAGCTCGATCCCCAAGGATGCTTCCGCATCATCCACCACTTGCTTGACGGCTTCGACTTCTTCCACAGGAATGTCTGAAAACAATTGCTGAAACTGATTTGCAGTAAAGGTATCCTTTAACACAAATTCTTTTTCGACAAAGGCTTCATCCACTGGATCGCCGACTTTTTTCTTAAACGCAATGCCGCGACCCATATAGATCACTTCCTGACCGGCATCATTGGTCGAGATGACGACATTATTATTTAAAATTTTTCCAATAACCATCGCTTTCCCTCACTCCAAAATAAAAAAACCTAGAATCTCCCCGTTAGCGCGCTGCGGTCAATTCTGGTTTTGCCTGCCGAACAGTAACAATCCTTGTAACTGAAAGAATAATAACACACCCCTGTGGCAGATGCAACCCTTTTCAAGCAGAATTTCTACAACGGGTTTTTCCTTTGTTATACCATTGAAGGGTTCTCCTTGCAACATCCTTCACTACCTAAAATGCTTTGTTTTTTAATAAAAAAAGGAACGGCCCAGCTGCAGCCATTCCTGATGTATCAAAGTTGCTTTCTTTGCTGTCCCATGCGCCGCTCTTTCATCGCCGTTCCTAACGTACCATAGGTGAAGACAGCGATCCCCAGCCAAATAAACGCAAAGGCGGAAAATTGGGCCAGTGAATAGGTTTCGTGAAACAAAAAGATGGCTAACAAAAGCATGATTGTCGGGTTGACGTATTGAATAAACCCAAGCGTAATGTAAGAAACATTTTTCGCAGCTTCCGCAAACAGCAGCAGCGGAATAGCCGTCACGATCCCAGCACCCATCAATAAGAGATTGGTTTGCAAGGGATAATTCATAAAGCCGACGGTTGAAAATCCTAAAATATACACGAGGGCAAAGGGGAAAATCACCATCGTTTCGATCGTTAACCCAGTAACCGAACTAATGGGGATTCTTTTTTTGATCAAGCCATACGTACTAAAGGAAAAGGCCATGATCAGTGAGGCATAAGGAATCGTTCCTGTTTGGATCGATAATAAGATCACCCCGATACTTGCCAGCAGACACGCCAGCATGCCAGTACGACTAAGACGTTCCTTCAAAAAAACGGTTGCTAACAAGACATTGACTAGCGGATTGATGTAATAGCCTAAGCTGGCTTGCATCACGTGGCCCGCACTCACCGCGAAGATAAAGGTGAACCAGTTGATGGAGATCAGCACAGAAGCTAAAACGATCAGTCCAGCAAATGCTTTGTTCTTCCACAGCAGACGCGCTTCTTGTAAAAATTGCGTTTTCTTCCCAGAAAGCACGATAAACAACACCATAAAAACAAAGGACCACACGATTCGGTAGCACATCGTGGCTAACGGGGAAACCCCAACGATTATTTTCCAATATAGTGTGACCAAGCCCCACAAGACATAGGCAGACAACCCAAAATAAACGCCTTTATTCTTCATTTTCTCCCTGATTTTTTTCCATGAAAGCAAGTCTTTCCTGAAAAAAAATACTCCTCCTAAACCATAAGTTATCTTATTATATCGAATTTTTTGGTTTTTCATAGAGTTTCATGAAATAAATCAAGAACATCTGACATTGGGCGGTTCCAACGCGTATAGCTCTTTCTCCATGCACAGAATTTTTTTAGCATATTGCTGTCCATATAAACTGAGCTTCATTCGCAAGCAGACGGCCAGTTGGGTTTTTCTTAGGAACGAAAAAATGTCCCCTCTCTGATTAACTCCTTAGAGAAGGGACCCAACTTTTTATCTTCTAGGGAAATTTACTTAGCAACAGCTGTCTGCACTTCCTTAAAACGAAAAACTTTAGAAATCTCACTAACGATCAGCGGAATCAGTGATAACAAGATGACAATCGTCCATTCAACGCCTGTCAGGCTTTGCACCTTGAAAATATCTTGCAGGAATGGAATAAACAATACAGCTAATTGCAAGACCAAGCTGACCAGAAAAGCTTTATTCATTGCACTATTTGAGAAAATTCCAATTCGGAAGATAGAGCGTGTTTCACTGCGAACAGCAAAAGCTCGCGTCAGTTCACCAAAAACTAAAGTGGCAAAAGCCATTGTATTTGCCGTACCATCTGCGATGGTTGGATCAGACAAGACATATTCTCCCAGCCAGTAAGCAGCTAATGTGATTGCCCCTACCAACACACCGTAAAAAATCATATTTGCGGCAAAACCGTCTGCAAAAATACTTTTTCGGGAATCTCGTGGTTTTTGTTGCATGACACCTGGCTCAACGGGCTCCATCCCTAAGGCTAATGCAGGGAGTGAGTCTGTGACAAGATTCAACCAAAGCAGTTGGATCGCAACTAGCGGCATTTGATGGAAATTGAGTGCGGTAGCAACAAAGATCGTGATGATTTCCCCAATATTACAACTCAGCAGATATTGGATAGACTTTTTAATGTTGGCATAAATCCCTCGCCCTTGTTCTACTGCATGAACGATCGTGGCAAAATTGTCATCCGTCAAGATCATATCGGCTGCACCTTTAGCTACATCGGTTCCTGTGATTCCCATCGCACAGCCGATATCCGCAGCTTTTAGTGCTGGGGCATCATTCACCCCGTCGCCTGTCATCGCAACGACCATTCCTTTTGCTTGCCAAGCCTTGACAATCCGCATCTTATGTTCAGGCGAAACCCGTGCATAAACAGAATAGTTGCCTACTTCTTCCTCCAAAATCTCTTGCGGGACCAGATCCAGCTCTGTACCCGTCATCGCTCGATCGCCTGGTCGATAAATAGCTAATTCTTTGGCGATCGCAACCGCCGTCAACTTGTGATCCCCTGTGATCATGACTGGTCGGATTCCCGCCTCATAACACTGTGCGACTGCTTCTTTGACTTCTTGACGCGGAGGATCAATCATTCCTGCTAAACCAACAAAAGTCAGCTCACTTTCGATGTCCTCTGTCTTTAAATCTTGTGGAATTTCAGCGATATCTTTGTAAGCAGCCCCTAGAACTCGTAAAGCTTTTGATGCCATCTCAGCATTCTTCGCAGATATTTGTTCCGCGTCTGTCTCTGAAAGTAGACATCGATTCAGCAAAACATCAGGGGCACCTTTCACCATTACCCGAAAGCCCTGTTCTGTTTGATGGATGGTGCTCATCAATTTACGCTCTGAATCGAAAGGGATTTCTGCCATTCGCGGAAATTTTGCTTCCAGTTCATTTTTGTCCAGCTTTTCTTCATAGGCTTTCGTTACAAAAGCTGTTTCGGTAGGATCCCCGGATACTTGAAATTCACTAGAACCGCTGCTGACTAGTTTAGAGTCATTGCACAGTGCCCCGATCGTCAACAACCTGTCGACTGTATGGTCATCATAAAGGAAAGTTTCTACGATCGTCATTTTGTTTTGGGTCAATGTCCCGGTCTTATCACTGCATATCACTGAAGCTGCACCAAGGGTCTCAACTGCCGGCAGTTTTTTAACGATTGCGTGTCGCTTGACTAGCCGCTGCACACCTAGCGCCAAAACAATCGTTACAATTGCAGCCAATCCTTCCGGAATCGCAGCTACCCCCAGCGAGACTGCCATCATAAAAATATCCAAAATCGGGCGACCGTACAAGATCCCGACAATAAACATTAAAATGCAGATTCCTAAACAGATCATCGATAGCAGTTTTGAGATTTCAGCCATTTTACGCTGTAACGGAGTGATGTTCTCGTCTTCGGAGATCAGTAAGTTCGCGATTCTTCCGACCTCTGTTTTCATCCCCGTATTCGTTACTACGCACACAGCACGGCCATTTGTAATAACCGTTGAGGAAATCAGCATGTTTTTGCGATCAGCTAGAACCGTCTCTTGCGGCAGTCCTTCCAGCGCTTTTTTATTAACAGGAACAGATTCCCCCGTCATAGCTGACTCATCTGCCTTTAAGTTCGCTGCTGAAAGGATTCTGACATCTGCCGGTACCAAGTCTCCGGCTTCCAACTCAATAATATCTCCCGGCACTAGTGATGCGGTATCTACTTGTTCTCGTTTTCCGTCCCGAATCACTTTTGCTAATGGTGCTGACATCTTTTGCAAAGCCTCTAAAGATTTATTGGCATTATTTTCTTGCGAAATCGAAATGATGGCATTGATCACAACAATCAGCAATATGATCACTGACTCGATCCAATCTTCAAATCCGCTAGCAGCATAGGATAAAAATGCTGCAATCAACAAAACGATGATCATCGGATCTTTTAATTGATCGATCACTTTTTTTAATAGACTATCGCCCTTTTTGGCTTCTAATTCATTTCTGCCGAAAGACTGCAGCCGCTGTTGCGCTTCTTGAGTGGATAATCCAGTTTTTTCATTGGTATCCAATGCACGCAAAACTTCTTCTTTCCTTTGAGTAAACCATAAGTCCATTGTCTTCAACTCCTCTTTGATTACCGCTGTTTCCTTTCTTTTTCGGCCGCCCTACTTTGAACTTATTAAAAAACGTCATAGCAGAATGTAGATTCAGCCTGCTATGACTTTCACTTGACCAGAAAAGAAAATCGAAAAAGAACGTCTTATTTTCTTAAAATGTGGATAGCAAATCCACCAAACTCATCTGCTAAATAAATATTTTTCAGTTTGTTTTCTTCATCGTAGGCTGCTGTATCCATATTAAACACCAGGCCTTTTGCTTCAAGTTCCGCAACAGCACTCTCCAAATCAGCTGTACGCATGGCGATATGACCGTTTGTTCCTAAAAAAGGTGCCTTCATACATTCAAAATAATCGCCAGCAAACTCTGATTTTTGTCCATGACGGGGGATCAGATTAAAAATCATGCTCAGTTGTTTCGCAAGCTCTTGTGCTTGTGTTTCATTTGCAGTATTGATACCGATGTGCTCTAATTCAAAATTATTTTCCATTTTCTACACCTCATTCAAAGTAGTTTTTTGCCCTCTTACATTGGGAACATTAAGATCGATCCGACAGTCAAGAAGACCAGTCGAATAAAGTATTGCGGAACGGTAAACTTCCAAAATTGAACCGCCGTGTACTTTCCAGTACCTAATATCATCGCCGGCATACCATCAATCGGTAAGAAATGGCCACACCAGCCAGAGATGACGATAGCACAAGCAGCAGCAGTCGGATCCAATCCTAAACTTGTACAAGTAGCAATTGCCAACGGCGTAAAGACGTAAACCGTACCGATTGTCGAACCCGTCAACGTCGCTAATAGACTGGTTAGAACACAAAAGGCAAAAATCATCACGAAAGGGTTCACGTTTGTACCCAGCATATCTGCTACAGACGTTCCGACTAAATTCGTTAAACCAGTACTTCCCAGAGCATCAGCAACACCGATGACCCCCGCAGACATTAAGATGATTGGCGCACTGATCGCATCTCGAATTTCTTTGAAATCCAAAACACCGATCAGTAAAATCACTGCAACGGATAGACCGGCCATCGCATACCCTGCATCCCCAATTTGACTTTGCAACAGCATACCAACAACAGCAAACACAAATACACCATAGGTAGTCAATTCTTTCCATCGTGGCAGTTGCGAAGCAGGTACCTGCCCATCATTTGACACCACTGCTTGCGAGTCTTCTGATGTCGGATGGTCAGGAAGAAACTTATATTGGATGATACAGTTGAGTAAGAAGCCGATCGACAAAAATAAATTGACAATTGCAAATTTAAAGACAGAAACTTCCGCCATGATCCCTGCAGCATTTAACACAGCAATGACGATGCCATACTGCAACGCTGTATTAAAAGGAATCAAGGGGTGATTAGTAGCAAAACCGGCAGTCATAATGACTTTTGACGGCGGCAATTTTTTTGAATAGGGCAACGTGGACAACAACCCCAATGTCAGTACATAATACGCAGTTGATCCCGTCCCAAACAAACTGCCACCTAACATCACGACAAGAATGATCAAAAGATAGGATTTGAAGCCGCCTTTGTTGGCCATGGAAAACATCGCTTTTTTAAAGACGACGATGAAGCTAGTCTTCTCCAATGCGGCGATGATGGCCATAAACTCCGCCAACATGATGATCGTTGAATTTGAGAAACCCGCAAAGGCACCTTTGATATCTGTAATACCGAAAATAACTAATAATAAACAAGCAAATAAGGGCGCCGCCCCGAAGGGAATTTTTTCAATCATGATCAAAATAATCATGACTACGGTAATAGCTAGTGCAGTCATCATTTGAATAGTCATAACATCCTCCTAATTTTTAATTTTGCTGCAAGCTGTCGGATAAGCGGCTGATTCGTCCGCCTATCCATCATGCTTACGTTTGCAGCTAAGAGCTGCCGTTTTACGCCTGTTAACACAGACCTTTTTCTTTGTCTTCTGCTAATACTTTTTTCAATGCAGCGATCCCTTCGTCTGGGATCTGATTGAATGGTGCTCGGCATTTTCCAACGTTGCTACCAAGTAAAGCAGTGGCTGTTTTGACAATCGTATTCGGGTTGCCATATTTGAAGCAGTTTCTGAAGTTTTGAATGCGTTCATTTGCAGTTTTCGCCTCTTCAATCTTCCCTTCTACAAAAAGATCGTAGATAGAAGCCATTGTCTTCGGATACACATTCGCGCATCCAGCGATGCCACCGGTTCCGCCTGCTAATAACGTCCAGATAATCAGCTGATCATTCCCCGACAACGTATAAAACGTTCCGTTTGTTTTTGCTTTACCAGCTTCGATATAACCTAGAATATTAGCAAAATTCCCACTAGAATCTTTGGCACCAATGATGTTGTCAATTTGTGCCAAACGGGCAACGGTGGCTGGAGCAATGGCATTTCCCGTCCGAGCTGGAATGTTATACAGGACGATTGGCAAATCTACAGCTTCAGCAACCGTCTTGTAATGGGTATAGATTTCTTCTTGGCTGGCTGCTGCAAAACTTGGTGTAATGATCGATAAAACATCTGCTCCAACAGCTTGCGCCATCTTGCTCTGTTCAATCGTTTCTTTCGTAGAAATCGCGCCGGAACCAGCGTAGATTGGTACCCGACCGGCAGCTTGGTCTACAACGACTTCTAATACCTGCTTTTTCTCCTCTGCAGATAAGATGTAACCTTCGCCGTTTGTTCCAAACGGGAAGATGCCATGAATTCCGTTGTCGATCATTCGATCTACTTGATGACGCAACTCCTCAAAGTTGATACTCTCATCTTCGTACATAGGTGTTAGGATAGGGCTGATAATTCCTTTTAATTCAATTGATTTCATTGTGATTACTCCTTTTCTTCCTTCAGAATACGTTTTCATTTGAATAGATTGGCTGATAGATGCTTTGCTTGATGATTGGCAACAGCCTAAGACACCTCTATCGTCAACTACTTGCCTCCTCAACCCCTTCACCGGAGGTCGGATTATACACCCCCATCATTTCCCGCTTTTCTCCGAATAGATCTTTAGGAGTAAACCGAATATATTTTACGCAAAGTCGATTTCGATAGGCATAGACTAGATGTAAAAGCCCTTCTTTGTCTTGATAGATCGTTGGGTATTCATATTGTGAATTATTGGTTTTGTTTTCCGTCCCAATATATCCCTCTGCGGCTTCAAAAATCCGGCCAATTGGCCATGTTTTGCCAACATCTTCACTTACAGAGACAGCCACTGGATTGCGCAGTCCCGGCCAAGCAACTTTACCAAAAGTCGCATTTGGCGCAGAATTAAGATTGTACGCCAATGCAATCTCCCCGCTAGCCAGTTTGATCGCACTAACACTTGCATTATTATTCGGTAGTCCTGTGGCCGCAGGCACGCACCAACTATCACCAAAATCAAAGGACTCACTAATATACACAAAATCGGCAAATCGACTCCGCATAAACGCTGCCAAATGTCCCGGTTCTACCTCTACGACGTTGGCATGGACGCGTCCGCTGCTATCCGGCATTCGTACAGCCCGCCATGTTTTTCCTTGGTCGTCCGATACTTGAAATTCTGTTGGATCATTCGTCAAACCTTCGGCAGAATCTTCACACAGCCAAGTGCTGTATATCCAGCGGCCATTACTCAAAATTTGGATACCTTGTCGACCAAAGGTGCCTTCTTTCTCAAATAAAACCTCGGGCTCTCCCCAAGTTTGCCCTTCATCATCTGACTTTTGGACCATGATGATCGAAGTAAACTGCATATTGTCTTTACCTTCTTGTCGGCTGAGTTGAGAGGTATAAATCAGCCAGATCTTTCCATCTGGTGCGCGGAAAAAAGAAGGATTTTGTTCGCTTCGGTCGATACCTTTCGAAACAGTGATTGGATCAGACCATTTTTGAGTCGTGGGCTCTAATTTAGAGACCACGATCGAGATATCCCCACTTCCTTCAAAGCTGCCAGCAAACCACGCACACAGCATCCCGTTATCTACGGTTTCGATCAAAGCCGGCGCATGAGCCGTATTGTTGCCGCCGGTAGGAATCAGCCCAAAATCAATATTTAGAAATGCATCTCGGTACATGATCCCATTCGGCTCAGATTGACGAACTTGCTCTAGTTGAATCACCATAATTCTCCCCTTTGTTTTTGTTTATTTTGAATTGTTTGTCCTATTATTTAGTATGCTCAGCCAGGCGAATCGCATAGTCGATGGCATTTTCTAAGCTGGATTCGCTGGCAGTCCACTTGCCAGCTTGGTCGAAGGCAGTCCCATGATCTACCGACGTTCGGATAATCGGAAGATTCAAGGTGATATTGACCCCTTCTACTGCTTGCCAAGTTTGTGCCTCTTGATCATAAACGAACCCTAATAATTTCAATGGAATATGTCCTTGATCGTGATACATCGCTACAACAATGTCATACATCCCCCCATTGGCTTTTGAAAAAAGTGTATCCGCTGGCAGTGAACCGGAAACATTGATACCTTCTGCTTTAGCTGCTTCAACAGCAGGATTGATTTCCTCGATTTCTTCCCGACCAAACAAGCCATTTTCTCCGCAATGAGGGTTTAACCCAGCAACAGCGACCCTCGGGTTTTCAATACCCAAATCTTTGCAAGCTTTGTCTGCGATACGGATCACATCCAATACACGCTGTTTCGTTGCACGATCGCAAGCTTCCCGCAAAGAAACATGTGTTGATACGTGAACGACTCGCAGATTCCCATCTGCCAGCATCATCGTGTACTTGTCTGTATCTGTCAGGTCTGCATAGATTTCTGTGTGTCCAGCATAATGGTGTCCGGCTGCATTCATCGCTTCTTTATTCAGAGGATTAGTCACTGTGGCATCAATCTCTCCGGCTAATGCTAGCTCAATGACTTTCTTGACGTATTGAAAGGCGGCATCACCGCCAGTCTTTGATACCTCGCCAATAAGAAAACTGGCCATATCTACCTTTTTCAAATCAATCAAATCAATTGTGCCGAAGATATACCTTCCTTCTTTGGGCTGCTCGATGGAATTTACTTTTAGTGCTAGTTCCGGATGCTTTGCTAAATAATAGTCAACAACACTCCGATCCCCCACTAACAATGGTCGGCAATGATCGTAAAGGGCCGGTTTTGCAAAAGCTTTAAGAGAAATCTCAGGTCCGATTCCAGCAGGATCCCCCATAGTAATGCCGATAATTTTCTTCATAATACTCATCCTCCTTTCCAACACTGACTTATAAGATTTGCTGATAGATCGCTCGAGCATCTTCAGGTGTCACTTCCCGTTTGTTATTGACAAGCAGACGGGTAACTTCCATACCAGCTGCCACTAAACCTTCCAAGTCTTCTTCTGGCACATGGAAGGTTTTTAGGCTTGTCGGGATCTCTAAGATGCGAACGATGTTTTCTAATCTGTTAATCATGAACTCTGATTTTTCATCGATAGAGAGGGTTTGATCCCCATCATGAATCACGCGATCGTAGGCATCAGCCAACAATTCTTTGATAGCAGGTTCATTAAATTTCATCACTGGTGTTAACAGGATCGCATTGGACACTCCATGGGCAATATGATACTTTCCGCCCAACGGATAAGACAGCGCATGGACAGCTGTCGTACCAGACGCCGTGATCGCAACACCGGCGTAAAAGGAGCCTAACAGCATACTGCGCTTAGCTTCAAGCGCTTCTGGATTTGTACAGGCTTCAATGATATGATTCATAATCAAGTCTAGAGCCTCTAGGGCAAAGGTGTCGCTGATTGGATTGGCTTTTGCTGAGGTAAAACATTCGATCGCATGACATAACGCATCCACACCGGTAGCTGCGGCAATTGGTTTGGGTAAATCCTTGATCATTCGACCATCTAGCAGAACAAAATCAGCAATCATTTCCGGATTGACAATCCCGATCTTTAAGTCTTTTTCTGGTACACCGACAATGGCGTTCGGTGTTGCTTCTGCACCCGTTCCGGCCGTCGAAGGAATCATCAAACTTCTCACGTGTTTTTTAGCCGCTAGCGGATCATCCAACAAATCTTTGATGGTATACTCATCTGTTGCTGAAATCGAAGCAAGTTTTGCTACATCCATGACCGAACCACCGCCGACAGCAACAATAAAGTCCGCTTGCTCATTTTTGAAAGCATCAACCATCGCTTGGGCTTCGTGATAATTAGGTTCTGCTGGAATATCTGAAAGAATTGTATACTCAATTCCAGCTTCTTCGATTAGTTGAATCGGCAAATCGATTAATCCCAAAGCGAGAAGGCTTTTATCAGTAAACAGAACGATTTTACGGATCCCGCTATTGATAATCGGTTTCAGCTGTTCGATTGCATGTTCACCTGCAAAAATCGTTTTAGGCATTTTTAAACTGTAATCTGTTAACATTTCAATTCCTCCTTGATTGTTTCGTACTGCTTGATTTCTTCAAATAATGTTTCTGAGCCAAACCCACCGGATTTTGTAATCACCTGCATTTCTTTGTTATTCCACTCCACTACAGATAAAACCACGCCAGGTTTGAGTTCTACCAAAGGTTTGATACCGGTCACACCTAAAACCCTCATCGTTTGATATAAGGTGTCTCCACCTGTAAATAGAAATGTGTTTTTGTGTTGCTGAGACCAAAGTGTTTTTGTCAATTTCCCCAGTGCCTCTCCTATGCGAAAGCGGCACTCCTTTGCAGTCAGTCCCAGCTCTTTGCTAAGCGTAAGAAGCTCAGCAGTCGTTTGATCGCTGCAGGTATCAAAAACGACCAGGGATTCCTTTTTCAACAGCTCATGATAGGCGCTCACCTCTTGCCGTCCCACTTCTTTCTCCCAATAGGTATCATCCAACAATTGCTTTGCCGACAAAGAAATGCGCGGGGAGCGCTTTTGCGCATAAGCAATCTGCTTCTTCGTTATAGGGTTCACACTGCCGCAGATGACCACGATCGGTTTTTCAAGCTGCAACTGGACTTTACTCCCTTCTGGAAACAGTTCATGTGCTAAAGTCTTTGCAAACCCAGCACATCCGACTGTCAGTCCCAGAAGTTTTTTTTCTTTCAGCTGTCTGCCATGTTTTGCCAGCATCTCGTCTGTCTGGGCATCAAAGACTGCTACACCAATGTTTGGCAATTGATCATTTTGTACCAGTACTGCTTCGATGTCAGCTTCCGTCTTTAATCGTTGTATCACACTACTTTCTATTACTGGTTCATATGGGTCATCTGCAAAAACACTTTCTGTAACCAAGACATCATCAATATATAAATGACCATCGATCAACACTCGATTCATTTCGGGGTACGCAGGCAAAAACGGGATGACCGCTTGCTTATGCGTATCTATCATTGCTTTTATCTCAGCACTGATATTTCCTCTCAATGCCGAATCTACTTTTTTATAGATATAGGGAATTCCGGCAGCTTGTGCCTCTTCTAGAATGGCTTTGGTTTTTTCGTAAGCCGTGTCAAAGTTTAAGTGCCTGCTCTCTGTGTTAAGAACCAGCACCTCCATCTCATGCGGAATCTCCTCATAATGAACAACTGCTTCCGTCGAGACCAAAGTTTGAATACCTTGTCTAGAAAATTGAACCCCAGTATCAAGCGCTCCTGTAAAGTCGTCTGCAATAACTAACAACTTTAACATCTACTCACCACCTCGGACTTCTTGGTTTGATTATAGCGACAAAAAATAAGCGGTTACATTCTAAAAAAAAGAAAAATCGTTTAATTTCGAAACAGTTTAAATGAAAACGAATACTTAATCGTTTTTCTGTGTTATTATCGTTTACAAATGAAACACTATTGAAGGTGAAGAAAATGAAGAGGAAAATTTTAGGAATCGCACCTTATGAAGAATTAAATTATTCAATGACTATTATTGGTGAGCAATACCCTGAAGTTGAGACGACTATTTATACGGCCGATTTGGTAGAAGGGCAAAAATTGGCAACGCAACTTTGCAATGATGGATATGATGCGATCATTTCTCGCGGTGGGACTGCCAAACTAATCCGAAGAGTGGTTTCTTTGCCAGTAATTGATGTCTCGCTATCGATTTACGATGTTCATAGTGCCATTCGCTTGGCCGAAAATTACACAGACAACTTCGTCATTGTCGGCTACCCTAGTATTACTGAAAAAGCGCACTTACTTTGCGATCTCTTAGGTTTGAATATTGAAATCTATACCATCGACGAGGATATCAATGCTCAAGAGATGCTCGATTCATTGGCAGAAAAAAAATATGAATTGATTTTATGCGATGCAATTACGAATCGTACTGCTCTTTTAAAATCGTTAAACACCCTTTTGATCACGTCAGGATTGGAGAGCATCAAACGTGCCTATGAAGACGCCCTGACGATCATCGATCACGTCAATCAAGTCAAACATAAAAAAGAGATTCTGGAAAAAGGGTTGCTTTGCCTGAAACAAGATATTCTGTTTTGCGACGATGATTATAAGGTTGAATTTTCCACCCTTGACCCGATTTTTGCGTCAGAAATCATCAAAATTTTACAGACGAAATCCGAAAAAAAAGAGCTACAGCACTATTCTCAAGTAAAGAACTGTTTCGTTACAGTTACAGTCAAAACATATATTATTGATCACCAGAAGTATTACTGTTGTTTTATAAACGAGAAAAATACACCACCGATTTCCAATAAACACGGTATCACCTATCAAAAAAAAGCTGAGGTTGCAGCCGTTTTTTCAAAGCAGCTGCTGTTTTCACAATTCATTCCTCAAGAAATCAAGCTGGAACTCAAGAAAAAAGAAGCCAGCTATTCTTCCTACCTAGTATTCGGAGAAAGCGGCACAGCGAAGAAAAATATCGCCTATCAGATTTACTTGTCCCAGACGCAAGACACTAACTATCTGATTACCATCAACTGTGCTTTGATTACAGACAAGTTATGGAAGTTTCTAGTCAATGCAGCCAATGGCCCTTTTGTTGATGTCCACAATACCATTTTCTTCGATCATGCTGAGCAGCTTAAGCCCGCTTCAGTTGAACGGCTTGTCTCTTTGATCAAAACGACGAATGTCTTGAAAAACAACCGGCTGCTCTTTACCTATGACAACAATAAAACAAGTGATTCAACAACCTTTACTCGCTTGGCAAGCCAGTTAGGCAGTGCCAAAATCTATGCTCCTGCGATTCGTGAGCGAAAAAATGAATTGAGTATTATCACGACACTACTTTTAAATAAGATGAATATTGAATGCAGCAAAGATATCATGGGCTTCGATCCTAGAGCGTTAGAAGCCTTTATGGCCTATGACTGGCCGGGAAATTTTGATCAGCTGCAATACTGTGTCAAAGAACTGGTATTAAATGCGAATTCCCATTATATTTCTGAACACCAGGTTGCAGAATTACTAAATAAAGAACGTTTGATACAAAATTTCACTAATATACAAGACAATTTCACGACTAAAAGCAGCCTCCAACCTCCGACATTGTTTGACTATACAAAAACAATCATTCTAAATGTATTAGAGCAAAACGAGGGCAATCAAACCAAAACCGCTATTCAACTAGGAATCAGTCGAACGACATTATGGCGCTACCTAAAAGAAGACGGTTAAAAAATCTGCCGGGCCGCAAAGAACGCTTCTTGCGGATCCGGCAGATTTTCTTCTCTCAACCTATATTTTCATCCTCATTGGAGAGGGTGTGTTTTCCTTCGTTTTTCTTGATTCCAAAACTTCGCAAACCTTCTTACGCTTTATGAACTGTACTAAATGATGAGCTTATTCCAGCGGTTCTTCGGCACCTTCCAGCCACACGGCTTCTGGTTTCTGATCACGAATCAAAAATAGCCCCGTTGCAAACAGCAGTCCAGAAGCGATCGTCATCAATAAGAAAGAAACATTCATCCCATGAAGCAGTGCACTCGTCCCCGTTAAGGTCGTGCTGTTTTGCGCCACACTATTCATGATCCCGACAAATAATGCTGTTCCTATGGCGCCTGCCACCGTCCGCAAAGAAGTCAATAACGCTGTTCCATGCGCCGTCAGCTGCGGCGGAATATTTTTATTTCCCCACGTCACAAAGGGCATCAACAAACAGCCGGTGGCGGCACAGCGCAGCATGTTCAAAACCACTGCTACCCAAATCCCCGTGTGCATATGGATGAAATACATGCCGATGTTGCTCAAGACCAGTGAGCCGCCGCCGAAAATCGTCAACAGACGGATGCCGACTTTGTCATAGATTCGTCCAGCCACCGGACTTAAAAAAGCCGAGACCAAGGAACCTGGCAAAACGACTAACCCTGAGATCGTCGCTGATTTGCCTAAAATCGACTGCACGTAAAGCGGCATCAGCATCGCCGAACCCATCAAGACCAAGTAAAGCATGATACTGCCAAAGACACTGATGGCATATTCTTTTGTTTTCAAGACCCGCAGATCCAAAAATGGGGTTTCTGCTCTTAACTGACGGAAGACAAAGAAGATCCCTGCTACCAAACCGATCCCTAAGGTTCCTAAAACCGGCAAGCTGAAAAAGCCATAGCTGCCGATATTGCCAAAGCCTAAAGTGATCCCACCAAAGGCGAAGGCACTCAAAACAAAAGAGGTCTGATCAAATTTGCTGTTGCTTACTGGCAACACATCATCAAAAACCTTTATGGCCCAAATCAGTGAAATCAAAACGATCACGGCAACGATATAAAAAATCGCATGCCAGTTCAAACGGTCCACGATCACCCCAGCAAGAGTCGGTGCGATCACGGGTGCCGCGGTGATCGATAGTCCATACCAGCCCATCACGACACCAATACGATTGATCGGATAGATCGATAAGAGAATCACTTGCGCCATTGCGGTCAAGATTCCATTGCCTACGGCCTGCAAAATACGAGCAAGCATCATGACTAGAAAATTGGGTGCTGCAGCACAAAGCAGCAAGCCCACCAACGCAATTCCTAAGGCAGCGAGATACAGCTTTTTGGTTGGCACACGATTCATAAGATATGCCGTCAAGGGCATAACGATCGCCATCGCCAAGGAATAACCGCTAGTCAGCCATTGTCCCGTAGTGACGGAAATCTGCAGGTCAGTGACAATGGCGGGTAAAGCCGTCGTCAAGGCGGTCGCCAACATGGATACGGCAATACATGTAATCATTAAATTAATAAAAATCAGCGTCCGCTGACGTTCCGTTCGTTGGACTGTTTCACTCAATCAACGTCCGCCTCCTTCTCAAGATAAAACTGTTCGATTTTTGCTAAGGCTTGACCAAAGGCTTGTTTTTCTTCTGCCGTCAAATAGGTCAGCATTTCTTGGTGCGCCTTACTGCGTTTTTCTTTCATTCGCTGTGCCTCTTTTTTGCCCGCTTCCGTCAGCGAAATCAGATGGCTGCGTTTATCTTTCGGATCGACTTCTTTTTGGATCAGCCCTTTTTCAGCCAGTTTTTTTAGTAGTTCGCCAGTGGATGTCGAGCGAATCGCTAAATACGCGGCGAGATCTTTTTGGGTCAACGTCCCTTTTTCGTCCAATACCAGTAGGCAATTGAACTGTCCCCGACCTGGCATAAAACGCCCATATTTTTGTTCCGCATACCGCCGATTTAATTTATACACTTCAAACAATCGTTCCACGATTTCTTGTTCGGAAACCATCGACCTTCAGCTCCTTTCGCCTCTTCACTATTTAGATAGGTACCTAATTAAAAGTCCGCTCTCCATTTTACATAGGTACCTATCTATTGTCAAGAAAGGATTGACAATGAGAGCGGGTACAGCAACCAAAAACAAAAAAAGAACAAGCGACAGACCACGTTTCATTCATCCTTCACAAACAATTGCCCATAGAAAAACACCTACAGGAAAGAACATTTCCTCCTGTAGGCCTTTGGTTCCACTCGTTAGTCATTGTTAAACACATCTTTTTGTTTCTCGTTTATTTTTAATTGCAGCAAATAAAGCGCCCCTAGAAGATTGGCTTCATTACCAAATTTACATTTTTCGATAACAACAGAAGTGATGGTTTCCTCAACCAAAGAAGACTGCTTCTTGACATTCTGGTAAAGAACTTTAATTTCCCTGATCAATTGCGGTTGCTGACTAATACCTCCACCAATCACTACTTTTTCAATGTCTAGCACAGCTTGCAACGTCAAAATAATATGAACAACTTCTCGACAATAATTTTTAAATAGCTCTTTTATTCGTGGATCCCCCATTTCTAATGCCTCAAAAACAGCTTTTCCATCATCTAAATCTAGTAACCCTAATTCTTTTGCGGCACGCTGAATAAATTGAACAGCTGAAGTCGTAACTCCCATGAGGTTCTTTGTTTCGCCAGATTCTGGTGTTCGTGGCAAAAAACTCAATTCCCCTGCCTGAAAATGCTCTCCCTGAAGAATCGCTCCATCTAAAATGATTCCACCTCCGACGCCTGTTCCTAAAACGATCGCTGCAGCGTTCTTCTTTCCTTTTAGATTACCCAACCATAATTCAGCTAATGCTGCTGCCTTTCCATCATTGCAGACTAAGCAAGGGAGATTAAATGTTGTTTCAATAAAATCACAAATAGCAAATTCATGTAGAAACGGTAATGCCCCTCCATTAAATATTATCCCTTGAGTATGATCGATTTTACCAGGGCAACAAATTCCTACACCAGCAATATCTCCTCCTTGTGCAGCTATGATCGATACTAACAATCGCTTTAACCCGAATAAGGTTTGCGGCGTTTTCTCTCTTTGGACGTCTTGCATTTTTCCAAACGCATCGATTAGCGCGAATTTCAAATATGTTCCACCAATATCAATTGCCAAATAAGTTTTCATTGCTATCTTTCCTTTCTCTTGCTACTTTTATTACATACCATGTTTTAAATTAATAGGAGGATATCGCTCTTGAATCAACAAGAATTAGAAACCTACCTTAGAGAGATCAATGACTACGAAAAAGAACAACGAAAAACAGGGACGAGCATCAATAATATTCCGAACCTTTCAGATAATGGTAACGATTTATTTGATTCTGCGACAGGTCATTTCCGACTGCCCAAAGCCCCGTTTTTCCAAGGAAATCAGGTATATATTGCAAAGCACAATCGTTTTGGACCGATGATCGAACACATTCATGACTTTATTGAAATAAATTATGTTTATAGTGGCGAATGTACCCAATACATCAAAGGTCAAAAAATACTCCTGACTGAAGGCGATTTTTGTGTGTTAGATCGCGATGTTCCCCACTCTATCGATCCATTAAAAGAAGACGACTTACTCATCAATATATTAATTAATGATCAAACCTTTACTTCATTATTTTGCCTACAGTTAGAACGTAATAATAGCTTGATCGGGAATTTTTTGGCTACTGCATTTGATGAACAAGCCCAACATGATCAGTTCCTACTTTTTCATACCAGCTCTACGCCGCACTTACATACCCAAGTTCAATTACTGTTGCAAGAGTACTGGCGATCAGAAGTCATCGATTTTCGTTTTATTAGCCAATATTTACAACTGATCCTCTCAGAATTGATGCGGCTTTATACGATCGAAGTTAGTAGAAATCAGACCAGTCAGTTTAATGCGCTTGATGTTCTTGAATATATTGATGAACACTACCAAAGTGTGTCCTTAAACGAGCTTAGTCAAGTCTTCAACTTCAATGCAAACTATATCAGCAACGCGTTAAAAAAAGGAACTGGGAAAAATTTCCAAGAGACGCTCCTCCAAAAAAGGCTATTAGTTGCGAAAGATTTACTGTTGCATTCGACTTATTCAATAGAAGAAATTGCTGCTACTGCAGGCTTTCACTCCACAAGCTATTTTTATCGGCAATTTAAACGAGTGTTCCAAACGACTCCCAAAAGTATGCGGAGCCATGAAAAAACTCATTAGGGTGTGTTCAGCAAAATCATTTAGTTATTGGCTACCTGCTTTCTTTTTCGTAAAATATCCACAAAGAAAATCACCGTTAACATAAGAAAGCCAGCACCAGCAATTCCTAAAGCAAAACTTGCTGTGGTGTTTCCAAAAATACGAGCGAAAAAAGAGCTAATATAAGGGGAAGAAAAAGACCCTAGATTCGAGCCGACCATCCCCACCGAAACTGCTAATGTTTCTGATCCTTTTGGTGCAGCGCCCAGCAAAGCACCAAAGATGTAAGGAATGAACAAAGATAAACAAAATCCAATCAACACAAGATAACTTGTCACTGCATAGATGTTAGTAGCCATCGAAAGCAAAAAGAAACTGATCGTTGCCACTCCCCCACCAACCACAGGGGTAAATTGGCGAAAAATCTGAAAGAACTTTCCGTACACTAAGCCACTAATAAACCCTGCTAACGTCATTAAGGAGAGTGCTGTCCCTAGAAAATTAGCATGCGCCATCTGCTGTTCGCTGACCAAAGAGCCTACTTTTGTAAAGACGACCATTACCATTGCCAAGAGCGCAAAGAGGCCAGCTGCATAAAAAAACGTTGGCAGATTGATCTGTTGTTTTGTCTTTTTCGTCTGTTGAGAAGCTCCTTGAGTCTCTGGTACAACAAACTGAAATAAGATCAAGAGAGGCAATGCCAATAAGTAGACGGCAAAAGCATAATGCCAATTGACAGTTGCAAGGATCCCTGCTAAAAACGTTGCAAAACTTGATCCTATACTTTGGGCAGCGCTTTGAAACCCAATCAGCGCTTGCTTTTCATCACCTTCATAAAAATCGTTGATCAAACTTACAGCTAAAGAGTTGTAACAGCCTAGACCTGCCCCAAAAATAAAGCGAGACAGATAAATCAACGTAAAATTCTGGGTAAATAGGGGAAACACACCACCAACCAAAGAGAGCAACAAGCCTAGCATAACAGTTTTCTTGCTTCCAATTTTTGATGAAATAAAACCGCTTAACAAGACAAAAATCATCATGGTAAAAGAGGGGACGGTCACTAAAGATTCAATTGTCGTTTGGCTGATATCTGGAAAATTAGCTTGAATCATAGGAATTGTCATGGAAATAGCATTCGCCGATGTTAGTAATAAAGAGATTGACAAAAGCGTTAACTTAAATAGGAAACCTCGTTTTTTCGTCATTTATTTTCTTTCCTTTCTAATTCATAACGTATATGATAGGTGCCTGATCCCACGAAGACTGTGAGATCATTTGGTCCTTCTTGTACCGATGGATACTCTGCTTCATGTTCCACATATTTCGCAATGCCGATATCAACGACTGTGCGCCCTGATCTGTGACCAAATCGCTTTGGCTGCCAGGTTTCACTGATTTCTCTTTGCACGTTTTCTTGATCAGCTACTGATGGTAAAACGATCTCTGCTTCTGTATTAGCAGGTACTACAACCGTTAGTTCATAAGTCTCTTCGTTTCGTTTCCAACTACTGCACAAGGAACCAAACATCGTTTCTAATGAAGCATTGCAATGTGTTAAGTGCTGAGATAACTTAGGAGCAATAATTGATTGCTGATAACCCGGAGCTTTTACCTTAATGCCGGCGATTGTTTCATACATCCAATTACCAATCGATCCATATGCATAATGGTTAAACGAATTCATCCCATCATCCCAAAACGTTCCGTCATTTTTGATTCCATCCCAATGCTCCCAAACCGTTGTCGCTCCTTTTTCTACTTGGTACAACCATGAGGGAAGATCTTTGTTAAAAAGTAACTGGTAGGCTAAATCTAAATGACCATTTTCCGAGAGAACGTGGCAGATATAGGGACTCCCAATAAAGCCTGTATCGAGGTGCCGATCTTTTTGTTCAATCAATTCTACTAGTCGATTGACAATAGAAAGCTTTTGCCCTTCTGGATAAAGTTCGAACATCAGGATAAGAATATGGGCTGTTTGAGTATCGCTAGTTAACCCATTATCTGTAACATAAGTTTCTCCTATTTTCGTTTTGACTGTGCGATACAGCTCATCATAAATCTTGTATTCTTGATACTTCCCTAATATGCGAGCAGTGTTTGCAACGATTCTGGTAGAATAAGCAAAATAGCAAGTAGCAACGAGTGTTTCATCCGTTGCGCCAAAAAAACTGCCTTCTTCTGCATCCAGCGCTAACCAGTCCCCAAGTTGCAATCCCGTATTCCACAGCGCTTCTTCGGGCCCTTGTCCTCGGATGTAATCCACCCAAGCTTTCATACTGTCAAAGCTTTCTTCTAAGATTTGGCGATCCCCGTATCGTTGATACATTTCCCACGGTACAATCGTTGCAGCATCCCCCCAAGCTGCGGTTGTTCTTGCAGCATTATCTGCAAAGACCCCTTTTAAGACATCCGGAACAACAAAGGGAACTGAGCCATCTTTCATTTGAGAAAAGCGTAAATCTTTCAACCACTTATAAAAGAATTGATACGTATCCATATTAAAGCTAGCCGTAGGAAAGAAAATTTGTGCATCAGCAGTCCAGCCTAGCCGTTCATCTCTTTGCGGGCAATCGGTAGGGACATCTAAAAAATTTCCTTTTTGTCCCCAAAGAATATTGTGCTGTAGTTGGTTAATTGCTGCATCAGAGGTCTCGAAAAGGCCAGTCTTTGGCATGTCAGAATGTAAAACCACACCTGAGAAATCTTCTTTTTTGATGCCTTCAGGAAAGTTTTCTAAATGAACATAACGGAAGCCATGAAAGGTGAACATCGGCTCGATCGTTTGAACAGAACCGTCTAATGTATACGTATCTGTTTGTTGGGCATCCCGTATATTGCCACGATAAAAATTACCGTCTCGATCTAACACCTCTCCGTGTATCAAACGAACGACTTGATTCTTTTCTCCTTTAATCGTAAAACGCACCCATCCCACCATATTTTGTCCCATGTCTAAAACCAGACGCCCTGAAGGATCACGGAACAAATCAATCGGGGTCAATTCCTCTTGCTTTCGTACTGGCTCATTTTCTTGATTGGTTAATTGTTTTTTCGAATAAGATATCGCTTTCAAATGACCGTTATACTTTCTTTCTAGAAGAAGATTTTGCTCCTCGCCATTGTATAAATCAGCAAAAAGCCATTGATTGCTATACTCCTGCCACGTTTCATCACTACCGATTATTTCGGTGGATCCATCTGCATAAGTCAGTTCAATCTGAGCAATAAATGCATTAAAGTTTCCATAAGTGTCTTTCTTTTTCTCCCAACCAAGATAGCCGCTATACCATCCTTCCGCAACGGTTATTTGCACTTCGTTTTGGCGCTGCAACTGCGAAGTGATGTCATAAACTTGATATTGAATACGATCGTTATAGTCTGTCCAGCCTGGAGTAAAATAATCATCCCCAATTTTCATTTGATTTAATTCTGCAAAATAGATACCCAGAGCACTGAGATAAATTCTGGCTTTCACAACTTCTTGTTGAATCGTAAACTTGTAAGCACCTGTAAACGGTTTTATTTTCCCTTGTTCAACAATGGGACATTTTGTTGTCACCCAATCGGCTTGCCAATCACCTGCTTCAAGCAAGCCTGTCTCAAAATGAGTTACTCCCCAATCACTTTCTTGTCCAGTGCTCGCCAGACTTTTTACCCGTACATGATAGGTTTGTCGAGAAGCCAGCTTGGGGCCTTTATATGGGATATTCGTTGATTGCTCGCTCCACTCATTGTGATGCCAGATAACCGTTTTAAACTCATTGTCTAATGATAGTTGCAAATCATACCGTTTTTGTTTAATATTCCTATCTTCCGAATCGATTTGCCACGAAAAACTTACTTGTTCTCCGCCAACACCAATTGGTGCTTCTAAGTGATTGATTATTATCTTCCTGATATTCATGGAATTCCTCCTTTTTTTTCTTATTTTAAGCAAGATAGAAAACGGATACAATTCACTTTTCACCGATATTAATTGAACTATCTACAGATAAGAAACATAGTTGCTTCACTATCGATCAATGCAAAAACAAAAAAGCAGTCCCATTTTTCGAATAAAAGAAAAAGGGAACTGCTTTATTATGTTTACATTTATTAATAATCACCCGTTCAGCAAACGATCATCTTACTTTCGATCTATTTCACTCGTCTTTCTTTAAGGAGCAGCCTAAGTTATTCTGTCTTTCCCTCAGCAAACTCTGCCAGCAGTTGCCGAACTTCATCCGTTGATTTGGTATTCATCAATTTTGCCCGCAAATCACTGGCTCCAGGGAAGCCTTTGACATAGATTTTAAAGAAACGATGCAATCCTGCGATCGAGCGTGGCACCATTTTGGCGTAATGGTCCTGCAGATCTAATTGCAGCTGCAACAAGCCTAATAGCTCTTCTGAGGTATGCTCTTTCGGTTCTTTTTCAAAGGCATAGGGATTCTTGAAAATACCCCGGCCGATCATGATTCCGTCTACGCCATATTTTTCTGCTAGCTCCAAACCTTTGGTACGATCAGGGATATCGCCGTTGATCGTCAGCTTCGTTTGTGGGGCGATTCTATCCCGCAAGGTAACCACTTCAGGAATCAATTCCCAATGAGCATCGACCTTGCTCATTTCTTTGCGGGTTCGCAAATGGATCGAAAGGTTGGCGATATCCTGTTGCAGGACATGGGTCAACCAGGCTTCCATTTCTCCTAGTTCGGTATAGCCCAGACGCGTCTTGACGCTGACCGGCAAGCCGCCAGCTTTGGCTGCTTGGATCAGCTCAGCCGCAACGTCCGGTCGCAAGATCAAGCCGCTGCCTTTGCCTCGTCCGGCAACGTTTGGCACTGGGCAGCCCATATTTAAGTCGATCCCTTTAAAGCCCATCTCGGCTAATCCGATACTCATCTCACGGAAATACTCTGGCTTGTCGCCCCAAATGTGTGCCACCATCGGTTGCTCATCTTCGGTGAAGACTAAACGTCCTCGCACACTGTCGCGTCCTTCTGGATGGCAGTAACTATCGGAGTTGGTAAATTCCGTAAAGAAAACATCTGGTGCGCCGGCAGCTTGAACGACATGCCGAAAAACGACATCAGTGACATCTTCCATTGGTGCTAGGATAAAAAAAGGCTTCGGCAATTCAGCCCAAAAATTTGTTGTCATGATTTACGCTCCATTTCTTTGTCCAAGGATCTTCTTTTATGACCCCCACTTGCAAAACAAACCCCATTATACTAAGAATGCGTCAAAGAAGCAAAAGAGCAAGACGCTTAATACTGCCGAATAACTGGCGGTTCGTAGGCTTGAATAAAGGCTTCAAGCTCCTGAGTTGTTTGTGCAAAGCCGATTTTTTCGCGATCGGCTTGCGTCAAGAACTCATTTTCCACCATGTTGTCATACAAGGCTCTCGTTGCGTGGTAAAAGTTGTTCACATCATAAAAAGCACAAGGATTCGGGTTTTGACCGATTCTTGACCAGGAGATCATCTCCGTGATTTCTTCCAGCGTCCCCGGACCACCTGGCAGTGCGACAAACGCCTGCGACAATTCGAACATTTTTCGTTTTCTTTCTGACATCGTCTCGACGACATGGAGTTCGGTCAATCCAGGATGTGCTAGTTCCCGATCCTTTAAAAAGGTTGGGATCACCCCGATCACCTGACCGCCATTTTCTAAGACAGCATCTGCCAGCACGCCCATCAAGCCGGCTTTTCCGCCGCCATAAACTAGCGTATTTTTTCTTGAAGCGATCCACTGCCCCAATTCTTGGGCGGCTGTTGCAAAACTAGGTTCATTACCGACACTGGCACCACAATAGACTGCAATTTTCATAAAACTCTCCATCATCCTTCTCAATCATTTTGAAATAGTATATCATGATTCTGATAAAGGTTCTGGGAAAGGATGGAAAAAAATTTATGAACATTGAGGAGTATCAACGATTTATCAGTGACTTCTACAAAGCCCGCAATTGGTATCAGTACGATCCGTTTATTCGGGCGAATTTTTTAGCAGAGGAAGTTGGGGAAGTGAGCCGTGCCATTCGGACATTGGAGATCGGTCGTGACCGTCCCGATGAACAAGAAGGCTTGCCAGAAGAAAAACTGGCAAACCTGACGGAAGAATTGGGCGATGTACTGGATAACTTATTTATTCTCGCTGATAAATACGATATTTCTCTAGAGATGATCATGCAAAAACACAAAGAGAAGCTATTGTCTCGCTATCAAATGGACCACGTGACAGAAAAAAACAGCTAACGGGCTACTTGTTGCGGAACGGGCAGCGGCAAAGGTTGCTTTTCCCAAATACAAAAAACCAACGTTTCTGTGGTCGATCGGCCAGTGAAACGTTGGTTTTCTTCTATTATATAAAAAGTTGGTTCTCCTTTTTATGCAATAGGAGGTGTTTATTGTGCCATTTGCTCTACCAGTTCTTCCAATCCAGTCAAGGCTTGGTAGCCGTAGCCAAAGAGATAATTGTAGTCCATGCTGTAGACTTGTTTGTTTTTGATGGCTTTCATGCTGGAGAGTTTGTCATTTTTGTACAAGCCTTCAATGATTTCTTGACCAGAAACACTGCCTTCGATCGTTGACCAGTCACCGACGATCAAGACATCGGGATCCGTTTCGATCAAGGTTTCGACACTGACTTCTCCTGAATAGTCTTGAAACACATTGTTCAGTTTGATCATGTCAAAGTTGCTGTTGAAAAAAGACTCGTCTTGAGCGGCATAGACACTGACCACACTTGGATCAGACATAAAGAGATGGGCAAAGGTTTGCTCTTCTTTGTCTGCTACTTTTTCTTCCAAGGCACTCTGGCGATCCTTTAATTCTTTTTCAAAAGCAGCGGCTGCCTCAGGGACATTGAAGAGCTTACCAAGGTTTTCAATGTCTTGATAAACGGAATCAAATGTTGCACCAGTGACAGAGGTTTCTTGGACGTAAGTCGGAATGCCCATCTCGTTCAAGGAATCAACGGTGCCGACGCCCCAATCTTGATTATCGAAAAGTCCCCCGCGGCCAAAAATCAAATCCGGATCCACACTGAGCGCCGTTTCTTTACTGATATAGTCGCTGCCCAGGTCGTTTAGTTCTGCATAATCAGCAGCAACTTCCTCATCGGCGGCACCAAAGGTTGCACCGACACCCGCAATCTGATCCTTGAGGCCGAGATGCAGCAGCAATTCCGCTGCTGGTCGTGTGTTGGCTACGACTTTTTTTGGTGCCTCATTAAAGGTTTGGTCCTTGGCAGTCCACTGCGTACCGCCTTCTGCTTTGGTGTAGTTGCTGATGGTTAAGGGATACGTACTTTCTGCCTGCGAGGAAGAAGCCGAAGTTCCTTCATCCTTCGTATTGCCGCAAGCGCTTAATGTAAAGACTGCCAATCCTACCCCAATCATTTTTCCCCATTTATTCATCTGTTTGCTCCTTTTCAAAATAATAATGAAACCCTAATCCGCCTGTGATCGGATGATGGTAAATACTGCATTTCACGCCATAGATTTCTTCGATCAGTTCTTCTGTCAGCAACGTTTCTGGTTCGCCATATCCTACGACCCGACCATCTTTTAAGGCATAGATGATGTCGCAATAGTTAGCTGCTTGTTCCAAATTGTGCAGCGCCGCCAACAAGCCAATCTTCAGATGCTTGACGGTTTCTAAGATTTCCAGTTGATATCGGATATCCAAATGATTGGTCGGCTCATCGAGAATCATAAATTTCGGTTCTTGGGTGATGGCACGAGCAAGGACGACCCGCTGTTTTTCGCCTCCTGATAATGAGAGATAGCTGCGTTTTCTGTAGGCACTTAACCCTGTTTTGGCTAAGGCTTCAGTGACCAGCTCATGATCGGCTTTGGTGTCTTGTTCCAACAACCCCTTGTGGGGCGTGCGGCCTAAAAGCACCATCTGTTCTACTGTTAAATCAAAGCTCAACTCATTGAACTGACTGACGACGCTGACTTGCTGGGCGACTTTTTTTTCGGAACTTTTCAAAATATTCATCTCACCCAAATAAATGTCGCCGCTGTCAGGTTTCAACGTTTTGTAGATAGCTTTTAACAATGTAGATTTGCCGCTGCCGTTGGAACCAATCAAGCCGACAAATTGCCCCTGTGCGGTTTGGACGGAGATGTCTTTTAGTATCTGCTGATCCCCGATCGTCAGATTGAGCTTTTCAACTGCTAATTTCATTCCGTCACCCCCCAAAGTTGTATTGCCGTTTGACAATGATATAGATAAAGATCGGTGCACCGATCAGCGCTGTAATGATCCCGATCGGCAGTTCGACTCCTTGCAGAGTCGAGCGGGCGATCACATCCGCCCAAATCAAAAACAACGCGCCTGTCAAAGCGGTCAAAGGCATCAACAGGCGATGATCCGACCCGCTGACTCCACGTACGATATGAGGAATGATCAAGCCGACAAAGCCGATCATACCAGAATTCGCAACGATGATACTGGTTAATAGCGCTGCTAGCAGCATGTAAAAACGACGATAGAAGGTCAGCTTGACCCCTAAGGTGGAGGCAACTTCATCTCCCAGCAAAAGCGTATTCAAAACACGGTATTGCGTCAGGAAGAACAGCGTGATCAAAGAAACCAGAACCACGATAAAGCCCAATTTGTTCCAAGAAGCCGAGGCTAAGCTGCCCATCGACCAAAACGCCACAGTCTTCATCCCTTCTGCATTGCTAGCCAGATAGATGATCAAGTTTGAAACAGAGCTGCATAAGGCACTGACGATCGTCCCCGACAGCACAAGTTTTGTGGAAGTCATTTTCCCACCGATACTGGCAAGCAGCAGCACCAAAATAGTGGCAATCCCCGCTCCTGCAAAGGCACCAAACGATAAGCCCAGTTGTAAGACTAGCGCCGAGCCGCCAAAACCGACTAAGATGGCGAAGGTCGCCCCTAAGGATGCGCCAGAAGAGATTCCTAAGATATAGGGATCTGCCAGCGGATTTTGGACCACCGCTTGCATCACTGCCCCGCTGATCGCTAACCCCATGCCTACAAAAATAGAGAGCAAGACCCGCGGTGCCCGAACAAACCAGACGATATTGATGTTTGCGTCTGAAATGCCTGAAAGATCACCAACCAATCCATGGCTGATTTTATAGAAGAGAATTTGGTAAACTTCGCCAAGGGTGATATTGGCTTGACCGTTTGCCAAAGCAACTCCTGCAGATAAGAGAATGGCGACAACTAAAACACAGCAAATGATTGTCGAAACCATCCAACGATTTGATTTAATCAACCCTACCGACATGTGATTCTCCTTTATTCAGCACGACTCCCTCCTGATTTCACAGCAAAAACAACCTTGACTGTTGCCTCGCCGTCATCATAAAAGAAGCATCTGTGCGTTTTTTCGCTTATAACAGTTCTTCTCATGAAAAGCGCCAAAGCCATGTGCTGCTTTGACATCTATTTGCAAATGAGAATCACTCTCAATGAATAGAGTCATTATAAGGAACCTTTTGTGAAATGTAAATAATTTTCTGAAAATTTCCTTAAATAAGAGTTATTCTAATGTTCGTGATTGATTGGGCGTTTTCCTCTCCATTGACCTATCGAAAATACGGTACCCGTGAAGAAGCGAATCCTTTGGCATAATAATCAAGTGTTTTTTTATGATGAAAAAAAGACAGACTTCATTTTGTACGAAGTCTGTCTCCAGTCTGATGCCTATGCTCAGGCAGGCTTGTTCTTGCTAGCTTCCCTTTGTTCGAACGTGAAACCTATGCGTTGCCAAGGATTTGCTGATTCAACGAAATCATCTCCAAAAGACCTTGAGCGGCTTCGCTGCCTTTGTTGCCAGCTTTGGTTCCCGCCCGTTCAATGGCTTGTTCGATCGTTTCAGTCGTCAACACACCAAACATGATCGGAATGTCGGCATTCAGACCAATTTGGGCTACGCCTTTCGCCACTTCATTTGAGATCAATTCATAGTGGGTCGTTGCTCCGCGAATCAAGGCACCTAATGTCACGATCCCATCGTATTGCTTGTGGTCAACGATTTTTTTGGTAATATACGGAATCTCATAAGCACCTGGAACCCAATACACATCGATATTTTCTGCTTTGACTCCATGACGCAACAAATTGTCTTTGGCGCCTTCCACTAACTTGGAAGTGATAAACTCGTTGAATCGTGAAACTACGATCCCTACTTTGACTGCCTCTCCCTGAAACGTTCCTTCAAATACTGTCATCGTTCATTCTCCTTTGGTTGATTAAATAGATAGGTAATGGTGAAACTTTTCTTTCTTCGTTTTCAAATAGCTGCTATTTTCTTTATGCGCAGGCATCTCCAGCGGTACTCGTTCTGCTACCTTGATCCCTAAGCTTTCTAATTCCTTCACTTTGTCAGGGTTGTTGGTCATCAATTGAATCTCCTGCACTTCTAAGGAACGTAAAACATCAGCGGCAAACGTGTAATGACGGGCATCTGCTGCAAACCCTAATGCAATATTTGCTTCATAAGTATCCATGCCTTGTTCCTGCAGCTGATAGGCACGGAGCTTGTTCCGCAAGCCAATACCGCGGCCTTCTTGGCGTAGATACAAAATCGCACCGCGGCCTTTTGCTTCGATCTGCCGCATCGCTTCTTGCAGCTGTTCGCCGCAATCACAGCGATGAGAGCCGAAGACGTCGCCTGTTAAACACTCTGAATGGATCCGTAGTAACAGCGGCTCGGTAGTATGTTGAATCTCGCCTTTGGCTAATAAAAGGTGTTCATTGCCGAACTCATCTTCAAATAAGGTCAATTGGAACGCCCCAAAAGCCGTTGGCAGATCCACCGTGATAGGCGTGGTTCCTCGTAGATATTCCGCCAACTCATCAATGGTCAAAAACGGCAGCTGCCATTTTTCTGCTAATTTTTTCAATTCTGGGACCCGAGCCATCGTGCCATCTTCATTTAAAATCTCACAAATGTAGGCTGCTTCCACGCTGCCAGCAAGCTTCGCTAAATCCACAGCCGCTTCTGTATGTCCTCTGCGTTCCAACACGCCGCCAGGTTGAGCGGTCAATGGGAAGATATGGCCAGGGCGATAAAAATCCGCAGCTTGTGACGCAGGATCAGCCAATTTTTCAATCGTCACTGCCCGGTCTTTCGCAGAAATTCCCGTACTCGTCGTCACGTGATCGACACTGATGGTAAACGCGGTGCCAAAGGCATCCGTATTATTGGCGGTCATCTCAGGCAATGCCAGCTTTTCAGCGATCGCTTGTGAGATGGGTGCACAGATCAAGCCGCGGCCATAAGTCGCCATAAAATTGACGGATTCTGGCGTTGCGTATTCAGCGATCCCAATCAAATCTCCTTCTGATTCTCGATTTTCATCATCGGCGACAATCACTAAGCCGCCTTTTTTTAACCGTTCCACTGCTTGTTCTACTTTATGCATCGTCTGCCTTCTTTCATTTTCGTTGGTATTTGACATATTTCCCGATCATATCCGTCTCGATATTGACCCACTCCCCTTGTTTCAACTGCCCCAGCGTCGTCTGGTCTTTGGAATGGGGGATCAAGCTAACGGAAAATGCCTGTGCCGTCGTCTGGGTAACCGTCAAACTGACGCCATTGATCGCAATCGACCCTTGCGGAATGATTTCCCCTTGCACACTGACAGGATAAGCAAACGTCAAGATCAAGGCATTTTCCAACTGCTTTTTCTGGATCAAACGGGTCGTTACATCAATATGGCCTGCGACAAAGTGGCCTTCAAAACGCTGCGTTGCTGCCATCGCTCGCTCCAAATTGACTTCGGCACCCACCGAGAGTTGTTTAAAGGTGGTTCGTTGAAAGGTTTCTGGCATGATATCCACCGTAAACGTCGTCGCTTGTTTGGCGATCGCCGTCAAACACGTCCCGTTGATCGCCATACTGTCTCCGATCTGGTAATCCGCCAGTAATCCTTCGGACGCACTGCAAGTTAGCTGGATCGTGCGGCTTTGCTTGCGGATCTCTTTGATGCGGCCTTTTTCCTGAATCAATCCTGTGAACATTCCTCTGGTCTCCTTCCTCGGATGCAAACATCTTCCCCAACTGCAGTCACCGTCACCTCTGTTAGCTGCTGCAGCTGTTTCGGGGTACGCTCACTGGTAAAACTTGCGAGACTATTGCCCCCAAGAAACTTTGGCGCCACATAGGTAATGCTTTCTTGCCACAGTCCGCTGGCTAAAAAGGCATCATGGATCGCAGCGCCTCCTTCTACGTAAAGCGATTGGACCTGTCGTGCGGCAAGCTCCTTCAGCAATGAAACAATTGTCAACTCTTCCAGCTGGATCACTGACACATGAGCTGGCAAATCACTGACAGTTGTCTGCTGCGTAAAAATCCACACAGGTGCCGAATCATCGGCAAACAGTGCCAAATGGGGTTGCGACAGCGTTCGCCCCCGACGGTCTAACACGATGCGAATCGGCGGAAAGCTGGTTTCAACCGTGGTCAATAACGTAGGATCATCCGTCAACACCGTCTGACTGCCCACTAAGATTCCTTGATAGTCTCCACGTTCTTGATGGACGTTTTGCCAAACCGCTGAACCAGTGATCGCACTGCGAGTTAACGCATCATGAGCGATCCGGCCATCTAAAGTGATCGCTTGCTTCAACGCCACGTAAGGTCGCTGATGCCGATGGTAAAAATTATAGTGTGGATTCAAACGGCGCACCGCTGTTTCTTCGATGCCCACCAACACGTCGATGCCCTGTTCTTCTAAAAAGCGCTTGCCTTGTCCAGCCACGATCGGGTTAGGGTCTAACTGGCCGATGACTACCTTTTTGATGCCGCTGTCGATGATCAGCTGGGTGCAAGGCGGCTGTTTTCCTTGATGGTTGCAAGGTTCTAACGTCACGTATAAAGTCGAATTGATTAGGTCTTCGGAGGAATGGCATTGTTCGATGGCGTTTCGTTCCGCATGGGGCTGCCCATAGACTAAGTGAGCCCCTTTGGCAATGACCCGTTGCTCTTTGACGATCACAGCGCCCACTAGCGGATTGGTAAAGGTTTGGTAACGCCCTTTTTTGGCTTCTGCGATCGCCAAACGCATGTATTCGTTATGCATCTTCCTTCCTCCTTTCAATAAAAAAATGCCTCGTGAGAATCTCACGAGGCATAGACAAACAAGACCGGCAAAAAATCAATTTTAGACGCACTGCGCCCCTTGAAATTTTGTGGTTTTTCTTCTCCCATCCAGACTTTCACTGTCGGTGCCAGATTCACACTGGCTCCACCGCATAGCTATGCGGGTCACGGACTTCAAGCATTGCGCTTGTCACCGTCGGTCGGGAATTACACCCTGCCCCGAAGAATACTATTCAATTCATGTGCATTTTAGCCCGACCATTTTTGTTTGTCAATAGGCCTGATTACAGGCCAATAGGAATTCCTCTTGGCTTTTTCTTTTGGCAACCCCAAAGCAGCGACAGCAGAAATCCCTTGTCGTTCCGCCACTTTCCTAAGCTGCAGCAAGGCGATTTTGCCTGTAAAAAAACACGAGAAAACCTAGGTTAAATATTTTTTCTCGAACGAAGCCATTTATCAAACTCCGTCACGAGTAAGACGACCATCCCAGAAGCTGCTGAGATGACCCAGCCGATCAAGGACATGTCCTCCGTATGAAAGGCGCTTTGCATAAATGGAACATAGGTCAATAACAGTTGCAGAACCAGCATCACACCAATGATCACGAACGCTTTTGGATTGGTGAAGGAAGCTTTAGAAAACGCTGGTGCACTGGTACGGATGTTGAACAAATAAAAAATCTTACTCAAGACCACGATATTGACCATCATGGTACTAGCAACGGCTTCGCTGACGCCTTGCAGCAAGAGCCAGTCATGGGCGATCAAACTGATGACTGCCATCAAGATCGATACATACGCCATCTGCCAAATATCGTGACGATTCAACAATTTATTGCCTGTCTTTCGCGGTTTGCGGCTCATGATCCCAGACTCTGCTGGTTCAAAGATAAACGCAAACTGGATCGTAATAGCAGAAACCATGTTGATCCACAGCAGTTGTGTCGCCTGCAGCGGCAATTCTTTTTGCATCATGATCGTAAAGGCAATGATCAGCCCTTCGGCAAAAGATGTCGGCAACAGAAACAGAATACTCTTTTTGATGTTGTCATAGATCCTGCGTCCTTCGCGAATCGCTAAGGACATGGTACCGAAATTGTCATCGGTCAAGATCATATCAGCAGAATCTTTGGCTACATCCGTGCCGCTGATCCCCATCGCTACACCGATATCCGCCCGCTTCAACGCAGGGGCATCGTTAACACCGTCCCCTGTCATCGCCGTGACTTTGCCTTTGGCTTGCAGCGCTTTGATAATGTCCAATTTATTTTTCGGTGTGGTTCGTGCAAAGACTTGATTCGTCAAGGCAGCATCTTGAAATTCGGCTTCACTCATCTGATCCAACTCGGCACCAGTCACGACGTGAATCTCATCCGCTAAGCCAAGCTTTTCGCCAATCGCTTTGGCGGTCAGAGGGTGATCGCCAGTGATCATTTTCACTTGAACACCGGCTTGGTTCATTTCCTTCAGGGAGGCAATCACTTCTTCTCGCGGCGGATCGATGATCCCAGCGATCCCTAGTAATTGCAGCCCTTGCTCAAAAATCGTTTCATCAATGTGATCGATCGAAACTTTCTGATAGCCCACTGCTACCACTCGTTTGCCTTCTGCCGACAAGCGGCGGACATGGTCTGTCCAATAGGCTTCATCAAAAGGCGTCGCTTGTTTTTGCACCATTTCAAACAATTTATCTGGGGATCCTTTAACAAATAGCAAGCGTTCCCCCGCAGGGTTTGCCACTAGTTTCGCCATGTAGCGGTTGTCCGAATCAAAGGGCAGCATATCCAGCTCTTGGTAAGCAGGTGCTTGCGGATAGGCAAATTGCTTATGATACAGCGTCAAAAAGGAGCCGTCTGTTGGTTCCCCATTGATCGTCCAGTGATTTCCTTCTGGAACTAATACCGTATCGTTGGCTTCGTAGCCGGCTTCCAAAAACAACTGCAAGATGTCTTGCGTGTAGACGTCCTCCTGCTTTGGACGAATCACGCCCACCGGCGCATAGCCGTCACCCGTCACTTCATATTCCTGCTCAGCCAATACGATGTCTTTGACCGTCATTTCGTTTTTGGTCAGGGTACCTGTTTTATCCGTCGCGATCACATCCACTGAGCCTAGCGTTTCAACCGCTGGCAGCGTTTTGATGATGGTGTGCTTGTTTTTTGCCATGTCGCTGACACCCATCGCCAAAACCACCGAGGTCGTTGCTGGCAATCCTTCTGGGATCGAGCCGACGATCATGGTGACAACGGCTAAGGATAAGACAGAGATCGCATAGGTTTGCTGGAACAAACTGACGACAAATAGCAAGACCGCCACGCCCATGATCACATAGGTGATGCCTTTCCCCAGTCCATCGATCTCTTTCATCAACGGCGTTTTTCGTTCTTCCGTTTGATTGACTTCAGCTGAGATTTTCCCGATCTCAGTCTTGACGCCAGTAGCGATCACGATCCCTTTCCCGCTTCCTGACGTCACGGAAGTCGAAGCAAACGCCAAATTCCGTTGTTCCGCTAATGGAGTTGCTTCATCCATTAAGGCATCTGTTATTTTTTCCACCGAATCGGCTTCACCAGTCAAGGCGGATTCTTGGATACGCAAGTTGTCGGCTTCGATGATTCGCAGATCTGCGGGCACATTGTCACCAGCTTCTAGGAATACGACATCCCCTGGAACGACTTCGGCAGCTGGAATATCTTGACGAATCCCATTCCGATAGACCGTGGCTTCTGCTGATAGCATCTCTTTGATCCGTTCTAACGCATCGGAAGCATTCGCTTCTTGGTAATAACCGATCAACGCATTGACCAGCACGACGATGCCAATGATCACGGCATCAGAGAAATGCCCCATCAGCAGCGTTAAGATGGCGGAGAAAATCAAAATGTAGATGATCGTGTTATGGAATTGCCGCAGCAGCAACCGCCACTTGGTGGTTTTTTTGATCGCTAATTGGTTCAATCCGTAGGTTTCTAACCGCTCGGTTACTTGTGCCTCAGTCAATCCTTGATCGATAGAGGGCACCTGATACTGTTCGATTGTTTCTGACACTGATAATTGAAACTCTTTTTTATTCATTTATTCTTCTTCCTTTTCTTTTTTCATTGATGGATAACGCAAATAAGCCCCTTATTTAGAAATTGCTCCTAAATAACGCGCTGTTGTTGGTCTCCTATTCAATTAAAAAGTAAGGTAAGTCAAAATAGTGTTTCTGCTCACCGTCACTCGAGTCGCTTGACATTCGTTTACCACCCCCTCTAAAGTTAGCAATAAGCGTAACAAACTATTTTTCCAAAGTCAAGAGTCACCGCTTTCAAAAATGAAAAGTGGCTGGCTTCTTCACAAAAAAAGCCGCACGCCAACGATTCGTCGCCGTGCAGCTCCTTCAGTACATTCTCTTCAAGCCCAAAGGCTCGCCTTAAAGCTGATCCAGTGACTCGCTGATGGGGGTTTCCCCAGCTTGGACTTTGATGACTTTTTGATAAGTTGCTGGACGTTCCAGCATTTCACCTAACAAGACGGCGACATCCTCGATGGGGATCGCACCAGAGGTCGTTTCACTGATCTCGATCAAACTAGATCCTGGTGTTTCTTTCAACGCACCCGGCTGCAAAATCGTATAGTCTAGTGCGGTGTTGTCGATCAGCCAGCGATCAGAGAAAAATTTGGCGATCGTGTAATCCATCAATGACGCCATGCCTTCCCTTTGCCACTGTTCAGGTTCTAAGGCATAGGCTGAGCTAAGGTGGATGTAGCGCTTAATTCCTTTTGCTTCAGCGGCTTGCATCACTTTGACCGCACCATACAGATCAGATTGCAGCAAGTCTTTGCCTCGGGAACCCGCCACGAAGTATACCGCTTCCGCATCTGCGAATTTCGCCGCCATCTCTTCCGGTTCCGTGTGTAAATCAAAGAACACGGGGTTGATCGTCTCCGTTTCTGTGATTTTCTCACTGCTGCGCGCACCAGCATAAACGATGTGTCCTTGTTTTTCTAGAAAGGTGATCAATTTTTGGCCTACTCGTCCAGTAGCACCAACGACAAAAATTTTCATTTTCTTTGCTCCTCTCGTTTCTTTTTCCAACTCTTGCTAGTATCATCGTAGGACAAAAACCAAGATCCAACAACTATTCTGTTTCTAAACGAAGGGGAAAAAAGCACAGCACAAACCAATTCTTGCTGTTTTTCCCCATAGAAACCCATGTTTTTAAAAAAACACCCAAAAAAATGAAAAAAATTTTCTCAAACGATTGACAAAGCGTTGACTCTTTTGTAGACTAGGTAGAAATAATTTAAATATTTAGAAAATTCAAAATAAAGAAAAGGACGGTGGCGTATATGACCCGCACCAATGTTAGCAAACGAATTATTTTATTATTATAGTCGGGACTGTTTGATTTTATACATTCAAAGAGTCCCTATTCACATTGCATCCAAAAAGAAGAACAGCTTCTTGAGATGGAGTGTTTTTTTATACCCATTTTCAAGAAAGCGGCCTTTTACAAGCTGACACACAGATGTTAGATAGATCCAAAACGCTCGTTGAACAACTGCTGCCGATTCCCCGCGGTTATGCACTGCACTTATTCTAAAGACCCCTTCTGTTTGGACACTTGATTGGTCAAGCAGAAAAAAGGAAGGATGATTTTTTATTATGAAAACCGTCAACACGATCGCTGCTTTTGTAAACAAGTATTTGATCTACATCATGATTTTATTGATGATCGTCTCTTATTTTTTCCCGCAACCCTTCTTATGGATTCCGCCTCGTACAACGATTCTTTTGAGCATCATCATGTTTTGTATGGGGATGACTTTAAACGTTGCTGCGTTTAAAATGGTCGTCTTACAGCCCAAAGCATTCATCTTAGGGGTGCTTTTCCAGTTCACCATCAGCCCATTGGTGGCTTACGGTTTAGCACAGCTGTTTGGTCTTTCTTCCGGTTTGATCATCGGTTTTGTCTTACTAGGCTGCGTTTCTGGCGGAACCGCCAGCAATGTCATGACCTTCATCGGCAAAGGCGATGTCGCCCTCACCGTTTCCATGACCACGGTATCAACCTTGTTAGCGACCGTCGTTACACCCTTTTTGGTTTATGTCTTAGCTGGTCAGTACACCGAGATCTCCTTCTGGGAAATGCTCTTGTCTGTCTTGCAGATGGTGCTTTTGCCGATCATTTTAGGGGTGATCGTCCACAAACTCATTGCCAAGCACATCGAGCGATTTCTGCAATCATTTGTGTTGATTTCTTCCGTCAGTATCTTATTGATCGTTGCAGGAACTGTCGCTCGCAACGGCGCCGTCATCGTCCAATCTGGCTTGATCGTGATTTTCTTAGTCTTGCTCCATAACTTGATCGGCTACGGCGCAGGCTATGGTCTGAGCCGTGTGATGGGCGTCAGTGCCACCCAAGCCAAATCCATCATGTTTCAATTAGGAATGAAAAATACCGGCCTAGCGATCTCGTTAGCCAATGCCCACTTTGCCGCCATTGCTGCAGCCGTTACCCCTGCCGCAGTCGGCATGGTGATCCATCAAATTACCGGACCAATTTTAGCCAATCTCGTGGCCAAGAAAGAAGGAGAAAAGTATGAGTCAAAGTATCTTTTTGCCAAACTACACAATCGGGGCGGACGCCTACGAAAAAGTAAATGACATCGTAAAACCATACGGCACCAATGCCGTGATCATCGGCGGAAAAACCGCCCTTGAAAAAGCTGAAGACAAGATTAAAGCCGCTTTAACGTCAGCAGTCCAAGTGACGGATACCTTGTGGTACGGCGGCAACTCGACCTATGAAAACGTCGATCAGCTGTTAGCTACTCCAAGTGTCCAAGCCGCCGATGTTCTATTCGCCGTTGGTGGCGGCCGCATCTGCGATACCGTCAAAGTGGTTGGGGAAAAAGCTGGCAAACCAGTCTTCACCTTCCCAACGATTGGCTCCAACTGCTCACCAGTCACCGCGGTCTGTGTCATCTATAAAGAAAACGGCGAGATGCAAGGGTTGTTTTTCCCTTCGCAACCGCCGACCCATGCCTTTATCGACAGTGAGATCATCGCCCAAGCCCCCGACAAGTACTTATGGGCAGGAATCGGCGATGCCCTCTCCAAAGAGATCGAATCGACGTTTTCAGCGCGGGGTGATCAGTTAGATTACACCGATGGGTTAGGCATCCAAATCGGCAAAATGTGCACGGAACGCTTATTGCAATACGGCACACAAGCTTTGAAAGACAGTGCCGCCAATCAGCCGTCTTATGCCATTGAGCAAGTCGTCTTGGATATCATCGTGACCACCGGCTTAGTTTCCGTCTTAGTCATCAATGATTACAACTCCGCCCTTGCCCATTCCTTTTACTACGGAACGACCGTTTTGGAAAAAATGGAAGACTATTTACACGGCGCATCCGTTAGTTACGGCGTTTTGGCCTTGTTGCAGCTCGATCAGCAAGATGCCCTCTTCCAGCGCATCTACGCCTTTATGAAGGAAAACAAACTGCCGGTTTGCTTAGCGGATATGGGCCTTAACGACACCAGCGACCTTGAGGCGATCTTAGACAAAGCAATGACCACCAATGACATCGTCCACGTGCCTTATGAGATCACGCGAGAAATGTTTAAACAAGCAATCCTAGACGTGGAAGCCTATCATGCTAAACAAAACCAAGCAGCATTGGCAGCGGCCAATTAAATGAAACCCTCCAGCAATTCGTTGCTGGAGGGTTTTTGTATGCTCTTTTATCTCTTACGTTTGATTGCAATCGTTTTTGATTTCATTAAAAAGATTCATAGCAAGTTAATACGATACTACTCATTATCTAAGTCTTTAGAAAATATTAAAAAGCACAATCAGTCTATGATACGACTGAAAGACTGCGTAGCTCACTGTCATTTGCTTGTGAATAAAAGCGCATGGAAAAGCAATCCTTGTTATACTTATAAATAACACGAAGTCCTTAGAAAAAGGAGGAAAACTCATGACCCGTTACAAACGATTTCGCTTTGTTCATTTAGGCGCTCTTTTGGTGTTGGGCTTACTCCTCACTGGCTGCAGTGCGGATACGGCACCAATTGAAGAACAACCGACTACCAACACCGCCACTTCTTCTGAACCAGCGGTTTCCTATGAAACCTTTCCATTGCCGCAACCAATCTTAGACGGGGAAACCAGTGTGGCGGAAGCTCTCTTCGAGCGGCGCTCGCAACGGGATTTTCTAGAAACTGAGCTAACACAAGAACAGCTGGCACAGCTTTTATGGGCTGCTGCCGGTGTCACTACAGAAGATGGTCGCCGGACAGCGCCTTCGGCTGGTGCCTTGTATCCCTTAGACCTCTATGTTGTGGTCACACAGGTAACGGGGCTTGAGCCAGGGCTTTATCTGTATCAACCAGAGCAGCATACCTTAGCAAAAGTTCTTGCCGGCGATTTTCGGACCGCACTGGCGGAATGTTCGTTGGATCAGCAAGCGATCCAACGGGCACCTGCCACATTGCTTTATACAGTGGTTTATGAACGACTGATCGAGCGCTATGGGGACCGAGGAATCGAACGCTATGCCTATATCGAAGTCGGTCATTCCGCCCAAAACGTCCTTTTGCAAGCCCAAGCGTTAGGCTTAGGTGCTGTGCCGATCGGCGCCTTCACGGATCATGAACTCACAGAGCTGCTGCAGCTGCCAACGGAAAATGAACCCCGCTATTTGATTCCTGTAGGGGTTATTGAGTAACACTACTGAGTAACAGGTATCATTTTTCGTGGGGTTGTCAGTCTTTCATTAGAAACTGGCAAGGTTGATTTTCCCAGCAAAACTAGTACAATCGAAAAACCACCTGCAAAAACAGCAGGTGGTTTTTCGATGGGCTTATAGTTTGTATGCTCGGACTTCTTCTGGTATTTCTTCTAGCGGCAACTCTTTCACCACCGCTTCGGTGCCTGCTGCCATCGCTGTATCGTAGTACCAGCATTTGTATTTGATCGTATTCATGGTTTCTTGTAAGGCTGCCATTTGCTTTGTGACTTCTTCCAGACGTTCATGAAACAGCTGCTGCCGTTTCTGCAAAGACGCATCGCCTTCCTCGCCCCAATCCAAGAAATTCTTGATGTCTTTGATGGGCATGCCAGTATTCTTCAAACAATCGATCACTTTGATCGTCGCTACTTCTTTTTCGGAAAACATCCGAATGCCGCCATTACTACGGGCCAGCTTCGGAAACATCCCTTCTCGATCGTAATAACGCAGAGTCGAGATGGGGATATTAGTCGTTTGTGATACTTCGCCAATCGAGTAACTCACTTGCATCGCTCCTAAAAAAAATTTTGTTTATCGCTTGACCTAAACCTAACTTCAAGTTCTACAATTAAAATACACCGCAAGCACTGAACTGTCAATCACCTATCGTCTCATAGGTTCGCCATTGGCAGTAGCAGGATTCGATGAAAAAAATCATTCACTGGAGGAAATACAAATGACAGAAATCAAAGAAAAAGTTATCGTAATTATGGGAGCATCTTCAGGAATTGGGGAAGCAACCGCCGTTAAACTAGCCGAACAAGGGGCAAAAGTAGTGATCGCTGCCCGCCGTGAAGAGCGCATCAAAGCACTGGCTGAAAAATTAGGAGAAAATGTCTTGTATCAAACAGCCGATGTCACCAATCGCGAACAAGTCCAGCAAGTCATTGATTTAGCCATGACCTCCTTTGGTCGGATTGATGTCCTTTTTAATAATGCTGGCATCATGCCTCAAGGAAACTTGGCAGAGTTGAACTATGACAGCTGGCAAAAAATGCTGAATATCAATATCATGGGGGTATTGAACGGGATCGGCGCTGTGCTGCCCATCATGCAAAAACAGCAAGACGGTTTGATCATCGCCACTGACTCAGTTGCCGGACATGTCATTTACCCGGGTTCTGCCGTGTACAACGGGACAAAGTTTGCAGTTCGTGCAATTATGGAAGGCTTGCGCCAAGAAGAACGTGAACATGGCATTCGCTCAACCATCGTCTCTCCGGGAATGGTCTCCACGGAATTGTTTGAAACCGTCGGCAATGCTCAACTAGAAGCAGCCTTGAAAGAAACCTCTCGCGTAGAAGGCAACAGCCTAACGCCAGAAGACGTAGCAAATGCAGTGGTTTATGCCATTCAACAGCCCAAACATGTGGCGATCAGCGAAGTCTTGCTGCGCCCAGCAAAACAAACCGTTTAAGCTATTTCTACTAATCTATGAAACCTGCGACTGCTTCAGGCTGGTCGCAGGTTTTTTTGTCGTCAAAGCCCACCGTTTTCTTGGAAAAATTACTTGATTTTCTTGTAACACCCACTTGTCGAAAGAATGTAAACCAATGGTTGCTTTATGTAAACGACTAGGTTCTGTTGCTACGGGGGAAATTTTTTTATACTTAGTACAAAGCTTCCGTATAAAAACGACCAATCAGAAACAAACCGGACGTTCTCCTCATGAACGATGAATAGCCGAGCAAGCGCGCAGCCCTACCTTCACCGTTGACTTGCAAGTACTGCCTTAGCTGTCCTCTTTTTAGTACTTGCTTTTTATAAAAGAATGGAGTGTGTATATGAATGTAAAACAGCTACTCATTATTGCCGAGCAACGAAGAAACATTACGAATCAAAAATTGACCTATGCCGAAAATTTCTTGGCTGCCGGCTACTCTGCTGCCGAATTGCTGGCAGACGAAACCTTTCTTGAATTAGAGCGAAGGGAAACCCAACTGATTGCAGAACGCAACGCCATTTTTTACGAAGAAGTCAGCCACAATTAATCCCCCTGTCCAATTGTAGGCGACGAACAAGCGAAGGCTCAGCAGCACCTTCGCTTTTTTAACCCTCAAAGGCGTCCTTTGCCGTGAGGATCACGCTGCTTGATCGTCCAATAAAACAGCCCTGCAAAGAAACTACCGAGAATCAGGAAATTCATGCCGTATAGACAGTAGAGGAAGAAAAAGTTCAGCTGCCCACTGCGCCAAAAGCCCATGATTCCCACTAAAACCAGACTGTTGACGCATCCTGTCAACACACAAACCGTGCGACTGCACTCCAAACTTTGTAATAGGTATTTTGTGATTTCATATAACGGACTGACGAGCATTATCCCCAGCATGATTGGTAGAATAGCTGGCAACAAGTCTAAAACAGCGACATCTGTAGTAAACAACTGAAAAAAAGCGGGACGAAAGAGCCAGATCAGACTGGCGATTCCAACATAAGCCACAAAAGAAGAAGCGAAGGCACTTTTCCCCACTGCTAAAATCTTCTGACGGTTTTTCTGTCCATTCGCCTCACTCGCAAAGACGGTCACTGCGTTGCCATACATCAAAGCAGGCAACCGTGCGATCATCAATCCTTGGCTGCCGATCGCATAGGCTGCCAGCGTACTGACACCCAATCGTGAGACGAAAGCTTCAAAAGCAATAATAAAGACTAAACCCTCAAAGCATTCCTGAATCATTAAAGGGACCGCTTTTTTCAATAAAAAGGTGCGTTTTCGTGGTCTTTGTTTCAGCCCCCTGGCTAGACTTTCTCGTAAAAGAACCCCATAAATCCCCAGCAAGCACAAAGTCGCAAGCATATTTGCGATGCCACTGCCTAAGACCCCCATTGCGGGAAAACCGAGATTGCCGTTGATCAATAGATAGCTAAGCAACACCTGTACCAACGCACTAATAATGGAAACACCGAGGATGTAGTTCGTTTTCTTTTCAATTTTTAAAAGGCTAGTAAAAACAAACGTGACTAAGGTAAGTAAAATATAGGGAGACATGATTGCAAGATACAATGTTGCGGTCCTTAGCAGCTCCCCGCTAAATCCGTAGACAACCTGCAAAATGCCGCGTCCAAAAAGCAGGAAAATCAAGAAAAAGCTCACGCCGATCGCGACTACTAGAAAAAGAACCGAGGACAGATAATCATTTAACTGCGTCTCTTCTCTTTGCCCGACTGCCTTTGCGCCATAAATATTAAAAGCCAGGCCAATCGCACCTAAAATACCCGCAAAAGCGTAGAGAAATCCGTCGATCAGTGCGATCGCCGCCAGCGCTTCCGTGGATCTTCTTGAAATAATCGCTAATGAAACTTGCGCAATAATGATTTGAAACAAATTGGAAGCAATCAAAGGCAATGTAAAAGACTGTATTTTTTTGTTCAAAAAGCTCTCCTCTCTCATTCGTCATAACTGCGCAACACCCACTCGCTTATTGTGATTTTAGTCACAAGAAAAGCGATCGTTGGTCGCTACATATACTCAACGACCCATCGGGCGTTTTGACGTTTCTCCCTCCATTTAACCATACAGCCTTCTCGGTGTATATTCCTTCGTAATTAAAAAACAAAACATACCGACAATCTCCGCTTATTTCCTCTATTGGTGTCGACAAGCAATCACTGATGAAGAGTAAAAAGGTTCAGAAGAACATGCTGCTCTTCTGAACCTTTTCCATAGGATGATAAAAAACGCGACAAACCTTTCAAAAATCCCGTTATTTCTTCACGATCAGCTGAACGGCTTGATCGATTTTCTGCTTTTGGGTTTCCGTGTCGCTGTCTGGATTTTCCAAACAATTTTTCAAATTTTCAGCGACAATGATCCCCATAATACGGTTAACACTGGAACTGACGGCGGACAATTGCGTGATGACATCGACGCATTCTTTCTCGTCTTCGATCATTTTTTGAATCCCCCTCAACTGGCCTTCGGTTCGTTTTAACCGATTCAAAATATCTTTGTTGCATGCGGTCATCGTTTGATTTCTCCTCTCCATGCTGACATGCCGCCGAGGACATTGGTCACTTGAAACCCTTGCTGGCTCAAAAACTCAGACGCCATTTGCGAACGAGCCCCTGAATGACAGATGACATAGTAGTTTTTATCCTTCTCTAAGTCGCTGATTTGTTCCGTCAGCTCGCTCAACGGTAGGTTTTGTGCTGTTTTGATGTGTCCTTGTGCAAACTCATCGACTTCTCTGACATCAAGGATCTCAAGTGGTTCACGTTTTTCTTTTTGGGCAAATTCCTCCATAGATATTGCTTTAATCATGAATAATCATCTCCGGCTTAATAGTATTATACAACGAAAAGGCACCATCGAGGTTTTGACAATTGATGCCCGCTTGTTTTAAGATGCGTTCGGCAATGTAGCTTCTCAATCCGCTATGACACGTAACAACATACGAA
>OJJJ01000073.1_pt1 | contig 70070 bp, 54 predicted proteins | sample 1596311 | NCBI WGS metagenome assembly OJJJ01 (sample SAMEA4350140, study PRJEB24818) | metagenome | biome: human; feature: gut; material: faeces | place: Denmark | collected 2013-09
AATTATTTGTATCATCAGAGGGCGAAACAGCCGACTATCCAAGGTATTATAAACAGTCATTAGAAAAACTCGCTAGAGAACAAAGAATACTATCCCATCGACAAAAAGGAAGTAATCGCTATTATCAACAAAAACGTAAAGTTGCCATACTACATGAAAAGATTGCGAACCAACGCAAGGACTTCTTACACAAAATGTCTAGGCAGATAGTCAATGTCTATGACGTAGTATGTATTGAGGACTTAAATATGAAAGACATGTCTCAATCTTTGAATTTTGGTAAATCCGTAGCCGATAATGGTTGGGGAATGTTTTCTACATTCTTAGCCTATAAACTTGCCGAACTAGGGAAAACGCTAGTTAAAGTCGACAAGTGGTATCCTAGTTCTAAGACTTGTCATGTTTGTGGATATGTATATCAAGACTTGCAACTATTTGAGAGGAAGTGGACTTGTTCATGTTGTAATACTATACATGACCGTGATAAAAACGCAAGTATTAATATAAAACGTAAAGGATTAGAAATGCTGACTCCATCAGCTTAAATCTTAATAGTATACATAAAACCGTAGGGCATACGGAGATAGCCTAGAGATACTGTATCCATTAGGATACTTGACTAGGAAGCCCCCACTTCTAAAGTGGTGGGAGCATGTCACTATTAGTAGCGATTTATGTCTTGGAAACGATATCAGGTACAAGTGTAAATGTTAGTGTAGAGCTTGCTACGTTGTTTTCCTTCATAATCGCTATTATATGTGAAGCAATACGTAGGAAAAGTACGGAAATAGCATTCAGCAAAACGGAAAACTTTTTTAAAGGAATGGGCAATTCATTGCCAATTGTTGCTCTACTTGTTGCAGCAACAGTTTATGTTTCTGGACTAAAGGCGATTGGGCTAATTGCTTCATTGCAAAATATGATGCTTAAAATTCAGGGATCTGGGATGGGATTTGTCTTACCACTCATATTAGTATGTTTGACCATTGTCATTGTATTAGTTAGTGGAAGTGGTACCGCTTTGTTTTATGCATTGGTTCCATTGATGGTGCCACTTGCAAGTGCTGCTGGTATTAGTGCTTTAGCAATTACAGTTCCAATGGCATTGGCAGGAAATATTATACGTGCAGTCTCTCCTGTAGCTGCGGTAGTAATGATAGTTTCTGGAACGGTTAAAATTAGTCCATTAGAACTTGTGAAACGAACTTCCATCCCAATGATAACAGGTGTTGTGTTTATGTTTGTTTTATCGATGATTTTGTTTTTATAGAATAGATTTTCTAAGACGCGTGTGTTATATTAGTTGTAATGATTTTTTGTCTGGAGGGACTATAATGAAAGTTACAATTAAAGATATAGCACGGGAGGCCGGTGTTAGCGTAGCAGCGGTTTCTTTAGTGTTAAATCAGAAAGAGTGCAGAATCGCGGATGATACAAAAAAAAGAATAATTGAAGTTGCAAAGCAATTTAATTATACAGTGAATCAACAGGCAAGAAGTTTGGTTACGAAAAGATCGAATGTAATTGGATTAATCATTCCGGACATAGAGAATATTTTCTTTTCAGCGTTATCTAAGAGAGTTGAAGAATATTGCCGTAAAAAAGGATATGCTATTATGATTGTTAACTCCGATGAGAATCCGAAAGAAGACATTGAGTTATTGCATGTGTTGGTATCTAGAGGAGTTGATGGCATTCTTTATACACCAAGTTTAGGTAGTGACGAAGACTATGAGAAGATTAAAACATATCTCAAGACACTTCCAATTCCTTACGTGTTGGTGGATCGTTATTTGGATGGAATTGATTGTAACAAAGTTTTTATTGATAATATGAATGGTTCTTTCCAAGCAGTCTCTATGCTGGTAAAAAGCGGACATACCAAAATTGGATGTATTGCAAGTGGTGTGCGCAAATCAACTACGAACTCTCGTATTACTGGATATAAAGAGGCTATGAACCACTTTAACTTGCCTGTGGATGAGAATTATATTTTTGATGGTCAATATAAAATGATTGGTGGCTATGAAGCTGGAAAAGAGATTGTAAATAGTGATCTTACCGCAGTGTATATTTGTAACGACATGATGACTCTTGGATTTTTAAAATATTTAGGTGAATGCGGGAAAAAAGTTCCTGAAGATTTTTCTATCATAAGTTATGATAATACATTACATAATTTTGTTGTATCGCCAAAGATCACTACAATAGATCAGGACTTAGGGAAACTAGCAAGAAATTCTTGCCGATTATTACTCAAAAATATTAATAATGAAAACGTAGAACCAGAAGTGATATGCTTACATCCGCAGTTAATCGTGAATGAAAGTGTAAAGAAAATGAATGGTTAATTGACAAGTGAATAAAAGAACTTTAGAAAAGAATGTAAAAAGACTGTATTAAAATAGATTATTCTATTTTGTGACGGTCTTTTTTTTTTTTTATTATTGCAACATTTCAGTGATCTTAATTGTATATAAGATAGAACCGCAAGAACGGTTCCTATAAAATGTATAAAAAGAAAGGGAATGATAATTATGAGAAAGTTTATTGCGATTGCTTGCACCGCTTTAGTACTACCACTTGTTGCAGTTGGTGACTTGCAGGTTACCACAAAAGGAAAGGATGGAAAAGTAAATGTTGCTACATGGGGTGATGAAGAATTTTCATATTCAATTTCTTTTCATAAAGATGGAGTAGATGGTAATATTATAAGTGATATAATAAGCAGTATTTATTAAATAAAAGTGGGCAGTACTTGTAACTTAAGTATTGCCTTTAATTTATCAGAGGTGGTTAATGGTGGGTGCATACGAACTCCAGAATACATTTTGGAGATTATTAATGTTAATAGAAAATAACATACATTTTTTTATATCCTTACTGTTTTTTGAAAATTTAACAAAAGATAATAGAGATATCGTTTTTGAAGGTGACGTCAATTGTAAGGCACAGATTAATCAAGCAGAAAGAATTCTTAATGAGTATGGAAATAGTATTTTACGTCTTGCGTACTCATTCTTACACAATATGAGTGATGCGGAAGATGTTTTACAAGATACATTGATACAATACATCAAAACTGCTCCGTTTTTTGATACAGCGTCTTATGAAAAAGCATGGCTTATGCGTGTGGCTATTAACATTAGCAAAAATAAAATCTCGTATAATAAAATTCGTAAAACAGATGAGTTAAGCGAGAATTTAGAAGCATCTGAAAAAGAGGACCTAGCATTTGTATGGGATGCAGTAAAGAAGCTACCCACAAAGTATAGGGAAGTTGTTCATCTTTATTATTATGAAGGATATTCTACAGTTCAGATAGCGCAGATGCTATCGAAGAAAGAAGCTACCGTTCGTTCATTATTAAAAAGGGGTAGAGAGAAACTAAAAGAAATATTGAAGGTGGTTTATGATTTTGAAGAATAGGTATGATAGAGTTATGGAAAATGTGGAAGTTACGGATGAAATGCATGAGCGGATTATGAAGAAAATCAATGAGGTGGAATTTGTAGAAACACAAAGAAATAAAATTGCTTTTAAAAATTACAAAAGATATCTTTCAATTGCTGCTTGTTTTGCGATACTGCTGGTTGGATCGCTTGTTATTCGAAATCTGGTGAACCATAGACAGGAAAATCTACAACAGGTTGTGCCAGATATTATGGAGTACAATTCCCTGGATGAACTTTCTGATGCTGTCAATTTTAAAGTGTGTGAAATAAAGAAATTACCGTTTGAGGTAGCAGAAGTTAAATATATCGCTTATTGGAAAGAACTTGCGCAAATTGAATATATCAATCCAGGCAATACACTAGTACTTAGAATGGCTATTTCTAATGATGATATAAGTGGAGACTTTTATGATTATCCAGAAGTTAAATATATTATTGATCAAAACATTACTCTTACTATTAAGGGAGAGAGTAACAAATATACACTTGCAGTTTGGAAGTCCCAAGAATATTCTTATTCATTAAGCATTACAAATGGACTTAGCGAAAGTGAAATGTTAGAGATTGTACGTTCTGTGCAATGATATTATAAGCTTAAATGTGTTATTTTAATATATAATGCATTCGTTAAAAGTTACGATGGCATTCCAACGATATATTCTAACTGAAAAATGATGGAGTACGAAATTAATTCGTACTCCATCATTTCATTATCTTGCTAACCAGCCGCCATCAACAGCAACAGTAAAACCGTTTACATAATTGGATGCATCGGAAGCAAGCCAAATAATTGCGCCATGCATATCTTCTGGAGTTCCCCAACGTCCGGCAGGTATTCTGTCAAGAATTTCAGCGCTTCTATCTTCGTCATTTCGTAATTGTTCTGTATTATTTGTTGCCATATATCCTGGTGCGATTCCGTTTACATTAATGTTATGCTTTGCCCATTCATTTGCAAGTGCTCTAGTAAGTCCTAAAATAGCACTTTTACTTGCAGTATAAGCAGGAACTCTTATACCACCTTGATAGGAGAGCATAGATGCCACATTTATAATTTTACCACCTTGTCCTTGTTTGATATATTGTTTTGCAAATGCTTGTGATAAGAAAAATACTACTTTTTGATTAACATTAACCACTTGATCCCAACTTGCTTCATCATACTCGATTGAGTCGATTCGTTTTATTAGACCAGCATTATTCACTAAAATATCAACGCGTCCGAATGCAGCAACTGATTCATCAAGAATACGTTGAACAGGTTCTGTTGTTGAAAGATCTGCTAAAACTTCAGCAAACTCTCCACCAAAGCTTTCAATCTTAGCTTTTGTTTCATCGCAAGAGCGTCTTGCAACTCCAACTACTTTAGCACCAGCTTCTGCAAGAGCAACTGCCATTCCTTGTCCAAGGCCTGTATTTGCTCCTGTAACAACAGCTACTTTTCCTTTAAGGTTAAACATATCTAATATCATTTTTCTACTCCTTTTTCTGCGAAAACTTAGTAAGTTAAGTGTAAAATAGTATAATTTAGTGGGGATTTTCGTCTTTGCTTAATTATCTATTTTAACATTATTTATCATACTTATGCATGAATGCATAAGGAATTCTCGAGGAATGTATTTATGTATTTTATTTTATATTAAAAAATTTCACAAATATAATGGCTGAACTAACGCCAATGGCAATGATATCATAGTACACATCTCTTTTCAACCAATGTTAAAAAGATAACGTGTTTTACGCTAATATTCAGAGTTTTTATTAGAATAAGTGGATATTTTATATAAAAAAAGCGTTTTGGAAAATGTAATTCGCAATGTTAGGTAGAATGAATGTTAAGTTATAGACAAGAAAGAAATAATGAATGACTTTTAACTAACTTTTATTGTTATAATTATAAACTTTGCCTCGTATGGAGTGAGTATTTGGGCAGTATGTAGTAATATTTTCAGATAAAAACACTGTTATTACCTATGTTGAAAATGTATAGCAATACATCTTTAACATAGATAATGAGCATATAGTAAATTAAATTATTTTAATTTCTTGTTTGGAATGAATCGCTTTTTGATATTCTAAAGGGGATAGTCTCGTATATTTTTTAAAGATACGTTCAAAGTATGTAATACTTTCAAAGCCAGCTTCGGCGGATAACTCTGTTATATTACAACGCTTGTTTTCTAAGATTCCTTTTGCAAATTTGATTCTTTGGATATTTGTATATTCTGTAATGGTAAATCCAGTCACATCTTTAAAGATGCGGCTCAAATAACTTTTGCTGATATAAAAGTTATCAGCTAAATCATCCAGTGAAAATTGATCTCTATAATGTCTGCATATATATGTAGTAATTTCTTGAACTTTCTTATGTTTTCCTGATTCAGAGACCGTTTCCGTTAATATACGGCGGGGGTCTTTGCGAATTCTCTGGATATAAAGTAGAAGTTCAGTGAGTTTCATTTTAACAAGGCATTCATAGCCTTCTTTTTTTTCTTGTATTTCTTTTGCAATTTCTTTAAACATCTGTAAAACATAATTTTGTCCCTGTGTATCAAGGGTTACAACTCGGTGGCCTGAGAAAAATTGTTCCAAGGAACATAGACCGATGGCATGTAAAAAAGGATTAAATACTTCAGCAGCAACAGAAATTAGCATTCGATTATGGTAGGTACGGTTTTGAACTGCACCTGTTTTATGTATTTCATTTCTTTTAATGAAAACGAGACTTCCAGTATGTATGAGATAGGTTTCATTTTCTATAAAATAGAATCGATCTCCTTCAATTAAATAATATAGTTCATACTCTGGATGCATGTGTTTGATTGACATTGTAAATTCAACATCTCGTATAACATGCTCAGCAAAAATTCCATCCATTTTTTCTGCAAATACTGTATGTTTCATGACTTCGTACCTCCCTTTATCTCTTTGTTCATTTAAGTTTGAAAAAATAGCTAAAACAGCATAATAATCATAGATTATTATACTTTAAACCACTATACTTTACAATAGATGGAAATAAAAGAGACTGAAAATAATAGAAAGGATAGGGTGAGATTATGCAGTATAAGAATAAAAAAGTTAGTGATATCAAAATTGCCTATATTGGAGGAGGTTCTAGAGGTTGGGCTTGGCGCCTTATGGCAGATTTAGCAATGGAATCAGCAATTTCTGGTACAATTTCATTATACGATATTGATAAAGAGGCAGCAAAGCACAATGAGATTATAGGTAATAGATTAACAGAGAGAGAAGATACCGTTGGGGAATGGAAGTATGAAACAGCAGAGGATTTAAAAGATGCTTTGACAGGAGCTGATTTTGTAATAATTTCAATTCTTCCAGGTACCTTTGATGAGATGGCAATTGATGTACACGAACCAGAAAAATACAATCTATGGCAGTCCGTTGGTGATACGGCAGGACCTGGTGGCTTGGTTCGTGCATTGCGTACGATTCCAATGTATACAGTAATTGCAGAAGCAATTAAGGAGTATTCACCGGATGCTTGGGTTATTAATTATACCAATCCAATGTCCTTGTGTGTAAAAACATTATACCGCGTATTCCCACAAATTAAAGCATTTGGTTGCTGTCATGAAGTATTTGGTACGCAAAAGCTTTTAAAGAATATAAGCGAAGAAATGCTTGAACTTACAGACATTCAGAGAAATGAAATCCATGTGAATGTGCTTGGAATCAACCATTTTACATGGTTTAACGAAGCTTCTTATCAAGGGATCGATTTATTCCCAGTATATAAAGCATACATTGATAAACACTTTGAAGATGGATTTATAAAAGATGAGGAACATTGGATGAATGCGTCCTTTGAAACGAAAAATCGCGTGAAATTTGATCTCTTCCGTAGATATGGATTGATTGCAGCCGCAGGGGATCGACATTTAGCAGAGTTTATGCCTGGAGATGAGTACTTAAAAGATCCTGAAACCGTTGCAAGTTGGGGATTTAAATTAACAACGGTTGACAGTAGAAAAGACGATTTAAAGAAACGTTTAGAAAAGAGTGAACGCTTAGTTAAGAATGAGGATGAGATTGAGTTAAAACCATCTGGAGAAGAAGGAGTGCAGTTAATCAAGGCTTTATGTGGTTTGGACCGCATTGTAAGCAATGTTAATATTCCAAATACAGGAGGGCAGATTCCGAATTTACCAAAGACAGCAATTGTAGAAACCAATGCGGTATTCTCAAGGGATAGTATTAAACCGTTAATTGCAGGAGAATTGCCTGAGGATATCTTAAATTTAATTCTACCACATGTAGAGAATCACGAGGATATCTTAGATGCAGCAATAGAAAGAAGTTTTGATAAGGCGCTAAAGGCATTTTTAAATGACCCATTGGTGAAAGCAAAATGTAATAAAGAAGTTGCAGAAATATTACTAAAGGATATGATTAAGAAAACCTCTACATACTTACCAAAGGAATGGATTTAATAAGTCATGTTAATGTAAAAGATTTTATCATGGTAGTTAATATATTGCATCGGCTGAATTTATTAAGTTTGTATAGTTATTACTGGAAGTTTGAGCTTAATATATGACGAGAACTAAATAGAGATTTTTAATTTAAAATACGTTTTCGAATGTTGAAATAAATACATTCGAAAACGTTAATTGTAGTTTAGGACTTAGGGTCAAGTTTATTAAGTTAAGAAGACATATACAGCCCTGTGAATAAGGGGGAATTAGTAATTCCATCATACACAAGGCTGTATTTTGCAATATTAAAATTAAAACTTAAACTTCCTGCTCAAATAAAACCGTATCATACATGGCCATATAAGAATCATTGATAAAAGAAATTGTATTTTTTCCTTGTTTTAATAGCGTCGATGGAATTGAGATGCTTATTTTACGGTATCTTCCGTTTTTTGTTGCACTACGATAAACAGAGGAATCATTAATTAGGACAGCTTCTTTTATTAAGGTATCATTCAAATACACAGGGAAGTAAGGTTCTGCTTTCGCAGTCATATTATTCTTACATATGCCTGCAAGAGCAATTGTAAGGTGATAAGTGCTAGTTGGTACTTCATCCATTGTAAAATGAATGTTCCAGCGTCCCGGCGCAACTTGCGCAAAGTACCAATCTTCCTGCTCCTTATCAACACCAATTGTAAAATCCAAGTTTGCAGGAGTCTTTTGTAACCATTTATAGTTTCTTAGCTCCCCAGCGTATTTAAATCCTTCACAAGTTCTTGTAGCTTTGCCTAACTGCCATACGAGCTTTTTATTAGAGAGTGGAAAGCTTAGATTTCCCAAGTCAGTGCAGGAAGAGTTAATATGGATATCAGGGATGGATAGCTCCTCAACAATGGAACCTCCTGTTTGATATGCATATAAAAGATAGTCATCAAAACGGACATTTGGAATTGAAAACTTACCCTTATGATCGGTGGTGCTGTAAAAAATATAATCAGAGGATTGTTGATCGATGCATCGTCCACTTTTGCATAAGATTACGGTGGTATTCGTACAAGGAACGCCATTCGAAAAGGTGAGTGTTCCAGTTACTTCAGAACGATTGATAGGATATAGAGGATGTTCAACCCATGAATAAGGCCATTTCTTTTTTTCTTCCTCTGCCTTTTTCAATGCATCTTTGTATAGTTCTTCTCCATCGTCACCTGAATTGATATAAAGGTAGAAAGGACCATAGAATTTTTTCCAGCCAACTGGAACGTGAAATGATCCAGTACCAAAGTGAGAACCGGTAAAGTAATTAAGAACAATACCATCATAATGAACCAATAATTCTTGTTTCATAGGACCACCAGGATAGTATTCGGTAGAGACTGGAATTACAAAGAACCCAAAGCCGTGGCCGAAATGTCCCCAAGCTGGGTTATTACTAAAATATCCCGCATAATCATACTTGGAATATACATCGCCATTGGTGTATTTTTCACCGTCTGGAAGGCGGTAGGTTTCATCTTGTAAGCATTCGAATTGCTCCATGTATTTGTGTGTTGGTTGAAGGCCAATTCGCTCACTGGTACAAGCATGATCAAAGATACGATTGCCAAAACGATATACACAGCGAAATTCTGCAAGATCAAGTTCAGAATCTGTCTGATTGGCACCTATAACATATGAATAAAAACCACTTTCACCTGCTTTTAAAATGATGTGATATTCAATATAAAGAAGACCTTGCGTATCAACATAAGAAATATGTACCGTATCCTCAGTTTGTTCGATTACATCAAGTCGGCTGACATGCATTTTACGAAATTTTGCAATTGCATGATAGTCTACATAAAAGGTACGTTTGGCGTTGGAATCTTTACTTGTTCCGGATAATTCCGCAATTAATTCGACTCCATCTTTTTTAAGAGACTCTAAGCTGGCATCTTCTTTCCAGACAAGGGAGAGAATACCGTTTGACACTTCACAACGTAACCCGTCGACCTTTAAAGTAACTTTTGACATGTTTAAACCTCCTTTAATAAATGTACATTAAGTATCATCACTGGTAATTAGCCAAATATGAAAGCTGATGATCAATAACCCAATGATTGTTTCTTTAATTTATGTTTATTATACAGAAGTTTATGTTTAATAGAATTGCGTATCTTGTGCAATCAAAATATAAGAAATTAGTATCGTGAATTTATTGAAAACACAATAAACGCAATGTAATGAACAAAAAACACAATGTTAAATCTTGGGAATATTGTGTATAATCTGCTTATAAACATTAAAAATATTTTAAAAATATGTGCAATTTGTTTAAAAAATAAAGGAGAAAGGGGATTTTTGCTTTGTTGAGAGTGAAAAATATGAAAAAAGTAAATAAAAAGCGAAAGTTTTTTGGAATATTATTTGTTGCGATAATTGTGCTTATTTTTTACACAAAAGGCACAGGTACATATAAAGTTGTTACCAATGGAGCTGCAATTTATGATTCTAACTTTACTGCTAGTAAAGAAGGCAGTTATGCATCTTATTATGAGGCTCATAAGGATTCGGGCTTTAATGGTAGTCAAGTGGATGTGCCAATTCTTAATTTTAATGAGGGTGACGGAGTTGAAATCATAGAAAATTATGAAGGGAAAGCTGCAGTTTACTGTGAGGAAGAGAGTTCATTAACTTGGAAGATTGATGTTAAAAACAGTGGACTTTATGCTCTTAAGTTTAATTATTACCCAGTGGAAGGTTACGGGGCCTCCATTGAGAGAAGAATATTTATCGATGGTGAAATTCCCTTTAATGAAGCTGAGAATGTAGAGTTTTCAAGAATCTATGTAGATGATGAAAGAAATCCAAGTGGAAAGCTTGCAAGACCAAAACAAGTGGAAGAACGAAGATGGATGACGGAATACGCAACAGATTCCTTGGGTTATTACGGAATGGCAACCTATTTTTATCTGGAAGAGGGAGAGCATACATTAACAATTGAATCCGTGCGTGAACCAGTAGCAATCGCAGGTATAACATTTATTTCAGAGGATACTATGCCTAAGACTTATAAAGAAGTTATACAGGAGGCAGAAAATAATGGTGTTAGTAAAGTTTCAGGTGTATTTGAAGATGGATTACAGATTATTCAAGCAGAAAATACAATTGAAAAGAATGATCCGACCTTATATGCGAAAAGTGATTCTACTTCTACGAAAAATCAACCATATAGTAACTCGCAGAATTTATTAAATACCATTGGTGGTGATTCTTGGTCTTCTTCAAACCAATGGATAAAATGGACGGTAAACGCTCCAAAAAGCGGTTATTATCATATTGGATTACGTGTGAAACAAAATTTTGTTCGTGATATTTACACCAACCGCGCATTGTATATTGATGGCATGCTACCATTTCAAGAAGCACAAAATATCCACTTTTATTATGACGAAGATTGGCAGGTAATAAAGATTGGAGAAGAAGAACCATATTTGTTCTACTTAGAAGCAGGCGAACATGAGATTATGCTATCCACTGGGATAGGGGATATGGCTGGTGTTTTATTAAAAGCAGATTACATATTAGAGAATCTTAGCAAAATTAATTTGGAGCTACTTGCACTTCTTAGTACAAGTCCAGATACAGATAGAGATTATCAGATTGGTAAATACATGCCAGAAATCGTAGTAGCATTAAAAGAAAATGCAGGATATCTTAAGGAAGTTTACGATGAAATGGTGGAACGAACAGGAAAGACCGATTCTCTAACCTCTGAACTAGAGCAGTTAATCTCGCTCCTTGGTAAGATGCATAATAAACCAGATAAGATTGCTAGTTTATATAGCCGTTACCGTGACCTAGTCGGTACCCTTGGTGAATGGATGACGAATGTTAGAAAACAACCATTACTTTTAGATTACTTATTCCTTGCAGAGCCAGATGCAGAAATAACAGTAAGAGAAAATACCTTTGTAGATAAGATTTCATCAAATTTCTTATCGTTTCTATATTCTTTTAAGCATGATTCTACTTCGATTTCAAATTCAAATGTAACAGATGAAACAAAGGATGAAATTGTAGTATGGATTGGAAGCGGGTTAACTGGTGGTCGAGACCAAGCAATGGCATTAAATCAAATGATTCAGGATGACTTTACTGTTAAGACGGGGATTCCTGTAAAGTTGCAATTGGTACCAGAAGAGACAATTTTATCAGCAACTTTAGCTGGTCGTGGACCCGATGTAGCGTTACAAGTGAAAATGACAACACCAGTAGATTTTGCAATACGTAAAGCGGCGTATGACTTAACAAATTTTAAAGACTTTAATGAGGTAGAGTCAAATTTCTTTGACGGAGCTAAGGACGCGTTTGTATACGACGGCGGTATTTATGCATTGCCTGAAACGATGACATTTCCGATGTTATTTTATCGAACGGACATTATGAAAGATCTAGGAATTGATGTTAATCAGCTAAATACATGGAATGATATCACAAGCATACTACCTCTTTTACAAGCAAAGAATATGAACTTTGGATTACCGGCTACTATGCCTACTTACTCCATGTTTTTGTATCAACTTGGAGGTGAATATTATACAACGGATAGTACGGCTTCTGCCCTAGATGCCAAGGTTTCATTGGATGCATTTGAAATGTGGACCGACTTTTATTCCTCATACAGCCTCCCAGTTGATTACAATATGGAAAATCGTTTTCGAACTGGTGAAATGCCAATTGCAATCGCTGAGTATACACAATATAACTTGTTATCCATTTCAGCGCCAGAGATAAAGGGAAAATGGGCAATGAAAGAACTTGTAGGCTATGTTGGTAAGGATGGAACGGTTAATAACGTATCACCAACGACTGTACAAGGTTGCATGCTTATGAATGCTTGTGAAAATAAAGCGGATGCTTGGGAATTTATAAAATGGTGGACGAGTGCTGATTCTCAATATGAGTTTGGTAAGCAACTAGAGGCTGTTATGGGAGCAGCAGCTAGATACAACACAGCAAATATAGACGCACTGAAACGTTTGCCATGGACAGCATCGGATCGTCAGTCACTTATGGATCAAACAGAGAATCTAAAAGGAATTCCACAGGTTCCGGGTGGATATTTAACAGAAAGAAATCTAAACTTTGCAAAACTTGCTGTTATTAATAAGAAAGAAAATCCACGCGAATCCTTAACCGATTATTCTGAGAATATTACAGAGGAAATCACTATTAAGAGGAAAGAATTCGGGCTAGATTATCGAGAATGAGGAAAGGAAAGATTATTTGGTGAAGAATAAAGGAATCGAAAACAATATAACGTTTCGTCAAAAATTAAAAAGAGATTTTAAAATTCAATGGCATCTTGTAAAGAAAAATAAAACCAAATATCTATTTGTAGCACCATTTTTGATTTTGTTTTTCATGTTTACAGTCTGTCCGGTTATAATTTCAATTTTCTTAAGTTTAACAAATTTTAATATGCTAGAAGCACCTGGATTTATTGGGTTTCAAAACTATTACCGTATGTTTATGGTGGATGATTTGTTTATAAAAGCTTTGGGAAATACAATTATGTTTGCAATGATCACAGGTCCTTGTGGATATATAATTTCCTTATTAATGGCTTGGTTGATAAATGAACTTCCAAGAGCTGCAAGAGTTATTGTTACTGTTTTATTATATGCACCTTCTTTAGCAGGGGGTATGACGCCAATATTTAAGATATTCTTTAACAGTGATGCGCAGGGATTTTTAAATGCTTGGCTCTTAGAGTGGGGATTTATAACAGCACCGATTAAATGGTTAGAAAATGCTACATATGTTGTACCAATTATAATCTTTGTAATACTTTGGGGAAGTCTTGGTACCTCATTCCTTTCTTTTATTGGTGGACTGCAAGGAATTGGGAAAGAATATTACGAAGCAGCTGCAATGGACGGTGTTAAAAACAGATGGCAAGAACTTTGGTTTATTACATTACCACTGATGAAACCACAGTTACTCTTTGGTGCAGTTATGAGTATTACCGGTTCGTTTAATGTAGGTAGTATAATTACTGGCTTAGCAGGGAATCCGAGTGTTGATTATTCCGCACATACGATTATGCAACATTTGCAAGATTACGGAACTGTTCGTTATGAAATGGGATATGCGTCTGCAATCGCTACGGTACTATTTTTCATCATGTTGTACTTAAATAAGGCAATACAGAAGTTTATTAGTAAGGTAGGTGAGTAGAGTGCGAATACAATTAATGGAGAAAAGAGTATCGAGATCAAGAGCAGGAAACATCGTTATGATTGTTTTTTTAGCAGCTTTTTCAGGAATTATGTTACTACCACTAATATTTGCTGTATCTATGTCCCTAAAACCACCGGGAGAATTATGGAGGTTTCCACCCTCATTTTTGCCAGTGAATCCAACATTTAAAAACTATCGGGATCTTTTTAACTTAGTAACAGATACCTGGGTTACTATATGGAGGTATTTATTTAATACATGCTTTATTACAATTGTAGGTACATTCGGACACATATTTATTGCATCCTTAGCAGCTTATCCATTATCAAGATATAAATTTCCTGGTTCCAAAGCAATCTTCGTCATGATACGAACCTCATTAATGTTTAGTGGAGCTGTTTTAGCAATTCCAAATTATTTGGTTATGAATTCGCTGAATCTAATTGATAATTATGCATCCTTAATATTGCCAGCGTTTTCAAGTACCTTAGGATTGTTTCTTATGAAACAGTTTATGGATCAGATGATACCGATTCCACTTTTGGAAAGTGCAGATATTGATGGTGCTAATGATTTCATGAAGTACTTAAAGATTGTTATGCCATTAGTAAAACCCGCATGGTTGACCTTGTTGATATTATCCGTACAAAATTTGTGGCAGACGGGAGCGACACCTTACATCTATAGTGAGGAATTAAAAACGCTACCTTATGCTTTAAGTCAGATAAGCTCTGGAGGTCTTGCAAGAGCAGGTATTGGCGCAGCAATTAGTATTTTACTTATCATTCCACCACTTTTGGTATTTATTATTTCTCAGTCGAATGTAATTGAGACAATGGCAACATCAGGAATGAAAGACTAAGGAGGGGCTGCATGAAAAAAAATTGGAGTGTATTAAGAATAGAAAAAGTTTTGATCTTTGTTTTTACTGTTTTACTATTTGCAGGCAGTCACCAAAAAGTACTCGCGTATGATGACCAATCCGGAGAACAATCCTATGTCTATAACGAGTATGGTTACAATGTAAGAATTCCAGATGCTTATGAGTATAAGGAGGCCTATTCATTAAAGGACATTACGGGGGTTGCTGTAACAAGTTTAACAGATATGTTTGTAAGAGAAGATGGTCAAATATATGTGGTGGATTCTGAAGCGGGGACTATCTTTTGCATTAGTAAAGACATGGAGTTGCTCCATACCTACAGTGAATTTACATTGCAAAATGGAGAAAAGACGAATCTAAAACGTCCAAACAGTGTTTTTGCTTCCAGTGATTTAATCTATGTAGCAGATACAGGAAACAGCAGGATATTAATTAGTGATTCCAAAGGAAATGTTCAGTTAATTATTGAAAAGCCAGAAAATATACTTGGAACTGATTTGTCTTCTTTCTTACCTACGAATGTTGTAGCGGATAGTGCAGGAAGAATCTCTATAATAGCGAAAAATATTAATACAGGTATTATGCAATTTTCAGCAGAAGGTACCTTTATGGGCTACATTGGTGCCCCTAAGGTTCAGATGGATGCATTTACAAAGTTGTTGCGTAAGTTCTCGACGGATGCACAGAAAGCAAAAATGCAAACCTATGTGCCAACAGAATATAACAACATAAAAATAGATGATAAAAACTTTATTTGGGGAACAATATCATCTTATAAAGTTAAAGATTTCATAACTGCAATAAATACAAAAACCAAAAAATTTGATGGTAAGGTAACCCCAATCAAAAAATTAAATACCATGGGATCAGATGTTTTACGAAGAAAAGGTGTTTTTGCACCATTGGGGGATCTTATGTTTATTGAAACTCCATCGAAAATCATTGACGTAGGACTTGGTCCAAACCAGGTATATTCAATGCTTGATAGTACGAAAGGTAGAGTTTTTACATATAACAACGATGGCATTTTATTATATGCTTTCGGAAATAAGGGAACGAAAAAGGGAAACACGCAAAATGCCATTGCCATTGATTATATCGACGATGAAATAGTTGTATTGGATGCAGGATTAAATCAACTTATTCGGTATCAACCAACCGCTTATGGGAAGCTTTTGCTAGATGCAGAAGGGTATTATGCAGAAGGAGAATATGAAGAGGCAAATAGAATGTGGGAGCAGGTAGTAGAGCTTAACTCGAACTTTGCTTATGCATATATTGGCCTTGGAAATGCGAAATATAGCTCTGAAAATTATAATGAGGCGATGGAATATTTTGAATATGCAAATGATAGAAATGATTATTCGAAAGCGAAAGAAAAGTTAAGAAAGCAAAAGACACAAGATATATTTCCAGTTATTTTTGTCTCAATTGCAGGATTGATACTTTTTCAGGTCATCTATCAGATTGTAAAAAAAATAAGAAATTATGCAGTTAGTGATAGTCAATTTAACAGGAAGGAGGACGAGGATTGAAGCAGACAATAAAAGAATTAAAATATTCGTTATTTCTTATAAGACATCCGTTTAAAGGTTTCTGGGATATTAAATATGAAAAAGAAGGTAGTTTAAAGACAGCAATTATTCTATTAGTATCTGCAGCTATTGTAAATATTCTTAGAACGGTTTACACAGGATACCTCTTTGGAGGAAAAAAAGATGTTTACTACAATATGTTTGATAGCATAGTATCCTTTTTCCTGCTTTATTTCTTGTTTACGATATCAAATTGGTGTCTAACTTGTTTAAGTGATGGGAAAGGAACATTCAAAGATATATGCATTGCAACTGCATATGCTTTGGTTCCATATATACTGATACAAATTCTGTTAATTTTGTTAGGTAACGTATTTGTAATAAGAGAAGAAGTATTTTTTAATATGTTAAATAACCTGTCATTTGTCTGGGTTGGTTTTTTAATAGTTACAGGTATGCTGGTAACGCATCATTTTACTTTAACTAGGACCGTGGTAGTAATAATTTTTACGTTGGTCGGGATCGCAGCGATTGGTTTCTTAATCCTATTGTTTTTTAACTTAATCCAACAGGTGCTAGGTTTCATAACCATAGTAATTGATGAAATTATTATGAGATTAAGTTATTAAAGAAATGGAGGCTGTGAATGAGACATTTTAAAAAGTTAAGGACGATTAAGCGAAAGAGCCAGCTAATGGCATGCTTAATAGCAAGCAGCCTGTTGCTTAGTGGCTGTGGTATTCATACAACTGTAAATAATGAAAAGCGTGAAGAATACATAAAAGAAAACATGCCAGTAATTTATGAGACAAAAAGTAAGTCCATCCATGATGAAAAAGATTTGATAACGGATATGGAAAAAGTACTTGAAAACGAGTATTTGGAATTATATCTGGGTGAAAATTACGATATCGCGGTATATGACAAGGAAGCAGGTAGCGTATTCTGGTCAAATCCTGTTTTTTATGAAATGACAAAAGAAGAGCAAGATAAATTGCAGGATGACACCAAGGCAGCTTTGTTTAGCCAGCTATCAATAGAGTATTTTAACAAAAAGCAAAAAAAAGCGGTTATGAGTACTTACCCTGATAGTATATCAAAGGATAAAAACCAAGTGAAGTATGAGGTTATAGAAGATGCTCTGATAGTAACGTATGGGATTGGTACTGATTATGGAAATACCAATATTATTCCTGTTTTTACAGGAGAAACTTTTGATAAATATGATGCAATTTTAAAAGAAATGATTGAGAAAAAAGAAATAAGTATTATAGATTATCGATCATTCTTTAATAGTTATACAAAAATTGATTACCCATCCATTTCAAAAGCGGAGCAAGAGGAATATAAAGAGCAATATCCATCCATTGAAACACTTGGAAGTATTTATATTATTAAACCCCATTTAACAAATCAATTAATGAAGAAAATGTTGACACTATATACAAGTTTAGGAATTGATAAAAGTGTCGGAGAAGCAGAAAAAGTAAAGCTTGGTGAAACAAATGGTAGTGCAGCAGCGGCGTATTTTTCAATTCCAGTGAAATATAGGTTACATGGAAGTGACTTAATAGCATCCATTGATACAAAAAATATTCAGACTGCGGAAGGATATTATCTAAACAAGATAGAACTGCTAAAATCCTTTGGTGCTTCTAAGACAGGGGAAGAGGGATATCTATTCGTTCCTGATGGAAGTGGAAGTATTATAGAGAATGGCTACAAAGCAGCGTCTATGGATAAAATAAGCATTCCGTTTTACGGTCAGGATTATGCCAAGGACGTTACTAGTGGTACCGGGGTTGCTATCGATAATACGTTTCCGGTATTTGGAATAAAGTCAGGGAAAAAGAGCGTATTTGCCATTGCTGAACATGGTTCCGCAATGGGAGGTGTATCGGCGCAAACTAGCATTGGCAGCCTTGAATATAATATTGCTTATCCATACTTTAGTTATACGGAAATGGATAAGTTTGGTTTAGAGGGTGTCTCCTATGCATTCTACGGTTCTATACCAGATGTAGAGTATGCAATTCGCTACCATTTCCTATATGGTGAGGAAGCAGACTATTCAGGAATGGCAAAATATTACCAAAAGTATTTGGAACAACAAGGTGTACTAAAAAGGGAAGTTCAAACCCTTCAAAATTTACCCCTTGATCTTGAATTTATAGGGAGTGTCGAAAAAACAATTAACTATTCGGGGATACCAGTAGATACTTCATATCCAGTCACTACGTTTGAACAAGCCAAGGAAGTTATGCAGCAGTTATACGATGCGGGGATAGCAAATGCGAATGTCTTATATTCTGGTATGGTAAACGGTGGGATGAAGTTTAAGGCAGTACAAAATATCAAGATTGAAAAGAAGTTAGGTGGTTTATCAGGGTTTAAGCAAATGTGCCTTGACTTTAAAACCATCGGTTATAAGGTTTATCCGAATATAGATTTTACAAGAATTTATGAAAAAGGAAATGGTATCTCTTCAAAGGAGGATGTTTCAAAGTATTTAAATCGTAGTACCGTAACCATGGGAAGCTTTGAGCCATCCGTTGGGGTTATAAGCGGTGAAAATATGAGTTTTCTCGTGAATCCCCTAAGATATCAGGAAATGGTGTCTTCCTTTTTGAAAGATTATAAAAAAACAAATAATAAAGATTTATATTTGTCCTCCATCGGAACCTATTTGAATGGAAATTATAGTTTAAAAGAAGGTGTAACTAGACAGACATCCTACTTATTAACAAAGGAATTGTTAGATACCTTACAAGAACACGATTACAAAATGAAATTTGATAGTGGAAATGCGTATGTACTTGCTTATGCGGATAGTTTGACAAACATCCCTACGACTTCGAGTCATCAAAGAATCGAAAGTTACAGCATTCCTTTTGTAGGAATGGTATTAAAAGGATATCTACCATACACAGGCACTGCGATTAATCAAGCAAGCAACCATGAAAGATCTTTGTTAGAGGCGATAGAAAGTGGTGCTGGATTAAATTATTTGCTTATGTATGAAAAACAACTCGTATTAGTAGATACTGACTATATAGACCTTTTTTCAGTAAATTATAAGTTATGGCTGGATCAAATTATTTCCACATATCAGACATTGAATCGGGATTTAGCTGCCTTAAGTGATGTTAGGATACAAAGTCATGAGCGTGTTGATAAGGATGTGAGTTGTGCAACTTATGAAAATGGTACAAAAGTGTATGTCAATTATGGAGATAAAGATTATATAGCCAAAGAGGGAACGGTAAATGCACAATCGTACCTGATTGCAGACTAAGGAAGGAGTCACCTTTATTACTACGTGCGCCAAAGCGCACAGAAGGGAGCTAACATATGAATAAGAAAAAAAAGTTGCAATTGACTGCAAAAAAAGGTCGGTCTGGTTATATTTTTGTCCTACCGATAATCCTTGGCCTGATTTTTATCTTTATTCCAGCAGTGATTGATTCGCTCATATATTCATTTCATGAAGTAACAATTGAATTTAACAACATTGCGAAAGAGTTCACGGGTTTTCAAAATTATAAGGATGCGTTTTTGGTTGACTCTAGTTTCCGAGTTATTTTATTAGGAGCAATTAAGGGAATTTTACTAGATTCTACGGTCATTATATTATTTAGTTTTTTTATATCTAATATTTTAAATCAGAAATTTATAGGCAGAGGTGCGGCTAGAACCGTATTTTTTCTACCAGTTGTATTATCAGTAGGAATTGTAGCAGCAATGGAAAAATCCAATGAAATGTATAATGCCATGCAGATTGTAACCCAGTCTAGTGGAACGGAATTTGATCAGTTGGGTATGCAAGCGATGTTTAGCACGATGACACTAGTGTCAAAGCTGGGGCTTCCATCGGCAATCTCTAACGTTATAGTATCGGTAATTAATAATATGTACAACATTGTAAATTCTTGTGGTGTTCAAATTTTAGTTTTCTTATCTGCACTACAGTCCATTAACCCTTCTGTATTTGAAGCAGCAAAAGTGGAAGGGGCAACGAAGTGGGAGGAATTTTGGAAGATAACATTCCCAATGCTTACACCTTCGCTGTTAGTAGGTGTTGTATATACGATCATAGATACATTTACAAATCCAGTATATGGGGTCATGCAATATATTCAAAGTCTGGCTTTTAGTAGTGGAAAAATGGGGTATGCAGCTGCGCTTTCATGGATCTATTTCCTAATTGTAATTGTAGTTCTTGGCATAGTGGCTGGCATAATCTCAAGGAGGGTGACTTATCTTGACTAAACAAAGCGCAAGTAAATTTTATAGATTTCAATCAAAGTGGTTATGTAAGGCTGGGGTACTTAAAATCCTATGGAAAGTAGTTAGAACGGTAATTCTTGTAGGTCTTTGTTTCACAATACTTTATGCGTTTATGGTAAAGAGTATTGATTCGTTTAAGAGTTTTGAGGATTATATAGACCCCTCCGTGCAGTATGTGCCCAAATATTTTACGCTAGATCACATTAAAAGCGTTTTTGCACAACTACAGTATAAAACAACATTTACAAAAACATTTTTATATTCATCACTTATTGGTATTCTACAGGTGTTTATAACAGCTTTTGCAGGATATGGGTTTGCAAGATTTAAATTTAAGGGAAATAAATTATTGTTTGCTTTGGTTATTTTAGAGCTAATTGTACCACCACAAACATTAATGATTCCATTGTTTACTAGATTTCGTTTCTTTTACGGGGGATTCAATCTAATAGGTAGCTACTGGCCATGTATTATTTTATCTTTAACAGGCCTCGGGATAAAGAATGGTCTTTATATATTTATGTTTCGTCAGTTCTTTAAAAATATGCCGAAAGAACTTGAAGAAGCTGCTTATATTGATGGATGTGGCACTATAAAAACATTTTCTAAAGTAATGCTTCCAAATGCTATAGCATTAATGGTTACTGTATTTTTAATATCATTTGCTTGGCAGTGGTCAGATACTACATACACAGGATTGTTCCAAGGTAACGCTCAGGTACTAGCGAATATGGTTCAGTATGTCAATGGAGGAGAGGAAGAGGTAATGCAGGTACAGTACAACAATACCGCAGCAGTTTTAAGTATTCTTCCAATCGCTATTGTATATATTATCGGTCAGAAATTCTTTGTTCAAAGTGTAGAAAGGTCGGGTATTACCGGCTAAGTATAAATAATAATTTATGGAGGAGAATTCATTATGAGAAGGTTTTTAAGGAAATGTGTAACAGTTGGGTTGGCTGCCAGTCTTATGGTAGGAATGCTTACTGGCTGTAAAGCAAAGGAGACAGGCGGAAAAGGTTCCGTTGCAGAACCAACAGTAGCAGAGAGTACGAATAAGGATGAGAGCACGAATAAGGAAGAGAGTACACCAACTCCAGAACCAACAGAGAGTGCAGACGCAGGAGAAATACAATTTATTGAAACTCCAATGGATTTAGGCGGAAGAACGATTAAGTTTGTTACTACTATTATAAGCCGTTATACTTATGCGGAAAACAAAGATGAAACCTCAAATGAGACATTAGAAATTATTAAAGCAATTGAACAAATTGAAAAAGACTATAATTGCAAGATTGAATTTGAGCAGAAAAAAGGGGCGGATTTAGTAGAAGCCCTCATTACAGCGAAAGCTGCTGGAGACCCTTATTGCGATATATTAGAGTTCGGCTGTAGTGATACATACTTAGAACAGATTTATTCTGCTAACCTTGTAATGCCTTTAGATGATCCATCAATTAAAGATATTATTAAGTTAGATGAGAATCCATGGTTACCAGCATCTACGTTTGGTCAGATGTTTGGAAATCAGTATGGAGTACATTTTAAGACAAACAATACCGGAGATTTATTAAGAGCGGTTGTGCTATTTAATAAAAACTTAGTAGAGAAATATGACCTTGGAAACCCTTATGAAATGGTAAAAAATAAGACATGGACATTTGATAAGTTAAAGGAATTATCAGCTACGATCACATCTAAGTCTGACGGAAGCGTTTTTCCTCTTATGTATGGAACAGAAGGGTTGTACCTGCCAATGTTAATTTACGCAAATGGTGGAACAGTTACAGACTATACGGATGGAAAATACGAATTTAAAGGTTTAAATGATAAAACATTAGAAGCATTAAATTTTGCGGTGGATATGAAAAAGAACGGGTATACTCATCCAAAATCTGAAGTTAGAAAAGAAGTAGAAGGTATATTTGCCAATGGGGAGGCAGTATTCTATGTTACCAATTATGCATCCTTAAAGAAGTATACACAAGGGACTGTTCCTGCTGATTTTGAAGTTGGATTACTTCCTGGACCGATTGGACCAAATAGCGACGGAGAATACAATGCGGTATCCTATACAGAGGCATTGTTCCATGTTTCTAACAATGTAGAAAAACCAGAAGAAGTAGCAGCTGTCTTAGTGGCATTTGCAAACCGTACAGCGAAGCGAGATATGATAAATACAGAGTTAATGAATACCTTACAAGATCAAGAATCCGCTGAAATGTTAGAGCTAATGTATAACAATATGAAAACTGATTATTCACGTTCTATTGGTACATCAAGAGCTGCGATAGGAGAAGCAAGTAAAGCTATTATGAGTCTTGAAAAGACACCAAAAGAGGCTTATGAGGAATTGGCAAACTCAGTGCAAGCAATGTATGATGAGTTAGCTTTGACAAAATAATTAAATGAATTTTTGAATGAAATACAGATTTATTTCATTCCATTTATACTAACATTTCTTATAGCTGCCATTGTTCTATTCTAGGTGCAATGGCAGCATAATAAGGGAACTAAGGGGAAGATAAAGGGAGGGAGCATCTTGGCAGAGAAAAAGCACACGTTTAGTGAGACTAGCATAATTATACGAAGATGTTACAACGACAAAAATAATAAGAAAGAGCACAGAATTCATTCCAATGAAGGGCATGAAATATTTTTGCTGTTACAAGGGGATGTGTCTTTTAGTATTGACGGAAATATTTATAAAATAAAGCCGCAAGATTTACTTCTTATTAGTAATAAAGAAATCCATCGCCCGATTGTAAATACAGAAGTACCTTATGAAAGAATGTATATTTATTTTGATCCAGATTTTTTTGCACAATTCTCCAGTCACGCTTATGATCTGCTTCAGATGTTTGAAAACCGTAGACTAGGCTTCGGGAATAAAATTGACAGTAAAATAGTAGAAGAATATAAAATTTATGATGATTTTTTAGAAATTCATAATTGGTATCAATCAAAAGCTCCAGAACGGCAGACTATGATGATATCAATTTTGTTACAACTTTTAGTTAAAATTAACCGCATATGTAATGAGAATACATTTGCTTTTGAAAAAGTAAAAGAAGATTTAGGTTACAATGAAAAAATATATCAGATCATACGTTATATTTCTTCTCATTTAAATAGAAAAATTTCTTTAGATGAATTAGAAAGTAAATTTTATATCAATAAATATCACTTGTGTCATTTATTTAAGAAAATAACTGGTTTTACCATTTTGGAATATATCAATTATAAAAAAGTTTTGGAAGCAAGAGAAAAATTAAAAAAAGGAATTTCGGTTAGTGATGTTTGGATTCACTTAGGATTTGAGGATTATTCAAGTTTTTATCGAGCCTTTAAAAAAATTACGGGCTTGTCCCCAAAAGAATATTTAGATTCCTCGATAAATAAGTTCAAAAAGGAGAGTTAGCAACATGAATGATTCAATTATTATGAAGTCTCCGACTTCTTGGCATAGAGACATGTATCGAGAAGCAGCACCTACAGGGAACGGTATAATTGGTGCAATGGTATACGGGGGAATTGCACAAGAAACCGTAGCAATTAATCATTGTAGGTTATGGGGACTTGGAAAAGTTCAGGAATTGCCAGACATCCATGAGTCTCTTAAAAAAACGAGAGAAGGAATTGATGCAGGAGATTTTTGGAATGCAAATTGGATTAGCGCAAATGCCTTAAAGGAAAAAAATTATGCACCCAGATTAGGAACACCGTGCCCACTGTGCGATTTGAGAGTGGAAATGAAAGAACATAATATGTTTACGGATTATAAACGAGAAATTCATATGGACTCAGGGGAAGTAAGTGTTTCTTGGAATGAAAAAAGTGCAGCATATGAGCGAAAGTTATTTGTTTCAAGAGCGAGAGATTTGATTTTTTATGAATTGACAGCAAAAAATGCGGCAATGGATCTTGATATGTGGCTTGATATTCATGAAACCTATGAAGATGATGCGAAGCAAAAACGTGAATCTTTAATAGATAATTCAAGAACTCTTGCAGAGAAAAATGGAATCATGTTTTATGCAAAACATGAGGATAACACATATTATGGAGCAAAAGCAAAGATAAAATGCGATGGAGAGATTCTTCCACAAACTGGCGGAAAGATGAAGATAAAAGGTGCTTCTAGCGTAATGGTTGTAATTCATGTATTTGTGGGTAAAGAGTATGAAGAAGCAGCAAATACGAATTATGAATTTTTAGAGGAAGTATTTCATTACAAAGAAATGTTAGAAGAACATAAAAGTATCCATTCCAAACTATATAACAGCGCGAGGCTTAGTTTATCCGTTGAGAATAATCAGAGTAACGAAGAACTTATTGCGGAGGCATATGAAAAGGTTAGTAGTCCTGCGTTACTTGAGCGACAGTGGAAATTTGGACGTTATCTGATGATCTGTGGCACGAGAGAAGATGGTCTTCCATTTCCACTCTATGGATTATGGCATGGACGCTATAAAATGCCATGGCCACATAATATGGCAAATGAAAATGTTGAAATGATCTATTGGCATACCATGAGTGGAGGATTATTTTTTGCAACGAAAACGTTAATACATTATTATGCTGAGCGAATTGAAAGCTTTCGAGAGATAGCAAGAAAAATGTTTGGGATTTCAGGGATATATATGCCAGCTGGAACAACTCCAGGTAATTGCTATCCAAATCAGATCGTTCCAGTAATATTAAACTGGATAGGGTGTGCAGGATGGATATCTAGCCATATGTATCAGTATTATTTGTACACAAACGATAAAGAAACGTTAGAAAAAGAAATACTGCCATTTATGACTGGAACAGCTGAGTTTTATGTGAATTACCTAGTAAAAGATGAAACAGGAACTTATAAGATTTATCCATCGGTATCACCAGAGAATACACCAGGTAATTTAATTCCATCGGATAACGAAGACCTTGCTCATCCTTGCCCTTCCGTTGTTAATGCAACTATGGATGTGGCAATCATCAAAGAATTATTATTTAATTTAATCAAGTTAACGGAAGATCGTAATGAATATGATGAGAATCGTGAGGTTTGGCATGAAATTTTAAAACATTTACCACAGTACGAAACAACAGAGGATGGGGATATAAAAGAATGGATTTATCCTGGATTAGAGCAAAGATATAACCATAGACATTTATCTCATATCTATCCAGTATTTCCTGGCAACGAAATTGTAAAAGGCAGAGACGATGAAGAGATATTAAAGGCTTTTGAAAAAGCGGTGAATAAAAGAGTTTTAGGAGCACAGACTGGATGGTCACTTGCTCATATGGCTTGTATTTATGCGAGATTTGAAGAGCCGGAAAAGACAATAGAATGTTTGGACATATTAAATAAATCTTGTTTATTAAATAATTTATTTACTTTACATAACGATTTTAGAGGCATGGGATTAACACTTGGACGTGGAAGTTTTGCACCAATTCAGTTGGATGCAGCAATGGGAGTTGTACAAGCACTTCAAGAAATGCTTCTATATGTGGGCGAGGACATATTAAAGCTATTGCCAGCACTTCCGAAACGACTGTATCGTGGAAGTTTAAAAGATTTTCATATATACACTGGGACTATTTCAATGGATTGGGATATGGAATCACAAAGTTTTTATGCAAGGATCAAAGCAAATAGAGATACCAAGTTAAATGTTTTTCTACCAGTAGGAATAGAATATGGAGAAATTGAAAGAGCTGGTATTAAATTACCTTTTAAAAGTGGTGGAGAAATTTCTATTATGGCTGGAGAAGACATAGAAATTCATGCAAAAGTATCCTTATAGAATAGGTTCGTTAAGGTTAAACCTAAAAAGAATATAGAAATACTGAATTCATGATTATAGAACTATAGAAACCATGAGTATTGACATACAGAAAAAAAGAATTGAGGTGTTTGGTTATGGCGATTAACCGAAAAGAACTGGTATCTTTACACAATCCAGTTTTAACAAAATCAGATTACAGCTCTCCACTGACAGTTGGCAATGGAGAATTTGCATTCACAGCAGATATTACTGGTCTGCAAACATTATATAAAGAGTATGAGGATACCTTACCTTTATGTACGATGTCTCAATGGGGATGGCATACGATTCCAGTAAGTAAGGATCAGTATTCCTATACATTAAATGATGTGGTGATGACGGAATATGACTATCAGGGACGAAAAGTTATATATCCGAAGAAAAAAATGCCTGGAAATGAGGAAGTATATGATTGGTTAAGAAAGAATCCACACCGTTTAAATTTGGCCAGAATAGCTTTTTATTATAATGGAAATGAGATATCTGAACAAGATATCACACCAATCAAACAAGAGCTTTTCCTGTACGAGGGAAAATTAGTTAGTGAGTTTTTAATAGACGGAACTCACTGTATTGTAGAAACTTGCTGTGATAGCAAGAGTGATACGGTTGCATTTAAAGTGCAATCAAAAGCTTTAAAAAGTAATGAGCTAACCGTATGTATCCGCTTCCCTTATGGATCTTCCACAATTACTGCTTCGGACTGGGAGAGTGATGAACTACATCATACCGAGATTATAGGAGAAGAAACAGGCAGATTGCTATGTAAAAGGACACTTGATAAAGATGTCTATTTTACTTCAATCAATGCAGATAAATCCACAAGGTTTACAGCAGATGGTCATAAAATAATGCTTCACTTTAATGAGGAGAATTGCTTTTTTACAGTAGGATTTTCAAAAGATATATCGGAGCAAACAAGGGAAGAAGAAATCTTTTCAAACAGCAAAAATTATTGGGAGAATTTCTGGGAAACGGGAGGTATCTTACGTCTAAATAAAAGTAAGGATACAAGGGCACTAGAATTAGAGAGACGTATCATACAATCTCAATATTTAATGGCTGTAAATTCCATGGGTTCTGCACCTCCACAAGAGACGGGTTTAACTTGCAACAGTTGGTATGGGAAGATGCATTTAGAGATGTACTTTTGGCACTGTGCATGGGCACCTCTTTGGAATCATGGAGACTTGCTGGAGCGAAGTATTCCATGGTTTGTAGAACATTTACCAGAAGCAAGAGAAAATGCTGCAAGAAATGGTTATCGTGGATGTCGTTGGCCAAAGATGATTGCCCTTGAAGGAATCGATTGTCCTTCCGCGGTTGCTCCTTTGCTAGTATGGCAGCAACCTCATATTATCTTTATGTTAGAACTTTTACGAAGACAAAAGGATAACACTCAGGTACATGAGTTTATGGAATCCTATTGGATTTTAGTAAAAGAAACTGCAGATTTTATGTGTGATTTTGTTGCCTTCAATGAGGTAACTGGAAAATACGACATTGTTTCTCCAGTGATTCCAGTACAAGAATGCCATAGACCAGAAGTAACAAAAAATCCTGGCTTTGAAGTGGAATACTTTAGAGTAACTCTGCATCAAGCAATTGACTGGGCACAAACACTTGGGATTAAAGTGAGTAAAGAGTGGGAAGACGTCGCAAATAATATGGCAGAGCCTGCGATAGAGAATGGACTATATTTGGCACATGAAAATTGTCCAGATACCTTTGAAATGTATAACAGAGATCATCCTTCCATGCTTGGAGTATATGGAATATTGCCAAAAGATGATGTGAATCGTGAGGCCATGAAAGCAACGTTAAAAAAGGTAATAGAGTGCTGGAAGTATGAATCCTTATGGGGTTGGGATTTTGCAGTGATGGCAATGACGGCAGTTCGTTTAGGTGATCCAGAAACCGCAATTGATTTGCTATTACTTGATAGTCCTAAAAATAATTATGTGGTAAGTGGAAATAACCGTCAGATATTAAGAAAGGATTTGCCTTTGTATTTACCCGGAAATGGATCATTGCTCTTAGCAATTCCTTTAATGGCAGTTGGGTATGAGGGCTGTAGTGTTCCTTCACCAGGTTTTCCTAAGGATGGAAACTGGGTAGTGGAAGCTGAAAATATAGCACAATATGTGTAGTGAATGCAATAAAGTGTGTGTAATAATGCATTTACAGTAAAAATTGAGTAGTAAAGTGCATGCAGTGATATAGTACAGCGCTCGTAGTAAAGCACATGTAGTAATCTGTGTAAGTGTATGAAGTAATCAAAGTGTAGTATAAAGCACGTTAGTATCAAAAGGTATGTGTTAAAGATCTAGGGAGGATTTCATGACAGAAGAATTAGGGTATGGTATTGCGCCGTTTTGGTTTTGGAACGGAGCAATGGAGGAAGAAGAAATCAAGTTCCAGATAAAAGAGATGGCAGACAAAGGGATACGTGGCTTTTTTATTCATCCAAGACAGGGAATGGAATTGCCTTATTTGTCAGAAGAGTATTTTAAACGGGTAAAAGTTGCAGTAGATGCAGCAAAAACATATGGTCTTGAAGTTTGGTTATATGATGAATATCCTTACCCAAGTGGAATAAGCGGAGGAGAGGTCATCTTAGATCATCCAGAATATCGATGCAAAACCGTTAAAAAAGTCATTGCGGATGCAAAAGAAGGTGAGCAAGTAGATCTTAATGCTCCATGGGGAAAAGTGTTATCTGCTAGGGCGTATCCACTGAATAACGGTATTTGTGATTTTTCAGAATACATAGATGTAACGAAATACATTGGGACTGGATATGCAGAGGAAATTTTTCAGTACAGTGGTTTAACGGCTTACAATAAAAAGAGATATTTTACTGGGGAGCCTGTTAAAAAGCTTATGTGGACACCAGAAAAAGGTAATTACCGAATTTACATCTTTATTGAGGCAATCATGGAAAACTTTAAATATTTTAAGAATTTTATGGATCCTTTAAATAAAGATGCTGTTCATTATTTCTTAGAAACAACACATGAACGTTATAAGAGGTATATGGGCGATGAGTTTGGAAAAACCATCAAAGGAGTATTCACAGATGAAGTAACTGCGTTTCCACCAGGACAGCCATGGTCAGAGCTTTTACCGAAACAAATAAAAGAACTTCATGGCATTGATATCATAGATTATCTTCCTGCCCTGTGGGAGGATATGGGGGAAATGACCGCTAAGGTACGTTATGCTTACTGGAATACTGCAACAGAAACCTTTATTGATAGTTATGATAAGACGGTTTATGATTGGTGTGAAAAAAATGGACTGATGTATGTCGGCGAAAAGCCCATTTTACGTAGTAAACAGTTAGAATATATGCACGTTCCAGGCATTGATACTGGGCACCAAAAAGTGGGAAGTAAGGCAGCGGTTGTGGGAAGTAACTACCGTGCAAATGGAAAAATGATTTCTTCCGCCGCTCATTTTTATCAAAAGCCAGCAGCGTTATGCGAAGCATTTCACAGCATTGGCTGGGGAATGACAATGCAAGATATGAAGTGGACCCTTGATTGGTTGGCATTACAGGGAGTGGATTGGTATGTTATACATGCTTATTATTACACTGCGGATGCATTAAAGAAGCATGATGCACCGCCATCTGCCTTTTATCAGATGCCATGGTGGAAGGATATGAAGGTGCTTTCTGATTATGCCGTGAAACTTGGAGAGTTTTTGCATGAGATTAAGCGTAGCGTTCCTATATTAATGCTTGATCCAGTGACGTCAACGTGGACAGCAACGAAAGATGATAAAAGACAGATGTTAAAAGAGTTTGCCTCCATTCAAAACCGTATGCTTGAAGAACAGCTGGATTATTATATTACAGATCCTCAGTTATTTGCAAAGATGGAGGTTTTAAAAACGAAAGAAGGTACTGTCTTGTCCATAAATGGTGAAGAATACAGTGTATTGGTATTACCACCGATGACGAACCTAGAAGATCTTGCAGTCCAAAAACTTAGGGAATATGTGAATGCAGGAGGTAAGGTGTGCGCCGCATATCGTCTTCCAGAGGAAAATATTGAACAGTGTGATGTTTTAGCAGCAATGAACGAGTTATTCGGCAATAACGGTGAGGTTACAACGAATACATCGGCTTACCTAGCAAAAGATATCAAAGAGCTTCTTTCTTGGTTAAAAAATCAAATCAATCTTGAATTTAATATCCTCCCTATAGATGAGTTTGGGTTTGAAGAATTGGGTAGCATTCAAGGAAAAAATCATCAAGGCGACAAGCTTATGGTAATGAATTTATCAAAAAACAAGAGAAGGCTAAAGGTTTCTTGTAAAGAAGGTAGTGAGTATATTCTTCATTTGGAACCATATGAATCTAGATGGATTGATCAAAACTATAATGAGGAAGAAAAAGAAGTTTACGAATTAAACATTGAAGATCCAATGGAGATACGACCAACTAGCAAAAATGCATTACGCCTATCCTTATGGGAGGCTACTTATCCAGATGGGCAGAACGTAATCGTGGATAGTGTTCCACAGATCGATCAGTGGGAAGAATCAAAAGTTTTAATGCCCATAAAGGCCAAGAAACATTTTGGTTGTCCGAAAGAGCTTGCATTTACAGGTGTACCAGTCACTTTAAGAAATCATTTTAATATAAAGACGAAACTATCGTTAGAAACACCATATTACTTAATTATGGAACCAGGAACTTTGTTAGGGGAATGGAGCATTAAAGTAAATGAACATGTAATTTTGGAGAAGGATTTTGTAGTAACCCCGATGTATGCAAGAAGCAATCTTGGCGTGGATATTACTCCTTATGTGATTCAGGGTTTAAATCAGGTTGAAATTTCAATTTATTCAGACGTATCGTTTGGAGGAATACGTAACCCTCTTTATATCTTCGGTGATTTTAGCGTTATGAAAGAAGACAGAGTTTGGAACTTGATACCACCAATTACAATTGGAAGTATGAAAGATTTAGAAACTACTGGATTACCATTTTATGCAGGAGATATTTGCTATAAAACCATAGTAAAGGATATGGTTTGTACTGGTGACAAGGTATACCTTAGGATAAATGATTTGTGGCTTGAGGATACCGTGGAAGTTGAAGTAAATGGATATCAGGTAGGCATCCTTGCATGGAGACCATATGAATTTATAGTTCCAAAAGAGTATATTAAGGAAACAGAAAATGAAATTACAATCAGATTAAGTACCACTGCAGCTGGGTTATTTGAAGGGGAGTATTTTAACCGTGAGGCTCATTGTTATGAAACATATGAACCAAAACAAGTAAAGCCGTTTTAGCTGGTATATAAAAGTTAAGTTAAAAATTGAACTTAACGTATAAAACATATTCAAATCAAAGTGTTTGATTCGAAGGTTAAAACTACATAAATAACATTGTCGTAAACTTCTTATTCGACTTAGATATACTTGATTTCGGAATCTAGGTTAACGAATGAATATTTTCACACCAGGATTCATTCGTTATCTAAAACATAGTTTTGACATTCGGCTCATGATTGAATATTTAATTGGAGGATAGAATGAAAGAGATAATTAACGGGAAAACAGCACTTTATTATGCCAAAGAGGTAAATGACACATTAATGAAAAAATACAAACCAGAAGATCTACCACCAAAAGGTCGCTTTCATTATCATCAGGGAGTGTTTTTATCGGGTATGTATAAAACGTACGAGATTTGTAAGGAAGAAAAGTATTTTAATTATATAAAAGAATGGGTAGATTCCATTATATATGAAGATGGATCCATTCATGAGTTTGACGCGGGGCAGTTGGATGATATTCAACCAGGGGTTTTATTATATCCACTATATCAAAGAACGGGAGACGAACGATATAAAAAGGCGCTATATACCTTACTCCCAATCATTAAAAACTTTCCAAAGAACAAAGAAGGTGGTTTCTGGCACAAAGAACACTGTCAGGAACAAATGTGGTTAGATGGATTATATATGGCCGGACCAATTTGTGCACAGTTTGCGAAAGATTTTGGAGAAGAAGAGTATTTTGATATTGTAACATTTCAGGCAATGTTAATGGAGAAGAAGACAAAGGATGAAAAAACTGGACTTTGGTATCACGCTTGGGATGCGATTCATGAGAGACCATGGGCGGATAAAGTAACGGGACTTTCACCGGAATTTTGGGGTCGTTCCATTGGTTGGGTCCCAGTAGCAATCTTAGAGGAACTAGATTTTATACCAGAAAATCATAAAGATAGAAATGAACTGATACGAATGACAGTAGATCTTTTAGTTGCTGTTTGTAGATACCAAGATGAGGAAAGTGGACTTTGGTATCAAGTTGTTGATAAAGGCGGTATGGAAGGGAACTGGTTAGAATCTTCTTGTACTTGTTTATTTACAGCCGCTATATGTAAGGCAGTAAGAGAAGGATTTTTGGATTCGTCTTATCTAGAACAAGCGAGAAAAGGATATCGTGGAATAATCAATCGTTTAAAGTACAATGGAGAAGGTGCGATTATTGATAACATTTGCGTTGGAACGGGTGTAGGTAGTTATGAGCATTATTGCAATCGTCCAACCAGTGAAAATGATTTGCATGGCGCAGGTGCATTCCTTATTATGTGTACAGAAGTTGAGAAAACGTTATAATTTCAATCTGTTGCACAGGAAAAGGGTAGACAATTTCTAATTTTTGTTGTGCAACAAGGGAGTGTTGTAAAATAGGCTGTTTCATTTAGTGAAACACTATTTTACAGCAGTTCCTTATTTGTGATTTTGAATTTTGTTCAAGTGTCAAAAATACCATTACGCTTTCTAAATTGGATAATTATATATATATACAATCATTATTCATGAAAAAATAGATTTTATGATAGAACTATCTAATATCAATAGTAAGTCACGACACCGTCCTGACCAATAATAATTCATTCTCTAGGCTTAGTGCCATCTTGTTTCGATATATATGGAGTTTTGACACTGGAATTAAATATAAATTTATTTATGAAAGGGATATATAAAATGATAAATGAAATAAATGGAAAGAAAATAAATGCATTTGTAGAAGAGTTTTATAGTAATCATGAAAATGTTCGATTTAATAAATGGAACTACGAAGATGGATGTATTCTTATGGCTGCAATCCAGCTGTATGAAGCAACAGGAAAGAATTTATACCGTGATTTTATCGTTTCTTACATAGATAAATATGTCGAAGAAGATGGTACGATAAAACATTTTAAGCTAGAAGACTACAATCTAGATAACATAGCACCGGGTAGAGCTATAATTTTTGCGTATGAACAAACTGGAAATGAAAAGTTTTATAAGGCAGTGGAGATTTTAGTTCGTCAGCTTTGTGAACAGCCAAGAACGGCATCGGGAAACTTTTGGCATAAAAAGATATATCCGAACCAAGTATGGTTGGATGGCTTATATATGGCTCAACCATTTTATGTGGCATGGGAAACCAAGTATGGGAAAAAGGAACATTATCAAGATATCGTAAAACAGTTTATTAATGTTAGAAAGCACATGTTTGACGATGGGAGCCAGTTACATTATCATGGTTGGGATGAATCGGAAGAAGTGTTTTGGGCGCAAAAACCAGGTGGTTGCTCGAAGAATTTTTGGTTACGTGCTACTGCATGGTATCAGATGGCAATTATAGATACGATGGAGGAGATGTCAAAAGCAATTTATGAGAATTATCGTACCTTGGGTGATTTATTTAAAGAATCATTGAAGGGGCTGTTACAGTATCAAGATAAGGAAAGTAATTTGTTTTATCAGTTAATCGCACTTCCTGAACAAGAGGGGAATTATCTTGAGACATCAGGGTCGGCAATGATTGCAGCAGCAATATTTAAAGCATGTAGAATGAAAGTTATATTACCAGAAAAATATGAAAAAGTGGCAGAGAACATTCTTAATAGCTTGATAGAAAGAAAATTAGTAATTAAGGATGGAACATACATATTAAACGATATCAATGCGGTATCTGGGCTTGGACCAAAGGATAATTTAAGGAGAGATGGAAGTGTTTCATATTATCTTTCTGAACCTATAGTTTCCAATGATAATAAAGGAATAGCGGCATTTTTTATGGCTTATGCACAGTATCTAAAATTAAATCAGACCAAATAGGTTGACTATATTTATCATTATAAGCGGCATATGTACTATGAAGCAGTATATGCACTGAGAGATATCATATGCACTAAGAGATAGTATATGTACTGGAAGATAGCGTATGTACTAAGAGGCAGCTTATGTACAAAAAGTGGTATATACACTGGTAGAGAGTATGTGAACTGAGAGTAGCATATGCACTGGGAGGCAGTATATGAACTGAGAGCAGCATATACACTGGAAAATAGAATATATATTGAGTTAGTTTAAATGATAGATTCAATCTTTTTATAAGAAAGGGGAAAAACATTGGAATTTCAAATATTATTAACAACTGCAAGAAGCGTTGTAATTGAATTAAAAGATGAAAAAGCTTGTTATCATACAGAGGAATATAAGATTATTTGTAACGGAGAGGAGGTTATGACCTCCAATAAAGTAGTGGAAACATTATATGGATTGTCACCAGATACGGATTATACCTTAAGTATTCATCAGGGTGATAAGCCTTCGGCAGAGCTTAAAGTACATACAAATGAAGAATTTGTAACACTAAATGTAAAAGATTTTAGAGCGAAAGGAGATGGTACATCCGATGATACGATGTTCATACAAGCTGCTATTTTAAGTTGTCCAAAGAATAGTAGGGTATTGGTACCAAAGGGAACTTATAAATTTACGAATTTATTCTTGAAGAGTAATATGATATTAGAATTAGAAGAAGGAGCAGTTCTCTCTGCATTTACAGATAAAACGAAACTTCCTGTACTTCCAGGAAGAGTGGAGAGCTATGACGAGCGTTCGGAATATTTATTAGCTTCATGGGAAGGAAATCCTTTGGACAGTTTTGCATCATTAATTACAGGGATTGAGGTTGAGAATGTTTTAATCTGTGGTAAGGGAACCATTGATGGATGTGCTGATTTTGATAATTGGTGGAATACTGAAAAAAGAAAAAAAGATCCAGCACGCCCTAAGATGCTCTTTCTAAACAATTGTAAAAATGTTACACTACAAGGAGTGACAATTACAAATTCCCCAGCTTGGAATTTACACCCTTTCTTTTCTAAAAGTATACGTTTTTACGATATTACAATTCTATCACCTTCAAAATCTCATAATACAGACGGCATTGATCCAGAATCTTGCGATGATGTAGAAATTGTAGGAGTATATTTTTCAGTGGGTGATGATTGCATTGCAATTAAGTCTGGTAAAATTTATATGGGCAAGACTTATAAAACTCCATCAAAGAATTTCATAATAAGACACTCTTATATGAAGAAGGGGCATGGAGCAGTTACCATTGGAAGTGAAATAGCTGCAGGTGTTGATAACATTAAGGTTATGAATTGTAAATTTGAAGAGACCGATCGTGGACTTCGTATTAAAACAAGAAGGGGAAGAGGAGAAGATTCTGTTCTTCAGAATATTTATTTTAAGGATATCGAAATGGATCATGTGCAAACACCATTTGTTGTGAATAGTTTTTATTACTGCGATCCAGACGGAAAAACAAACTATGTTTCTTGTAAAGACGCACTTCCAGTAGATGAGCGAACTCCAAGTATTAAGAATCTTAAATTTAAGAATATTGTATGTAATAATTGTCATGTTGCAGCGGCTTACTTTTATGGCTTACCAGAAAAGAAGATTGAGTCAATTACGATGGAAAATATTAAAGTATCCTATGCAAAAGATGCAAAAATCGGAAAAGCAGCTATGATGATTGGATGTGAACCATCTGTAAAACGTGGACTATTTGCAAGAAATATAAATCATTTATCCTTAAAAAACGTGTCAATTGAAGGAAGCGATGGAACCGTATTCGATATTGATGGGGTTGATGATTTCTTGGTGGATGAGAAATAATAGCGTGCAAGTTTTATTCTAAGTGGGGGAAAAAATTTCGCTTTTGCTATACTGAAATGGAAGTATAGGTTTAGGTAAAAGATTTACGTTGTACATATCGAAGTTAATATTTTTAAAGAAAAGGTTGAAAGAAATCTGATTTCTTTCAACCTATAAGTTTTGTAATAGATATGCCTTACAGCCTTGTCTAAGAATGGAGGACAATATGGATTTACCAAATGATATTTTGGAATATCTGGGTAAGAAAGGCCTCAGTAAGAATGAAATTCTAGTTTACGCGGAGGCAGATGAGGGAGAAAACCATAGTTTTGAAAAAAACTATATTGTTTTAACGGCGGATTCATTAATATTACTGAAAAAAGAAGATTCCACTGCTGTTTACATTTTAGGGGGAGGAAAGGATAAGGAATTAAAGAAGAGAGGCGTTAATCTTCTAAAAGTAGATAAATCCATAAAGGATAAGAAAATCACAAGGGGTAATAAAAGCACAGGAGATAATAAAGGTACAAAAGCCGATATTGGAATAGAAGAAAGTAAAAGTAAGATTCTTGAAGAAGTGTATGCTATCTCAGACTTAGATGGTTTAATGATACTACGTCGATTAAGCGGAGGAGCATTGGCTGCTAAGACAAAAGATGGAGAGAAGTTACTTTTAAAGTTTACAAAATCTAAAATGTCTAATATGCACGATTTTGTGAAAGTATTTCGAAAAGTAAAATCAGGAGAGAAGATTACTGAAAATAGGAAAGAAAAAAAGAAGTTTGATAGTTGTCCAAAATGCGGCAAGATTTATCAAAATCAAGAGAGAAAAATCTGTCCTAGTTGCATGGAAAAGAAGTCGATTTTTTTTCGTTGCTTATACTATTTTAAACCACATATAAAAAAGATCATTTTTATGATGTTTTGTTACATAGCTAGTGCTGGTATTAGTCTTGCTTGGCCGTATTTAAACGGAACTATTTTATATGATAAGGTACTAAAAAAAGATCCACAGTTTCTTTCTTTGTTTCCAGAAAGATTTCAGAATTTTTTCATTGTACTTGCGGCGTTAACAATTACGATGTTGATTTGTAAAATCATTGGACAGTTTTTAGGAATCATACAGAGAGTAATGACAGCAAAAATCGTTCCTGATGTTGTACAGCAGATAAAAAGTGATGTTTTTAAATCAATGGGAAGACTCTCCATTAATTTTTATAACAGTAGGCAAACCGGTGGATTAATGACAAGGGTCCTTAGTGATGCAAATGAGGTAACAGGATTTTTTATTGATGGAGTTCCCTATTTTTTTATTAATATATTAACGTTGCTTTTAACCGTTATTGTAATGTTTTCTATGAATCCATTGCTTGCTGTATGTGCTTTAGGGCTACTTCCATTTCTTATGTTTATAAGTGCATACATGATGCCAAAACTCTGGAGATTATATGGAAGAAGGCATAGGGCGAATCGAAGTCTAAGCGCGCAACTTAACGATAATTTTATGGGTGCGCGTGTTGTTAAAGCCTTTGGACAGGAAGGTAAGGAAATAGGTCGATTTACAAAGTATAATCAAAAGGTAATGCAGTCTGAACTAGAAATTATCGGATATGATAACCGTTTTTATGCTTGGTATTCGGCGGTTGAAAACATTGCTTCATTTCTAACGTGGGGAGTTGGTGCTTTCCTCGTGCTTGGAAACAAAAATATGGAACTTGGAACTTTAATTACATTTACCAGTTATGTTAGTCAACTCAATGGACCTTTGGAATTTTTCTCCCATTGCTTTCGTTGGTGGAGTAACAGTATGAACAGCGCCGAGCGTATTTTTGAAATTATTGACGCAGTTCCTGAGATTGAAGAAAGTAGCGCTCCAGTCATAATTAATGATTTTAAAGGAAACGTTGCATTTGATCAGGTAACCTTTGGATATGAACCAAATCAACCGGTGTTAAAAAATATCAGTTTCGATATAAAACCCGGTCAAATGCTTGGAATTGTAGGTAGGTCTGGAGCTGGAAAATCAACGCTTGCTAACCTTTTGAATCGACTCTATGATCCACAAGAAGGAGCTATTTATATTGACGGAATCGATTTGAAGTCATTGTCACTGAGACAATTAAGAAATAATGTTGCCATGGTATCTCAAGAAACTTATATCTTTATGGGAACAGTAGCTGAAAATATAGCGTATGCCAGAAAAGCTGCAAAGAGGGAAGAGATTATTGCGGCAACAATAAAAGCCAGTGCCCATGATTTTATCTGCAAAATGCCAGATGGATATGAAACGGTGATCGGTTCATCTGGACGTATGCTATCTGGAGGAGAAAAACAACGTATCTCAATAGCACGTGCGATACTTGCGGATCCTAAGATTTTAATCTTGGATGAGGCGACAGCAGCAGTGGATACAGAAACGGAACAAGCAATCCAGCATTCCATTGAGGAATTAATTCGTGGGAGAACCTCAATTTCCATTGCTCACAGGCTTTCAACCTTAAATGGTGCAGATAAGTTAATTGTTATGGAAAATGGAGAAATAAAAGAATCAGGAACTCATAAAGAACTAATTGCTGAAAGAGGAATTTATTATCGGTTAATGCAGATTCAAAATAATGCACTTGCGCTTGAAGAAAGGCGAGAGGATATGAAGAGCCAGAAAAAAGAAGAAGGATTATTTGACGTATTTGATGAGAAAGCTTACGAAAAAGAATTTAAAAGAAGAATGGATTTATTATTTTTAAAACCTAAGGAAGCAGTTTTTAAGAAGACAACGGGTGGTTTTTTATCTTTAGATTATCAAGGTGTACATTACGAACGGGTAGATCTTGTTCGTACATTTCCATTTACGGATCCATATGCGTTTATTTCGGTACGAGAATCCGATGAGGCGGCGAATGAGATTGGGGTTATCAAAGATATCTCCTTATTTAAGGAAGAAGAGGGTATTTTAAAAGAACAATTAGAGTTTCGTTACCACATTCCTAAAATTCAAAAGATTCTTTCTATCAAAGAGGAATATGGATATGCATATTTTGAGGTGAAAACTGATTATGGCGATTGTCGTTTCGCAATCTCTATAGGTAGAGGCTCGGTGATATCTATATCAGATACGAAACTACTCATTATTGATTTAGATGGAAATCGTTTTGAAATACCGGATATCGGAACTTTATCAGCAGCCGAATTGAAAAAAATTGACTTATTCTTATAAATCAGAAAGGAAAAAGTCATGAAATTAAATTATGAATTATCAGAGGAACAAAAAAGGAATTTAAATCTAAAACAGGGAGAACAGATTCAGTATTGTGTTCCATATGATTTAGAAAGTAGCGGAAGTTTTAATTATGTTAGGGACGGATTTGTCATAATTACAGAAACCCGCTTTTTTGTCATGCAAGGAAACCATATTTTATATGAATATGAACTGCGGCAGTTAAAACATATCGCGTGTAAGGCAATGGTTAATTGTGGGGCTATAATTGTGGATGATGGTAGTGAAGAGGTAATAACTGCGCGGTTTTCTATGCGTTATCTTGGACAATACTTTCAAATAGCACAAGCCGCAGAGAATTTGTCAAAAGGTATTATTAAAGAAGTTGTAAGTAAAGAGCTAGACAGGTATTGTGAACAATGTGGCAGAGTACTTCCAGGAACAAGAGAATGTCCATTTTGTAGTGGTAGGAATACGACTATGTGGAACTTCCTAAAATTAATAAAAGATTATAGGTGGAAACTTATAGGGATAGCAATCTTTATGATTGTAGCAGCAATAGGGCAGCTTTATATTCCAGAATTACAAAAGCGTTTTATTGATGATGTTTTAGTAAATAAAAACGGTGATTACAAAGACATTCTTTTCTTTACTGTAGTTATGTTGGTTTTGACCATTGTTGTCATAGCAATTCAAATTGCAAAAAACTGGTGGTGCGTAAGGCTTGGAGCTCAAATTAGTAAGGAACTTCGAAGTAAGCTGTTTCATAAAATACAAATACTTTCTCTTTCGTTCCAAGAACGGAGAAAACCTGGTGATTTGATGAACCGTGTGGTAAAAGACACCTCCCAGATACGAAGATTTATGGAAAACATCTTTGGTAACATGTTTTCTGCCTTAGTTACTATGATCGGTGCATTGGCCATTATGTTACGGATGAACTTTATGTTAACATTAGCTTCTTTGGTATTTTTTATCTTTGTGTTAATCGCAACGAAAGTTTGGAAAAAGAAGATAAAGCACATTTTTAGAATGCAAAGAATCAAGGAAGATAATTTAAACAGCCGACTTCAAGATGTAATTTCGGGTATACGATTGGTAAAATCATATGGGAAAGAGCAAGAAGAATCGGAGCGTTTCAATGAAATGGCTCAGGATTTTGCAAGGGTTGTGAAGAACAATGAAGTCTTTTTTGGAGTTTTTTATCCAATCCTTACGTTTATTATGGGACTGGGTTTATATTTTGTAACTTATTTTGGTGGAAAGTCTGTACTACTTGGAACGATGAGCGCAGGAGAATTGCTACAATTTATTACATACACAGGTATTATTTATGGCCCACTAGGAAGGCTTACACAGCTTCCAAGAAGTATTATGGAGATGTTAACTTCTCTAGAACGGATTTATGATATTTTAGAGGAAGAGCCGCAGATTCAGGATAAGCATAGAGCGAAAGAGATTCGTATCAAAGGGAACATTGATTTTACTGATGTAGGTTTTGGCTATAAGAGTTATGAACCTGTTCTAGAAGGTATTTCATTACAGGTGAAGCAAGGGGAAATGATTGGTATTGTTGGTGCTTCTGGAACGGGAAAATCTACATTAATTAATTTAATTATGCGCTTGTATGATGTTGATAACGGATCTATTTCTATTGATGGTATTGATATTTGTGATATTAAAAAGGAATGTTTGCATTCTCAAATTGGAGTCGTGTTGCAAGAAAACTTTTTATTTTCTGGAAGTATTTTTAATAATATACGCTTTGCAAAGCAGGATGCAAGTTTTGAAGATGTAATTCGTGCTGCAAAAGCGGCAGGTGCCCATGATTTTATTTGTAAGACGCCAGACGGTTATAATACTTATGTTGGGGAACATGGATATAACTTATCTGGTGGCGAGAGACAAAGAATTGCCATTGCGAGAGCTATATTAAGTGATCCTAGGATTTTGATTTTGGATGAGGCTACATCAGCACTGGACACGGAAAGTGAATTTATGATTCAACAGGCATTGAAAAACTTAACGAAGGGGAAAACAACCTTTGCCATTGCGCATCGACTTTCAACATTAAAGAATGCAGACCGCTTGATTGTAATTGATAAGAGAAAAATTGCTGAGATTGGAACCCATAATGAACTTTTGGATAAGAAAGGAATTTATTATCATTTGGTGATGGCGCAGCTTAAGATGCAAGGAAGTTGATTCATGTATTACATTGAAGTACACGGATTGATTTTATCATTTAAGTGAGTATTTTAATAGTTTTAATTATCGCTAGAGCATTTCTTAGTATTGATAATGAGAATGTATGTAAACTATACAATGTTATGTTATAAAGTTAATGCAAAGGAGTTTTACACTATTTATATCGTGTAAAACTCTTTTTTAACTTTAAGTATTGAATTTGAGTTATTTACTCGATTGAAAGAATATTTTTATTAAATCAGCGGAATCCTCTTTTGTTAATAGTGAAGAGTTGTCTGTTTCCAGAATCCTTACTAATCTCGTATTAGTTCTTAGCGAATGCTATTTTTAAATTATTTTTTAAAACAATGTATTAATACTTCAAATGTAATATAATATAGTTGTAAATTAAAATAATACTACGTAAGAGGAGGACTGGTTATGTTCAATATGTTTAAAGATCAACCCCTATGGGAAGTATCAAAGAGTTTATCTGCAGTGGCTATGGGTAGAGAAAGTGCCGACCTAGTAATAAAAGATGCGAAACTTATCAATGTATGTACCAAAGAGATTATGGAACATATGGATGTTGCAATTAAGAATAGTAGAATTGCATTGGTTGGGGATGCTTCTCATTGTATCGGTGAAGAAACAAAAATTATAGAAGCAAATGGGCGATACATTGCACCTGGTTTTCTAGATGGACATATTCATGTAGAGTCTTCCATGATGAGTGTTAGTGAATATGCAAAAGCAGTAGTACCCCATGGTACTGTAGGAATATATATGGACCCTCATGAGATTTGTAATGTTCTTGGAATGGACGGAGTACACTACATGATCGAAGATGGGAAACACACACCGTTAAAAAATATGGTGACTATGCCATCTTGCGTACCAGCGGTACCAGGATTTGAAGATACTGGTGCATTTATAGGCCCAGAGGAAGTTGCTGAAAGTATGAAATGGGATAGCGTTGTTGGTCTAGGTGAAATGATGAATTTTCCTGGAATTATAGGTAGCGATGACCATACACATCAAATTGTTGGTGAAACATTAAAAGCAAATAAGACAGCAACTGGCCATTGGTCAATTTCGGACACTGGAAAAGGTTTGAGTGCCTATATAGCAAGTGGTGTTCGAGCATGCCACGAATCCACTAGCAAAGAAGAAGCATTGGCAAAAATGCGATTGGGTATGTATGCTCAATTTCGTGAAGGCAGTGCATGGCATGATTTAAAAGACGTTGCCCGTAGTATTACGGAAGAAAATATTGATACACGTTTTGCTATGCTAATTTCAGATGATACACATCCACATACATTAATGGAAGATGGTCACTTAGATCACATTGTAAGAAGAGCTGTGGAAGAAGGCATTGATGTGCTAACGGCGATTCAAATGGTTACGATAAACTGCGCTCAGGCATTTCATATGGATCAGGACCTAGGCTCTATTACACCTGGGAAATGTGCGGACATCGTATTTATTGATAATTTAACCGATTTAAATGTAAATGAAGTAATTATCGATGGAAATATTGTAGCGAAAGATGGGAAGATGTGTATTGAGCTTAAGAAGTATATATTCCCAGAAAAAGCAACAAATACAATGCACATCAAAGAAACGATTACTCCAGATTCCTTTAAAATAGAAACAAAAAAACAAGAGTATGCAGAAGTACGTGTAATTGAAATCATACCTGAAAAGGTTGGAACATATGAACGACATGTGAAAGTTCCTGTAAAAGATGGATACATTCAAGCAGACCCGATTCAGGATGTGCTAAAGGCGGTTGTATTTGAACGTCATAAGTATACAGGGACGAAAGGTTTTGGTTTTGTAAAAGGATTTCGTATTAAAGATGGAGCGATGGCTTCTACCGTTGCCCATGATGCACACAACTTACTAGTTGTGGGAAGTAATGATGTTGATATGGCAATTGTAGCGAATGCACTTGTAGAATGCGGCGGTGGTATGGCGGTTGCACAAGGTGGAAAACTAATCGGTGTATTACCTCTACCAATTGCTGGATTAATGAATGATAGGCCAGTAGATGAGATGGCTAAAATGGTTGCAGAAGTGACAAAGGCATGGGAGGTAATTGGATGTGATATTGTTTCACCATATATGACAATGGCATTAATTCCACTTGCTTGTTTACCAGAGTTAAGATTAACAAATCGAGGCTTGGTGGATTGCACAACATTTCAATTTGTATCGTTGGAAGTAGAATAATATAAAGTAAATGGTGTCAGTTTGATAACTTTGAGGTATGTTAATACTTACTAGTTACAGATTGGCACCTTTTTTTAATAGTTACGTAGATATAGGGGTTATATTTAATAGAGAAATTCTAAATTGTATCCAATTTACATTCCAGAGGTTAAAATTAAAAGTCTTACAAAAATAAATGAATGTTTATTCTTATTATAGTAAAGAATCACGAATTTAGCATTCTCTAAAAAAAACGCTTATGAAAGAATTTAAAATATTGTAGAATAGGATTGGCTAATTTAGAAAGCAAAGAATAATAAGTAAGTGAAATTAATAGATAATGTAGTGAGATTGTACACAAACAGTGGTAGATCGCAACGAGGTTATGCGAGTACTTACTGTTATTTTTTTGCACAATTAAATCAAAGGAGGAAAAAATTATGCCACAAAATAAAAGAGAAAGTTTTATTTTTACAGTTATGATGTGTTTTTTTATGGTGCTTTGGATGAGTATCTATAATGTATCCATGCATTTAGGTGAGTTTTCAATGGAGAGTATTAAGGAAGCGTGGTTAGGGTTTCCGATTGCGTACATAGTTGCAATGTGTCTTGACTGGTTTATAGTTTCAAAAATTGCGAAAGGATTTGCATTTCGCTATTTAGTAAGTTATGAAAGTAGTAATCTTAAGAAAGCCCTTGCAGTTTCTAGTTGTATGGTCATTCCAATGGTAATCATCATGTCTTTATATGGTGGTTTGGAAGCATGCATTCATTCAGGTTCATGGAATCGCTTATTCATCATTTGGCTTACCAATATTCCAAAGAACTTTATAATGGCACTGCCACTTCAAATTATTTTAGCGGGGCCAATTGTTCGGTTTTTGTTTAGAAAGGCCTTTCCAGTTGGAAAAGTGTTAGCTTAATTTAGCAAAAAAGAGGATATCGTTTAGTTCGCTTTGGAATTCATATCCTAATTGAAATTAAAGGGTAGTAAAAAATTGTAAGACAATGTTGATTTTAAAGTCTTATAATGCTATCCTTTAATTATTTAATAAATATGATATAAAGCGAAAATGACATAAGCGTTGTAATTATAACGCTTATCCTGCTAAGTATGATGCCTCAGGATAAGTACTATCGATTAATCTTATAATTTCTCTAGGTCTTTTTATTCTTTGTTCTTATATTTTTGACTTCTTACATCATATTCTTATAGTTATATTCCATTTTGTACTGTTTGTACTTCAAGTTCGCATTACTCCATGGAATTTCAGTTCATTCCTCAAGTTCGCATTACTCTATCGTATTTCAGTTCATTCTTCAAGTTTGTATTATTCCATCGAATTTCAGTTCATCCATAAAGTTCGTATTTTCCTTCGTGTTTCTAGTTCGTGCCTCCTAATCATATTTCCTGTTCTTAATTTTTGATTTCTACTCTCTTTATTTAAATTACTCCTTTGTTATTTTACATAAGACATACTAGTTAAAATTACAAGCATATAACAAAACCATATCTCCTTGACAAAAAGATAAAATACAATTATAATTACACATCATTTGCGAATTATTTGCAAATCTTGAAAGGTGTGATATTATGAAAAAGTATGCCACGGGTCAAAGAGAGATACTATTATCTTTTTTAAGAGAGCGTCCGGATCAACAATTTTCGATAGAAGAAATATCCGAACAATTGTGTATCGGAAACGTGATTAGTCTAAGTACGATTTATCGTAATATAAATAAATTAGTGGAAGAAGAGGCTGTTAGACGCTTTGCAAAGGAAGGCAGTCGTAAGTTTTTATATCAATTTATTGGAGATGGAACTTGCAGTGAGCATTTGCATTTTACATGCAATGTCTGCGGACAGATATATCATATGAATGATGAATCAATGAAACTAATTTTATTATCTGCGTTGCAAAATGATTTTATAATAGATAAAAAAAAGAGCATGCTTTATGGATTATGTAGAAACTGCAAATAAGAAATCATTCAAAAAGCTAGTGTAATAGCAAGTGTAATTAAAGTTTTATAAAAGTTAGAAAGAGAGGAATAGTATGGTGAGAAAAAACCTAATAACGTTAATTCTATGTGTTGTACTTAGTTTCACCACATTCTTTTCGTTTCTATTTATAGCAACAAATACAGAACATACTCATGTAGGAAATGCATGTCACACATGTCTAGAGATTCATACATGCATCTCTTTTTTAAATAGTATCTCTAGTGTAGGGGCGTTATCCTTACTTATATTAGGGCTATTACTTTTTATATATCATAGGAATTGCCCCACAAAAGATTTGCGTAGGTTTTCAACACTTGTTTCGTTAAAGGTAAAACTAGTGATTTGATACTTATTAAGGTTAACTTAATAATACAATCAAATCAGGAGGTTTTTAATGACAAGATTTAAATTAATATCAGTCCTAATGTCTTTAATAATGGTCATAGGGGTTCTTACTGGGTGTTCCAATAAGGACAGCAATGGTTCAAGCGCTGGTAATCAAGTTAATAATAATAATGTTAAAGAGAATAAAAAATTCAGTGTAGTTAGTACAATATTCCCACAATATGATTGGGTACGTCAGATCATTGGTGAAAACAGTGATAATTACGAGCTTACATTACTGTTAGATAATGGAGTGGATCTTCATAATTATCAACCAACAACGGATGATATTATTAAAATATCCACCTGCGATATGTTTATCTATGTTGGTGGAGAATCGGATTCCTGGGTAGAGGATATTTTAAAAAATTCTATGAACGAGGATATGGTGGTAATTAATCTGCTTGATGTTCTCGGGGACTCTGTCAAAGAAGAAGAAATTAAAGAGGGAATGGAGCATGATCATGACCATGCCCATGGACCAGAGGATTTTGAGGATGAAGAAGTATTGGATCGTCCCCTTTCTGATTGGGCTGGCGAGTGGCAATCTATTTATCCATATCTTCTTGACGGTACCCTTGATGAAGTGCTAGAGCATAAGGCAAGCGAGGATGAAAAGACAGTTGACGAATATTATGAATATTACAAAACTGGCTATGAAACGGATGTAGAAAAAATTGAAATTCGTGATAATACAATTACATTTTATAAAAATTCAGTGGCATCTACCGCAAGCTATGAGTATAAGGGCTTTGAAATATTAACTTATGAGTCTGGAAATAAAGGAGTGCGTTATCAGTTTGAGGCAATTGGTGATACCAATGGTGCTCCTAGATTTGTTCAGTTTAGTGATCATATGATAGAACAAAGTAAATCCGAGCATTTTCATATCTATTTTGGAAATGAAGGGTTTGATGCCTTATTAGAGGAGATGGATAATTGGCCAACCTACTATGAGGAAGGTTTGAGTGGGTCAGAGATTGCAAAAGATATGATTGCCCATGAACATGAGACGGAACTCGATGAGCATGTGTGGTTATCTTTAAAAAATGCCAAAGTAATTACAAGCTATATTGCAGATCAGTTAAAAGACTTAGATGTAGAGAATGCAAGTATTTATGAAAAGAATTTAAACTCATATCATACGGAACTTAATGCCTTAGATAAAAAATATAAAGAGGTCGTAGAAAATGCGGCTTGCAAGACATTATTGTTTGGGGATCGTTTCCCATTTCGTTATTTAGTAGATGATTATGGATTAGACTATTATGCGGCGTTTTCTGGTTGTTCTGCAGAAACAGAGGCAAGTTTTGAAACAATCATCTTTCTTGCAAATAAAGTGGATGAACTTGATTTAAAGAATATCATGGTAATTGAAACTTCTGACCAATCCATTGCAAAGACAATTTCTCAAAGTACAAAAGGTAAAAATCATAGTATATTTACCTTAGATTCTATGCAATCGGTAACTACTTCTGATATCACATCAGGTGCAAGCTATCTTTCCATCATGGAAAGCAATCTTGATGTGCTAAAAGATGTATTGAATTAGGGGGAGGTTATTATGGCATTACTTACTTGTTCTAATATATCCCTAGGTTATGAAGGAAAGAAAATCGTTGAAGATATAAATTTCTCTGTGAATACTGGAGACTATCTGTGTATCGTTGGTGAGAACGGTTCCGGAAAAAGTACACTAATGAAGACCTTATTAAACTTAAAGACACCGATGGAAGGAAGTATCGTGACAGGTGATGGTCTAAAACAAGAGGAAATAGGATATCTTCCACAGCAAACCGTCGTTCAAAAAGATTTTCCAGCTTCTGTACGTGAAATTGTATTGTCTGGATGCTTGAATCGTTGTGGAATGCGACCATTTTATAGCAAAGAAGAAAAACAACTAGCAGTTACGAATATGGAGAGACTTGGTATTCGTCATTTAGCAAAACGATGCTATCGTGAACTGTCAGGTGGACAGCAGCAAAGAGTGCTATTAGCAAGAGCGTTATGTGCGACTAGAAAACTTCTATTATTGGATGAACCAGTTGCAGGTCTAGACCCAAAGGCTATGGCGGATATGTATGAAATTATCAAATCTCTTAATTCTGAGGATGGGATTACTGTAATAATGATTTCCCATGATATTAAAGCTGCAGTAAAATATGCAAGTCATATCTTGCATATTAGTAAGAAGCCATTATTTTATGGTGATAAAAAGGACTATCTTGCATCCGATATTGGAAAACATTTTGGAGATTTTATCGGAGGTGACGTTCAATGATAGAAATAATAAATAAACTAAGCCTTTACTTTCAATATCCCTTTGTTCGATATGCAGTTATTGTTGGGGTTTTAATTGCTCTTTGCTCCTCACTTTTAGGGGTAACCCTTGTACTAAAGAGATTTTCCTATATTGGAGATGGTTTGTCACATGTTGCATTTGGTGCTGTGGCAATATCGACAATATTAAATGTGTCCAATAATATGCTTTTGGTAATGCCCATCACAGTAATTTGTGCGGTGTTATTACTACGAACTGGTCAAAATGCCAGAATAAAAGGAGATGCCGCAGTTGCAATGATTTCTGTAGGATCTCTTGCAATTGGTTATCTTTTAATGAATTTGTTCTCGACTTCATCAAATTTAGCAGGGGATGTATGTAGTACTCTGTTTGGTTCTACTTCTATATTGACCTTAACGCTAAATGAGGTATGGTTATGCATTGCGATGTCGATATTAGTGATTGCTGTGTTTGTGATATTTTACAATAAAATATTCTCAGTTACCTTTGATGAAAATTTTACGAAAGCAACTGGAACAAATGCAAATATATATAATTTGTTGATTGCTATTATTACGGCAATAATCATTGTTTTGGCAATGAATTTGGTTGGCTCCTTATTAATTTCAGCCTTAGTTATTTTTCCAGCATTGTCAGCAATGCGAGTATTTAAAAGCTTTAAAGCAGTTATTATTTGCTCTGCCTTAACCTCTGTTATTTGTGCGACAATTGGTCTATTAGTTTCGATCCTTGCGGGTACGCCAGTAGGATCTACAATTGTTGCTGTTGATATTGTAGCGTTTGGACTTTTTAGTCTACTAGGAGTGCTATTAAGGAGGAGTCGATGAGTAAAAAATTATCTTTAATTTTAACAGCCTTGTTTCTTTGCTTTCTTTTCATCGGTTGTGAAAAAAATGAAAATGGTAGTCAAAGCCGTACGAATGATGTGAGTAAACAAGATGATATTACGATTACACCAGAGGTAGAAGATGTTTTTGTTAGTAATACCGAACAATTAGAGGAGATAAGTACTAATACTGAGAGTGGAGTTGATGTAGATTTAACTGCACTTAGTAGTACAATGGTATACGCTGAAGTATATAACATCACATTTTATCCAGAAAGATATCTCGGAAAGACTGTAAAAATGAGAGGTAAGTATTACGCGGGATATTATGAGGAAACAGGAAAGTACTATCACTATGTCATGATAGAGGATGCAGCGGAATGTTGCCAGCAGGGACTTGAATTTATATGGAATGGTGATCACACATATCCAGAGGATTACCCAGTAGATGGTACAGAAGTTGAAGTTATAGGTACTTTTGGTACTTATGAGGAGTTAGGTGCAAGCTATTCCTATATTTCCACAGATGAGATAAGTATAATAGAATAACTAAGAATATTTTATATACAGGCAAGTAAAGAGGATGATTCTTTTACTTGCCTGTGTTTTATTACATATATTGTTAATAAATGCAGAATCAATAGCAATGTTAGAAGATAAAAATTTACCTGTTCAATTTGAGAATGATAACCCTGTCTTTTCTTGTGTAGACAAAGAAATGACCATACGAATTATCCAAAATCTCATACGTAATAGTGCATCCCACGCAAGTGGTGATATTCGTGTACAAATTATCGAAAATATTGATAAGGCTGTTATTTTATTTAAGAACTTTGTGGATAAAGAAGTTAATATTGATGTGAATCGTTTATTTGAACGTTTTTACACTGGGGATAAATCAAGAAGTAAGACGACAGGGCTGGGGTTGTCTATCGTTAAATTGCTTACGGAACAAATGGGAGGTTTCGTTACTGCAAATTTAAAAGAGAGAGAGCTAGAAATTCTTGTGGAATTGCCCCTATATCAAGCTAGGGATATTTAAATTTGAAATTGAATTAATCAATGGAAAAGGATATAATTGGTTGATGAGTAAATGTTATACATAATGATAAGAAAGGGTTGTTAAAATGATGCTCTGTATTGTAATAGCTCCATGCAAAGTTATATTCGGATAGAACGTGCATGGAGGTATAAATTATCTGTCCGAATTTTGACTTTGCACTTTATGAAATAAAACATAGAATAGGAGCAAAGTTAAAATGAAAGAATTAAAGAATTTTTATATATTTACAATTGGTCAGCTTGTTTCGCAATTTGGAAGCTCGATGACTAGTTATGGTTTGATTTTATGGGCATATAAACAAAGTGGGTCAGTGTTATCAACATCACTACTTTTAATAAGTAATATATTGCCTAAAATGTTATTGAGTTATTTTGCCGGTAATCTTACGGACCGATATAATAAAAAAAGAATTATGCTGATTACAGATGCTATTGCAGCAGTACTTTCTTTGGGTATTTTAGGAATGTTGTTTCTTGGACAATTAAGACTTGAATATCTTTATGTGATTAACTTTATTTTTGGTGTATCTGATTCATTTCAATCGAATGCCTCTGCTGTTACACTATCTAACCTTGTTACGAAAGAGCACTATATGAAAACAAGTGGGATACGCTCTTTTTTTAGTTCTGTATCTAAAATATTTTATCCGATTACGGCAACTTTTTTTTATACAATCGGAGGTATGCAACTGATCATAGTTATGGATTTATTAACATTTGTTTTTGCTTTTACAACACTGTTATTATTTGTGCCCATACCAGATGTTACAGTGATAAGAGACATGTCTTTTAAAGAGCAATGTCTATTGGGTTTAAGATATATGATGAAGAGAAGAGATATTTTAAGCTTAATTGGATTCATGGGATTTGTTAATTTAATTGCTGGAATCTATAGCAGTTGTCTTACACCGATGGTGCTAGCTAGAAATGGTAATAACGATTTCCAGTTAGGAGTAGTAAGCAGTATGATTGGCATTTCGGGCTTGTTCGGAAGTATCTTTGTTTCAAAGATGCAAACGAATAAAAAGATAACACAGATGCTCACTATCATGGGCTTTTCCTTTTTAATATGCAACAGCATGCTTGGTATAGGACGAAATTATTATATTTGGACGATTATGGTCTTTGTCGGAAACGTATTTATCCCAACGGTTATAGCCAACGAAGATTATATCGTAAGAACTATAGTTCCCAAGGAAATGCTAGGGAAGGTATTTGCTATACGTAGTATGTTTCAATACATAGCAATGATGATAGGATATTTTGCAGCCGGTTTTTTAACGGATAAAATATTAGAGCCTTTTATGAGTCGACCTTCTCGTGTACAAATTATGTTATCTAAAATTGTAGGGAGTGGTTCTGGGTCAGGTATTGCATTGGTTTATTTATGTATATCTGCGTTAGGCTTTATTGGATGTATCTTATTTAAGCACAAGAGTAGTATAATGAGTTTAGAGAACGTAGAATCATAATGCTTTTAAGACATTCGTTTGACGTAAGGATGATGAGGTTAATATTTAAAGAGGTTAATATATAAAGAGGCTAAAACATAAGGGCGTTAAAACGTTAATATTTTAAATAGTTTGTATATTAAAATATATTCAAAATTTAATTTTAATAATAAAGAGCATGCAACTATAAATGAAAGTGGCATGCTCTTATTAAATTTTAAGAAAGATATCGTTAATATAAAGTATTGAAGTGAAGTATCCTATAAAATTAGCACTACGTACTAGCATAACTCGAGGATATAAATGTTGTGTTACGCAAATCGATCAGTTGTTAATATGCGCACCTCGTGGGGGTGAATATATTGCTACGTAAGCCACTTAGTGCGAACAATGTTCTATATAGATTCTTTGTTTTTCAGATTAGAACATATACAATGTGAGGTTTTAATGCTTAATCAATAATGAGGTACATAGTTTTAGTTTTGCCATTTTCAATATATTGAATATGTAACATATTCTCATCCCAATCGTAAGTTTCAACTGCATATGTATATGGGTTTTTTATAGGACTACGCATACTCATACTATCTGTATGGACGACAACTATATTATTATATACAGCGATATTATTATTAACATCTGCTCCTTCGGATTGAACAAAGTTTATTGCTATCATATTATTTGTAGTCGAAACTTTAGCATCGCTAAAAGTACCATTTGCTAAATATAATGATTCCAATAAAGAATTGCTATATTTTAATAATAAGTAATCACATAATTTTACACCGGAGTTATAGTTTATAAGAATGTAATATGTAGTATCATTAGTATAGATAATCTCTGGTTGCATTCGATTGTATTGAAACTCCAATAATCCTATGTCGGTTTCATTTTCTAAATCCATGCCATCCGTCCAAGCATCATATAATAAAGGGATTTCCCGAATTGGTATTTTTAGATTCTTAGTGGAATCAACTGGAATTACTAGCTCAGCGTTCTGGACATCAAATGTTTCTTTTTTATTGGATGTGTTTCGTGCATAAATTAAAAGTACAAGACTTAATAAAATAAGAATACTTCCTATCACAATTATTTTGTTTTTCAATAAAAGGTCCTCCCCTAAATAATGTTTAAAAGAATTAAAGTATAATAACGCTAATAGAAATAACATATGATTCATATAATTTATTTGATATATTTTTGTAACTTATTGCATGCTTTTTTTATAGTAAAGACCATGTAGAATTAGTATAGCATTATCTTATTAAAGTTGCAAAAAGTTGTAAAAAAATCATTATTTACAAAAGATTTGTGGATTTTTGAAATATTAGGTAATAATAAACGCTTTTATTGATTATAACAATTGTAATAAGATTTATATTGAATAAGTCAAATGAATCTTACAATAAATGTAAAACTAAATTAATCCTAATACTATGAAATATTAAAAATGAGGTGAAGCATATGAATATAGTCACGTACTCACCAAGTGGCGCAAATTGCCCTTATTTTTTTAAAGGTGGTATATTAAGACCACTGAAATATGGGAGTTTCTTTGATGATATGGATGCACTTAAGGATATGATTATGAAAGAAGAAGATTTTATTTTACATAAGCAACCGAGCGATAAACGCTGTATTCTTTTGGATCTATATGAGACGAATATAACGGCGGAAATGGTAAAATATTTGGTGGAACATATAATACGTATCAGTTATAAAATCTGGAAGTTGGCTATCGTGGGTTGTAATAGAAAGGTACAAAAATTAATATTAAAGCAACTAAAGGTGAAAAAGAGCCCTCTATATAGTCAAATCTTATTTCATACGGATATGGAAACAGCAAAAGATTGGTTAGTAAGTGAAAAAGGTTAGAATTTAATATGGTGATAGAGTGTTTTCATTTATATAAACTACTCAAAAGGGCAATCTTGAAATAAGGATTGTCCTTTTTGTATTTGAATCATTTTTAATAATTGTCCATATTTTTAATAATTGTCCATTCCAATGAAAGTAAATTAAATGTATTATCTAGTTTAGTTAGCATAAACTAACCAAAGATATTTTCTTTGGAAAAGAGGTTGAAGGACAAGTTTCTCAACTTTCTTTGAAAGGAGCATAGTTGTATATATGGCAGATAAATCAAAGGTTTCTGCAGGGCGTTTTCGACTTGTTGTAATATGTTTACTTATTATTTTGGCGGTATCTTTTTTATTTACCTTATGTTTAGGTGCAATGAAGATATCACCAAGTAGTACGTATCACATAATTTTAGAAAAATTATTTGGAATATCACCAAGTCAAGTAAATCTGCCAACAGATGCAGAAATGAATATCATATGGAAAATACGTTTTCCTAGAGTATTACTTTCTATATTTGTTGGTGCGGGTCTTGCCTTATGCGGTGGAGTGATGCAAGCAACGGTACAAAATCCGATGGCAGAACCTTATATATTAGGTATCTCTTCGGGCGCATCCCTTGGAGCAACGTTTTCAATCTTTATTGGTTTGGGGGTTGGAACAGCGTTTGGTGCTTTTGTTGGATCAATTGCAGCAACAGTAGCGGTTTTATCTTTAGCTTCTTATGGAAATCGTATGACCTCTGTAAAGCTAGTACTATCAGGAATGGTTGTAAATGCATTGTTTAGTGCTATTTCTAACTTTATCATTTCTTTGGCAGGGGATTCGGAAGGTACCATGTCCATTAAGTTCTGGACAATGGGTTCACTAACACGTGCAAAATGGGGGAATATTTGGCTTCCAATCATTGCTGTGATTATATGTAGTATTTTTTTCATTACCCAATATCGTATTCTTAATACGATGTTAGCTGGAGATGAGGCAGCAATTACCTTGGGTATTAATTTAACCTTACACCGAAGAGTTTATATGGTTGTTGTTTCGTTATTAACGGGAATACTTGTTTCCACTTGTGGTATTGTAGGCTTTGTTGGATTAATTATTCCTCATATTGTTCGTTCGCTAGTAGGTGCGGACCATAGAAGGCTAATCCCAACATCCTTATTAGCAGGAGCTATCTTTTTAATGTGGGCAGATGCGATCGCAAGGATTCTCATTAAAAATGCAGAATTACCGATCGGAATTATTACTGCTTTGGTGGGAGCTCCATTCTTTGTATACATTTTAGTAAGGAGAGGATATGGATTTGGATCAAACAACTAGAGGAGGCTTCGTATGAACTTAACAGTAAAAGACTTATGTGTAAACCTTGGAGAAAAAGAAATTGTTAAAAAAGTTTCTTTGGAGACAAGTAATAATTCTTTTGTTGCTCTACTTGGTCCAAATGGTAGTGGAAAGTCTACATTATTGCGCTCAATCTATAGAGTTTTAAAACCAAGTGGGGGAATTATTTTATTTGATGGAAAAGATTCCACACAGTTATCAAACAAGAAATTAGCAAAAGAAATGGCGGTAGTTTCACAATTTAATAATTTGAACTTTGATTTTACTGTAAGTGAAATTGTAATGATGGGTAGAACGCCACATCTAAACATGCTTCAGTCAGAAAGCACAAAAGATTATGACATTGTCTTATCTGCACTTGAAAAAGTAGGGATGAAACAGTATAAAGATCGAAGTTATGCGTCCCTTTCAGGAGGCGAAAAACAACGTATTATGCTTGCAAGGGCCATTGCTCAAGAACCTAAGTTACTGATATTAGATGAACCTACAAATCATCTCGATGTAAGATATCAGCTACAAATTTTATCAATTGTAAAGAATCTAGGAATCAATGTTCTAGCTGCATTGCATGATTTAACGTTAGCTTCTCAATTTTGTGACTACTTATATTTACTGAAAGATGGAGAAATTGATTCTCAAGGAATGCCAGAAGAAGTCTTAACCCAAGAGACAATCAAACGAGTTTATGAAATCGATTGTGATATTCAAAAGGCTCCAAATAACAATGGCTTATTAATTAGTTATCACCCTCCAATCATATGTAATTAAAATTAGCTTATCGGAAGAAATTTTAATTTCGATAAAAGGTGTACTTTATGCATCGTAAATCGAAAAATAAGAAGTTGAAAACTTCTTAGAATAGATAATTAACTTTTTAGAACATAAATGAATAACAAAAGGAGACTATTATGAGAAAAAATATTTTTAAATTTACAACATCTGCTTTGCTACTTGCTTTTTTAGTTACAGGTTGTGCAAAAACACAAGCGCCAGATAACGCAGGCAATGACGCTGATATTACTGTAACGCAACAACCAACGGAACAACCAAGCAATGAAAATAATGAATCCACAAATGATGCAAATGGTAGTGATAAGAGTGAAACTGTATATCCACTTACCGTTGATATCTATAGCCCAGAGGGAGAAAAATACACTCAGACATTTACTGAAGCACCTTCAAAAGTAATTACAAACAACGTATCCTCTACAGAATTATTGTTAGAACTTGGACTTGGTGATAAAATTATAGGTATTTTAAAGCCAGACAATGCTCCATCAGAGAAGTGGAAATCTGCTTATGAAAACCTCACAGTTTTAGGTGATAAGAAGTCAATGTCCAAAGAAGTTATTATTGGTGCAGAACCAGATTTAATTTTTGGTCGCGCTATGCCTTTTACAGATGAGTCCATGGGAACAATCAAAGATTTAAATGATATGGGGATTAATGTTTATACACAACTTGCTAGTAACTTTATAATCGATCAATCTCTAGAAAATATTATTTTAGATGTACGTAATATAGGAGAAATTTTCAATGTATCTGAAAAAGCGAATGCTTACGCAGATTCATTACAAACTCGACTTGACACAATTAAGGATAAAGTTTCTAATTTGACTCAAACAGAACCAGTAAAAGTATTGTTCATGGTAACTTACACAGATGGAACGTTTAACACATTTGGAGCAAACTCAGCACTTCAAAGTGAAATGTTAGAAACTATAAATGCAGTAAACGTATTAGAAACAGGGACAAGTTCATTAACAAGTGAAAATCTTGTAACACTTAATCCAGATGTAATTGTTTATATCAAAGCTGACCGTAACGCAGAAACAGATGCCACTGCTGTTGAGAGTCTTTTAAATGATGACACGATACAGTCTGTGCCTGCCATTGCAAATGAAAAAATTATCGAGATTGGCTATGATGAATTAATGGATTATGGTGTGAGAATATTTGATACATTAGAAACTTTATATGATTTTATCTACTAGGATAAGGAGTCTATATTGAAACATAATCTTGAACGAATAACGATTGCAGGAAGACAATGTTTTGTCTTTCTGCCAAATAACTATAAAAAGGATGAAGCGTCTTATCCCGTTGCTTATCTACATGGGGATGAGGCCGTATTTTCACTGTTAAATGATTCGGATTTTCTTTCAGAGTTATCTTTTATTATCATAGGAATATTCTCAGAAAACCGTTTGAATGAGTTAACACCTTGGCCAAGCCCTTCCCTACATCCAAAGTTTCCTGACTTTGGCGGAGGCGGAAATACGTATATTGAATTTATTGAAGGGAAGCTAAAACCTGAAGTAGATAAAAACTATCGTACACTTACTTCTGCGGAGAATACAGCGATTATTGGGTATTCACTAGGAGGACTTATTTCTCTTTATACTGCTTATAAATCAGCTACGTTTGGATGCATTGCGAGTATGTCAGGTTCTTTTTGGTATCCAGAATTTGTTCCATATGCACAGGAGAATTCGATTATAAACCGAAATGCTAAGATATATATGTCTAGCGGTGACCGAGAGGGAGTAGGACATAAGGATATTAAAAAGGATGCAGTAAGCTTTACGAAAAAGATGTATGAGATTTTAGTATGTGATTTGAACGATTTAAACGTAACGATTTCTTGGGATGAAGGTGGCCATCATGATAATACGAGCAACCGATACAAGAAAGCACTTTTATGGTTAAATGAGAATTTAAGAGTTAGTTAAAATAAAAAAGGAGATTATTTAAACTTTAAAAAGTATAAATAATCTCCTTTTTTTATGAATATTTCCTGCCAGCAAGAAAAATCTATTAAATATGAATTTAGCTGTTCTTTACTTGGCTTGGAGTATATCCAACGTGTTTCTTAAAAATGCGACTAAAATACAAGGGATCTGAATAGCCTACGAGGTTTGCAACTTCTTGAACGGTATAGTCCTCTTCTTTTAGAAGTTCAATTGCTTGCTCCAAACGATATTTTATAAGATAGTTAATTGGTCGGATACCCATATATTGATAAAACAAATAGCTAAATTGTTCTGGCTTTTTACCAGCATACTCTGCTAAATTCTTTAATGTAAGATTTTTATTATAAGAACTGTGGATATAGGCAACCACTTCTTTCATCAATTGTTGATTGGTTTTAATACTACTATTTAAATAATCTTCAAAGATTGATTCAAAGGTCTGGTCAAGTAATTGTTCCGCTTCGTACTTTGCCTTTAAAGATTGCTTTTGTTTTAAATCGTAAACTTGATTTAAGAGATGTAAGATTTTATCGGAATTTTTTAATGTGCTTTCAAACAGAATTTTATTATTACTATCGTAATATAAGTTAATATGAAGAAAGGGCTCTTCACTAGTAACTTCAAATTCTAAGGACTGGCCTGGACAACCGTGAATCAATTTACCACGTTGCGCCTGAAAAGAATGATTACCAAAGCGAATAGTTGCACTTCCTTGTATGGGGAAAATAAATGCCCCTTTCGTTGTTAAATAATGCATATGCTCCTCGTTTGGCATTCTAGAGAACTTACTTACGTTTGTTATATTTATGGAGTTACACGCATATTCTTTTGCTAAATCCTTTAATAAGGTTAATGAATTTTCCACAAGTATTCCCCCTAAAATAACGAAGCTTTTATGTTGATCTTAAGTTAGCATATACTAACCTTGAAATAATACCATAAAAACTTGAATTCATCAAATGACAAAATTATCAATAAGCGAGGTAAATTATCAATAAGCAAAGTAAATTATAAACCGAAGTAAATTAAAGCTAGATGGATTATTAATAAGACATGTAAATTATCATTATGATAAAAAATTAGAAATGTATTTGTGGAAAAGTGGGTAATATAATTTTAGCTTAAATGGAAAAACAGTGGAGATTGATAGTTTTTATCTTAAGAATTGTGAGAATATTTAAAGTAAATCTTAATAGATAAACAAAATTCTTGAAAATAAGACTTATTCCTATTGAATTTTCAAAAAACAGTGTTATAATAATGGTAACTATTACTAACAAGGAGGATTTAGGTATGAGTAAATTATTTGACATAACAGGAAAGATTGCAGTAGTTACAGGAGCATCTTCAGGATTAGGTAGACAGTTTGCATTGGCTTTGGCTAGAGAAGGTGCGAATGTTGCAATTGTAGCAAGGCGTGTGGAAAAGCTAGAATCTGTAAAAAAAGAAGTAGAAGCACTTGGAGTAGAATGCTATACTCACAAATGTGATGTTACAAATACAGATGAGATTAAAAAGACAGTAAAAGATATCAAAGAGCATTTCGGTAGAATTGATATCCTTGTAAACAATGCAGGCTTAGGATTAGCAGATGTGGCAGAAAATACATCCGATGAATTGTGGACAAAGATGATTGATACCAATATCAATGGTGTATTTTATTTTGCAAGAGAAGTTGGACGAGTTATGGTAGAACAAAAATATGGAAAAGTAATTAACCTAGGTTCCATTCATTCAACTGTTGCTATGCCAGGATTGCCACTGTCCGCTTATGCAACTTCAAAGGGCGCGGTTCTTATGATGACGAAAGCGTTAGCAAGTGAATGGGCAAAATACAATATTACAGTAAATGCAATCGGACCTGCATACTTCCCAAGTGAGATGACATCCAATATTCTTGAAAGTGGTGCAATTAACAATGTAATTCAAAATACTTGCCCAATGGGTAGACCAGGACGTGAAGGCGAGTTGGATGGTGCTTTAATTTACTTTGCTTCCGATGCATCTTCCTACACAACAGGACAATTACTACAAGTAGATGGTGGTTGGACTACTGTTTAAACAATTATTTTATGATATAAATAGGTGGAATTAAGTTTGAAATATGAAGTGTAAGATAGATATTAGTCAGAATCAAAAATAGAGGTAGTTGTTAAACTTACGTGAAACAACCACCTCTATTTTTAATTTCAGATAATTAACTCAAACGCGGATAAAAACCTTATTTAGAGAGTAGATAATTGTTATATCTATAAGAAAACTATCTGAACACGTCAGCACTTGATTTCGCGGTGCAAAATCTTAACTAATTATTAACCAAATATGGCATTCAATTCTTTCCTGCTAACTTCATCGGTTAAAGCTAAGATATCATCATCCACTAAGATTTGTGTATCACCCTTAGGAATGATTATGGAGTCATTTCTTGTAATAGCTACAAGAACTGTTTTCTTAGGTATTGATAAATCTTTTAATAATTTATTTGCTGCTTTTGAGTTTTGCATAACTCTCATAGAGACAATGGAGTACTCACCACGATTTAATTTTAAGATAGTAAACATATCTTTTAAGTTCATTTCTTCAACAACGAAGTGTCCCATCAAGTCCGCTTGATTAACGCCAACATCAACTCCCATACTACTGTTAAATAACCAAGCATTTTTAGGATTATTGACTCTTGCAACTACGCGAGATACACCAAACTCCATTTTTGCAAGAGTGGATACCACTAAATTGACCTCATCGGAACCAGTAACAGCAGCGATTACATTCGCGGAATCGATGCCTGCTTCCTCTAAGATTTGTGGGTCGGATCCATTTCCGAACATTAATACTTCATGAGGGAATTCTTTTTCTAGCTTGCTAAAGATTTGTTCGCGGTGTTCAATCACTTTTATGTCGTGTCCATTTGAGAGTAATAAGGATGCAAGATAAGATCCGACTTGCCCTCCGCCTATAATAATAACTTTCATCATAACCTCCATGCTGCCGTTAGGCAATTCAATTCTTGAGCGAATAGCACCCACTGTGCTTTTTGCCAGTTGAAATGCTTGTTTCAACCTAATCCTTCCTTTATTGTAGACCTAGCATTGACTTTAATTTATCAGTAGCAGAAGCAAGAATGCAAAGATATAAAATATCATCTGCTTCGAATATTGTACCATGAGTAGGAATAAAGGTTTTATTTTTACGACTTATTGTAATGACTTGGATTTCTCCGATTGCAGTTAAGTCATTTACCGTATGACCAACTAAAAGAGGCGGTACCTCAATGCGGACAAGATTTACACTTCCATTCCCCATTTCATAAATACTATCCAATTGATCAAACGTTAAAATTTCAGTGGCGCGTTCAATGCCCCATGTTGTAGTGGAAATGGTTTGAATCCCAATTCTATGATAAATATCAGCTTTTCTAGCATCATAGAGTCTAGCAATAACACGAGGTACTCGATATATATTTTTAGCAATTCTAGCGATAACGGCATTTGCCTCATCGCTTGCTGTACAAGAAACCACAGCGTCCACTTGATCAATCCTTGCCTTACTTAAAATATCTCTGTCAAACCCGATTCCAACAATTTTTGTACCAGTAAAATTCTTACCTAGACCTTCAAATGCATCAGGGTTTGAATCAATAACCGTTACGTTATGACCTTTTTTCACAAGATTTAGTGACAGGCCTGTGCCCATTCTACCTAATCCAATCACAATAACTTTCATAGTTTCACCTCATTCTGGCAAAAAAGTTTGCCTAAATTAAAATGTATTAATAATACCTGATTCATATAATTGTATGAAATAGTGCCGATTGAATCATAGCCATAGTCATAACAATTATACGAATCAATTGTTTATAAATATCAAATTTTTGAACTTTAACATCCATGCAATGGAGTTAAAGTGTGAGACGATTGTAACTACAATCTACGTTCTCTTTTTCTTATCCACGCTTTTCTACACTCTTCAATCATTAATATGATAGGTGGCCAGATGCAAAGTAATAACCAATCGCTTAGCTTAATTGCGCCAGTATGGAAAATTGCTTGTAATGGTGATAGGTAAATCAATGCTGCGATTAAGAGTATTTCAAATATAACACCAAAGTTAATCTGTTTATTGCTAAATAAACCGACTTTAAATACCGATTGTTTTTCTGTTCTACAGTTAAATACTGTACCAATTTGACTAAATACAATAGCTGCTAGTGTCATTGTTGTTGCTTTTATATAAACTGAGCTGTCGTCACCTGCAAGAGGTACTTTTGGCCAACCATTTTGAACGTTGACAAAGAAGTAGGAGATGGCTGAAGCAATAGAGGCTAACAAACCATACCATAAGAAAGCTTTCATGATTACTTTTTTATTTAATAAAGGTTCCTTTTGATTACGCGGTGGTTGATTCATAACGCCTTCTTCAGGTCGCTCTGTTCCTAGTCCAAGTGCAGGTAACATATCCGTTCCTAAATCAATTGTTAATATTTGCATTACAGTTAGAGGTAATGGGATAGCACCTCTAGAGAATAAATACAGTGCAGATGGGACTGCTTCTGCCATGTTGGAATTTAAAATGTAAACTAAGAATTTACGAATATTACTGTAAACTGCACGGCCTTCTTCAATTGCATGAACAATAGAAGCAAAATTATCATCCGTTAAGATCATGTCTGCTGCTTCTTTTGCAACATCCGTACCTGCAATACCCATAGCAACGCCAATGTCTGCTTTTTTAAGAGCAGGAGAGTCGTTTACACCATCACCAGTAACGGCAACGATTTCACCCATCTCTTGTAAATTCGTAACAACACGTAGCTTTTGTTCTGGTGCTACACGAGCAAATATAATTTCGTCTTTTAAGTATTCTTTTAATGTTTCATCAGAGAGTTCTTCTAATTCTAATCCTGATACAACTCTTGGGTGAGGTCCTTTTACGATACCAATTCGTTTGGCGATACTTTCTGCAGTTAAACCATAGTCACCAGTAATCATGATAATACGAATTCCTGCATTGCGGCATTCTTCAACCGCAGCTGCAACTTCTGGACGAGGAGGATCTGCCATTACAATTAAACCGACAAATACAAGGTCTTGTTCAATGATTTCAGGTGTATAAGCACTCATCGCAGTTGGTATATTGTCTTCTTTATGAAGCAAACGATAAGCAACCGCCAAAACACGAAGTCCTTCCCTTGCATAGTTATCATTTGCATCCATGATTTTATCTCGCATTGCTTCTGTCATTGGCTTTACTTCACCATTGATACGGATGTGCTCACTTAATTTCATGATTTCTTTTGGAGCACCTTTTATATATGCAATTCTTTGCGTACCTTCTATTGGACGATCTAGTTGATGAATGGTTGTCATTCTTTTACGACGGGATTCAAAAGGTAATTCACGTAGTCTTGGAGTTAATTCCATTTGTCTTTGTACATCAATGCCAGCCTTGGCTGCAACAACTCCGAGGCATGCTTCAGTTGGGTCACCTAAAACTGTATATCTAGTAGATTCTTCGTCTGGAGGTAAAAGTCTGGCATTGCTACAAAGAGCTGCACCAGTTAGTAGAAGTTTGACATCTTCATTATCATTTGCTGTTATTTTTTTCTTACCTTCTAAAATATCACCTTTTGGTTCATAACCAACGCCAGTAACTTCAAATTCTTTATCGGCTAACCATAAATGACTAACTGTCATTTCATTTTGTGTAAGTGTACCAGTTTTATCGGTACAGATTACTGTTGTACTACCTAAAGTTTCAACTGCTGATAATTTCTTTACCAAGGCATTACGCTTTGACATACGCTGTACTGCCATTGCAAGTGAAAGAGTAACGGTTGGTAATAAACCTTCAGGAATGAAAGCAACAATCATACCAAGAGCAAAAATAAAGGCAGCGGCAACCTCTTCTTTTACTAATATAATAGCCGCAGCAAAAAAGAAAATGCCAAAGCAAATGGCTATAATGGAAATTTGTTTTGTTAAACGATCCAATTCTTTTTGAAGTGGACTATCTTCTTTTTCCATGTTTTGTGTTAATCCTGCAATCTTACCAAATTCAGTTTTCATACCGATTTCAGTAACAACTGCTTTACCATTACCCTCTGAAACGCTTGTTCCAGCGAAGATAAGATTAGGAATTTCAGCACGGGTTAAATCATCATTTAATACAGCGTCTTTGATTTTACGAACTGGATTCGATTCACCAGTTAATGTGGATTGATTTACTTGTAAATCACTAGTTTCAATCAATCTTGCATCGGCAGAAATCTTATCACCTTCCTCTAATAAGATGATATCACCGATTACTAAATCTTCCGCTAATATTTTTTGTTCTTCACCATCACGAATTACTCTAGCATAGGAAGGTAACATATTTCGTAATGCATCGGTTGCTCTTCCAGCTTTGTGTTCTTGCCAAAAGCTAAATACACCATTGATTACGTTCACTAACCAAATTGCGACACCTAGCTCAGGCATATCTGCAAAAAAGGCAACAGCTCCACCAACCCATAGTAAAATCGCCATTAGATGTGTGAAATTACCTAAAAATATAAGCAGAGCGGATTTCTTTTTCTTTTCTTCAATTAGGTTTTTACCTTGTTTTTTTTGATTTTCTTCTGCTTGTTGTTTTGTTAGTCCTTGAGGGCTACTACCTAATAAATTTAGGACTTCATTCATAGGTAATTTATAAATTTTTTCTTTACTTTCTAAATTACTATTCATACTACTCAACTTCTTCAGCCTTCCTTCCATAATTGGAACATCATATATTTTTTCTATCTGATAGGAGCAAATTATAAGACTAAGGATTAAGAAATTCAATCGACCTTAAGAAACCTTAATACGAATAACTAGAATCTTTATATAATCTTTATATTGATAGGAATAAACTTGAAAAAAGAGTAGTAAAGAGTATACTTTTTTCATACTAAAAAGCGAAGAGAAAGGATGATATCTAAGAAGTTAGAGAATGACCAATAAGTGGAGAAGGGTATTTACATGTGTGTATAAGTGATATATCATATTGTTACAGGAAAAAACTGTTAAGAATAGGTGCTTGATTTCGATTATAGTTTTCATGGAATATAAAAATAGAATGAAACATACGGAGGATACAATGAAAGTATTTAAAAGTGAGAAATCTAAAGAGAAAATCCTTGAAACATATAACCAATTGTTAAAAATGTGGGGAGTATCCTATCAAGAGAAAGATATCGAAACAGCCTATGGGCTTACCCATGTAATAGAATGTGGGAACATAGAAAACCCTCCATTGGTTCTTTTTCATGGTGTTGGTGATAATTCAGCACTTATGTGGATCTATAATGCAAAAGTACTTTCTGAAAAATATCATCTATTTGCAATTGATACCATAGGTGGACCTGGTAAGAGTATACCCAATAAAAATTACAATAAAATGTTTGATCAATTAAAATGGATTGATGAAATATTAGATAAACTAAAGATTACAAAGACAAATATGGCTGGAGTCTCAAACGGAGCGTATATCACGCAACATTATTGTATTAAGCGCCCAGAGAGAATTTTAAAAGCCATTTGTATGGCGGGATCAGTATATGATTCGGAGAGTAGTCATCCAATGAAAGCAATGATGAAAGTCTTTTTACCAGAGGCTTTATTTCCAACGAAAAAGAATACAGAAAAGCTTATTAAAAAATTAAGTGGTAAAAACAGTTCAGTATTTACTAATAATAAACTTATTATGGAGCATTATCAGTGGCTACTAAAAGGATTTAATAATATGGCAATGTCGTATCATAAATTGGTTTCCTTTCACGCGGATGAAATAAAGGGGATTCAAGGCAAATGTCTGTTTTTATGCGGAGAGGCAGATCCATTGGGTGATGTTGAAAAAGTGAAGGGGAAACTTGAAAGACATGGACTCAATTATCAATTATTTCCTGAGGTAGGTCATGGAATTAATCATGAAATAGCATCAGAAATCAACTCCGTAATCTTGAATTTTTTAGGAGCAATTGATGCAGTTAATGGGAGCTGGTATGGATGGTAGGAAGCGAAATAGAATCAAATTAAATATGTTGGAACCAGGATGTAAAATGTGCAAGATTAGCGGGGTTTTAATAATTCTTGCAGGATTTTGTTATGTATTTGGATTGAAATCTATTAGTTTACTATTATTATGCTGTTCTATATTGATATTTGTGGTATTATTGATATTAGTTAGAATAGAACTGTATCAAGACAATAAGGATTATTTAAAATTTAAAAGAGAAGATAAAAACATTGATTAATAAAATTCAAATAGATAATAAGAGAGGTGAACTTGATGCTTTGTCATATGGTAATTAATTTAAAAGCAAATCTCTGTGCAAGATCGAATGATTGGATGAAACTTGTACAGAGTATGAAACAATAACATCGTCCACATTGGGTTTTGCACCTTAAAGTTTATACAATTAACTTATAAGGAGAGAACCGATGAAAGAAAATAAATTTAAAAATTACATAATATTTTGGCTTAGCCAATCCGTATCACAATTAGGAAGCTCAATGACGAGTTTTGCATTAATTATTTGGGCATATAAACAAACAAATTCAGCGATGTCAGTGTCTTTGATGACATTTTTCTCATACTTACCTTACATTATAGTAAGTGTATTTGCTGGAGCATACATTGATACTCATAAGAAGAAGTCAATCATGTTAGTCTCTGACTGTCTAGCAGCAGTTTGTTCTTTTGGGGTACTTATATTATTGCTTTTGGGAGAACTAGAAATTTGGCATATATACATTGTAAATGCAATCATAGGATTTATGAACTCTTTCCAGTCCCCAGCACAAACTGTTGTAGTTGGAATCATGGTTCCAAAAGAAAAGTACGCAAAAGCAAGTGGTATGAATTCATTTTCAAATTCACTGCTGTCAGTCGTTAGTCCAATGCTTGCAACCTTTATTCTTTCCATAGTGGGGCTAAAGGGAGTTATACTCATTGATTTAATGAGCTTTTTATTTGCGTTTGTAGTTTTGTTGTTCGTAATTAAAATACCTGAGGCAAACTTAAAGAAAAAAGACAAAGATTATAATATATTCCACGGGAGCAAAGAAGGCTTAGCATTTCTTTTTCGTCACAAGGGTATATGGTATATCATAATAAGTATGGCAACTCTCAACTTTTTCTCACGATTGACCTACGAGAATATTTTATCACCTATGATTTTATCCAGAAGTGGTAGTAATGAGAATGTGCTCGGTTTTATAAGTGGAGTCTTAGGTGTTGGAGGCATTATTGGCGGGCTGATTGTATCTTTTAAGAAACTTACCAATAACAATAGGAAGTTAATCTATTTTTCCGCGGCTTTCTCATTTTTGTTTGGAGATATATTAATGGGGCTTGGTCAAAGTTCTTTTGTTTGGTGTATAGCAGCAGTTGCAGCAAGCTTACCAATACCATTTATTAATGCAGGGCAAAGTGTTATTTTATATAATACCGTTCCTAAAGATATGCAAGGGAGAATCTTTGCGGTAAGAAATGCGGTACAGTATTGCATGATACCAATAGGGATATTACTTGGTGGATTTTTAGCCGACTATATTATGGAACCTTTTATGAAATCAGAGCATGTACTTGCAGTATTCTTACAAAGTATTGTTGGAGTTGGTGATGGTAGCGGGATGGCAGTAATGTTTATACTTACTGGGCTCTTAGGCTTTACAACAAGTATATTGTGGTATAACAGTAAAGAAATTAAGAAGTTATAAGTTTATGTTGTTTGAAAAAGATTATTTTAGATTGATAAATAAGAATACAAAGATGTATAAACATTTTATTTGAAATAAGAATAGGTAATTCTTAGACATGAGGAGCGAAAGATGGGAAGAATGGAAAAAGCTATTTTTACTAATATGTGTATGATATATGACGATGAAGGGAGAATATTAGTTCAAGATAGATTAAATCCAGATTGGCCCGGAATTACGTTCCCAGGAGGACATGTAGAATATACAGAATCATTTTCTGAATCTGTAATACGAGAGATAAAAGAAGAAACGGGTTTGGATATTGAAAATCCTATTCTTTGTGGAATTAAACAATTCCAGACAAAGGAAAGTGAAAGATATGTTGTTTTATTTTATAAAACAAAGTGTTTTTCGGGAGAACTAACATCATCTGACGAGGGTAAAGTATTTTGGATTAGGCGTAATGAGCTGAATAATTACGTTCTAGCAGATGATTTTGATAAAATGTTGAGAATCTTTGAATCGGATAGTCTTAGCGAATTATATTATTATAAAGATTCAGAAAAGTTAAATTCAAAAATTTACTAATTTAATATTAAGTCTTTAGTTGTATTTTTAATGAAAAGTAAGGCGTTTGAAACTATATTTCAAACGCCTTACTTTTAGTTTTTATTAAGTGATTTTTAGTTGTTTCATATTAGATAAGGGAGAATTGCGACCTGAGTCTGAGATATTATAAGTAGGTATTATTATAACATGCTTTCTAAAATACTATTTCTAATACTCCAAACATCATCACAATAGTTACTTACTATTGTAATATTAATATTTTTTTCAAGGCTAAAAATAGATACAAAACTAACTCCTGGGTCACAACCCATAAAGTATGGAAGCAGGTAGTCTTGTGAATATTTTCTAAACCATACGCCATATCCATATATCTCATTATGAGAAGAAGTAGCCTGTACACTTAACATGTTATTGGTCATTTCTTCTGATAATAGCTTGTAACTAAGCAGTGCATCCCAAAAGCGTTCAATGTCATTAACTGTTGTGAATGCACCTCCAGCGCCAGTACCTTTCACATCTACACTATAAATATTTGTATAGTACTCGTTCCGTTCTTCATCCCAGATATATGCACACGCGCACTTAGATGGTAAACGATCAAGTTCATAATATCCAGTGTCGTTCATTTGACATGGCGTAAAAATTGCTTCATTCAGATATTGATCGAACGGCTTTTTTATTATTTCTTCAATGATAAGAGCAAGAATTACATAGCCTGTATTATTATACTGAAAACGCTCGCCTTTTTCGTACATCATGGGTTTGTCAATAAACAGCGGTAATAAATCCCTGTTCTTACGGATTTTATAGTTTGGGTAGTCGGTCCAAAGTTCATCATAATCGTCCATAATAGACTCATCGAAATAATCAGGAATACCTGAGGTATGATTTAGCAGTTGTGAAATATTGATATCCTTATCAATGTTATGTAAATCAAATGAAAGTAGGTCACCTATTTTGCTATCAAAAGATAGCTTTCCTTGTTCAATTAATTGTAGGATAGCGACTGCAACAAATACTTTTCCTGCCGATGCTGTAGCAAATTTTGTGTCTATAGTATTTGGGATTTGATTTGCTAAATCACGATAACCTTGGCAAGCAGAGTAAATATTGACGCCATCTTTTCTTACTGAAATACATCCTCTAAAATCTGCGGGAATTATATCATTAAAGTTCATTATTTTTCTCCTCCATATCTTTATTTCATAATGACTGTATAGTCTTAATGTTTTGATATGAAATAATTTTTTGCATAAATCGAGTTCTTAAATAGTATCATTTACATATTTATAAATGCTTGTAATCTATGCTATATAATAGACCTGAATAATAATTACAATAAATTATAAATATTTCCTAATTATAACATAAAACTGTAAGATTAAAAGCATAAAAGGTAAAGTGGAGATAAAGATATAAAAATCGTAAAATGAAATAGTAAATTCCAGTTTGCACAAGTAAATTCTAGTTATTATGCCGTACTGGAATTTAGTCATGCACAACCACCCCTTCCCTCTGCTATAATACAACTATGGTTATCTGTCTGTGCA
>OJJJ01000074.1_pt1 | contig 70065 bp, 65 predicted proteins | sample 1596311 | NCBI WGS metagenome assembly OJJJ01 (sample SAMEA4350140, study PRJEB24818) | metagenome | biome: human; feature: gut; material: faeces | place: Denmark | collected 2013-09
GGTCGAAACCGCCAACAGCCGTGGAATTAAGGTCGTAACGTTCGACTCCGGCGTGAATTCCGATATCCCGGCCAGCTTTGTCGCCACCAACAACCGTAAGGCGGGCGCACAGGCGGCGGACGCGCTGGCTGAGCAGATCGGTCAGAAAGGGAAAGTGGGGATCATTGCCCACGTAGCCGGGACGACCTCCGCCATCGAACGCTCCGAAGGGTTCAGCGAGGAGATGAAAGCGAAGTATCCGAACATTCAGGTGCTGCCTGTCCAGTACAGCGATGGCGACCCGCAAAAAGCGATGGATAAAACCATTGATATGGTTCAGGCCAACCCGGATATCGCGGGCATTTATGCCACGAATGAAGGCTCAACCCTGGGCGTGGCGAACGCCATCGACAGCCAGAACCTGAAGGGGAAAGTTAAGGTCATCGGCTTCGACAGTACCGAAGCAATCATTAATTTCCTTAAGAACGGTGTGATTCAGGGCTTTGTGGTTCAGGATGCATATCAGATTGGCTACCAGGGCATTAAAGCGCTGAATGCGGTGATTTCCGGGCAGACCGTGGCGAAAGAAATTGATATTCCAGTGAAATATGTCAATGCACAGAATATCAACACCCCTGAAATTGATAAACTGCTGCATCCGTTTGGTAAAAAATAAGGGAGTTCAGGATGAGTGACGGCTATTTCCTCGGCGTTGATGTCGGTTCAGCCAGCGTGCGGGCGGGGCTTTACTCTGCCCAGGGCGATCGACTGAGCTTTGCGACCCGCCCGATATCGCAGTTTCATGCCAGTAACGCGCGCGTGGAACAATCTTCCGCGGAGATCTGGCAGCAGGTTTGCGCGGTGGTGCGGGAAGCCGTCGACTCATCGGGTATCGCCAGTGAAGCCATTCGCTCCGTGGGATTCGACGCCACCTGTTCGCTGGTGGCGCTGGATGCCAACGGAAATGGCCTGAGCGTCTCGCCGGACGGCCCGCCGACGCAGGACATTATCATGTGGATGGATCACCGGGCGCAGGCTGAAACCGCCCAAATTAATGCCACCCGCGACCCGGCGCTGCGCTATGTGGGCGGCGAAGTGAGCATTGAGATGGAGCTGCCCAAGCTGCTGTGGCTACAGCATCACCATCCTGAAACCTGGAATAAGGCCTGGCGTTTTTTCGACCTGGCCGATTTTCTGGTCTGGAAAGCGACCGGTCAGGACGTCGCCAGCCTTTGCACTCTCACCTGCAAATGGAACTACCTGGCGCATGAGGCACGTTTCAGCGACACCCTGCTCAGGGCCGTTGGTCTGGAAAACCTACTGACTAAAATTCCCGAACATATTCTGGACGTAGCCGACTGTGCGGGAACTTTAAGCCCGCAGGCGGCACACGCGCTGGGTTTATCCGAAGGCGTAATCGTGGCAAGCGGCATGATCGACGCCCACGCGGGCGGCGTGGCGCTAACCGGATCGCAGCCGGAAGGTACGCTGGCACTCATCAGCGGAACCTCAAACTGCCATATGCTTGCCAGCCAGAAAGAGATCCACACGCCCGGCGTCTGGGGACCTTACTGGAGCGCCATGCTGCCGGGCTACTGGCTGACAGAAGGCGGGCAGAGTGCTGCTGGCGCGCTGGTCGACTGGACGCTGCGCGAACACGGAGCCAGCGCGGAGTTACTGGCGAAAGCGAAGGCGGCACAACGCCATCCGGTGGCGCTAATTAATGACTGGGTCACTGCCCTTGAACAGGAGGAGAAATACCCCACCCGCAACCTGCATATTCTGGCGGATCACCACGGCAATCGTTCGCCACGTTCGCGCCCGGACGCACGAGGCAGCGTCGTTGGCCTGACGCTGGAAACGGGAGAACGCGCGCTGGCAAGGCTGTATCTCGCCACGCTGCAGGCTATCGCCTACGGCACGCGACATATCATCGACACCCTGACGCACCAGGGCCACACGCTGTCACGTATTGTGATTTGCGGCGGGGCGACCCATAACCCGCTCTGGCTGAGGGAATACGCCGATGCAACAGGCTGCGACATCCATCTGTTAGCTGAAGAGGATGCGGTCACGCTGGGGGCGGCAATTTGCGGCGCAGTGGCAAGTGGTGCCTGGCCCACGTTAACCGATGCCACGCGTGTGATGGTCAAAACCGGAGAAGTCATTCCCCGTCGTCCGGAAACGGCGGCCTTCCACCAGCAAAAATACGCGGCTTACCTTGCGCTGTGGACACAGCATCAGGCGCTTAATCAACTGATGCAACAGGAAATGTAATGGCAGGATGCGTATGCTTTATCTGCAGTTTTTCACGTACGTTAAGGATTGAGGCATAGCAATGGCCAAAACAGTTGAACAGATAGCTAAGGATCTGAATTTATCCGTCACCACCGTTCGGCTGGTGCTGGGCGGCAAAGCTGAGCAGTACCGGATTAGCGTGAAAACGCAGGCCAGAATTAATGAACATGTCGAGCGCTACGGCTACACACTGAACCATTCAGCGCGCAGCCTGAAGCTGAACAAAACCGAGACGCTGGGGCTTATCGTGCCCAATATCTCCAACGTCTTCTTTGCCACGCTCGCAGAAAAACTCGAACTGCGCTGCCGCCGTTCGGGCTATCAACTGATGATCAGCTGTACGTATAACGATGTGGATTACGAAAACAAGCTGGTAAAAGCCTTAATGGCACGCAACGTGGACGGCCTGTTTATCGTCCCCTCCACGCTGGAAAACCAGCAGCACCATTTGCGGCAGATCCAAAAGCCGCTGGTGCTCCTCGACCGTGATTTTGGCTTTACCGACAACGCACTGGTGGAGAGTCATAACGAAGCCGGGGGCGATGAACTGACCAGCAGCATGCTGGAGAGTAGCGAAACTCCGCTCTGGTTTCTGGTTGGCGATACCGCGCTTCCCAGCATCACCGACCGTCTCAACGGTTATCTGCATGCGTTGAAAGCCGCAGGAATTAACCACCGCGAGTGGGTCATCGAAGGGCCAGACAACACGCCGCAGGGGGGATACGCCCTGATGGACTCACTTATCGCCAGCAACGGTGTCCCGCAGGCTTTTATCGCCTCGTCGTTACCGGTGCTGGAAGGAGCAATCGAGGCCCTGCGCGCACGTACTGGCTCAGTCCCGAGGAATATCAATATCGGCACATTCGATGAACACCCCATGCTGGGATTCCTGCCTAACAGCGTCTGGTCGATGCAGCAGGATGAAGATACCTGGGCGGAAAAAGCGTTTGAACTTATGCAACGAGCCATCGACGGCGACGCAGTCAACGAGACGGCGAAAGTCGATATGAAGCTGGTCAAACGTTCCCGCCAGTAAGAATAAAACTGTACCCGGAGAATAAAAATGGAACGAGCCCGATTAGCCAGAGACATTATCGATACCTGCCTTGAGATGACCCGTTTAGGGTTAAATCAGGGTACCGCCGGCAACATTAGCGTGCGCTACCGCGACGGGATGCTGATTACACCGACCGGCATTCCCTACGAGTACCTCACCGAAGAGAGCATCGTCTATGTGGATGCAGAGGGTCACCACGAGGAGGGGAAACTGCCGTCGAGCGAATGGCGTTTTCATCAGGTGGTGTATCAAACTCGCCCGGAAGCCAATGCCGTCGTTCATAACCACGCAGTCAACTGCACAGCCGTCTCGATACTGAATCGCCCTATTCCGGCCATTCACTACATGATTGCCGCCGCGGGCGGTAACTCCATCCCTTGCGCCCCTTACGCGACCTTCGGTACACGCGCCCTGTCAGAGCATGTCGCGGTGGCGTTACGCGATCGCAAAGCCACGCTGTTGCAGCATCATGGGTTGATAACCTGCGAAGAGAGCCTTGAGAAAGCGCTGTGGCTGGCGCAGGAAGTGGAGGTACTGGCAAAACTCTATCTGAAAACGCTGGCGATTGTTGATCCCGTCCCGGTGCTCAGCAACGAGGAAATTGCCGTCGTGCTTGAAAAATTCAAAAGCTACGGGTTGCGCGTCGAGGCGTAATTTTTTTATCCGAGGGTGCTTTTATCACACCCTCGTAATATCTCTTAAACAAACACCTATTTACCGCACTTATCACCCCGCCTAAACTATGGCCTGCATTTTGGTAGAGGTGGTAATGAACGATTATAAAATGACGCCGGGCGAGTTGCGCGCGACCTGGGGTTTAGGGACTGTTTTCTCGCTACGTATGCTTGGCATGTTTATGGTCCTGCCTGTTCTGACCACATACGGAATGGCGCTACAGGGTGCCAGCGAAGCGTTGATTGGCCTGGCGATTGGCATTTATGGTTTAGCCCAGGCGATCTTCCAGATCCCCTTTGGTTTACTCTCTGACCGCGTTGGTCGCAAGCCGCTTATCGTCGGCGGGCTACTGGTCTTTGTACTGGGTAGCGTGATTGCCGCCCTCTCCCACTCTATCTGGGGCATTATTCTTGGCCGCGCCCTGCAGGGCTCTGGCGCGATTGCCGCCGCCGTTATGGCGCTATTGTCGGACTTAACCCGCGAGCAGAACCGCACTAAAGCGATGGCCTTTATTGGCGTCAGCTTTGGCGTCACCTTTGCGATTGCGATGGTGCTTGGCCCCATCATCACGCATAAACTTGGCCTGCACGCCCTGTTCTGGATGATTGCCGCGCTAGCAACGCTCGGCATTGCATTAACGCTATGGGTTGTCCCGGACAGTAAAAACCACGTTCTGAACCGTGAATCCGGCATGGTAAAAGGCAGCTTTAATAAGGTGATTGCCGAGCCACGCCTGCTGAAGCTGAATTTCGGCATTATGTGCCTGCACATCCTGCTAATGTCCACGTTTGTGGCGCTTCCAGGCCAACTGGCGGCTGCGGGCTTCCCGGCTGCGGAACACTGGAAAATCTATCTGGTGACCATGCTTATCTCTTTTGTCTCCGTCGTGCCGTTTATCATCTACGCCGAAGTGAAACGTAAGATGAAACGCGTCTTCCTCGGTTGCGTGGCACTACTGCTGATTGCGGAAATCGTGCTGTGGGGTTCGGGCCCCCACTTCTGGGAACTGGTTATCGGCGTGCAGCTATTCTTCCTGGCCTTTAATCTGATGGAAGCGCTGTTACCTTCACTTATCAGCAAAGAATCCCCGGCTGGCTACAAAGGCACCGCGATGGGGATTTACTCCACCAGTCAGTTTATCGGCGTCGCGATTGGTGGCTCCCTCGGCGGCTGGGTGGACGGCCTGTTTGACTCTCAAACGGTATTTTTAGCAGGTGCATTGCTGGCGATGCTCTGGCTGCTTATCGCCAGCACCATGAAAGAGCCGCGCTATGTCAGCAGTTTACGAGTGGAAATCCCGGACGATATCGACATTAACGATGCGCTAAAACAGCGCCTTGAAGCGAAAGAAGGCGTTACTGAGGTGTTGGTTGTGCCGGAAGAGCGTAGCGCCTACGTCAAAATTGACAGCAAAATCACTAACCGCTTTGAAGTGGAGCAGGCGCTGAAAGCCTGAAAAAAAGCCCGGAAAACCGGGCTTTTTTGACTTAATCGCGGAAGTTTTTAAACTGGAACGGTTGTCCCAGATCGCCACCGCGCACCAGCGCCATGACGGACTGCAGATCGTCACGGGATTTACCGGTTACACGGATTTCTTCCCCCTGGATCTGCGCCTGAACTTTCAGCTTGCTGTCTTTAATGAGCTTAACGATTTTTTTCTGCACCGCGCTCTCAATACCCTGCTTCAGTTTGGCTTCAATAAACCAGGTTTTGCCGCTGTGCACAAACTCTTCCGGCACATCCAGCGATGTGCCTTCAATGCCACGCTTTAACAGCTTGGCGCGCAGAATATCGAGCAGCTGATTTACCTGGAAATCAGATTCGCTCAGCACCTTAATCGTCTTATTTGCATCGTTCAGCTCAAACGTCGCCTCAACGCCGCGAAAATCGAAACGTGACTCAACTTCACGGCTTGCGTTTTCCACGCCGTTGCGGACTTCCTGGATATCAACTTCGGAAACAATATCGAAAGATGGCATCTTTTCTTCTCCCTTCATTTTTGTTGCGTTGCATAATACCCGCTACAAGGCATAACGAGAAGCGTAGCTGACGGCGCTATACTTAGGCCGTAACACCTGGCGCAGTTGCAGGTGAGGAGGAACAATGAAAATTACAGTGCTCGGATGCGGAGCCCTTGGCCAGCTATGGCTAACCGCGCTGTGCAAGCACGGACACGAGGTACAGGGCTGGCTGCGTGTGCCCCAGCCCTACTGCAGTGTAAACCTGATTGATGAAGACGGAAGCATCTTTAACGAATCGCTCACCGCGAACGATCCTGATTTTCTTGCGCAAAGCGACCTGCTACTGGTCACTCTCAAAGCGTGGCAGGTTTCGGATGCGGTGAAAACACTGGCGGATCAGCTCCCCTCCACGTCGCCCATTTTACTGTTGCATAACGGTATGGGCACCCTTGATGAGCTGAAAAGCATCGCCCAGCCCCTGCTGATGGCCACCACCACGCATGCCGCACGACGTGATGGCAATATCATTGTGCATGTTGCCAGCGGCGTAACGCACATTGGCCCGGCCCGTGAACAGGATGGCGACTACAGTTATCTGGCGGACATACTGCAAAACGTGCTGCCGGACGTGGCCTGGCATAACAATATTCGCCCACAGCTCTGGCGCAAGCTGGCGGCCAACTGCGTGATTAATCCGCTGACGGCACTGTGGGACTGTCCGAACGGTGAGCTGAAAAACCATCCTCAGGAGGTTGCAGCCTTGTGTGCCGAGGTCGCGTCGGTGATTGAACGTGAAGGCTTACACACATCGGCGGATGATTTACGCTATTATGTTGAGCAGGTTATTGATAGTACGGCAGAAAATATCTCTTCGATGTTGCAGGATGTTCGGGCGTTACGCCACACCGAAATCGACTACATCACCGGCTATCTGTTAAAACGCGCCCGCGCACACGGCATCGCTGTGCCGGAAAATGCCCGCCTGTATGATCGAATTAAACGTAAGGAGAGTGAGTATGAGCGCGTCGGCACTGGTATGCCTCGCCCCTGGTAGCGAAGAGACTGAAGCGGTAACCACCATTGACTTAATGGTGCGCGGTGGGATTGCGGTGACAACCGCCAGCGTCGCCAGCGATGGCGATCGGGTCATCACCTGCTCTCGCGGCGTGAAGCTCCTCGCGGATGCTCCACTGGTCGAAGTGGCTGACGGCGATTACGACGTCATCGTCTTGCCGGGCGGAGTGAAAGGCGCGGAGTGTTTCCGCGACAGCCCGCTGCTAGTCGAGACCGTCAGGCAGTTTCACTTGTCTGGTCGCATTGTCGCCGCGATTTGCGCTGCCGCCGGAACCGTTCTGGTTCCTCATAACCTGTTCCCGATTGGCAACATGACCGGTTTCCCAGGGCTGAAGGAGACGATTCCAGAGGACCAGTGGGTGGATAAACGCGTCGTCTGGGACCCGCGCGTCAATCTGCTGACCAGCCAGGGGCCGGGTACCGCGATTGATTTTGGCTTAAAGATTATTGACCTGCTGGTGGGACGCGAGAAAGCCTACGAAGTGGCGTCGTCGCTGGTGATGGCGGCAGGGATTTATAACTACTACGAATAAAAAAAGCCGGGTGGCGGCTACGCCTTACCCGGCCTACACGTGCTCATCTTTTCTCCCTCTCCCACAGGGAGAGGGTCGGGGTGAGGGCATCAGGCCGCACTCCCGGCAACAAACTACGGGCGATACACCTTCACATTCGCAAAGCCCTGCTCGCGCAGGTAGAGCGCCTGCAGGCGGCTCATCACCCCACGCTCACACCACAGCAGATACGTTTTGCTCTGGTCGAGGTCGCCAAATTTGGTGCTCAGCTTGTAGAACGGCAGAGACACCACGTCCACACCTTCAACCTTCAGCGGCTTGTCATCCTGCTCATCAATAGAGCGGATATCCAGAATCGCATCGTTGGCACCGAAACCGCTGACGGTCTCAACTTCGACCACGTCCTGCTCGGTCTGCTGGGCAATCTCGCGAATATCAATGTTGGACGCTTCCGCCACCACTTTCTCAAGAATGGCAAAATCAAAGTTCTCTTCTTCCGCTTCAATCTTCGCCTTCACCGCTTTGACGGTTGGGCTTTTTGAGATCACACCGCAGTATTCCGGCATGGTGCGGGCAAAATCTTCGGTGCCAATTTCACGCGCTAAATCGATGATGTGCTCTTTATCGTGGGAGATCAGCGGACGCAGGATCAGCGTATCCGAGACGTTGTCGATCAAACGCAGGTTGGTCAGCGTCTGGCTGGAAACCTGGCCCAGCGCTTCACCGGTGACCAGCGCCTGTACGCCGTAACGCTCAGCGACTTTGGACGCTGCACGCACCATCATGCGTTTCAGTACCACGCCCATCTGTCCGTCGTCCACTTTCTCCAGGATTTCGCCAACCACCGGTTCAAAGTTGATCGCCACAAAACGCACGCGGTGGGAGCTGCCAAAGCGGTTCCACAGGTAATGCGCCACCTGACGCACGCCGATTTCATGCGCCGCACCGCCCAGGTTGAAGAAGCAGTAGTGTACGCGGCAGCCGCGACGCATCAGCATGTAGCTTGAGACGCCGGAGTCGAAGCCGCCGGAGATCAGCGACAGCACATCTTCCTGAGTGCCGATCGGGAAGCCACCGATACCTTCGTAACGGCCTTTTACCAGCAGCAGGCGATCGTTTTCGATCTCCAGATTCACGGTCACATCCGGGTTGGTCAGGCGCACGCGCGCCGTCTCAACGTGCTGGTTCAGACCACCGCCGACATAGCGTTCTACTTCGATAGAGCTAAACTCATGCTTGCCACGGCGCTTCACGCGCACACAGAAGGTTTTGCCTTCGATCTGGTCGCGGTACTGCACCAGCGCTTTTTCAAAGATGTCATGCATATCGCTGAACGGGACGTCTTCCACTTCCAGAATATGGTGGATACCCGGAATGCGGGTCAGCGCGTCGCGGATATCAAGACGTTTGTTTTCGTCTTTGGCACGCACTTCTACGTGGTCCCAGTGGCGCACCACGGCGAGGGTTTCGTCGTAGTGCTTTAATACGTTACGAATGTTCCCGGTGAGAATTTTAATAAAGCGCAAACGCACAGATTGGCTTTTGATGGTGATTTCAGGGAACAATTTAATGATAAACTTCATGGCGGCAATGTTTCTTAGGCAAGCGATAAGGCTTGTAATGGAAAAGTACAGCAGCCCCTATAACCGAAGACTGCTTCCAGGCGCGCAAGTATACCACCATCGCGCCGCTCCTGTGCACATTGCGCGTTATTTGATAATTGCCCTGAGTCCGTTACCATATCGGGGCTGAGAATATAAGAGTCAATTCACTATGCCGAAGAAGAACGACGCACCGGCCAGTTTCGAAACTGCGCTGAATGAACTGGAGCAAATCGTTACCCGCCTTGAGAGCGGCGATCTCCCGCTGGAAGAGGCGCTCAACGAATTCGAACGTGGCGTGCAGCTGGCGCGCCAGGGGCAGGTCAAACTGCAGCAGGCCGAGCAGCGTGTGCAGATCCTGCTCTCAGATGCCGAAGACGCAAAAACCACGCCTTTCACACCGGACGCCGAGTAAATGGATTTTGCCAACACGCTTCAGGCGCGCGTAATCCGCGCTAACGACGCCCTGCGCCGTTTTATTGCGCCACAGCCTTTTCAGAACACTCCTCTGGTTGAGGCCATGCATTATGGCGCACTCTTAGGCGGAAAGCGCCTGCGCCCGTTCCTGGTGTATGCCACAGGCAACATGTTCGGGATCAGCGATAACACGCTGGACGCCCCGGCGGCTGCCGTTGAGTGCATCCACGCCTATTCGCTGATCCACGATGATTTACCCGCCATGGACGATGACGATCTGCGTCGCGGCCAGCCGACCTGCCATATCAAGTTTGGCGAAGCAAATGCCATTCTGGCGGGAGATGCTCTGCAAACGCTGGCATTTTCGATTTTAAGCGATGCCCCGATGGCCGAAGTGAACGACCGCGATCGCCTGGCGATGGTGTCCGAACTGGCGATGGCCAGCGGCGTCGCCGGAATGTGCGGCGGTCAGGCGCTGGATTTAGAGGCGGAAGGCCGCCAGGTTGACCTGGAACAGCTGGAACGCATTCACCGCCATAAAACGGGGGCATTAATCCGTGCCGCCGTTCGTCTGGGCGCGCTGAGTGCAGGTGAACGCGGGCGTAACGCCCTGCCGATTCTGGACAGATACGCAGAGAGTATCGGTCTGGCGTTCCAGGTTCAGGATGACATTCTGGATGTGGTGGGCGATACTGCAACATTGGGAAAACGTCAGGGTGCAGACCAGCAGCTTGGCAAAAGTACCTATCCCGCCCTGCTGGGCCTTGAGCAAGCCCAACGTAAAGCCTGGGACCTGATAGAGGATGCCCGCCAGTCACTGAATGAACTGGCCGCGCAATCACTGGATACCTCGGCACTGGAAGCGCTAGCGGACTACATAATCCAGCGTGATAAATAAACTATATATCTCGATGAGCCTTTGATGAGTTTTGATATTGCCAAATACCCGACACTGGCGTTAGTTGACTCCACCCAGGAGTTACGTCTGTTGCCGAAAGAGAGTCTGCCGAAGCTGTGCGACGAACTACGTCGCTACCTGCTCGACAGCGTCAGCCGCTCCAGCGGCCATTTCGCCTCCGGGCTTGGCACGGTTGAGCTGACCGTGGCGCTGCACTATGTCTATAACACGCCATTCGATCAGCTGATCTGGGACGTGGGCCACCAGGCCTACCCCCACAAAATTCTGACTGGCCGTCGCGATAAAATTGGCACCATCCGCCAGAAAGGTGGCCTGCACCCGTTCCCGTGGCGCGGCGAGAGCGAGTATGACGTGTTAAGCGTCGGTCACTCCTCCACCTCCATTTCTGCGGGTATTGGTATTGCCGTCGCCGCTGAAAAAGAGAACAAACAGCGTCGCACCGTCTGCGTGATTGGCGACGGGGCGATCACCGCCGGTATGGCGTTTGAGGCCATGAACCACGCGGGTGATATCAAGCCGGACATGCTGGTTATCCTCAATGATAACGAAATGTCGATTTCTGAAAACGTCGGCGCGCTGAACAACCACCTGGCGCAACTGCTCTCCGGTAAGCTCTATTCAACCCTGCGCGAAGGCGGTAAAAAGGTCTTTTCCGGCGTACCGCCAATTAAAGAGCTGCTCAAACGTACCGAAGAACACATCAAAGGCATGGTGGTGCCGGGCACGCTGTTTGAAGAGCTGGGCTTTAACTACATCGGCCCGGTTGATGGCCACGACGTGCTGGGTCTGGTCACCACGCTTAAAAACATGCGCGACCTGAAAGGCCCGCAGTTCCTGCACATCATGACCAAAAAAGGGCGTGGCTACGAGCCGGCAGAAAAAGATCCGATCACCTTCCACGCCGTACCGAAATTCGACCATACCAGCGGTTGCCTGCCAAAAAGCAGCGGCGGCATGCCGAGCTATTCGAAAATCTTCGGCGACTGGCTGTGCGAAACCGCGGCCAAAGACAATAAGCTGATGGCGGTCACGCCCGCCATGCGTGAAGGCTCCGGCATGGTGGAGTTCTCTAAAAAATACCCTGACCAGTATTTTGACGTGGCTATCGCCGAGCAGCACGCCGTAACGTTTGCGGCTGGCCTGGCGATTGGCGGTTACAAACCGATTGTCGCCATTTATTCGACCTTCCTGCAGCGCGCCTACGATCAGGTGATCCATGACGTGGCTATCCAGAAACTCCCGGTGCTGTTTGCTATCGACCGCGCAGGCATCGTGGGTGCTGACGGCCAGACGCACCAGGGCGCATTTGATCTCTCCTTCCTGCGCTGCATTCCTGACATGGTGATCATGACGCCAAGCGACGAAAACGAATGTCGTCAGATGCTGTTTACCGGCTACCACTATCAGGATGGTCCAAGCGCGGTTCGCTACCCGCGCGGCAATGCCGTAGGCGTTGAACTGCAGCCGCTGGAAAAACTGGAGATCGGTAAAGGTCTGGTCAAACGTCGCGGAGAGAAAGTGGCGATTTTGAACTTCGGTACGCTGATGCCAGAAGCGGCAAAAGTCGCTGAAACCCTGAATGCGTCGCTGGTCGATATGCGCTTTGTAAAACCGCTCGATGAATCTCTCATTCTGAGCATGGCAGAAAGCCACGATGTGCTGGTCACGCTGGAAGAGAACGCCATTATGGGCGGCGCAGGTAGCGGTGTGAACGAAGTGCTGATGGCGAACCGTAAAATTGTTCCGGTGCTGAACCTCGGCCTACCGGATCACTTTATCCCACAAGGCACGCAGGACGAGGCCCGCGCGGCCATTGGCCTGGATGCCGCCGGTATCGAAGCTAAAATCCGTACCTGGCTTGCCTGAATTCCCCCCTTTTCCGCTCCTGCTATGCTTAAACGTAATGTTTAACACAGCAGGAGTGGAACCATGCAATACACTACATTAGGAAAAACAGACCTTAAGGTTTCCCGGCTTTGTCTGGGCTGCATGACGTTTGGCGAGCCTGACCGGGGAAAACATGCCTGGACGCTACCGGAAGAGAGCAGCCGCCCCATCATCAAACGCGCCCTCGACGGCGGCATTAACTTTTTTGATACCGCCAACAGCTACTCCGACGGCAGCAGCGAAGAGATCGTTGGTCGCGCCCTGCGTGACTTTGCTCGCCGGGATGACGTCGTTGTCGCCACCAAGGTTTATCATCAGGTTGGCGATCTCGCAGAAGGGCTGTCACGCGCGCAAATCCTGCGCTCTATTGACGACAGCCTCCGCCGCCTGAACATGGATTATGTCGACCTGCTGCAGATCCACCGTTGGGATTACAACACGCCGATTGAAGAGACGCTGGAAGCCCTTAACGATGTAGTGAAAGCGGGTAAAGCGCGGTACATCGGCGCGTCATCCATGCATGCTTCGCAGTTTGCGCAGGCGCTGGATCTCCAGGCGCAGCACGGCTGGGCGCGTTTTGTCACCATGCAGGATCACTACAACCTGATCTATCGCGAAGAAGAGCGCGAGATGCTGCCGCTTTGCTACCAGGAAGGGGTGGAGGTGATCCCATGGAGCCCGCTGGCGCGCGGACGCTTAACCCGCCCGTGGGGGGAAACCACCGCCCGCTCAGTATCGGATGAGTTTGGAAAAACGCTGTACGAAGGGACAGAAGCCAGCGATGCGCAGATAGCTGAACGCCTTGCGGGTATTGCTGACGAAACCGGAGCCACGCGTGCACAGGTAGCGCTGGCATGGGTGCTGAGCAAACGCGGTGTAGCAGCACCGATTATCGGCACATCGCGGGAAGAACAGCTGGATGAGTTGCTGAGCGCGGTGGATTTAACGCTGACGCCGGAGCAGATTGCGGAGCTTGAAACGCCGTATCAGCAACATCCGGTGGTGGGGTTTAAATAGGAATTGTGCGGCCTGATGCCCTCACCCTAACCCTCTCCCTGTGGGAGAGGGAATAAAACCTGTAGGCCGGGTAAGGCGAAGCCGCCACCCGGCAAAAAACTCACGCGAAGTGATCGTACCCTTTCCAGTCAAACGCGACCGGCTCACCTTCACGGACAAACTGCAGTCCTTCACTTTCCGGCATAATCTGCCCGATGCAGGTAAATTTCGCGCCCAGATTCGCTAACGCCACATCCAGCGTCCCGCGATTAAGCTCAGGAACGGTAAAGCACAGCTCGTAATCTTCACCGCCGGAGAGCGCCCAGCGCAGCGCCTGCTCAGGCTCGACGTGACGAAGCAGTTGCTCTGACAGCGGGAACAGATCCAGATCAACGCGAGCCCCCACGCCGCTGGCCTTCAGAATATGCCCCAGATCGGAGATCAGCCCATCAGACAGATCGATAGCCGAACTGGCACGATCGCGCAGCGCCTGGCCGTGCAGAATGCGTGGTGTTGGTCGCAGATGGCGTTTCACCAGATACGCCGCGTCGTCTTTATCGTCGACCGTTAAACGTTCCTGAAGGATCGCCAGCCCAGCCGCGCTGTCACCCGGCGTGCCGGTGATGTAGATCCAGTCGCCCGGTTTTGCGCCCGAACGTTTCAGCGCGCGTCCGACAGGCACATAGCCGTGGATCGCCAGCGTCATCGACAGCGGCCCGGCAGTGGTATCGCCGCCGATCAGCTGCATATCGTAGTAGTTGAGCTGGTCAAACAGCGCGTCGCTAAAGGCTTCAAGCCAGGCTTCATCGACATTCGGCAGGGTTAAAGCGAGCGTCAGCCATGCGGGATCGGCCCCCATCGCCGCCAGATCGCTTACGTTGACCGCCAGCGCTTTGTACGCCAGATCGGCAGGATCGATATCCGGTAAGAAATGACGTCCGCAGACTAAGGTGTCGGTACTGATTGCCAGCGTCTGTTTTTCAGGAATATTGAGAAGTGCGCAGTCATCGCCAATGCCGGTTTCAACATCAAGACGAGAGGTTCTGACACGGTCGAAATAACGGGCAATCAGGGAGAATTCGCCGCATGCCATACGTTATGCCTCAGCAAATTAAATAAAAAAACCGGAGCCGCACCGCCCGTCAGGCAATGCGAGACTCCGGTTTGCGGATCACTTTTTGTGGGGACGGATCGCAGGTGCGGCTTTATCCAGCACGCCGTTAACAAACTTATGGCTGTCTTCAGCGCCGAAGGTTTTCGCCAGTTCGATCGCTTCGTTGATGGCCACTTTGTACGGCACATCATCACGTTTAGACAGCTCAAACAGCGCGATACGCAACACTGCTTTTTCTACCTGGCCCAGCTCTTCGAGCAGACGGGAGAGGTAGGGTTTCATCAGACCATCGAGATACGCGCTATTAGTCGCCACTCCCGACAGCAGTTCACGGAAGTACAGAACGTCAACATCTTTCACGTCCTGTTCTGACAGGAACTGGTATTCAACATCAGCGATGTCGTTCTGGGACAACTGCCAGGAGTAAAGTGCCTGGACGGCACATTCACGGGCGCGGCGACGAGCAGCAGGTTTCACGGAATTCCCCTTACAAAAAAATCAGGCCTTAATGGCTTTCAATACATTGATCATTTCAAGCGCGGTCAGTGCAGCTTCTGCACCTTTGTTACCGGCTTTGGTGCCAGCACGTTCGATGGCTTGTTCAATACTTTCGGTGGTCAGTACGCCAAACGCGACAGGAATTTCAGCATCCTGTGCAACGTGCGCCAGACCGTTGCTTGCACCGCCCGCAACGTATTCGAAGTGCGCAGTGCCGCCACGAATAACCGTACCCAGCGCAATCACCGCGTCGTATTTACCGGTTTTCGCCAGCGCACCTGCTGCCAGAGGCAGTTCGTAAGCACCTGGAACCCAAACAACGGTAATGTTGTCATCTTTAACCTGGCCGATACGTTTCAGGGCGTCAATCGCACCTTCCAGCAGGCTGTCGTTGATGAAGTTGTTGAAACGCGCAATGGTGATGGCGACGCGAGCGTCCGGGGTAGCTACAGCAGCTTCAATAATGTTCATACTCTTCCTTTACGGGTTCATTTGGCCCCGCAGGGGGGCGGATTTTATCATAATACTTTGCGCACTGCTTCCCTATTTCAGGAGCAATTACGCTGTCGTTAAATGGAGGCAGACATCCGGGCCGACCGGACGTATCTCGCTAAATTTCAGTTGTGGTGCATCAGTAAGCGTCTCAAGGCCCGGTAGCACAAACAGGCCACGCGCATCGTTGCCTAGTAGTTTAGGCGCAACGTAAACAAGTAGCTCATCCACCAGCCCTGCCTGCAACAGCGCACCAGCCAGCGTCGGCCCTGCTTCCACCCAAATACTGTTTACCTGCTGCTTGCCGAGCAGCATCATCAGCACCACCAAATCGAGATGCCCGTTGTGCTCCGGCACCATGATACTGCGCACGCCTTCTGGCCATTCACGCGTGTCTTCTTTCGTGCGGGCAAACCAGGTTTCACCCGGTTGCTGCACGATGCGGTGCTTCGGCGTCACGCGGTTCTGGCTATCAATGACAATACGCAGCGGCTGGCGCAAATTGTCCTGCGGATACAGTGCCTGCGTTTCAGCATTCAGCTCATCCCAACGCACGGTCATCGCCGGATCGTCTGCCAGAACGGTTTCACTGCTGGTGAGAATAGCATGGCTTTGCGCGCGCAGACGTTGCACATCGCGCCTTGACTGAGGCGAGGTGATCCACTGGCTCTCACCGTTCGCCATCGCCGTGCGACCATCCAGCGAGGCTCCGAGCTTAAGCTGAATATACGGAAACCCTGTGCGCATGCGCTTCAGGAAGCCCTTATTGATAGCTTCAGCGTCTTGCATCATCAGGCCGTGGCTAACGTCGATCCCTTCCTGCTGCAGACGATACAGGCCGCGTCCGGCGACCTGCGGATTAGGGTCCTGCATCGCGGCAACCACGCGTGCGACACCCGCCGCAATCAGTGCTTCACAACATGGTGGCGTGCGCCCGTGATGGCTGCAGGGTTCCAGCGTCACATATGCCGTGGCACCACGCGCCTTCTCGCCCGCCATGCGTAGGGCATGAACTTCGGCATGCGGCTCGCCCGCGCGATAGTGAAAACCTTCGCCCACAATCTCGCCATCTTTTACGATGACGCATCCCACGTTGGGATTCGGATGGGTGGTGAAACGACCGCGCTGCGCCAGCTTCATGGCGCGTGCCATGTAAATCTCATCCTGCATCGGCTTAATCCTGTAAGCGGGCGATCTCTTCGCCGAACTCTTTGATATCTTCGAAACTGCGATACACAGAGGCGAAGCGGATATAGGCGACCTTATCGAGCTTTTTCAACTGCTCCATCACCAGGTTGCCGATCATTTTGCTCGGCACTTCACGCTCACCTAAACCACGAAGATGAGATTTGATATGGTTTAACGCCATTTCAACGTCGTCGGCACTGACCGGACGTTTTTCCAGCGCCTTCAGCATCCCGCTACGCAGCTTTTCTTCATTGAACGGCTCGCGCACATCGTTACTTTTCACGACACGCGGCATCACCAGCTCTGCAACCTCAAAGGTTGTGAAACGCTCGTTACATACCAGACATTGCCGACGGCGGCGTACGGATGATCCCTCGCCCACAAGACGAGAGTCGATGACTTTGGTATCCACAGCGGAGCAAAATGGGCAATGCATATGATGTCCCTGTTATCTGGTTAACTGATTTCTATTTTACCCTGAACTGGCCTGACAACAAAGGAAGAGCTTTTTGAGACAAAGGATCTATACCTGACGATACTATGCTGTCTACCATTACGAAGATCCGTTATTTCAAGGAAATAAACGCAATGACAAGACGTTACCTGAGAATTCTGCTGGTGGGGAGCCTCTTCACCCTTAGCGCCTGTGCACAGCAAACTGACGTTCGCGAGATGAAACAAAGCGTGAATACGCTGAACGCGGCAATGGACAAACTGAACAAGGAAACCGTGAAGATCACGCAGCAAAATGCGCTGAACGCCAAATCCAGCAGCGGCGTTTACCTGCTACCGGGTGCCAACACCCCCGCCCGGCTGAACAGCCAGATTGGCACACTGAAGATGTCGCTGGTGAATGTCGCAGCGAATGCGGATGGTACGCGTGCAACATTACGCATCCAGGGTGAATCTAACGATCCGCTGCCTGCCTTCAGCGGCACGGTGGAGTGGGGCCAAATTCAGGGCACCACAGAGAGCTACCAGGAAGTCAACGTGAAGAACCAGCTTTTCACCGCACCAGCCAGTACGCTGGCCCCAAGCGATGTTGATATCCCGCTGCAGCTGAGCGGACTCACGCCGGAACAATTAGGCTTTATCCGTATTCACGATATCCAGCCCGCCGCGCAATAACCCGCCTTTTTAGCGGAGTGTTATGTCACTCCGCTAACATTTACATCCCGCAAAGATTGGCAACATAAATGATTGCCGCTACAATCCCCGCCGTTTAAAGTACGCAAACGTGAACGCAATCGATTACGCGTATGAGAGATATGTGAAACAACACATATTTTTGTGAGCAAGGATTCCTATAATAGGCTCCGCAGAAACACGAAATATTTAGAAACGCAATTCGCGCATTTTTCACTCCCGGAAGGGAATTTCAATCAGTGGCATGATTATGAAAAAAACATTACTCGCAGCTGGCGCAGCGCTGGCACTTTCCACCTCTTTCACTGTTAACGCAGCGGAAAACAGCAAACCAGAATATGTTTCCGACTGGTGGCATCAGAGCGTTAACGTGGTTGGCAGCTACCACACCCGTTTCGGACCTCAGATCCGTAACGATACCTACCTGGAATACGAAGCGTTCGCCAAAAAAGACTGGTTTGATTTCTACGGCTATATGGATGCGCCAGTCTTCTTCGGTGGTAACACCGATGCGAAAGGTATCTGGAACCACGGTTCTCCGCTGTTCATGGAAATCGAACCACGCTTCTCTATCGATAAGCTGACCGGCACCAGCCTGGCGTTTGGTCCGTTTAAAGAGTGGTACTTCGCAAACAACTACATCTACGACATGGGCCGCAACAAGTCTGGCCGTCAGAGCACCTGGTACATGGGTCTGGGCACGGACATCGACACCGGCCTGCCAATGAGCCTGTCTCTGAACGTCTACGCGAAATACCAGTGGCAGAACTACGGTGCCGCGAACGAAAACGAGTGGGATGGCTACCGTTTCAAAGTGAAATACTTTGTGCCAATCACCCAGCTGTGGGGCGGTAACCTGAGCTATATCGGCTTCACCAACTTTGACTGGGGTTCAGACCTGGGCGATAACGACTTCCGCGACCTGAACGGCCGTAAAGCACGTACCAACGACTCTATCGCCTCCAGCCACATCCTGGCGCTGAACTACGATCACTGGCACTACTCTGTTGTTGCGCGTTACTGGCACAACGGCGGTCAGTGGAACGACGACGCCAGCCTGAACTTCGGCAACGGCGACTTCAGCGTGCGTTCTACCGGTTGGGGTGGTTACCTGGTCGTAGGTTACAACTTCTAATCAGTGCGGATTTCGCCCGGTGGCGCTGCGCTTACCGGGCCTACGATCCGAATGTAGGCCGGGTAAGGCGTAGCCACCACCCGGCTTTTTTACTGCCTCACCTTGCGCAAAAAATCCGCCAGTGACCTGTCCGCCCCCTCGCTGAACCGCCTCTCTGTCATCACAATATTGAGACACCGGTCGAGCCGGAAACAGCGATAGTCATCGCGTCGTTCGCACCACGCGGCCAGCAGCCAGTGCTCACCCCAGAAGAACAGCCCCAGCGGTTGCACTTCACGCCATGATAACTGGCCTGCTTCATCACGATAATGCAGCGCCAGCACACGCTGGGCAGAAATTGCCTGGTGGATCACGTCGAAACCACTACGGGAGTGTGGCTGAAGGGCAATATCCGGCGCATAAATCCGCGTCTGTTCTGCCTTGCGCCTGCTCTCCTCCGGCAGGATTGCCAGCACTTTCTCCTGAGCCGACTCCAGCTCACGTGACAGTGACTCGCCGCCCCAGGTTTTGAGCAGGCGAATCGCCACCATCAGCGCCTCAGATTCCTTATTGGTCAGCATCAGCGGCGGCAGGTCAAAGCCCGACATCAGCCGGTATCCGCTTCCCGCCTCGCCTTCGACCGGCACGCCAGACAGCGACAGGTCGCGAATATCGCGGTAAATCGTGCGTTCAGATACCTCCAGTCTGTCCGCAAGATGCGCTGCCGTTGTCAGCCGCCTGCCCCGCAGGATCTGCACAATCTGAAACAAACGGTCAGCGCGTCGGGTCATAGAGTCATCCGCTCTCAGGCTGGTTGATGGAGGCCGACGCGGTTCCCTTCGCTGTCGGTGAACAGGGCAATAGTGCCGATATCCTTTGGCAGTTCCAGCGGGCCAAATACGCACTCACCGCCTGCGGAGGCGATGCGATCGAGCGTGGCCGCCAGGTTGTCAGTATGCAGGTAAATAATAGCGCCCTGTTGAGAGGGTGTAATGCCGTCAAATTTTGCCAGCGCGCCGCCGGTCGCCGGGTCCTCATGCGGGAAAATAGCCAGCTCCGCAACGTCCATTTGCTCGCGCTTCAGCGTAATCTGCATTACTGGCTCATAAAATTTGATGGCGCGATCCATATCGGCGACCGGAATTTCAAACCAGTTAATCACACTTTTCATACTTCCTCCTGCCTGTTGTTTGGGTTCAGAAGGAGTCTACGACAGGGCTCCTGACAGCATACTGTCAGGAGTGTTTGTCAGGCGCAGGCAAAAAAAATCCCGGTCAGTGACCGGGATTTCGATAACGCGCTAAACGTCGCCTTACGGCAGAATGGACGGCTGATCCGCCCCTTCTTTCTCGACTTTCTGCTGGAGCAGGTGCTCGCGCTTCATGCCGAGTTTCAGTGCCAGTGCGGACGCGACGTAGATAGACGACGCCGTACCGATAGACACACCGATCAGCATGGTCAGCGAGAAGCCTTCCAGCACCGGGCCACCAAAGAGGAACAGCATCAGGATCACCATCAAGGTTGTACCGGATGTGATCAACGTACGGTGCAGCGTCTGAGTCAACGACACGTTAAAGATTTCGTACGGCGTACCGCGACGGATCTTACGGAAGTTTTCACGAATACGGTCAGAAACCACGATACTGTCGTTCAGTGAGTAACCGATAACGGACATCAGGGATGCCACAATCGTCAGGTCAATCTCAATGTGGAACAGAGACAGTATCCCCATGGTGATCACCACGTCGTGCGCCAGCGCGATAACCACACCGGCTGCCAGTCGCCACTCGAAGCGGAAACCGACATACACCAGAATCGAGATCAGCGCCACCAGCAGCGCCATAGCACCAGTCTGCGCAAGGTCTGCCCCTACGCTTGGGCCAACGAACTCAATACGCTTCACCGCCGCATTCTGGCTGGTGGTCTCGTTAATGACGTTAACAACCTTGCTGCCCAGCTCCTGGCTGCCGTTAACATCGTGTACCGGCGGCATACGTACCATGATGTCGCGGCTGCTGCCAAAGTTCTGCAGCAGCGGCTCTTCGAAGCCCGCTTTCTGCAGGGATTCGCGCATCTGGTCCATATCGACCGGTTTTTCCAGGGAGATTTCAATTACCGTACCACCGGTAAAATCAAGTCCCCAGTTAAAGCCTTTCACGCCCATAATGACGATGGACAGAATCAGCAGAAAACCTGAAATGCCGAAGGCCCAGTAGTCCCAGCGCATAAAGTCCCAGACTTTACGGCCGTGGTTCAATTGTTCAACAGTATATTCCTGTGCCACAACGCACTCCTCAGATAGACAGCTTTTTGACGCGCTTGCCGCCGTACAGCAGGTTCACGATGGCACGGGTGCCGACAATAGCGGTAAACATCGACGTTGCGACACCGATACCGGTGGTAATCGCAAAGCCTTTGATCGCGCCAGTACCCACTGCATACAGGATAAGAACCTTAATCAGTGTTGTTACGTTCGCATCGAAGATGGAGCTGAACGCCCCTCTGTAGCCTTCGTCAATCGCCTGCTGGACAGACCGACCGTTGCTCAACTCTTCTTTGATACGTTCGTTTATCAGTACGTTGGCGTCGACCGCCACCGCAAGGGTAAGAACGATACCCGCAATCCCCGGCATGGTCAGCGTCGCCCCTGGCAGCAGGGACATAATGCCGATGATCAGCACCAGGTTTGCAATCAGCGCACTGGTCGCAATCAGACCAAACTTCTTATAGAAGAAGATCATGAAGAGGATAGAGACCACGAGACCGGCCAGACACGCTTCCAGACCCTGCTGGATGTTCTGCATACCCAGAGTTGGACCAATGGTACGTTCTTCAACAATCTGAATCGGCGCAATCAGCGCACCGGCACGCAGCAGCAGAGAGAGCTGACGCGCTTCGTTCGGGTTGTTGATACCGGTGATACGGAAGCTGTTACCCAGACGAGACTGGATGTTGGCGATGTTAATCACCTCTTCCTCTTTCACCAGCACCGCACGGCCGTTAGCATCTTTCTTACCGCTGTCTTTGTACTCCACGAACAGGGTCGCCATCGGTTTGCCGATGTTGTCCTTGGTGAAGTTAGACATGATGTTACCACCCGCGCTATCCAGCGAGATGTTAACCTGCGGCTGATTGTACTCATCCTGGCTGGACGTGGAGTCGGTGATGTGGTCACCGGTCAGGATCACGCGTTTGTACAGCACTACCGGCTGACCTTCGCGGGTCTGTTTCACTTCCGAATCACCCGGAATACGGCCAGCAGCGGCGGCAGACTGGTCGACGTTAGAGTTCACCAGACGGAATTCCAGCGTCGCGGTCGCACCCAGAATCTCTTTCGCACGCGCAGTGTCCTGGATACCCGGCAGTTCAACCACGATACGGTCAGCACCCTGACGCTGTACCAGCGGTTCAGCCACACCCAGTTGGTTTACACGGTTACGCAGAATGTTGATGTTCTGCTGAACGGCATATTCACGCGCTTCTTTCAGACGCGCATCGGTCATCACCGCGCGCAGCTGGTTGCTGCCCTGAGAGGTGATCACCAGGTCACGGTGACGTTGGGTCAGGTAATCTACAGCCTGATCGCGCGCCGCGCTGTCGCGGAACGTGATGCTCATGCCGTAGTTATCTTCTTTACGCACGGTCGTGTACGCGATGCCTTTTTCGCGCAGATCGCTGCGCAGGCTGTCGATATTCTGTTCCTGCAGTTTGCCAAGCGCGGTATCCATATCCACTTCCATCAGGAAGTGAACGCCGCCACGCAGGTCAAGGCCGAGTTTCATTGGCTCTGCGCTCAGCGCAGCCAGCCAACGCGGGGTTGCAGGAGCAAGGTTCAGCGCCACGACATATTTATCACCCAGCACGCCCATCAGCGCTTCACGGGCGCGGAGCTGCGTGTCGGTGGTGTCGAAGCGAGCAAGAATTGCGCCCTCTTCCAGTGCCACAGACTTAGCGGTAATTTTTTCTTCTTGTAACGTTTTCTGGACCTGGATCAGCGTTTGCTCACTGGCGGCGACACCGCGCGCGCCAGTGATTTGAACGGCCGGATCCTCACCATACAGGTTGGGAAGCGCGTACAGCAGGCCGACGATAATCACGACGACCAGCATGATGTACTTCCACAAAGGATAACGGTTTAACACGGCAGTTCCCTTTGGGAAAAGTTGGGATTACAGCGCCTTCATAGTGCCTTTTGGCAGAACGGCAGCTACGAAGTCACGTTTGATAACCACTTCAGTGGTGTCGTTCAGGGCGATAGCAATGTAGCCGTTTTCAGCTACTTTGGTTACACGACCCACCAGGCCACCGTTGGTCAGCACTTCATCGCCTTTTGCGATGGAGTTCATCAGGTTCTTGTGCTCTTTGGTACGCTTCTGCTGTGGACGCAGGATCATGAAGTAGAAGATCAGACCGAACACAACCAGCATCAGAATCAGAGACATCGGGCTGCCCTGCGCCGGCGCACCCGTTGCTGCTACCGCATCAGAAATAAAAAAGCTCATTCAAATTCCCTCATTATTAATATTAATCAACGTTCAAAGGTGGAACATCCCGGCCCTGACGTTGGTAGAAATCGGTCACGAAGCTCTCTAATTTACCCTCTTCGATAGCCTTACGTAAACCAGCCATTAAGCGCTGATAATAACGAAGATTATGAATGGTATTGAGACGCGCGCCCAAAATCTCGTTGCAACGATCGAGATGATGCAGGTACGCGCGAGAATAATTGCGACAGGTATAGCAATCACACTCGGAATCGAGCGGGCTGGTGTCACTCTTATGCTTCGCGTTACGGATTTTCACCACGCCATCGGTAACGAACAGATGACCGTTACGCGCGTTACGGGTTGGCATGACGCAGTCGAACATATCAATGCCGCGACGAACGCCTTCCACCAGATCTTCTGGTTTACCCACACCCATCAGGTATCGTGGTTTATCCGCCGGGATTTGCGGGCAGACATGCTCCAGAATGCGGTGCATATCTTCCTTCGGCTCACCGACAGCCAAACCGCCGACAGCGTAGCCATCAAAACCTATCTCTACCAGACCTTTAACGGAGATATCGCGTAAATCTTCGTAAACGCTGCCCTGGATAATGCCGAACAGCGCATTTTTGTTCTGCAGAGAATCAAAACGGTCGCGGCTACGCTTCGCCCAACGCAGGGACATTTCCATAGAGCGTTTCGCATAGTCCCAGTCCGCCGGGTACGGCGTACATTCGTCGAAGATCATCACGATGTCGGAGCCGAGATCGTACTGAATCTCCATCGATTTTTCTGGATCGAGGAAAATCGGATCGCCGTTGATCGGGTTACGGAAGTGCACGCCTTTTTCGGTGATCTTGCGGATATCACCCAGGCTGAAGACCTGGAAGCCGCCGGAGTCGGTCAGAATGGGGCCTTTCCACTGCATGAAGTCATGCAGGTCGCCATGCAGCTTCATGATCTCCTGACCCGGACGCAGCCACAGGTGGAAGGTATTGCCGAGGATAATCTGTGCGCCAGTGGCTTCCACTTCTTCCGGCGTCATCCCTTTTACGGTGCCGTAGGTGCCCACAGGCATAAACGCGGGGGTTTCGACCACGCCGCGATCAAACACCAGTCGACCGCGACGCGCGCGGCCATCGGTGGTATCGAGTTCAAATTTCATTTTTTCTCCTGTGTCAGAAAAACAGTCCAACACATTATTCCGGTGCCGCGGACTTATTCCCCGACACGCTCATTCAAAGCCTGCGGATTGTACGTGATAAACATCGCGTCCCCGTAGCTAAAAAAGCGATATTTTTGTTCTACCGCAGACTTGTAGGCAGCCATCGTGTGCTGATAACCCGCAAAAGCGGAAACCAGCATAATCAGCGTCGATTCAGGCAGATGGAAGTTGGTCACCAGCGCATCAATCACTTTGTACTGGTAGCCTGGGTAGATAAAGATTTGCGTATCACCAAAAAACGGCTCGATGAGATCGCTCTTCGCAGCCTGGGCGGCACTCTCAAGCGAGCGTACAGAGGTCGTGCCAACTGCGACGACGCGGCTCCCGCGCGCTTTCGCCGCCAGCACCGCATCCACCACCTCCTGCGGCACTTCGGCGTATTCGGAGTGCATAATGTGATCTTCAATGCTGTCCACGCGCACCGGCTGGAAGGTTCCCGCGCCGACGTGTAGCGTTACGAATGCCATCTCAACGCCTTTTGCGCGCAGTTTTTCAAGCAAAGGTTCATCAAAGTGCAGACCCGCAGTAGGCGCAGCCACCGCGCCAGGCTTCTGGCTGTAGACGGTCTGATAAAGCTCGCGATCGGCTTCTTCATCCGGGCGCTCAATGTATGGCGGCAGTGGCATGTGGCCGATAGTGTTCAGAATATCAAGCACCGTGCGCTCGTCATCGAATTCCACTTCAAACAGCGCATCGTGGCGCGCGGTCATGGTCGCTTTAATGCTCTCGTCATCGCCGAGCAACAGTTCAGCGCCCGGCTTAGGTGCTTTAGATGCGCGAATATGTGCCAGAATACGTTTATCATCGAGCATACGTTCGACCAGCACTTCAATCTTGCCGCCGCTGGCTTTACGGCCAAACAGACGCGCCGGGATCACGCGGGTATTGTTAAAGACCAGCAGATCGCCAGGGTTGAGCTTGTCGAGCAAATCGGTGAAAGTACCGTGCGTCAGCGCACCCGTCGGCCCGTCCAGTGACAGCAAGCGACAGCTACTGCGCTCAGGCATTGGATAGTGAGCAATCAGGGATTCAGGTAGTTCAAAGGAGAAATCGGCGACGCGCATGACGTATACTCGTGACTTAAAAACAGGCGGCATAGTCTAGTGCTCACACCCTTTTGCTGCAACAACTAGCCGACTCCGGACACAAAAACGCATGAATTTTCTCGCTCACCTGCACCTCGCTCACCTCGCTGACAGCTCCCTTTCCGGCAATTTGCTGGCCGATTTTGTGCGCGGCAACCCTGCCGATTCGTACTCTGCCGAGGTTGTCGACGGGATTTTTATGCATCGCCGCATCGATGTGCTGACCGATAACCTGCCGGAAGTGACGGAAGCTAAAGCGTGGTTTCGCCCTGAAACCCGCCGCGTTGCGCCGATCACGCTCGATGTGATGTGGGATCATTTTCTGTCGCGCCACTGGTCACAACTCTCACCCGAAATGCCGCTGCCGGAATTTGTGCGCTACGCCCATGCGCAGATAGCGACCATTCTGCCCGACTCACCGCCGCGCTTTGTGAACCTGAATAACTATCTGTGGTCGGAACGCTGGCTGGAGCGCTATCGCGAGATGGACTTTATCCAGAACGTGCTCAACGGCATGGCGAGCCGCCGCCCGCGTCTGGATGCGCTGCGTGACTCCTGGTACGACCTGGATGCACATTACGACGCGCTGGAAACGCGTTTCTGGCAGTTTTACCCGCGCATGATGGCGCAGGCGAAAAACAAACAGCTCTGACAGAATTCGCATTGATAGGTAAAAGCTGGCTGAACGATTGTCACCGCCTCTTTGTCTTATTACCAAACGCTCTCTATACTGGCCCGCGTTGCGTTCCAAATAACCTTAGTATCTACAGGAGAATCATATGGTTCTGGTAACTCGTCCTGCTCCGGATTTCACAGCTGCTGCCGTTCTGGGCAACGGTGAAATCGTTGAAAACTTCAACTTCAAACAGCACACCAACGGTAAAGCGACCGTTCTGTTCTTCTGGCCAATGGACTTCACTTTCGTTTGCCCGTCTGAGCTGATCGCGTTCGACAAACGTTACGAAGAATTCCAGAAGCGTGGCGTGGAAGTGGTTGGCGTCTCCTTCGACTCTGAATTTGTACACAACGCATGGCGTAACACCCCTGTCGACAACGGCGGCATCGGTGCGGTGAAATACGCGATGGTTGCGGACATCAAACGCGAAATCCAGCAGGCTTACGGTATCGAACATCCGGACGCTGGCGTTGCGCTGCGTGGTTCTTTCCTGATCGACGCAAACGGCATCGTTCGTCACCAGGTTGTGAACGATCTGCCGCTGGGTCGTAACATCGACGAAATGCTGCGCATGGTTGACGCGCTGCAATTCCACGAGCAGCACGGCGAAGTGTGCCCGGCTCAGTGGGAAAAAGGTAAAGAAGGTATGGCTGCATCTCCGGAAGGCGTTGCTAAATACCTGACCGAGAACGTATCCAGCCTGTAATCGGCACGGTTTACGAAGAAGGCCCGCTTATGCGGGCCTTCTTATTTAGAACGCGAGAGTAGGCATAATCGACGCCCATGCCGTAAGCCCCGCAGGCACCAACAAGGTGAGCGGGATTAATTACCGAACCAGACAGACGCGGAAATCGCAGGCAGAGAGAGAATACCGTCCTGAATAACGCCCTTACCCTCTTTCAATTTCCATGATTTCACGTTAATCAGCGGGGACTCATCCAGCACCACTTCACAGGCTTCGCCCCGGTTAATCGCCACCAGCACGCGCTGCTGGTTACAGACACGCACAAACACCACCACGTTATCGTGGGCATAAACCACCTGGCAGCCGCCGCAGCGCAGCGCCTGGCTTTGTTTACGCAGCTTCGCCATGCGCTGATACAGACCGAACAGCGCCTTGTCCTGCTTTGCTGGCTCCCACGGGAAGGTTTTGCGGCAGAACGGATCGTTGTTACCATCCAGCCCCACTTCATCCCCGTAGTAAATACACGGCACACCCGGCCAGGTGAAGAGCCAGATCACCGCCAGCGGCAGGCGCGCCACATCCTTGCCAAGCAGAGATATAAAGCGTGCGGTATCGTGGCTATCAAGCTGGTTAAACATTCTTAACTGCTGCTGATGCGACAGGCTGGCGCGGTAGTTATCCATCCACATCATGCAGGTTTCCGCATCGATCTGCTGCGGATCGTAGGAGATATCCGTGTTGGCGAGAAATCCCCACAGCGGGAAGGTAAAGCCGCGATAGTTCATCGCCGCATCTTCCGCATCGGCCTGCAGCCACTGACGCGCGTCGCCAAAATGTTCACCAAAAACAAACGCTTCAGGTTGCGCGGCTTTTGCGGAGCGAGTGATCCCGGCGACGTGCTGAAGATTGTTATGCGCCCCACCCGCCTCGCCGAGCATGTGCACCACGTCCAGACGCCAGCCGTCCATGTTCCACGGTGCCTTCAGCCAGTGCCGGACGATACTCTCTTCCCCGCCGTAGATCTCATTCACCAGCGAGGGCGACTGGAAATCCAGCTTCGGCAGGCTCGGGTAGCCCAGCCAGTCCAGCGCGCGGCCTTCGTCGTTAAAGCTGTACCAGTCACGTTGCGGTGAATCCGGGTTATGGCATGCACCGCCCATCGACTGATTATGGCGGTCAAACCAGGCATGAGAATCCCCACTGTGATTGAATACGCCGTCCAGAATCAGGCGCATACCTTCGTTTTGGGTATTCTCCCGCAGGCGCAACAGCGCCTCGTCACCACCAAACTGTTCGTCGACGTGGCGATAATCTTGCGTATCGTATTTATGTACGCTTGGGGCTTTAAATACCGGGTTCAGGTACAGGGCCGTCACGCCGAGTTTTTTCAGATACGGCAGTTTTTCGCTGATACCGTCGAGATCGCCGCCATAAAACGTTGAGCCACCCGCCTGCGCCGTCAGGGGTTCATCCCATTGTTTGAGAATAATGTCGTGGCCTGCAGCATGGTGATAGTAGACCTTATCCTGCTGCGCGGTGCGTTTTTCGCTGCGTGCAAAGCGGTCCGGGAAAATCTGGTAAAAAACCTGATCGTTAACCCATTGCGGGCCATTATCCGGGAAATCGACGGCAAACTGCTCCAGCCTTGCGGGAGGAAAGCGGCTGAATCCCTGCGGGGTAAACCACAGCTGACGATTATTCCACAGCAGTTTAAAGCTGTAGCGGCGGCGCGGCTGCCCGCTGCGTAAGTCGATATTTGCCCGCCACGCCGTGATCCCCGGCTGCGGCTGGCTGCGCTGTTTGTGCATTTTCAGCGACGTTTCTTCGTTATCCACTTCGGCGCGTAGCGTCACGCGTTCAGGCTGATTCTCCCCCGCCAGCCAGAGCGTAATCACAAGGTTGTCTTTGTTTTGCTTAACAAATGGGGCAACCGGAAGGTGCCAGGCGTTTAACATCACGAATCCCCTTTGATGAAATTGACGTCACCTTGCCACAGGGTGGTTAAGGATAGCTCACCATGGTGAGATTTATTGGGGGAGGAGGATGGGGGATGAGGCATCAGTGCAGCCTGATGTCTCATCCCAACCCTCTCCCACAGGGAGAGGGAGAAAGGAGATTACTGCGCTTCCGCCAGTTGACGGTCACGGCGGCATTTAAACATCCAGCCAACCAGCAGCAGGACGATCCACGCACAGCCCACGTAGAGGGAAACGCGGGTATCCGGGTGATAACCAATCAGGCCAATGATAAACACCAGGAAGATCAGCCCGACCACGGTCGTTGCCACACCGCCCGGCACTTTAAACTTCAGCGCTTTTGCTTCATCCGGTGACAGACGACGGCGGAAGGCAATCTGCGACAGCAGGATCATAATCCATACCCACACGGTCGCGAAGGTCGCCAGCGATGCAATCACCAGGAAAACGTTCTCCGGCATAATGTAGTTCAGATAGACCGAGAACAGCAGCGCAATAGTCATGACCAGCACTGTCACCCACGGCGTGCCGCGGCGAGAGGTTTTGGCAAATACCTTCGGCGCACTGCCCTGCTCTGCCATGCCGTGCAGCATACGGCCTACACCGAAAACGTCACTGTTGATTGCAGACAGCGACGCGGTCAGCACCACAAAGTTCAGGATGCTGGCAGCAAACGCAATGCCCATATGCTGGAAGGTCAGCACAAACGGGCTACCGTTGGTGCCCACCTGGTTCCACGGGTAGATGGACATAATCACGAACAAAGTGCCCACATAGAACACCAGAATACGCAACGGCACGGAGTTGATGGCGCGCGGAATAGATTTCTCCGGGTCTTTCGCCTCACCGGCGGTGATCCCGATAATCTCGATACCGCCGTAGGCAAACATGACCATCTGAAGCGACATCACCATCCCGAGCCAGCCGTTGCTGAAGAAGCCGCCGTTACTCCACAGGTTATGGATACCCGTCGGCTGACCGCCGTTACCAATACCCCAGATGATGATGCCGAAACCGGCGACAATCATGATGATAATGGTGGCGACTTTGAAGAAGGAGAACCAGAACTCCAGTTCACCAAACACCTTCACGCTCATCAGGTTAACGGCGCAGATGATTAACACCACGCTGAGCACCCAAATCCAGTGCGGCACCGCCGGGAACCAGACGCCCATATAGATACCAAACGCGGTCACATCGGCAATGGCGACAATCAGAATTTCGAAGCAGTAGGTCCAGCCGGTGATAAACCCGGCCAGCGGGCCTAAGTTTTCCTGCGCGTAGCGAGAGAAAGAGCTGGCGGAAGGGTTGTGAACCGACATCTCACCCAACGCACGCATGATGATATAGGCCGCCACGCCGCCAATGATATAGGCTAGCAGAACGCTTGGACCGGCCATTTTGATGGCATCTGCCGAGCCATAAAAAAGACCGGTGCCGATAGCAGAGCCCAGCGCCATAAAGCGGATGTGGCGGGTGCTCAGTCCACGTTTAAGTTTGTTAGTGCTTTCCATTTAAATCTTGCCATTCAACACGAAAAAACAAAAAACCACGGGGCCTTAAGCCCCGTGGTTAAACAGTTTGTTGCCGTTGATTAATGGGCGCTGGATGCGACCTGACGCCCTGCAGCACGGTCCCAGATAATCGCCAGAACCAGCGCAACAACGGTAGGCATCAGCCAGGCCAGACCTTGCTCGGACAGCGGCAGACGCTGTGTCCAGGCGGGCAGCACTTCACTGAATGCCGATGCTTTAATCCCGTCAAGGATACCAAAAATCAGGCTGATAAACATGGCTGGCGCAATAATTCGGGAGGAATTATTCCACCACGGACGGGTGAAGCTCAGCACCACCAGCACGATGCACGGTGGATAGATGGCCGTCAGCACCGGAATAGAGACCTGAATCAGGTGGCTCAGACCGAGGTTTGACACCGCCATCGAGAAGATGCCGAGGATAAACACCAGCGTGCGATAAGAGAGCGGCAGATACTGGGCAAAGAACTCGGCACAGGCGCAGGTCAGCCCCACCGCCGTCACCAGACACGCCAGGAAAATCAGCACCGCCAGCAGCATACTGCCCGCACCGCCAAAGGTATGCTGAACGTAGGCATGCAGGATCGCCGCACCGTTTACATTCTGGTCAACCAGCGTCGCGCTGTCAGAGCCCAGGCGGAACAGCGCCAGATACAGCAGCGTCAGGCCCACACCGGCCATCAGGCCCGCCCAGATAGTGTAGCGGGTCAACAGACGCGCTTCGGTCACGCCACGGGAACGTGCGGCATTCACGATAACAATACCAAACACCATCGCGCCCAGCGTATCCATCGTCAGATAGCCATTCACAAAACCGTTAGAAAACGCGGCGTTTTGATATGCATCCATCGCATTGCTGATAGGACCCGCTGGCCAGATGATGGCCGCAACGGCCAGCACAATCAGCGCCACAATTTTCATTGGAGCCAGGAAGTTACCCACGGTATCCAGCAGTTTACCCGGATAGAGGGACACGAGGATCACAATCGCGAAGTAGACCAGGCTGTAGATAAACAGCGGCATCGCGCCGTCACCGGTCAGCGGAGCAATCCCCACTTCGAAGGATACGGTCGCAGTACGTGGCGTCGCAAACAGCGGGCCCACGGCCAGGTAGCAGACCGTCGCCAGCAGAACGCCAGCCACTTTGCCAATCGGGGTGCTCAGGCTATCGACACCGCCGCCGACTTTCGCCAGCGCGACGACCGTCAGTACCGGCAGACCTACAGCAGTAATCAGGAAACCAAACGCAGCTGTCCAGACGTGTTCACCCGCCTGTAAGCCAACCATGGGTGGGAAAATGATGTTGCCTGCGCCAACGAACAGCGCGAATGTCATAAAGCCCAGCGCGATGATGTCACGCGATTTTAAGTGATGGGTCATAGAACCTTACTGCCTGTGGATGTGGTGTTGAAAACGTTGAGATTTTCGCCATCCCTGACGGGACAATACAGCGGAAAATTTGCTCAATTTCAGCGGGATATTCTCCCGTCCTGGCGTGGAGAAGAATAGTTTTTCGATTTACCACGCAAATACAGTCGGTATGACAGTATCTGGGGGGCAATTTAAACGCTTATAACGTTTAAAGGCAAGGTGGGATCGTAAAACCAGAACAATATGCCAGCATGAAAACAGCAACCAGCACAATACGCCAGTTATAAGAAAAACGCATGGCTAATCATGCGAACAAAAAAACATCAACCGTATAAAATTCACTCGCGTTTCGCTTGACTGCAAAGTAAACGGGCCAGCAATCGCTGGCCCGTGGAAAGGAAGGGTGACATACCTGCTTTCAGGCGATCTTTTTGGCAATTAATCGTTCCGGAATAACGAAACTGAAACGCGTTCCTTTGCCCGGCGTGCTCTGGATATCCAGACGGCTCTCGTGGTGATTAACCGCATGTTTCACAATCGCCAGACCCAGACCGCTTCCCCCGGTCTGCCGCGAGCGCGCCTTGTCTACACGGTAAAAACGCTCGGTCAGGCGTGGAATGTGCTCCGGTGCAATACCCGGACCGTTATCCTCAACGCTAAACTCCGCACCTGCTGGCACATGGTGCCAGCGCACCATAATGCGCGTCCCCGCTGGCGTATGATTCACCGCATTGTAAACCAGGTTGGAAATGGCACTACGTAACTCGTCTTCACTGCCGAGCACTTTCAGCGTGTTATCAACGTCGAAAATAAGTTCATGCTTTTTATGGCTTAACGTCTGCGCTTCACGTTCAACCACCCGTAACATCATCGGCACGTCGATGGTGTCATTCAGCGCCAGCGTAGGGGCCGCTTCTATTTTTGACAGCGTGAGAAGTTGTTTCACCAGCCCTTCCATCCGGTACGTTTGCTCGCGCATGGTGTGCAGCGCTTTCTCGCGCGGAGCGCCTTCCAGCGTTTGCTCCTGCATCATCTCCAGGTAACCCTGGAGCACCGTCAGCGGCGTGCGTAGCTCGTGGCTGACGTTGGCGAAGAAGTTGCGGCGCGCCCCTTCCAGCTGGTGCATCTGGGTCACATCGCGCGCAACCATCAGCCACTGCTGATCGCTGTACGGCATCACGCGGATCTCAAGATGCCGACCGTTATTGAGCTTCAGATTGTGCGGACGGGTAAAATCACGCTTTTTCAGATACAGCGTGAACTCCGGGTAACGCAGAAGGTTAAGGATGTTCTGGCCGTTATCGTCCGGCCAGCGCAAGCCCAGCAGCTGCTGCGCCAGACCATTACACCAGAAGATCGTCCCCTCTTCGGTGGTCAGAATAACGGCATCCGGCAGCGATTCCGCGCCACTGCGAAAACGCTTAATCAAACTTCCCAGCTCGCGGCGACGCTTTTTGTTGCGCATCTGCATCTGGTGAAGGCCGTAAAGCAGCGGCTCCCAGCTTCCGCTTCCTGGCGGTGGCGTCATACTTCTGTCCACCCACAGCCACCAGGAGAGGCGCAGTAAGTTCCAGAAATGCCAGATCAGTAATCCGGTCACTGCCGCCAGCAGGAACCACGGTAAATGTCCAAAAAAGGCCCCCAGAATGAAGGCCGGAATACAACATAAGATCAGTTCAAAGACGAGCCTTTTCCATGACAGACGTTCCAGCACGCGTCACACTCCTGTCATTGTTCAGAAACGGGTCGAAAAACGATAACCCGTGCCGCGGACCGTCTGTACCATGCGATCGTGGCCGCTCAGTTCAAGCGCTTTACGCAGGCGGCGGATATGTACGTCAACTGTCCGGTCTTCGACATACACGTTAGTTCCCCAGACGTTATTCAGCAACTGCTCGCGGCTGTAGACGCGTTCCGGGTGAGTCATAAAGAAGTGCAGGAGTTTGAATTCGGTTGGCCCCATGTCGAGAGGGTTTTCACCGGTCATCACGCGGTGTGAGGTGGGGTCAAGGCTCAGGCCCTGCATCTCAATCACCTCCTCCACCGCCATTGGCGAAATGCGGCGCATCACCGCTTTGATACGGGCAACCAGCTCCTTCGGAGAGAATGGCTTGGTGATGTAATCGTCCGCGCCGGTTTCAAGACCGCGCACGCGATCCTCTTCTTCACCGCGCGCCGTCAGCATCACAACCGGAATGTCGCGGGTCATCGCTTCACGTTTAATGTGTTTGATGAACTGCAGGCCAGAGCCACCAGGCAACATCCAGTCAAGCAGAATCAAATCGGGCCAGGGTTCATTCAGCTGGTTCACCGCGCTGTCATAATCTTCCGCTTCAACCGGCTGGAAGCCATTTTGTTCGAGCACGAAGCACACCATTTCGCGAATTGGAGCTTCATCTTCTACGACCAGAATACGTCTCGCCATACTTTGCCCTGTCTTATTTAAGTTACAAGTTTGTAATGCGGCGTCATTATGCGTCAGATTTATGACAGATTTATGAAAAACATTACCACCATCAATGGCAAACTGTTGTTTTATTACAGCGGTTATTTTCCCTTCCCTGACAGTTTATAATCGCCCTCATCTTTTTTCGCCACGGATCTGTTATGCGCATACTTCACACCTCGGACTGGCATCTGGGTCAAAATTTTTACAGCAAAAGCCGTGCTGCCGAACACGAAGCATTCCTGAACTGGTTGCTGGACACGGCCCGGTCGCATGAGGTGGATGCGATCATTGTGGCGGGTGATATCTTTGACACCGGATCGCCGCCGAGCTATGCGCGAGAGCTCTACAACCGTTTCGTGGTGAACCTGCAGCAGACTGGCTGTCATCTGGTGATTGTCGCCGGAAACCACGACTCGGTGGCAACGCTAAATGAATCCCGCGATATCCTGGCGTTCCTTAACACCACGGTGGTCGCCAGCGCCGGGCATGCGCCGCAAATCCTGAAAAAACGCGACGGCACGCCGGGTGCGGTACTGTGCCCGATACCGTTTTTACGCCCGCGCGATATTGTACAAAGCCAGGCCGGACTGTCTGGCAGTGAAAAACAGCAGCATCTATTACAGGCCATTACCGACTATTATCACCAGCAGCATACCGATGCCTGTGCCCTGCGCGGCGATCGGGCGATTCCGGTGATTGCCACCGGGCATCTCACGACTGTTGGAGCCAGTAAAAGTGACGCGGTACGTGACATTTATATTGGCACGCTGGATGCTTTCCCGGCACAGAACTTCCCGCCAGCCGACTATATCGCCCTCGGACACATTCACCGGGCACAAATCATCGGCGGCTGCGAGCACATTCGCTACTGTGGCTCGCCCATTTCGCTCAGTTTTGATGAGACCGGCAAAGCCAAATGCGTTCACCTGGTGAGTTTTACTGACGGTAAACTCAGCGCAGTTGAAACGCTGGAGGTGCCTGTCACCCAGCCGCTGGCGGTGCTGAAAGGCGATCTCGCCGCCATCACCGCCCAGCTTGAGCAGTGGCGCGGCGCGGAGCTTAACCCGCCCGTCTGGCTGGATATCGAAATCACCACCGACGACTACCTGCACGATATGCAGCGTAAAATTCAGGCGCTGACAGAAGATCTCCCCGTTGAAGTGCTGCTGGTGCGCCGCAGCCGCGAGCAACGCGAGAAAATTCTGTTAAGCGCACGGCGTGAAACGCTCAGTGAACTCAATGTCGAAGAGGTATTTGCACGGCGGCTGTCTCAGGAAGAGATTGACGATGCGAAGCGCGCCAGGCTCAACGAGTTGTTCACCCACACGGTGCATGCACTTAATAACGAGGAAGAAAACGCATGAAGATCCTGAGCCTGCGGCTGAAAAACCTCAACTCACTCAAGGGCGAGTGGAAGATCGACTTTACCGCTGAGCCATTTGCCAGCAACGGTCTTTTTGCCATTACCGGTGCCACGGGCGCAGGTAAAACCACCCTGCTTGATGCCATCTGCCTGGCGCTCTACCACGAAACACCGCGCCTGCAAAAAGTGTCTCAGGCACAAAACGATCTCATGACGCGTGATACCGCTGAGTGCCTGGCGGAAGTGGAATTTGAAGTGAAAGGCACCGCCTACCGTGCTTTCTGGAGCCAGAACCGCGCACGCAATCAGCCAGACGGGAACCTGCAGGCACCGCGCGTGGAACTGGCGCGCTGCGAGGACGGTAAAATCCTGGCGGATAAAGTGACGGATAAACTGGAGCAAACGGCGACGCTCACCGGGCTGGACTATGGCCGCTTTACCCGCTCGATGCTGCTCTCTCAGGGACAATTTGCCGCCTTCCTTAATGCCAAACCGAGCGATCGCGCCGAGTTACTGGAGGAGCTGACCGGAACCGAGATCTACGGCCAGATCTCAGCAATGGTGTTTGAGAAACACAAAGCCGCGCGTAATGCGCTGGAGATGTGCGAAGCGCAGGCCGCAGGCGTCGTGCTGCTGAGCGAAGAACAGCAGCAGCAATTGCAGCAAAGTTTGCAGGTACTTACTGACGAAGAGAAAATCCTGCTGGCTCAGCAGCAAAGCAACCAGAAAGATTTTCAGTGGCTTACGCGAAACGATGAACTCATCCGGGAGCAACAGCGCACAACGGCCTCTCAGCAGCAGGCGCAACAGGCGCTTACTGACGCCGCACCGGAACTGGCGAAGCTCCATCTGGCCCAGCCTGCGGCGCAACTACAACCGCTGTGGGATCGACAGCAGGAGCAGACTGCACGTCTTGCTCAGACAAAACAGCGAATCAGTGAAGTAAATACTCGCTTACAGGCAAAAACCGCACTACGTGCGCGCATTCGCACTGCAGCACAACGCAGTCGCGAACAGTTACAGACTGAACTTACGGCAGTTACCCGCTGGCTTGCTGAGCATGAGCGGTTCCGCCTGTGGGGACAAGAGATTGCTGGCTGGCGCGCGCATTTTTCGCAGCTTAATCGTGATAAAAGTCAGCTTACAATGCTTTCAGCACGTATCGCTGAACTGCGGCAGAAGCTGGCAGTTCTGCCGGAAAGCACACTGTCGCTGACGGCAGATGACGTCGCTGTGGCAATGGAGCAACAGGCCCGGTCGCGAACTTTTCGCCAGCAACTGACTGCGCTTCATGCCCGCTGCCAGCCGCTGCAAAAGCGCCTGCGGCAGACCAGCGAAAGCATGCAGAAAGCGCAGGCGGAGCAGGTCAAACTTAACGAAACGCTGACGCTGCGCCGACAGCAGTTTAAAGAGAAAAATCAGCATTATTTGGATCTAAAAACGCTATGTGAACGTGAAGCGACGATTAAAGATCTTGAGCACTTTCGTGCGCAGTTAGAGGCCGGTAAACCTTGCCCACTCTGCGGTTCCTGCGAACATCCGGCAGTGGCGCGATATCAGTCACTGGAACTTACCGACAATCAGCGCCGCCGCGATGCCTTAGAAAAAGAGGTTGCAGCGCTGAAAGAGGACGGTCTGTTGGTTCTGGGCCAGGTCAACGCCCTGACTCAGCAGATACAGCGTGAAACAGACGAAGCCCGGTCGCTCTCTCAGGAGGAGCAAGCGCTCACTAAAGAGTGGCAGGCAATCTGCGTCTCTCTGAATATCGCACTGAATATTCAGGAAGATATCGCTCCGTGGCTGAACGAGCAGGAACAGTATGAGCGTCAGCTTTATCAGCTCAGCCAGCGCCTGACGCTGCAAAACCAGCTCAATCAACAGGAAGAACAGGAACGTCAGTATCAGCAACAGCTGGCGGCTACGCATCAGGCACTGGAAACAGCCCTGCATCCGCTGTCGCTGACCCTTCCGGATGAAGGGGACGAATCCATCTGGCTCGCCTCACGTGAAAGTGAATCCACACAGTGGCAGGAGAAGCAAACTCAGCAGGGTGTTGTTCAGGAACGTATTAACGCCCTGACGCCGTTACTCGATACCCTGCCGGATGCTGATACGGCAGAAGCGGAACCCACCGTTCCCGGTAACTGGCGCGAGATCCACGACGAATGTGTGTCGCTGCAGAGCCAGCTTACTACCCTGCAACAGCAGGAGATGCTGGAAGGTGAACGGCTGAAGCAGTCACAGACGCAATTTAGCGCCGCGCTCGCTGCGAGTGTTTTCACCGATCAGGAGGCATTTCTGGCCGCCCTGCTGGACGATAACACCGTTCGCCACCTCGGGCAGCTTAAGCAGACGCTCGAAAATCAGATACAGCAATCCACCGCGCTGGCAGCCCAGGCGAACCAGTTGCTACAGGAACATCAGGCGCTGCGTCCGGAAGGGCTGGACAGCGATGTACTAACGCTGCAGGTGCAGTTGCAACAGCTGGCGCAAACGCTCCGGGATAACACCACGCACCAGGGTGAGATCCGCCAGCAGCTTAAGCAGGACAGCGACAACCGACGTCACCAGTTGGCGTTGATGCAGCAAATTGAAGAGGCAGCCCGCCTTGCCGACGACTGGGGATACCTGAATTCGCTGATAGGCTCCAGCACGGGCGACAAATTCCGCAAGTTCGCTCAGGGGCTGACGCTGGATAATCTGGTGTGGCTTGCTAACCAGCAGCTTAACCGTCTTCACGGGCGTTACCTGCTTCAGCGTAAAGCCAGCGACGCGCTGGAACTGGAAGTGGTCGACACCTGGCAGGCCGATGCGGTACGAGATACCCGCACCCTGTCCGGCGGAGAAAGTTTCCTGGTCAGCCTGGCGCTGGCGTTAGCACTTTCTGACCTGGTGAGCCATAAAACGCGGATTGACTCACTGTTCCTTGATGAGGGCTTCGGCACACTCGACAGCGAAACGCTGGATACCGCGCTGGATGCGCTCGACGCGCTGAATGCCACCGGGAAAACCATTGGCGTCATCAGCCACGTCGAGGCGATGAAGGAGCGAATTCCGGTGCAGATCAAGGTGAAAAAGATCAACGGGCTGGGATACAGCAAGCTGGACAAGGTATTTGCGGTGGAGTGATCCCACACAGGGCGGCACACGGCCGCCCTGTCAGGACGGTGGCGACAGCCACTCGATAAACTCTTCAACCGCTTCTGCCCGCAGACCGTTATGCAGATAGCGATCGTCCGGGGAGGTTAAATCATCATTCAGGATCGGACCATTTGCCTCGATAGTGATCCGCAATAAACGCGCAGCGTACTCAATCGCAAAATACCGATCCTGTTTCATCCCGTTAATAAACGTTTGCGGATCGGCGCTGCCAAAATGCAGCTCAACCCGCTTTTCCAGATCGCCAAATTTCATTGAATTCGCTGAAACCTGAAAAATACCTGTTTCCGTTGTCAGAGGCGAATGTTCAGGATTATTCACATCTCTTCCTTCCAGCCAGTTCCAGCTACTTTCGAAACCGGCCAAAACGCGCAATACCTCCAGCATTACGGCTTTGCGATGCAGCAGTGAATTCCACGGCCCCAGAACAGAATGATATTTCGAATAAATATCAACATTCTCATTAGGTTCAAAAATAGCGTCCTCTGCCGTTTTCCCCCATAAAATTAGTTCATCAAGGAAGATATCGGTAGGTTGCCCGCGGTTATAAACCGCAGATTTTATCGCGTGATAAGCCATATTTTCCCCCTCTGAACGCTCTCTGGAGTGTAGTTCAGAAAGAGGAAAGTGACGTCATACTTGAGGAGTATGCGGGCGCATGTATTCCGTCAACCTGGCCACAACCATGCTGCACCCCGCACGCCGCTGGAATCACCATGTACTGCTTTGCGGATCGGCGTTTCACACTCGCCGCCGAACACCCACTGCTTCACCAGGTTCGGCACCGTAGTGTACAGCCGATCGACGTTACTCATCCCACCGCCCAGCACAATCACATCGGGATCGAGAATATTCACCACGTGCGCCAGCGATTTTGCCAGGCGCATTTCGTAACGGCTGAGCGCCAGTTCCGCCACCGGATCTTGCGCCTCGACCAGACGCATAATCTCATTGCCCTTCAACGGCTGACCGCTCAGGCGATGGTAGTCGGTGGCAAAACCGGTGCCGGAGATAAACGTCTCAATACAGCCCTGTTTACCGCAATAACAGGGGACTTCAGCGCGGTATTTAAGTTCATCTTCATCCATCCACGGCAGGGGATTATGGCCCCACTCACCCGCAGTACCATTACCACCGATATGGGAACGTCCGCTAAAAGCCACGCCTGCGCCGCAGCCTGTGCCGATGATCACCGCGAAAACGGTCTGCGCACCGGCCGCAGCACCGTCGATGGCTTCAGACACCGCCAGACAGTTAGCATCGTTCGCCAGACGCACTTCACGGTTCAGACGTGCGCTTAAATCTTTATCAAAAGGCTGGCCGTTGAGCCAGGTGGAGTTGGCATTTTTAACCACGCCGGTATAGGGCGAAATCGATCCCGGAATGCCCATCCCGACGGTGCCGGTTTGCCCCGTCGCCTGCTCTGCCATGTCGACCAGACGGGCAATCGTCTCGATAGTCTGCTGATAATCATCACGCGGCGTGGGGAGACGGTGGCGAAACAGCTGCTCCCCTTGTTCGCTCAGTGCAATGACTTCTGTTTTGGTGCCGCCCAAATCGATCCCAATACGCACAAGACACTCCTCATTATTTTGATTATCAACAGAGTAGAAGCCCGCTACCCGATTAGCAATGCAAGCGATGCGACAATTCGTTATCATGCCCGCTGATTTAACGACAAGGCCGTGGAAATTATCATGCTGTGGTTCAAAAATTTGATGGTTTACCGTCTCAGCCGCGACGTTTCGCTGCGTGCAGAAGAGATGGAAAAACAGTTAGCCGCTTACACCTTTTCCCCTTGCGGTAGCCAGGATATGGCAAAAACCGGATGGGTTCCTCCAATGGGTTCACAAAGCGATGCACTGACCCACGCCAGCAGCACCGGTCAAATCATCGTCTGCGCCCGTAAAGAAGAGAAAATTCTGCCGACGCCGGTGGTAAAGCAGGCGCTCGAAGCGAAGATCTTCAAGCTGGAAGCCGAGCAGGGTCGCAAGCTGAAAAAGACCGAAAAAGATTCCCTGAAGGATGAAGTGCTGCACTCTCTGCTGCCGCGCGCCTTTAGCCGCTTTAGCCAGACCATGATGTGGATCGATACCGTGAACGGGTTGATTATGGTGGACTGCGCCAGTGCCAAAAAAGCGGAAGATACGCTGGCTCTGTTGCGTAAGAGCCTGGGATCGCTGCCGGTGGTTCCGCTTGCGCTGGAAACGCCAATTGAGTTGACGCTGACCGAGTGGGTGCGCAGCGGTACGGCCGCGCAAGGCTTCCAGATCCTCGATGAAGCGGAGCTGAAAGCGCTGCTTGAAGACGGTGGCGTGATCCGCGCGAAAAAACAGGATCTGGTGAGCGACGAAATCGCGGTACACATTGAAGCAGGCAAAGTGGTGACCAAGCTGGCGCTCGACTGGCAGCAACGCATTCAGTTTGTGATGTGCGACGACGGCTCGGTGAAGCGTCTGAAGTTCTGCGATGAACTGCGCGATCAGAACGAAGATATCGACAGGGAAGATTACGCCCAGCGCTTTGATGCGGACTTTATCCTGATGACAGGGGAACTGGCCGCGTTGATTCAAAGCCTGGTGGAAGGCCTCGGCGGAGAAGCGCAGAGGTAATCCCTTCGCCCTCTCCCCTGCGGGGAGAGGGATCAGACCATTACTTCAGGTAACGGCACAGATAAGAGGTCGGTTCAGCCACCTGCAGATGGAACTCGCTGTGACCAGGGACATTGAAAACCTGCCCGGCGCTATAGACTTTCCATTCCGTTTCACCCGGCAGCAACACGTTCAGTGCGCCGCTGACAACCGTCATCTCTTCAGCTTCTGCGGTGCCAAAGGTGTATTCCCCTTCAGCCATCACGCCGACACTGGCGCGGCCAGTGCTGCTGCTGGTAAAACCGATGGATTTCACTTTACCGGAAAAGTATTCGTTACTTTGAAGCATGAACTGGCCCTTATATTTATAGATAAAAATCCACTATAGGGGCCATGCTCATGACCTGTCACGCAAAATCATCAGGCCAGCAGTTCCGAAGCCAGGCGGGCCACCAGCACGTTGGATAAGAGCACCGGCACATCGAGCGCTTTTTGCAGTAAATCGCGATGCCGCTGGTGGAATCCGAGGCAATCCAGCATCAAGACATCGGCTCCCTGCTCAATTAACTCACGGCCTGCGGCAATCAGTTTTGTCTCGCTGTCCCAGAAAGGATTTGCCAGCGCATAGTGTGGCGTTTTCTCCAGCACTTTCCACTTACTCGCCTGGTTATTAAGGAGTTCTTCAATGGGAACAATCACCCCCACCTGATGACCATCGACGATGGAGGCCACCAGCGGCGGGATGATCCGCATCGGCTCCAGCAATATGGCATTTCGCGCGATAAGGCCGGTGATCGGCGCGGTACTCATCAACAGGATGACGTCATAGCCTTGATTATCCAGCACTTCGATAACACTCTGCAGAGCGCGCTCAATTTTCTGACGCGAGACATGCGCTATTTCACCGTCGCTTAACAATGTCGGCAGGGGCTCCTCTCCTGGTTCAACGGCGTAGTCTTCCATGACCTCTTCCCGATCAAGCCGGCCTAACAGGCTGAGATGCGTGATCTGTTGTTCAGAGACATGCTCAGTTAAGAGCGGTAACACTTCGCTTACAGGAACCACCCCAATGGTGAGGATCGCCAATGTCGCCTTCATTTTTTTCGCCTTCATTCACTACCACTGCGTTAACACAGGCACAGGCTCACTACGCTGCGCGGCTTTTGTTTAGATTTAACAGCACAAAAGCGTAGCAGCAGATCTCTGCACCGAAGTGTAAAGATCCGCTGGCCTTTACGAATCTGCCTGTAATAACTAAATATTAACTCCTGCTTAACAACAACGATGAGTTAAAAATGTGATTTCGGCACGATTGTAGCGAGTTTAGGATTTCTATCAGGACTTATCAGGATCTTCGTAGCGCCGTTTGGCATCCAGCGCTTCCTGTTCGGTTTCATGTTCGCTGATCAGCGAATCCGGCTTAGGGTGATCGGCCCGCAGCTGATACCAGGTAACGGTTTGATCACCATTCCCTTTTTCGATGGTCACAATGCGTGCTTCACGCGGATAGGGAGGTCTGGTTGGCATAGCTCATCCTTTTTTTATGTCTGAGCTATGAGTATAGACGGCGGTTAGCTGGCGCAAGCCAAACGCAGGGAGGTAATAATCTGAATCACCACGTCTTCCGGTGCTGCCGACGCATCAACAACATGGTGTGCCGCTTCGCGGTATAACGTATCTCGCTCCGCCAGCACCTCGCGGACCTCTTCACTCAATGGTTTCGCCGTGAGTGCCGGGCGCTGCCCCTCCTCGGGAAACGCTTCAAGCCTTCCCACCAGGGTTGAAACCGGCGCGCAAAGGTAAATTACAATCCCTTTTTCACGCATAAACTGACGGTTACACTCCGCCAGAATAATCCCGCCGCCCGTCGCAATAATGGTTGCGGGTGCCGTTACCGCTTCCAGCGTGGCGGTTTCGCGCGCACGAAAGCTCTCCCAGCCTTCCTTTTCAACGATCCCGGCGATAGTTTGCCCGGCGTGCTCCTGCAGCCAGTGGTCGGTATCAACGAACTGACTATGGCACACGCGTGCCAGTTCAAGACCAACGGTGGTTTTCCCACAGCCGCGGGGGCCAACTAAAAAGATGGGTGGGTTCATAACCAGGTGTTCCCCTCGATGCCGGATGGCTGAAGACTGTAAAGAAATGATTGCAGAAGATGTTGCGCTAACTTTACTGCAAAGCGGTACGGGATGACAACCCTGTGGAGGCCACACTGTACCACAAATTGACAATAATTATCATTAAGCGCTGCGGCGCTTGACCTCCAGCAGCCACTTATCCAGCTCAGCAGCAAATTGCTGGCGGTCGCGCTGGGACAAACTGTCCGGCCCGCCGGTCTGCACACCGCTGGCGCGCAGGGTATCCATAAAATCACGCATGGTGAGCTTTTCCCGAATGGTCGCCGGGGAGTAACGTTCACCCCGCGGGTTCAGCGCCGCTGCGCCTTTCTCCAGCACTTCGGCTGCCAGCGGGATATCCGCGGTAATCACTAAATCCTCAGCGTTGCACAGGCGTACAATCTCATTATCCGCCACATCGAACCCGGCCGGCACACGCAGAGCGCGAATAAACCGTGAAGGTGGCACGCGAATATTCTGGTTTGCCACCAGCGTAAGCGGCATCTGAACGCGCTCGGCAGCACGAAATAAGATCTCTTTAATCACATTCGGACAGGCATCCGCATCAACCCAAATCGCCATCTTGTCTCTCCATAATGACACTGGCGACTATTGTCGCCTGCATTTCGTTGTTAAGCTATCAATCAGAGATAACAACGCATAATAACGGAGAGACGTGATGGATAAAAAAATCGGGTTTATCGGCTGCGGCAACATGGGTAAAGCGATCCTCGGCGGCCTGATTGCCAGCGGGCAGGTCCTGCCTGGGCAGATTTGGGTCTATACCCCCTCACCGGATAAAGTCGCGGCGTTACGTGATGAGTATGGGATCAACGCAGCCGAAAGCGCGCAGGAAGTCGCCCAGGTAGCGGATATCGTCTTCGGTGCCGTCAAACCAAACATCATGATCAAAGTTCTGAGCGAAATTACCTCCAGCCTGAATAAAGAGACGCTGGTGGTATCGATCGCCGCAGGCGTCACGCTGGATCAACTGGCCCGTGCGCTGGGACACGATCGTAAAATCGTCCGTGCGATGCCGAACACCCCGTCGCTGGTAAACGCCGGTATGACCTCCGTGACCCCGAACGCGCTGGTTACCTCCGAAGATGTGGCGGATGTCCTGAATATTTTCCGCTGCTTCGGTGAAGCGGAAGTGATTGCCGAGTCGATGATCCATCCGGTCGTTGGCGTGAGCGGCTCTGCGCCTGCTTACGTCTTCATGTTTATCGAAGCAATGGCGGATGCCGCCGTGCTTGGCGGTATGCCACGAGCGCAGGCCTATAAATTTGCCGCACAGGCGGTTATGGGCTCCGCCAAAATGGTGCTGGAGACAGGTAAACATCCCGGTGAACTGAAAGATATGGTCTGCTCGCCAGGGGGAACGACCATTGAAGCCGTGCGCGTACTGGAAGAGCGCGGATTCCGTGCTGCCGTTATCGAGGCGATGGCAAAATGCATGGAAAAATCAGAGAAACTGAGTAAATCCTGAAAATAATAACCGGACGTCAGGCCGCCACTTCAGTGCGGCCGCGGCCGGCATTTTTCGCCTTATAAAGCGCCATATCAGCCGCTTTCAGCCATTCACGATAATGTCCAAACTGTGTTCCCCAGGGCGCGACGCCCACGCTGATCCGTAGCTGCCCACCCGGCGCGCCAGGCAACGACATTTTTTTCAGGCGCTCATGAACCCTGGACATGGCGGCAATCGCGCTTTCTGCTGGCGTTCCGGACATAATCACCGCGAATTCATCCCCGCCAAAACGGCCAATAAAATCGCATGAGCGCAGCGTCATCTGCAGCTGACGCGTAATGGCGACAATCGCCTCATCGCCCACATCATGCCCCCAGGTGTCGTTAATGCTCTTGAAGTGATCGATATCGATGAGCAGAATTGTCGCCTGCTGATGGCTGCGACGGCATTTCTCATATTCGTTGCGCAGCAGCGTCTCCCAGTGGCGGCGGTTGAAAACGCCGGTCATCCCGTCGCGGGTGCTCATAAGTTCCAGCCGCCGCTTATGCTCAGCAAGCCGGATCGCCGTCTGGTGGCTAAGCCAGGCAAACAGCATCGGGTACAGAACCAAAACCGGCAGCGTCAGCCACCACTCCAGCGGCTCAGGGGAAAAGGTCATTACACTGCCGGTCAGTTGCAAGGTGACCAGTGATGACAGCAAGACGATCAACAACCCGATGATGAATAACCGCAAACCACCCGATCCCATCATATTCATCCCGATCATCATGATCAGCGCAGCCGTTGGCAGGGCATTGACCCCGATAAGGCCAATCCAGACACCAGCAATGATGGCATCGATTTTCAGGTTAAAAATTTCGCTGCTGTGAGGTTCGGGAGATCGGCACGAAAGCTGCCAGGCAAGATGGGGCCAGACAAATGCCCAGCCGACCAGCAATAACCACCAGCCGCCTGGATGGAATTGAGTAACCAGTACACCGGCAACAGGGAAAAACATCGCTCCCAGCCCAACGATACGCGCCAGCCGAACTCGCCGGGCAAAGCGTATGCCGGAACGGTGTGAGTCATCCTGAGAAAGATCCTGATGCCACTCTTCCTGAATGCTCTCTTTGTAATAGATGTCATCATTCATCATTTTTGGGAATATTCTGTAACATTTTCCCAAATTATAGAGAGGGGCTTTTCAGGGGCAGTATGAAATTTCGGGTGAGTCGCAACAGAGACTCACCCGTTAGAACTACGCTTTTTTCTTCAGGCAGGCGCTCATGAACTTACTACGATCGTCACCTTTAAGTGATTGTTCAGTGGCCTGAACGTTACACTCACGCATTTTTTGCTGCTGAGGTGTCAGGCTTTTTTCACCCGGTTTGGATGCACTATTTTTGAGGCAATCGCTCATGTACGTCTTGCGCGCATCGCCTTTCAGCGTCTGCGCAGTGGCCTGTTGGTTACAGGTCGTCATGCGTTGCTGTTGAGGCGTTAAGGTTTTTTCTGCCGCGTTCGCTGAGGCCAGCAGGAACACACCTGAGAGTAGAGTAACCAGTAATGTTGTTTTCATTGCACCATCCTTTTGTGAAGTTCCACTTTAAGTCTGGTTCGTGACGGAAAAAAAACCACCCGGCGGTCGCGATTCCCGCCGGGCGTTTAGCTTATTTCAGACCCAGCGCAGATTTCATGGTGTAGAAAAGATCCGTCTGGTCAGTCAGGCCAACGACATTCGCAGCGTGTGGGCCGTATGCCTCAATGCGCAACTGCGTGCCGGTATGTTCCATGGACTCTTCTTCAGAGTTGCCATAGCTCATCACCATTACGGCACCGTCTTTGGTGTTCAGCGCCTGCGTCAGGCCCGGTGCTTTAGTCTCTTGCGGGATGATCTGGCTGGCATGCGCATGGTCAGCGGTGACGATCACCAGGGTATTACCGTCCTTTTTCGCAAATTCCAGCGCCTTCTGCACCGCTTCGTCCAGGTCTACCGTTTCGCCAATCTGCCCGCACGGGTTGGCCGCATGGTCCTGTTTATCAATTGACGCGCCTTCCACCTGCAGGAAGAAGCCTTTTTCATTTTTGCTCAACAGTGAGATGGCTTTATCCGTCATTGCGGCCAGCGTTGGCACGGTGTCGTCACGTTTTGGGTTCGGTGTACAGGTCACGGCAGGCTTATCGATATTGCCGTGATAAGAGGCTTTTGGCCCCTCCCAGCGCACGGGCATATTCCCGTCAGAGAACAGCCCCAGAAGCGGCTTATCCTGGTTAGCCTCAGTAATGGCAGCCAGAGAGGCGGCATCGTTCACCATCTGGTAACCACGCGCCTGAGCCTGCTCGCGCAGCGTTTTACCCTGCCACTCCCCTGCCGTTGCGGTTTCAGCGAAGGTTTTCGCTCCACCGCCCAGCGTCACGTCAGCACGGGTATTCAGCAGTTGTTCAGTGATCGAGCCTTTCCCGCCCTTTTCCAGCGCATTCGTCGGGCATTTTTCACGGGTGACGGACGGACCGTAACATTTGCGTGACGTCACATGAGACACCAGCGCGGCAGGCGTTGCGTCCTGAAGTTCCGCAGTAGAGACGTTGCCGGTAGCCAGCCCCGCGGCTTTTGCCATTTCAAGGAGGGTTGGGTGCTCTTTTTCATGGATATCCACACCCAGCGCGCCATTGTAGGTTTTCACGCCGGTAGACCACGCCGTTGCAGACGCGGCGGAATCCGTTACGTAATCCGGTTTACCGGTTTTTTTATCCAGCGCGTAATGGGTATATTGTCCGGTCAGCGGTAACGCATCAATGCCTTTAAAGAAGCCACCAGCCCCTTCAGCATAATTTCGGGCGGCCGTAATTTCGGAATCCCCCATACCGTCGCCAATCAGCAGAATGATATTTTTAGCCGGTTTGTCATTCAGCGACGCGCGAATAGCCGCGGTTTGATCGTCCGACAGTCGACGTGCGCCGCCAGGCTGGGTGATATCGCCCTGCGCAGCACGATTATCCAGAACATGGGTATTCGTGGTATCAGCATGAATAACAGGGACAAATAACAGGGGAAGTAATGCGATGAAAAGTGCGCTCTGTTTCAATTTATTTTCTCCATGTATAAATACAGAAAAATAAAAACAGAGCGACTATAGGCAACCTGCATGACATTTCTATGACATGCTGTTATGTCCGGTGACCGCTTAGCTGCGAGGGTGCCTTAACAGCTTTTTTACGTATTGATTCAGCATCTCAGCATCCTGGACGGGCACCTGGGAGTCAGGGCGGGCGCTATCCAGCGCACCTTCGATACTGGTGATTAACGCCTGTTGATCCTGTTGGGTCATATGCCTTAATAACGCGGTGACCACAATTTCCAGCGCTTCAACCTGGGCCACCAGTTCTTTTGACTCTTCTTCCTTTTGTGCAAGTTTGACCAGCAATTCCGCAATGAGATTTTTCATCGTGCTATTTCCTTATGTGATTTCACCTGAAATTAGCACTCCAGATGAATTATGCAAAGAGGAGAAAAGTATTATCTTATGCAAAAGTGACGTTACGCCGAAAATAGGTGAATTGATTTTTCAGCGAAACGTTTTTCTATAAAAATAGCCACCTTTCTTTATGTAAAAATGTGGCTACCATAAGAATATATAATACATCGTTAGCGATTAGCGTGTTGATTTGGCCTCTGCTAGCTGTCTGCGGTGACGTAACGCCATCGCCAGCTGTATGATATTCAGTAATACCACAACGGCCGTAGCGGCAAATACCCAGCGGAAGCCCGCCATCGCAGAAACCGAGGCACCAATCAGCGGACCGGCAACGTTACCCAAATACATAAAGGACTGGTTGTAGCCAAAAATACGGCCAGTAACCTGGTCGCTGGAATACTTCACCAGCAATGTTTGTACCGCTGGCAGCATCGCGCCATCGGCAAAGCCCAGCAGGAAGCGCAGCACGCCAAGCTGAAGCGGCGAAGTGACAAACGACATCGCGAAAAAGAGCACCACGGCAAAAATCAGCGTCGCCATCAGGATACGCGCCGTGCCGATCCTGTCACCCAGCTTTCCCAGTCGCGGCGCGGATATGAGCGCCGATACCCCAGGCACGGCGGCAATCATCCCGCTGAGAAAAGCAATGTTGTTGCTGTCTGGTGCCATCGACTTGATAAACAATGCCAGAATCGGCCCGACTGAGCCGTTACACAGCTGGATCACCATGGTGGTGACAAAGAGGCTTATCATCAGGCCGGGATACGGCAGCGAAGCGAATACCGCCTTGCCGCTCAGACGCTCAGACTTACTAACGGCAGGACGCCCCCCTTCTTTGATCAGAAAGAGCGTGACCAGAAAACTGACCACCAGCAGCACGGCAGTAATGAAAAATACCGCGCGCAGGCCCACGTGGTCTGCCAGGAAGCCCCCCATAAGCGGGCCGCCAATCACCCCGCTGATCTGCGCCGTAGAAAGCGTACTGAGTGCCCAGCCACTGCGCTCACGCGGCACCTGTGATGCCACCAGCGCCATCGCGTTGGGAATATAACCGGATGTCAGCCCCATGATTGCCCGCAGAATAAACAGCTGCCAGACATTGGTGGCAAAGGCCTGCAGCAGTATCGCTATCGCCATCCCCAACGATGCGCGTAGCAGCATCAGCTTGCGCCCTTTGCGATCCGCCAGGCTGCCCCACATCGGTGACACAATGGCGGACACCAGAAACGTCACGCTAAACGTCAGACCTGACCACATAGAGAGCGCTTCATGCGATGAGACGCCAAGCTGGGCAACGTACAGCGGCAGGAACGGTAAAATCTGGCTAATGGCGAGTCCGGTAAAGAAACAGCCGAACCAGACCGAGATGAGGTTAACTTTCCAGGATTCCATAACAGAGGCAGTCTTCATTTTCAGGCGAATTCGCCGACAGATTAGCAAGTTACGTTCTTTCACGTAGCGCCAGAGATGCGGCTTTGACGACTTTAGTGTTTTATCTTCCCAGTCATCATATCTGTGAAATATGTCACAAAGCATCCATTTCCTGGCGGAATATTATGCTTCAGCGGCATAGCCCGAAACCACGCATCCCCAGATGAAAATGGTTAGCATGTGCCGCGTTATAGTCCGGCCCCAGGCCGTTACCGTAATATCCGCAACTTGCTGCCAGCATCGCCTTAAGCCACGGCTGTGTTTTCACCGCCGTCCAGCCCTTTAATACGGTAACCCGCTGGCCGTTAGCCAGCCGAAAAGCGCTGATATCCAGCGCCTCTGCCGTTGCATGTTCACTGCGTCGCGCATCCGGGCGGTGGTAGATGTTACGACAGGCGAAACTTCCCAGGTGTTCAATACGCACCAGTTCGCTCCCTGTGTAGGTTTTCGTGAGTGGCCGGGCTTGCTGGCTGACAAACAGCGCAGAACTGAGCGCGAGCGGGCAGCTCGCCAGGAAACTGCTGTTCAGGCTGACCGGGCCGAAATCGCGCACTCGCACCACGTTGCGGAGTGGACACTCCCCGGTCGTATCAGCGACCGCTTGCGTGCGAATAAGCTGTCTTTGATTGGCCTCCGAGAGCAGGCTTTCGCACGCCTGAGGCGTTAAGCGCCGAAGTTTAAACTGGGTAATTTTCCCCGGAGGGTCGTCAAGCGTTAGTAGCATGAAAGGGTTGTAGTGAGACGGCAACCAGCGGTAACCCACCGTTGCTACTGCCACAATGATGACAATTGTCAGCAGACCTTTTCCTCTCACGCGCCCCCCTCTGCATCCCCCAAAACATTATGGCAGAAGGCCGCGAAACCCGCAGGGCATCGTGGTATGTTATTGGCTTTTCGTCAGACTGGAAGAGAGTGAAATGGCAAAGCAGCGGGTTGGGATTGTCTTTGGGGGAAAATCAGCAGAGCACGAGGTGTCATTGCAATCGGCAAAGAATATTGTCGATGCAATTGATAAAACCCGATTTGAGGTGCTGCTGCTGGGCATTGATAAACAAGGCCAGTGGCATGTCAACGATGCCAGCCAGTATCTGCTAAATGCTGACGATCCGGCACATATCGCACTTAATCCATCGGAAATCAGTGTTGCTACCGTACCCGGCGTCGCGCAGGGGCAGTTTATCGACACCGGTAACGCCCAGGCTCTGGCACAAATCGATGTGGTGTTCCCGATCGTCCACGGCACGCTGGGCGAAGACGGTTCGTTGCAGGGCATGCTGCGCATGGCTAATCTGCCGTTTGTCGGTTCCGATGTGTTGGGCTCCGCCGCCTGCATGGATAAAGACGTCACCAAACGCCTGCTGCGCGATGCCGGGCTGAATATTGCACCCTTTGTCACGCTCACCCGCGCCAACCGCGACAAGTACAGCTTCTCACAGCTTCAGGCACAGCTGGGGCTGCCGCTGTTCGTCAAACCCGCGAACCAGGGCTCTTCAGTCGGTGTCAGCAAAGTGACAAGCGAAACGCAGTTCACCGAAGCCGTTCGTCTGGCGTTCGAGTTTGACCATAAAGTAGTGGTCGAACAGGGTATTAAAGGCCGTGAAATCGAGTGCGCCGTACTGGGAAATGATTTCCCACAGGCGAGCACCTGCGGGGAAGTGGTGTTGAACAGTGACTTCTACTCTTACGACACCAAATACATTGATGATAAAGGAGCGCAGGTGGTGGTGCCTGCGGATCTGGACCCGGCCGTTAACGATAAGATCCGCGCGATCGCCATTGAAGCCTATCAGGCACTAGGCTGCTGCGGTATGGCGCGTGTCGACGTGTTCCTGACGGCGGAAAACGACGTGGTGATTAACGAAATCAACACGCTACCGGGTTTCACCAACATCAGCATGTACCCGAAACTGTGGCAGGCCAGCGGAATTAGCTACCCTGAGCTGATCACCCGCCTGATCGAACTGGCGCTGGAGCGTCATGCTGCGGACAGCGCCCTCAAAAGTTCCGTCAACGGTTAATCGACTTTCTTCACCGTTTCCGTCTCATCCGCTGTCGCCTCTTCAGGGCGGCGGCGGATAATAAACCCGGCGAGCCAGAAACTGATCACCCACGTCACCAGCCCAACCGCGTAGGTTTGCCAGCCTTTCGCTTCAAACCCCAGCAGCCCCACAACACCGTTAAAAATAAAAATCAGCCCAATAGCAAAGGCATAGTAGTGCCAGTCACGGCGTAGTTTGGAAGTGAGCTTCATGACAACTCCGGCAGAAAAAAAACTATCTTCTCACAGTTTAACCAGCCGGTCTGTGGCAAATGCGGAAATTCTGAAATGCAATAATGTTTCACTTAAGTTAAATAATTGTGATGCGATGCAGAATTCAACAATCCAGGAGTAATCCCTGGGATAAATTACCACGATTCTGATATTGACAAATGCTATGACCTGTCAAACTCACCCTGTACGACGCGTATTAAACAGAGTGATATTTCGGGAGGTCTTTATGGCTGATTTTACATTGTCGAAACCAATTTTTGGTGGCAAACAACCCAAAACCTCCACGGCAGGTAATCTCGCCTATGCCCTGTTTGTTCTTTTCTGCTTCTGGGCTGGGTCACAGTTTCTGAATATGCTGGTTCATGCGCCTGGCGTTTATGAACATTTGATGCAGGTTCAGGATACCGGCCGACCACGCGTTGAGATCGGTTTTGGCGTAAGCACGATATTCGGGCTGATTCCTTTCCTTGCGGGCTGCATGATTCTGGGTGCGATAGCGCTTGTACTGCGCTGGCGTCGTCATCACTGATTAGCGCCCCATACAGCGAGCCCGGCGATCATCCACACGTTTCGCAAACCAGGCAGTGGTAAGATTACGTGTGATCTTCGGGCTCTCAAGCTGAATCCCTGGCAACATGGCTTTTGGTAACGCTTTCCCGCTTTTCTGCTCCGCAAGTTTAAAGACCTGCTGATACAAATCCGTTTTCTCGAACGCCAGACTGTCACCCTTCTCAAGCTGACGGCGAATATCGTCGTTGCTCATTCCTAACGTCGCGGACAGTTTCCGCACCGCCAGTTCTGTCTTGCCCGCCGCGTGGCTACCGTAGGCAATCAGATCGCCATCCAGCGCCAGCTTCACGCCACTTGCACGGCTTACCGCATTCTGGAATGCCGCATTTCGACTGGCATACCAACCCGCGTTAAAGTCCGCAAAGCGGTACAGCGGCTCATCGTAATTCGCCGGGTAGTTCAGAAGGTGATATGTGCCGAACCATAATCCGCCACGCAGAGAGAAGACTTCCTGGCGAACGGTTCCGTCGATGTTCCACGGGTACCCGTCGGTATGTTTTTCCGCAAACGCAATGCTGACCTGCATCGGGCCACCGGTATGTACAGGGTTAAGCGAGCCAAACAGCGTCTGCCCCATCGGTACCATGTTAATAAAATCATCAAAAATGGCGCTCAGCTGTTTCTCTGTCTTTACCGTATCCAGCCGTTCGCTGTAGCTTTTGCCATTCGGCGAGGTAATTTTGAGGGCGGTATGCACCAGGAAAACCGGAATATGCATCGATTCGGCACGGCGGTCGATCTCTTTCCAGGCGATTTTGTTCAGCCCAGGCACTACCGGGTCTGACTGGTACATAGATTCCTGCTGCGCGACGGCCAGCACCGAGCAGATATTCTGCTCGGTAGGGGCAATCTTCTGGCTTTCAAACGTCTTTGCCAGCGCATCGGCCCACGCATTGCGATCCTTCACGCTGGCAGGCATTTTTTGCCGCACGACGCTCGCCACATCAACGGGCTTCTCACCTTTTTTAAGCGGTGCAGCCCCTTTTTCGGCACAGCCCGCCAGCACAAAAGCGGCGAACAAAGACAGCGGTAACGCGCGCGGCACGGCAAATGGCATAGCAACTCCCTGTATTAGCTAAAGGTATTGGTCACTTCCTGCAGATCTTTATCGTCCAGTTCGCGCTCAAAACTGCGCAAACGTTTATAGATGGACATCAGTTCCACCAGCGTGGTCCAGGAGCTGATCAAATACTGGAACGAGCCACGCACCTGACCAAAGACGTTAGTGATTTGCGTCATCAGACCGAGCGTAATCGTACCCGCAACAATCGACGGGAACAGCAGGAACAAGCCGAAAACGTTATCAACCTGCAGATACAGAATGCGCGCAATATTGAAATACATGTAATGGAAATAGAGGCGGAAATAGTTACGACGCACAGCACCAAACAGCTCGCGCACGGTTGGCGGCGATGCACGGCTGGCATCATCTTCGCCGTAAACCAGTTCTTTACGATACGCCGCTTCTACACGCTGGTTTTTGAACTCCAGGCCCGGCAGCTTGATACCCACCACGGCCAGCAGCCCTGTCCCCATCAGTGACCAGACTATCGCCGCGATCACCAGCCCATAAGGGAGGTGACCGACAATCGGCAGGTCTGGCACATGCGCCGAAAGCGTCACCAGCACCGGCAGGAAGGCGATCAAGGTCATAATGGCGTTGATAAAGCTCACCCCCATATCTTCGAGCGTGGAGGCAAATCGCATGGTATCTTCCTGCACACGCTGTGCAGCACCTTCGATATGGCGCAGGTGCTGCCAGTGCGCCATATAGTGTTCGTTCATCGCGGTGCGCCAGCGGAACACGTAGTGGCTGACGAAGAAATTGTTCATCACGCCGATTATCACCGCGATAAGAGCGATACCGAGGAAGATCCCAACTTCGTGATAAAACTGATTGATGGTCACCTTGTGCGGTGAACTCAGTGCGGTCTGGATCAGATCGTAGAACGGCGCATACCAGGCGTTAACTGCCACACCCACTTCCACGAGGAACCAGGTGACAAAGATAATCAGCGACGTGCCCAGAATCGACCAGTATTGCCAGCGGTGCGGAGAATAGACAAACCAGAACAAGGCAAACAGCCCCACGCACACCACGTAATAGGCATAAAACAGCAGATAGCTCATCGACCAGAAACGCGCCGCGCTGATCGGTACATCGCCCGTTGCGCCCGTGATATGCGCCAGCCATGCGCCGCCGCCCGCCTGCCAGAAAATGACAGCAATCAGTGCCCAAATAAACGCCGACAGGAAAAAGGGCCCCGGCTTTGGGAAAAAAGACTTAAACATAATGCTTCCTTCTTGTTGTTATGGCTCTTGCTGTGCTCAACACATCACCACACGAAAATCTCACCTGAACCCACCTGTGGCGCAGGCAAAAAGGTCAGACCCGTGGGTTTATTATTAGTTCGCTTTCCATTTTTCGAGAATTGTTTCGGTGCGTTTCACCGAAGGCGGGTTAGCCGGGGCAATGAAGTTACGCCAGACATCGTTGTAGTGCGCAATCAGCACCTGAGCCTCCGCTGCCGGGCGATTAGCAGTCGTGTGGGCATCTTCCGCAACCGTGATGTGATAGCCCCGGCTGACACCGTTTTTAAAGGTGGCATCGACGCAGTAATCCGTCGCGCAGCCACACATCACAAACGCACGGATACCCTGTTCGCGCAATAACGCCTCAAGCGTCGTGTTGTAAAAGGCATCGCAGGCGGTCTTCGTGACGTAAAACGCACCTGCTGGCTGGTTTAGCTCAGGAAGTAATGCAAACCCGTTGCTGCCCTCCTCCAGCCCGCCAGCCTCAGTATGTTGAATGAAAATCACCTGCTCAGCAGCCTGGGTAAGCTGATTGATCAGAGAGACACATTTCTCGCGCTGATGACGTGGCGTCTCAAACACCCCGTTCTGCATATCAACCACCATAACCACACGCTTTTCAGACATACCGTTCTCCGCAAGAATGAGTAATACGAGTGCGTATCATAAGCCCGATGTCAAAAAATGGGAGCCAGGCCGCAAGGAAATTGTTCTTATTTACCCATGGTTACGTTTTTCCCGCTATCGTTATGCTATTCGGGCCATTGCGCCGTGCGGTTTAGTAGTATAAATACCTCTTACTTTCCTTATTTACTTGATGGATGCTTTTCGTTGAAACGTTGTCTGCTCTCTTTTGCCGCGCTGTGTGCGGTGAACCTGACCACCGCCCAGGCTGCCCAGCCGCTGACGGCCCCCGTCCTGGCCTCTGACATTGCCGATCGCTATGCGAATCTTATCTACTACGGTAGCGGTGCGACGGGAATGGCGCTGGTGGTCATCGATGGAAACCAGCGTGTATTTCGGAGCTTTGGCGAAACGCGTCCTGGAAATAACGTCCATCCGCAGCTGGATTCGGTGATCCGTATTGCTTCCATCACCAAGCTCATGACCAGCGAAATGCTGGTGAAACTGCTCGACCAGGGTGTGGTAAAACTGGACGATCCGCTCAGCAAATACGCCCCGCCAGGCGCACGCGTTCCGACCTATCAGGGTACACCGATAACGCTGGTCAATCTTGCAACCCATACCAGCGCGCTGCCGCGTGAGCAACCCGGTGGTGCAGCGCATCGCCCGGTTTTTGTCTGGCCAACCCGCGAACAGCGATGGAGCTACCTGAGTACCGCCACGCTGAAAGCCGCACCGGGATCGCAGGCATCCTATTCCAACCTGGCGTTTGATCTGCTGGCTGATGCGCTCTCAACCGCATCCGGGAAGCCGTATACCCAGCTATTTGAGGAAAAGATTACCCGTCCGCTAGGTATGAAAGACACCACCTTTACCCCCTCTCCCGATCAGTGCAAACGCCTGATGGTGGCAGAAAAAGGGGCCAGCCCGTGTAATAACACGCTGGCGGCTATCGGGAGCGGCGGCGTTTACTCCACGCCAGGCGACATGATGCGCTGGATGCAGCAATTCCTCTCCTCGGATTTTTACGCGCGCAGCAACCAGGCCGACCGTATGCAGACGCTGATCTACCAGCGTGCCCAGTTGCGCCGCGTAGTGGGAATGGACGTGCCGGGTAAAGCCGATGCCCTCGGCATGGGCTGGGTGTATATGGCACCGAAAGAGGGTCGTCCGGGGATTATCCAGAAGACCGGCGGCGGCGGCGGGTTCATCACGTATATGGCAATGATCCCGCAGTCCAACGTCGGGGCTTTCGTCGTCGTGACTCGCTCCCCGAACACGCGCTTCGTCAATATGAGCGACGGAATCAATAACCTGGTCGCTGAACTGAGCGCCAATAAAGCACAGGTGCTTACGGCGTCAGTACAGCCTTAATATTCCGCGGGCAAACGGTTAATACTGATCAGTTTGCCCCGGCTCATATTAATATAATTACCCTGGCGCAGCGCAGCCAGAACTTCTGCCACCACAGAACGTGAAATACGCGTGCTTCGCTGAATATGATTCATGACACCAATTTTTGAGCGAAGCGTATCATCCCATTCGGCCATATTTATCAGCATTGCACGGATCTGGCTGTAAGAGTTATTTCCCACCAGCTGCATATCGCGTTTCCCCAGGATGTGATTAATCCACGACAGCCAACAAAAGGCATCCTGCCAAAGATATTCTTGCTGAATAAGTTGTCGTGCGGTAGAGGCCGATAAATAAAATCCTGTGCAGGGTGTTTGTGCGACCATGACATATTCATGATGAATTTCATTCATTCCCGCCGTCAGGCCATAAATATAAGGTGCTTTTGCAATACCAACAAGGAGCTCATCTGATTTTCGAAGAATTGCAACAATCCCTGTTTGTATAAAGAATGTGTGGGGCCCATCACCAAAAGTGCTGTTTGAAATTAATTGCTGCGGTGCGGTCTTAAATGGAGTACTGGCGGCTTTCAGACACTGTTCGAGCCGGCTTAATTCAGAAAGCGGTTTCGCATCAACGTTCATGCAGACCTCAAGTCATCTGTATCTGTCGGTTCTATATTATTTTCTTACGCTATATATAAAAAAGCAGGGGATAAATCCCCTGCTTTTATGCATTACCAGGTATATTTCACACCCAGATTGGCACCCCAGTTCTGGTCAACGTCACCGCCGCCCAGATAAGTGGCATCCGTATATGCACTGAAGTTTTTGGTGAAGCTAAACTGCGTTCCCAGCCCCACGCGCACCGCAGACCCTTCCACACCATTATCAATGCTGTCGCCGTTCACATCAGCATTGTTGTCGGCATCGTCATAGACATACGCCAGCTTGAAGTAAGGTGTCAGCGCCTGATCGCCACCGTAGTTGAAGGTGTAACCCGCATCGACACCAAGCTCATAACGCAGGCTGTCGTATGACTGGCCATCGATACGCATGTCGTTGCTCAGTTGATAATCATCGCCAGACTGGAACAGACCAGACACCGCCGCGTAAGGCGTTACGTAGCCAGACAGGTTTGGTTTCCAGTCATAGCCCAGCTTCATGCCAAAGCCTACAGCGTCAGTTGTCGTGTTACCGTCAACATACTGGCCGTTGCTCATAGTGGCGGAGAGATCGTTGTTGAAGCGGCTGTAGCTCAGGGAGCTGTCGAGGAAAACGTCATTAGCGAATTTCGCCGATGCGTAGATCATCGCAGTCTGGCTATCCTGATCGACCTGACCCGTACGGTCGCTGATATCGCCTTTCGCAAAGCCTGCCGCACCACCGACAATCCATTTGGCATTGTTGCCGTCAATCTGGGTATCCAGGCCAACCATAATGCCGCTAACATCCTGATCGTAGCTCACCACGCCATTATCTGCGTCGAAGTTACCACCGAAGTAGCTCACCCACGCGCCGCCATTATCTGCCAGGCCATGACGGCTGTTGGTCAGACGCGCACCGACGGAATCCTGCTGCAGATCCCAGATATTGGTGTTTGCAGAAGGAATACTCAGCGCCATGTTGGCGTAATCAGTCAGGGATTTCTGCTGCAGAACAACGGTGTCGCCTTTCTGCTGCGCCTGATAGGTATAGGCCCCTAAATCAGCTTTGTTTGCAGCGGTGAAGCTGGCTGCGGTATCCGCGTTATTATCATAAACGCGAATGATCTCTTTATTTTTGTAATCAGCAACGGAACCTGCACCGGTCGCATCGTCGATGCGCACTTTGTAGTTACCCGCCACGTCACCATTTACCGCCAGATGACCGTCAGAGTTGAGCGCAACAACGCCATAGTCGTAGTCTGCTTTGCTCTTGTCGTTGGTGATATAGCGCGCGTTGTTCAGATCGCTGTTCAGCACGTAATCACGGCTGGCTACGTTCAACACGCCACCATCGGTCAGCACCATATTGTGCGTATCGACCTGACCCAGGCCCAGCGCCAGTTCTGCGCCGTTATCCACGGTGATGGTGTTGGCATACAGTTCTGCCGTCTCTTCCGTCAGTGCCGCACGGCTACCGCTGTCCAGGTACAGGCTGTCTGTCGCCACTGCGCCAGAGTCACCGATATTCAGCGACGATGCATTGGTCAGCGTGATGCTGTCCGCCAGCAGGCCGGAGTTTTCTACGTTCACCTGCGACTGGTTGTTAACCGCCAGCGTGTCGATGTTGGACAGCTTGCGGGTATCCCATTCAGAACCGTTATCCAGCGTTACGTTGAACAGACCGCTCTGATAGACTTCTTCGCCCGCAACGTGGCCGTTGCTGTCGTAGGTGGAGTCAGGCCAGATACTGTTCGGAGAGAGTGTGTGCCAGTCTGTTTCGCTGTAGCCTTCGCCGTACATCTGTGCAGAGCCGATGGCATCAACGCTGGACTGCGCTGCCCCCACCCACTTGCTGCCGTTGGTTAAGGTAACATCCAGCTTATCGGTGTCGTCCCAGCCGTTGGTGGTTGGGTTATACACGCCATCATCGGTGGTATCGGTTGCCGGGTCGCCATTCACGTAGAAGTTGTTATCGAAGGTGCTGGAGAAAAGAATGTCGCCGGTCACCGTGGAGTGGTCGAAGGTCGCAGTGGTCTGCATCGCGTTATCCGCGTCACTGGCTACAACGATCAGCGCTGCGTCATCTGCTCCGGTCGCGTTGGTTTCGCCGTAATCGCTCGGTTTCGCCGTTTGACCATAGAATCCGCTGGTGCCCAGATCGCTGTACGCGCCGGAGGTCAGAACAGAGTCTTTCACCACCAGCGTGTCGGTAAAGACATTGCTGCTGTTGGCAATACCTTCAACGCTGTCGTACGGCGTGTTATCCAGTTCCTGATAACCCTGCAGCAGAGTAATACCGGCGATGTGGGAATTATTCTGGATAACAATATCGGATTCCACATCAAGGGTAATCGCATTGCCCAGGGCATACGTATCCAGATAATGTGCTTCGGTATTATCCCCGTTCACCACGTCATAAGCATAGTGCTCATACGTGTCGTTGATGGTGGAGTTGTCTACCGTCAGGCTAAAACGATCGTACTGTGTATGCGCAGTGCCATCAGTATCCATGCCGTCTGCACAGGTTGTGGTCATGCACTCAGAGGTGATCATGCCATTAATGGTGCTGTTAGAAATGCTCAGCGCATTCGCCCGGCCATTGACACCATCATCCAGATAATACGTTGAAATAACACCGTTCACCGTGGACTTATTAATCACCGGATAAATATCACCGTCATGGGTCGCATCCGAGTAATCCCAGTCGGCGTATCCATAATACCAGGGGCTGGATGCAGTATTATCATATCCAAAGGTATTATATGTCGTACCAGAAATATCTTTCGCATTTGCCTGAGAAGCGATAGCCAGGGTGCAGGCTAATGCAAGTTGAGATACAACCAGTTTCTTTTTCCATGTTTGCATTGGGTCATCCCTCCTCAGGGACGTAAGCAAGTTTGTCCGTAAATCATTTGGCAATAATCTATTGCGAAGGGAATTATGCAGTTTCATTTGGAAAAGGTTCAATGAATGATTCCATTAAGTCCGAATCCATACAATTAACATGAAAAAATCATACAGGCATTATGCATCCAATATAAATATTATAAAAACAGAAAGTTAAAATTAGCCCGACGAATATTATAAACATAACAAAAATAAATAGATCATTATTATTTATATATCCACACCAATACAGTAATAATACAAATAGTTCATTTCCCCTTTAATCATCAAACCAGTGTGCAGTATACAGGGAGTAAATGAAACGTAACCGTGCGTCATTTGGCAAAAACAAAAAGCCCACTTTCGTAAAACACCTCACCACACTTTCAGGTACACTAGTCCTCTTTGTTCCACAAATGTCAGGCATACCATGACCGATTTAATTGCTCGTCCCCGTCGCCTGCGCAAGTCACCAGCACTGCGCGCTATGTTTGAAGAGACAACACTGACCTTAAACGATCTGGTGTTGCCGATTTTTGTTGAAGAAGAGATCGATGACTACAAAGCCATTGATGCGATGCCGGGCGTGATGCGCATCCCGGAAAAACATCTGGCGCGTGAGATCGAACGTATTGCCAGTGCAGGCATCCGCTCGGTGATGACCTTCGGGATCTCTCACCACACTGATGCCACCGGCAGCGACGCCTGGAAAGAAGACGGTCTCGTCGCACGTATGTCACGCATTTGCAAAGAGACCGTGCCGGAAATGATTGTCATGTCCGACACCTGTTTCTGCGAGTACACCTCTCACGGCCACTGTGGTGTGCTGTGCGACCACGGCGTGGATAACGATGCTACCCTGTTGAATCTCGGCAAGCAGGCCGTTGTCGCCGCTGCTGCCGGTGCGGATTTCATCGCCCCATCTGCGGCGATGGACGGGCAGGTTCAGGCTATTCGCCAGGCGCTGGATGCCGCCGGTTTCACCGACACCGCCATCATGTCCTACTCCACCAAATTCGCCTCCTCTTTCTATGGTCCGTTCCGTGAAGCGGCCGGTACGGCGCTGAAGGGCGATCGCAAAACCTACCAGATGAACCCACTCAACCGCCGCGAAGCGATCCGTGAATCCCTGCTCGATGAAGCCCAGGGCGCGGATTGCCTGATGGTCAAACCGGCGGGCGCTTATCTGGACATCCTGCGTGATATCCGTGAACGCACCGAGCTGCCGCTGGGCGCATACCAGGTGAGTGGTGAGTACGCGATGATCAAATTCGCCGCACAGGCGGGCGCGATCGATGAAGAGAAAGTGATTCTGGAAAGCCTGGGCGCAATCAAACGCGCGGGCGCAGATCTGATCTTCAGCTACTTCGCGCTGGATCTGGCTGAGAAAAAAATTCTGCGTTGATCCTTCTGACCTCTCTCCCGCCGGGAGAGAGGTCGTCAGAGCAATAACTTCACCAAACTGCAATACAACCGACATCTCCCCCTTCTACTGTCTGGGCAAGACGGCAGGAGGAGTGACCATGTTTAGTCTCGACAGCGTTATCGATGACCTTTGGCCTCAGGCGAGGCCCGCGCCCTGGCAAAAAAGTCTGTTAAAAAGACTGCTCTACGAAGAAGAATTTCAACAATTTGCCGCAGCCCACCGCCACCTCAAAGGGCTGGATATGGTGGAGCAAGTTCTGGAACACCTTGATATTCTCTGCACCGTTTCCACCCGCGATCTCGAACAAATCCCTGAACATGGCCCCCTGGTCATCATTGCTAACCATCCGACAGGCACACTCGACGGGCTGGCACTGCTGTACGCGGTCTCCCGCGTGCGCCGTGATGTGAAAGTCGTGACCAACCGGATGCTGACTCACCTTGAGCCGCTCAGCTCGCTGTTTATTCCGGTAGATAATATGGGCGGCAGGACTGCAAAAACCTCGCTGATGCAGATGGAGCAGCATCTGCAAAACGCGGGCGTGCTGATTTTCTTCCCGGCGGGAGAAGTGTCACGCCCGACGCGCAAAGGTATCCGCGACAAAAAATGGCATTCGGGCTTTATCAAACTGGCCAGTAAACTGCGCGCCCCGCTACTGCCGGTACATATTCAGGCGCACAATAGCCTGCTCTTCTATGCCAGCACGCTGGTGTCACCGACGTTATCGATGCTGCTGCTGATGCAACAGATGTTCCGCCGCCGCCATAGCCAGTTGCCGATCAAAATCGGCCAGCAGATCGCCTGGAATACCTGGTTTAATGTCACCCTTTCGTCACGGGAGATGGCCGAACAGTGCCGTCAGCACGTGATGCGTCTTGGCAAGGGATTGCCTGGCGTCTTCAAAACCCAGTGCGCTATCGCCCGGCCGGAAGACCGAGCCGTACTGAAACGCGAGCTGGCGCAGGCTGAGTGTCTTGGCAAAACCAGCGACGGCAAAACTATCTACCTGTGGCAACGCAACGGACAAGAAGACGCACCGGTGTTGCGCGAACTGGGGCGTCTGCGCGAGATTGCGTTTCGCGCCGTGGAAGAAGGAAGTGGTAAACGCCGGGATACCGACCGCTACGATGATGACTATCTGCACCTGATCCTGTGGGATGATGAGGATCTGGAGATCGTCGGCGCATATCGCTTTATGCCCACCGCCAGACAGGTGAAGCGTCGGGGTCTGGACGGGTTGTACAGCTATAGCCTCTTCCACTACGACGACAAAATGCAGGACGTGCTCGAACACGGCATTGAGCTGGGACGCAGCTTTATTCAGCCGCGATACTGGGGACGCCGTGGTCTGGACTATCTGTGGTCAGGCATTGGTGCGTATCTGGCGCGCTATCCCCACTACCGCTATCTGTTTGGCCCGGTCTCGATTTCCGGCGGTTTACCGCCTGCGGCGCGGGATCTGCTGGTGGCGTTTTACCGCCTGTGGTTCCCGCCGGCTCATCCGCTGGCCGCCTCACGTCAGCCCTATCCGGCGTCGCTGCCGGACGCGCTGGCGCAATTTGGCGGCGCAGATTACGTCGATGACCTGACGAAGCTGAAATCCCTGCTCGGCAATCTGGGCTGCGGCATTCCACCGCTCTACAAGCAGTATTCCGAGCTGTGCGAGCCCGGCGGCGTGCAGTTTATTGATTTTGGCAGCGACCCGGCGTTCAACAACTGCGTCGACGGGCTGGTGCTGGTGGATCTGAGTTACCTGAAGGCGAACCGGTATCAGCGGTATATAGAAGCACACCTATAACCCCGTTGCCCGGTGGCGCTACGCTTACCGGGCCTACAATAAAACGCAGGCCGGGTAAGGCAACGCCGCCACGCGGCAATCAAGGCGCACGATAAAACGGTTTATCCCCTAAAATCGTCGCCCGCTGCATAATACGTCGCTGCGGCAGATAGTCCGCATTCGCATAGTGTTGCGTCACGCGGTTATCCCAGATCGCCAGATCGTTCTCCTGCCAGCGCCAGCGCACCTGAAACTCCGGTTTGGTGATATGCGCGAACAGGAAACGTAACAGCGCATCGCTCTCTTTTTCCGTCACGTCCACAATGCGTGTGGTGAACCCTTCGTTCACGAACAGTGCCTGCTTGCCCGTCACCGGATGGGTACGCACCACCGGGTGCAGCAGCGGCGGATGCTTCGCGACCGCCTCCTGCCAGCGCTGGTGCTCTTCGTCGGTTTTACGGTACTTATACTCCTGGAACGATTTTTTAAAATCGTGCTCTGCCTGCAACCCACTCAGCAGGGTCCTGAGCGGTGCTGACAACGCTTCATATGCCGCAATCCCGCTGGCCCACAGCGTATCGCCGCCGGTCTCCGGCAGCAGCTTCGCCGCCAGGATCGCCCCGGCGGGTGGCGTCTCAATAAAGGTCACATCGGTGTGCCAGTTGTCGTTGTCAGGCGGGTTATCGTTGTGGGTATCCAGCACGATAATCTCCTCCACCCCTTCCGCATGGGGATAGACAGGATGGATATGCAAATCACCAAAACGCAATGCCAGCGCACGCTGCTGCTGTGGGGTGATCGCCTGCTCACGCAGGAACACCACCTGATGACGCAGTACCGCATGGTACAACTGCTCAAACTGGTTATCACTCAGCGGACGGGTGACATCCAGGCCGGACACCTGCGCGCCAATATACGGCCCCAGCGGGGTAATGGTCAGACGTTCACTCATTGTATCTCTCCATGCCAGGGCGTCAGACGGCGCTGTAACGCACGCAACCCCAGTTCTAATCCAAAGGCGATCACGGCAATTACCGCGATCCCTGCCAGCACTACGTCAGTCGCCAGAAACTCCCCGGCCGACTGCACCATAAACCCTAATCCGCGCGTAGCCGCGATAAGCTCCGCCGCCACCAGCGTTGACCAGCCCACGCCAAGACCGATGCGCAGTCCGGTTAAAATTTCAGGCAGCGCGCCCGGTAAAATCACGAACAGCAGCACCTGCGTGCGGCTGGCCCCGAGCGACTGCGCCGCCCGTATCCGCACCTGCTGAGCACTCTTCACGCCAGCCAGGGCAGACATAGCCACTGGCGCGAAAATCGCCAGATAAATCAGCAAGATTTTGGACGTTTCGCCAATGCCAAACCAGATAACCATCAACGGCAGATACGCCAGTGGCGGCACCGGGCGGTAAAGCTCAATCAGCGGATCGAGGATGCCGCGCACCGTCGGGCTTAAGCCCATGGCGATCCCGACCGGAATGCCGATAGCCACCGCCGCCAGCAGCGCCACCAGAATGCGCGCCAGGCTTGCGCCTAAATGCTGCCAGAGGGTGGCATCCATAAAGCCCTGCGGCCCGGCAATGGCGATCAGTTTTGCCAGTACCTGTCCCGGCGGCGGCAGGAACAGCGGGCTAATCCACTGCTGGGCGGCAACCACCCACCACACCGCGAGTAACACCAGCAGCGTACCGAGGCTCAGGGTGATCTGCCGTGAGAACGGCCAGCGTAAGGCGAAACGCGTGCGGCGCGTTTTTTCGCTGAAAACGATGCTCATGAGAAGGCCTCCCGTTGCTCAAACACGCGGCTTAACACGTATTCACGCTGTTCAATAAACAGCGGATCGGATTTGATGCTGCGCACCTGCTCACCCGCGACATATCGGCGGGCAAACTCAAGCGGCAAGCGCTCCAGCACGCGGCCTGGCCCTGGTGATAACAGCACCAGTTCGGTCGCCATAAACACCGCTTCTTCGATATCGTGGGTGATCAAGAGCACCTGCTTGCCGGTTTCATGCCACAGACGCAGAAGCAGGGTTTGCATCTGCTCGCGGGTAAAGGCATCAAGTGCACCGAACGGTTCATCCAGCAGCAACAGTTGCGGGTTTGCCGCCAGCGCGCGGGCAATGCCGACGCGCTGGCGCTGGCCGCCGGACAGTTGCCAGATAAAGCGTTTTTCAGCACCCTCCAGCCCTACCTTTTTGAGCATTTCCCGTGCGGTAGCCAGACGCTGTTCACGGCTCACACCGGCCAGTTGCAGGCCAAACGCCACATTTTCCTGCACATTACGCCACGGCAGCAGCCCTTCGTTCTGAAAGACCACGCCGCGCTCTGCGCCGGGGCCTGCCACTTTTTTACCTTCCAGTTGGATGGTACCGTGCTGATAAGGTACAAACCCGGCGATCAGATTGAGCAGCGTGGTTTTTCCGCAGCCGGAAGGCCCCAGCACGACCAGCAGCTCGCCGCTGTCCAGCGTCAGGTTGATATCCTCCAGCGCCGGTTTGCCGCCGTAATCTGCGGACAGATTTGTAATATTCAGCATCGCAGGCTCCTTATTTCACAAAGCGATCGGTCACGTACTGGCTGTAATCTGCCGCCACCGCCGGTACTTTGCCCTGCTCTTTCAGGAACGTGGCGGTATCGACAATCGCTTTGTTTACCGGCCCGCTCAGTTGCTGGACCTGCTGCGCTGGCGTCAGGTAGGTATTGCCTTTCACCAGCCCCGGCACATCCGCTTGTGGGACACCGCTCAGGCGGGATAATTTTTCCAGATTCGCGGGCTGTTTCAGCCACTCATCCGGGTTGCTGATATACGGCTGCTGGGCGTCGATGGCGCTTTTAGCGAAGGCTTTCACTATCTCAGGATGCTTCCCGGCGAAGTCTTTGCGCACCACCCACACATCAAGGGTCGGCGCACCCCACTGTCCCACTTTTTCGGAGTCGGTCAGCACAGTGCCATCTTTTTCCAGTTCGTTCACGGCAGGTGCCCAGACGTAGGCCCCGTCAATGTCGCCGCGCTGCCAGGCAGCGATAATCGCCGGAGGCTGCAGGTTAATAATCTGCACCTGTCCAGGCTTAATGCCCCAGTGTTTGAGCGCCGCCAGCAGGCTGTAATGGGTGGTGGAGATGAACGGTACGGCGATGCGCTTGCCGATCAAATCCTCCGGTTTAGTGATGTTTTTCTTCACCACCAGCGCTTCGGAATTACCAAGCTGAGAAGCCAGCAGGAAGACTTCAATCGGCACCTGCTGGCTGGCGGCTACGGCCAGCGGGCTGGAGCCGAGGTTGCCTATCTGCACGTCGCCAGATGCTAACGCCCGCACAATGGCGGCCCCGCTGTCGAATTTACGCCAGTCGACGTTCGCACCGCTCTCTTTAGCAAAGGTATTATCCGCCTGCGCCACTTTCGCTGGCTCCGCAGAGGTTTGATACGCGACGGTGACATCCACCGCCTGTGCCTGAAATGCCCACAGCGCCAGTGCGCCGAGTAGTGTAAAACGCGATGAAACGGCCATAGTGTCTGCTCCCCTTGTTGTTATGAGGGCAGTATTTCCGGCGCAGGGATTTTGATAAAGGAATAAAAAAGAATCGTTAATTCCGAATCGTTTTTAGATAAAAAACGGGAAAAGATAGTTAAAAATGACATGTGAGGGATAGCCGGATACCACAAACGACGGCTTTTCAAGGAGACTCGATAACCAGGCGCAACCGGGCGCGGCGGGCGCTGAGTCTGGGATGGGATGTGTGGATCACATAGAGAATCGGACGCCAGGCCATATACACCTCCACAAGCAGATACTTACAGCATGGCGCGAACGGCAGACACTTTCGGTCAGTCGAAAGTGGTAATCGTCACGGATGGGCAATCCTGCCCCCTGCCGTTGGTAATTTTCGTAAACAGTTCTATAGTCGACACTGTTTCTACGTTACCAGGACTCACTAATGCGATTTAACGGACTGACTAAAGGTTTCTTCATTTTCATTCTCGCCCTTGTTACCTGGGCTTTCTTTGATGTGCTGTCACCCTACTTCTCTGCGATCCTGTGGGCTGCCATCCTGACCGTTATCTTCAACCCGGTAAAAAATAAACTGCGTGCGGCACTGGGAGATCGCAACGGGCTGGCGTCGATCCTGACGATCGGCATTATCTGCCTGATCGTATTTATCCCGTTGATGGTCATCCTTTCGTCACTCGCGATTGAACTGAACGTGGTGTATACCAAGCTGCAGCAGAACAACACGCAGTTCCCGGAGGTTGTGGCGAGCATTTTTAACCGACTGCCGGACTGGGCGAGCGGATTCCTGGCCGATCATAACCTCACCAACGCCGCGCAAATCCAGAAGAAACTGTCTGACGTGGCGCTGCAGGGTGGACAATATCTGGCGGGCAGCGCGTTCCTGATCGGCAAAGGGACGTTTGGCTTTGCTATTAGCTTCGGCATCATGCTCTATCTGCTGTTCTTCCTGCTCAAAGACGGGCCTTATCTGGTGCGCCAGATCCTGGATTCGCTCCCGCTGACGGATTTCATGAAACAGCACCTGTTCGCCAAATTTGTCGGTGTGTCACGCGCAACGGTTAAAGGCACGGCTGTAGTGGCAGTGGTTCAGGGGACACTCGGCGGCATCGCCTTTGCGATTGTGGGCATTGACGGCAGCGTGCTGTGGGGCGCGCTGATGGCGTTCCTTTCTCTGGTGCCTGCCGTGGGTTCGGCCATTGTCTGGGTCCCGGCCGCGATCTTCCTGTTCGCCACTCACCAGCTGTGGCAGGGTCTGTTTATTGTGGGCTTCTTCGTGATTATCGTCGGGCTGGTGGACAACATTCTGCGTCCGCTGCTGGTGGGCAAAGACACCAAAATGCCGGACTACCTGATCCTGATCACCACCCTTGGCGGCATGGAGCTATACGGCATTAATGGCTTTGTAATAGGTCCGTTGATTGCGGCGCTGTTTATTGCCTGCTGGAACTTGTTCTCCGGTCGCGATCACGAAGGTAACGCCGAAGAGCTGGACGCAGACTTTATCGAAGAGGGGAAAAACCCGCCGGAGTTATAGCGATAATTCTCACACCAGGCGGCCCCGTGCCGCCTTTTTTTTCGCCATAAATCAAACGTTTTCTATAATCTGAAAGAACGCCATTCCACGCTGTCGTAAAAGGAACCCACTGGTGCGAATCGCCACAATAACAAACTGGGCCTACGGTGCCACGGTGTGCCTGACTATCGCCTCCGGCATCGTTATGCTGATGGCGTCCAATGCCGACAATGTGGAGCGTCAGGCCGTTAAACAGCGGCAGCAGTTTGATCAGCTCACAGAAGATATTGAGACTGATGCCTGGATGCTCTCAGATTTAGCGCGCCTGTTCGTTATCAACAAAGCGCCCGATGTGCTGGCAGAATATCGACAAAAAGAGGGTACGCTGAAGAACATTGAACACCGGCTGGAGCAGCTTAAAGACAATGGCGCATCCGGCGAGGAACTGGCACTGCTCCACGACGGATTAAAGATCATTGATGAACTGCAGGACGAGCAGCAGGCGGCGCTCGCTGGCATGGCGAGAGGTGAAGAACAACAGGCCGTTGCCCTGCTTTATGGCCCAGGCTATGAACAGGAACTGGAGCGCGCGCAGAAACAGATCGACCATTTTCGCCAGCTCCTCGACAAGCGCATCATAGCCGACGTACATGCTGCGACCAAAACATCGAAAGCACTGCGATCCGCATCTGAAGTGATGGTCTGCCTGACGGCGCTGCTGTTCTTGTTTCTGATGGGCTTTATTCTCAAACGCCGTGTGTTGCATCCGGTTGTCCGGCTGAGTGATGTTGTGCATCGGCTGGCCTCGCAGGATTACGCCGTCGAACCGCCGAATTTCAACCAGATTGATGAGATTGGCGACATGGCGCAGGCCATACGCATCTTTCGGGAGAACGGACTGGCGCGGCAACGGCTGGAAAAAGAGCGCGATGCCGACTGGGCTATCCGCGAACTGCTGGCGCGCATGACTCAGCGTCTGCAGGGATGCGAAAACGTCGCCGACGTGATTAACGTCGCGGAACTGTTTGCCCCCAATATTGCGCCGGGTGTTTCCGGGCGCTTATATATTCTCGATCGCGATGCGTGGGAGATGCGCTGTGCGGCCGAATGGCTGTCGCCTGAGGGTGAAAAAACGGTCTTCCACCCGGATGAATGCTGGGCCATTC
>OJJJ01000075.1_pt1 | contig 69359 bp, 78 predicted proteins | sample 1596311 | NCBI WGS metagenome assembly OJJJ01 (sample SAMEA4350140, study PRJEB24818) | metagenome | biome: human; feature: gut; material: faeces | place: Denmark | collected 2013-09
ATCATCTGTTGAAAATGTAATTTTGCTCATAAGAGTTCCTCCGTCTTACTAAGAGTATACAAAAAAGTACCCATAGATTAAACACTTTTTTTCTAGTGTCTATCCTATGGGTACCATTTTAGAATGCCTTATTTGTTTTATTAATAATTCAGTTGGTTACTTCATATTATATTAGTTTTAAAAACAGTGATGTTACGAAAAAGGTCTATCAATTTTGTGATAAAATTAGTAGTTACTATAAGATTATTAAATATATTGATGATGCTAACTTTCGTTCAAAATATTTAAAAGATTTGCAGGGGAAATTATCCAAAGTGACGGCATTGACAACAGGTCTTGAAAAGTTGGGTCATTTAAACGAAGCGTTTTCTCTACAGAGGAATCCATATTTTCATATCCCATTACAGATGCTTATAATGTATGATATGCATTGTATGAATCATCTTGAAAAGTGGAAACGTACTTATGGAAAGAGCATCACGGAACTATTTTATGTTGTGGGTGAGATAGAGGCGCTTTTAAGCTTATCTGTGATTGCAAGAGAGAAGGAAGTTGTATTTCCATCCTTTGAAGAGAGTAAAAGAAGTGTATTTGAAGGACAAAATATGGCACACCCTCTTATTAAGAATGATTTCGTTGTAAAAAACTCAATATATATGGAACACGGAATCGATATTATTACCGGTTCGAATATGTCAGGTAAAACAACATTTTTAAGAACGATTGGGGTTAATGTTATCTTAGCCTATGCTGGGGCCCCAGTTTGTGCGAAAAGTATGAGATTATCGTTTATGGAATTATTTACATCAATGCGTGTACAAGATGATGTGTCAAAAGGTATTTCAAGTTTCTATGCAGAGGTACTACGAATCAAAGAGATGGTAGAATATTCGAAGAAACAAAAACCAATGCTCGTCTTAATTGATGAAATTTTTAAAGGGACGAACTCCGCAGATAGAATTACAGGTGCAAAAGAAATCATCAAAGGATTAAATAAAGACTATATTATTGCGGTAGTTTCAACTCATGATTTTGAGCTGTGCAGCCTAGTAGAGGACAAAGAGATTCAAGGTAAAAATCATCATTTTGAAGAGTATTATGAGAAAGATAAAATCTTCTTTGATTATAGAATTAAGGATGGTAGATGCCGTACGACGAATGCGAAACACATACTTAAGATGACGGGATTGATTAAATAACTCTAAAAAATGAATAAAATACTTCGAAAATTATAGAATTGTAAATTTGATTAAGCAGACAACTAAAACATTACAGATTTACATTTAATGAAATGTTAGGTATAATTAAAAAATGAACTGAGTAATTTTATAAGAAATTGTATATGCAAAGAATTTGATTTATTGAGTAAAATTGCTTCATTGAAGAAATAACTATTATGATATGAACATAGTATTTTTATTGAACTTATTTGAAGAATCGAGTAAATTGCCTCTAAAATAAATTAAGAGGGTAATTTTATAAGATTTTGTTGATGTAATGTGTTTTGATTAATCAAGAAAAATAAGCTTAGCTAATTAATATGACTTAGAAAAAGAAATATATACGAAACATGAAAGGCAATGAATGATGAAAACAATTTCACTTTTGGGTTCAACTGGATCAATAGGAACCCAAACATTAGAAGTTATTCGATATAATAAAGATATAAAAGTATCTGCATTAGCAGCAGGCAATAATATAACACTTCTTGAAGAACAAATTAGAGAATTTAATCCTAAAATTGTTTGTGTATTTAATGAAGAAAAGGCAGTTGAACTTAAAAAAAATATCTCTGATATGGAAGTAGAAGTAGTTACAGGAATGGATGGATTAATTGCCTGTGCGATAGAAGAGAGTGCTTCAATGGTAGTAACTGCGGTCGTTGGTATGATAGGAATCCTTCCAACAATTGAGGCCATTAAGGCAAAAAAAGATATTGCACTTGCAAATAAAGAAACCCTAGTAACGGCGGGACATATTATTATGCCACTCATCAAGGAATATGGTGTGAAATTACTACCAGTAGATAGTGAGCATTCTGCAATTTTTCAATCCTTACAAGGATGTAATAATCATGAAGAAATCTCAAAGATTATCTTAACCGCTTCTGGAGGTCCTTTCCGTGGGCGTAAAAGAGAAGAATTAAAAAATATTCAGGTGGAAGATGCTTTAAAACATCCAAATTGGGCGATGGGGCGTAAGATTACAATTGACTCCTCTACGATGGTAAATAAAGGGCTTGAAGTAATGGAAGCAAAATGGCTGTTTGATGTTTCCCTTGATCAAATTGAAGTTGTGATTCAACCACAAAGCGTGATTCATTCTGCAGTTGAATTTAGGGATGGCGGCATTATAGCGCAACTTGGCACACCAGATATGAAGTTGCCAATCCAATATGCACTTTATTATCCGGAGCGTAAATACTTACCAGGAGATCGTCTTGATTTGTTTTCTTTAGCAAAACTTGACTTTTATAAGCCAGATTATGAAAACTTTCCAGGGCTTGCGTTAGCTTTTGAGGCAATGCGAATTGGTGGAAGTATGCCGACGGTTTATAATGCTGCGAATGAACTTGCAGTTGATAAATTTTTAAATCGAGAAATTTCTTATCTTGCAATTACAGATGTAATCAAAAGATCGATGCAAAATCATACCGTATTAAAAAATCCAGATGTTTCTCAAATTCTTTTTATTGAGCAAGAAACATATGATTTTATAGAGAGAGACCTTAAGAACTTGTCTCTTTAAAATGAAAGTGAGGTAGGTAAATGAAGATAATAATAGCTTTTTTAATATTTGGCTTAGTCATAACCTTTCATGAGTTAGGACACTTTTTATTAGCCAAACGAGCGGGAATTACAGTAACAGAATTTTCACTAGGTATGGGACCTAGACTTTTAAGTTTCGTAAGAGGTGGAACAAGATACTCCTTAAAATTACTTCCTATTGGTGGTTCTTGTATGATGCTAGGGGAAGATGAACTTTGTGATGATCAAGGAGCATTTAATAATAAAAATGTATGGGCAAGAATTTCTACAATTTTTGCTGGACCATTCTTTAACTTTATATTAGCATTTTTAATGGCGTTAATCATGATATCAATTATTGGATATGATCCAGCTAGAGTTACAACAGTGGAAGAAAATAGTCCAGCGGCTGAAGCTGGATTAATGCCAGGTGATATTATCACGGAATTCAATGGTGCCAATATTGTATTTGCCAGAGATATTTGGTCAAAGAATTACTTTGATCCAATTACGGCAACCGAACCCGTTGCAATTGAGTTTAAGCGTAATGGTGAAAAAATGGAAACTACGATAACACCGGAATTAACTAAAAATTATTTGCTTGGTTTTTATTACAATCCTGATAGCACCAAAGCAGAAATTACAACTATATCAGAAGATTATCCTCTTTATTTAGCTGGTCTTCAGGTTGGTGATGTTATTACGGAAATCAATGGTGTTAAGATCAATTCAGGCATGGAATTAAATCAATACATTGAACAAAATCCACTTACCAATGAAAAAATCACCCTTACCTATGAAAGAAATGGGGAAAGTGTTACCGTTGAAGTTACTCCAAAAGCGAATGAAAGTGTTAAATTAGGATTCGCATACAATCAAGGATATGAAAAGACAAGTGTTTTAGGTGTATTCCGTTATAGTTTTTCTGAAGTACGTTATTGGATTACGTCCACTGTAAAAAGTCTTGGACAGTTATTTACTGGAAAAGTTGGTGCAGAAGACCTTGGCGGACCAGTACGTATTGTAAGTGAAATTGGAAATGCGGTTGAATCATCAAAAGAATATGGTTTTCAAATGGTAATTGTAAATCTATTAAACTGGGCAATCTTATTAAGTGCCAACCTTGGTGTAATGAATTTATTACCAATACCTGCGCTTGATGGTGGTAGATTATTGTTCCTAATAATTGAAGCCTTCCGAGGAAAACCAATCAATCGTGACAAAGAAGGTTTTGTTCACATGATTGGATTTGTATTATTAATGATGTTAATGGTATTTGTGTTCTTTAATGATATACGAAATATACTTTAGACTTTAACGAATTAATGATTTGTAATAAGGAAAGAACCAATCAAAGTTAGAAAAAGCTTTATATGAAATTTATAATAGATTCGCAAAAAGATTATGGAATTGCTATTATCTTAGTATAAGTTTATTTAAAAGAATGACATCTTTTTATATATACGTATAAAGCTTAAGTAAAGAGAAAAGCGATAGTATACTTTCGAACTAGGTTTTAAGCTGCCAGTAGGCAGTGTGGAGGTAATTATGCATAGAATGCAGACAAAAGTAATTACGATTGGAAATAAGAAAATAGGTGGAGGAAATCCAATATTAATTCAATCGATGACAAATACAAAAACAGAAGATGTAAATTCTACAGTTGCTCAGATTTTAGCATTAGAAGAAGTAGGCTGTGATATTATTCGCTGTGCAGTTCCAACAATGGAGGCTGCACATGCGTTAGCAGAGATAAAAAAGCAGATTCATATACCACTTGTTGCAGACATCCATTTTGACTATCGCTTGGCAATTGCTGCGATGGAACATGGAGCGGATAAGATTCGTATCAATCCTGGTAATATCGGTGATATCGATCGAGTTCAAGCAGTTATTAATGTTGCAAAAGAAAGAAATATTCCAATACGTGTTGGAGTAAATAGTGGTTCTTTAGAGAAGCACTTGATTGAAAAGTATGGTCATGTAACTGCGGAAGGAATTGTTGAGAGTGCTCTTGATAAGGTGAAAATTATCGAGGACCTTGGATATGACAATTTAGTAATCAGTATAAAATCATCCGATGTAATGATGTGCGTAAAAGCACACGAATTAATTGCACAACAGACCAATTATCCACTGCATGTTGGAATCACAGAATCTGGTTCCATTGTAGCAGGAAATATTAAATCAGCAATCGGATTAGGTTTAATATTAAATAAAGGAATTGGAGATACAATTCGAGTATCCTTAACGGATCAACCAATCGAAGAAATCCGTTCTGCAAAAATTATCTTAAAGACACTTGGTTTAAGAAAAGGTGGAGTTGAGGTAGTTTCTTGTCCTACATGTGGACGTACAAGAATCGACCTAATTGGTCTAGCAAAACAAGTGGAAGATATGGTGCAAGGATATGATTTGGATATTAAAGTAGCAGTCATGGGCTGTGCCGTTAACGGACCTGGAGAAGCGAAGGAAGCTGATTTGGGAATCGCAGGCGGTAACGGCGTAGGCTTAATCATAAAAAAAGGTGAAGTTGTTCGAACGGTAAAAGAAGAAGAGTTATTACAGGAATTAAAAAAGGAACTTGATTCATTTACTTGTTAAATAGGTGTAATAAACAACTTGATTCATTTACCTGCTAAAATAGGAGTTGAAAGACATGCAGTTTTTTGAGGTATTTGAAAATTTAATAGTGGAACAAACGTTATTAGAAATGTTTGAAGAAGTGGTCGTTCTAAGGGTTGCAGCCTCTAGAACGACCAATCGTATCTTAGTCTATATAAGTAGCAAAAGATTAATCGGTCACAAGATTATAAAGAAAATGGAAGCTTTATTACAAAAGCAATTATTTTCTAGAACGATGAATCGTGTAGAATTATTTGATACGTATGAACTATCTGCGCAATATACTCCAGCAAACCTATGGGATATTTACCTGGAAAGTTTTTATGCAGAAATCCAGGAAAAGAGTGTTTTGGATTATAATATTTTACGGAATGGTGAAATACTGTTTGATGATCTTACGATTACGATCCGTTTGGAAGATAGTTTTTTAAATCAAAAACGATCAACCGATATAAAAAACTATTTAGAAACTGTGTATTTGGAACGTTTTTCTTTCCCAGTCAAAGTAAAATTTGAATATATAGAGAGAAAAGAAGAAAAGGATGAAGAGCAAGAGGCGTATGAATTTGTAAAAGCAGATGTGGTTCGTGCCAACGCAACGCAGGCAATGGAGAGTAATTGGGGGACGAAAAGTTCATTCGATTCCAATGATTTTTCAAGCGTGGAAACAGTGGGTGCGAATGACGGTGTAGTAGCTGTTGCGAAAGCTGAAACGAAAGTTACAGATACTACTAAGGTAGAAAAAACTCCGAAACAAAAAGTTACCAGTAACGATGGCGATAATAAAGGTGGTTTTGGAAAAGGTTCAAACGATTCCAATGAAAAAGGAAGATATACAAGGAAGAAGCTTCCGGATGACCCTGACATTATTTATGGTAGACCATTTGATGGAGATATGATACAAATTAGTGACATCCAAGATGAAATTGGAGAAGTAGTAATTCGTGGTAAAATTATATCTTACGAAGACCGAGAACTTAGAAATGAGAAGTTCTTAGTTATTTTTTCAGTTACTGATTTTACCGATACTATAGGAGTAAAAATATTTGTACGTGCCGAACAGATTGATGATGTTCGAGCCAATATCAAGAAAGGGAAATTTATTCGCTTAAAGGGTATGGCTCTGCTTGACAAATACGACCGAGAAATTTCGATTTCATCTATTGTTGGTATTAAAAAGATACCAGATTTTACAACAAAACGTATGGATCATGCAGAAGTAAAACGTGTAGAGTTACATGCTCACACGATGATGAGTGATATGGATGCAGTGGTTGATCCAAAGGTATTGGTAAAAACAGCCTTTGAATGGGGACACAGAGCAGTCGCAATCACAGATCATGGTGTAGTACAAGCTTTCCCAGAAGCTTCTCATGCAATTAATCCAAAAGACTATAAAGATGATGAAGAGAAAATGCAACGTGCCAAGGATTTTAAAATTATTTATGGTATGGAAGCGTATATCGTTGATGACTTAAAAGAAATTGTAGTAGGTGCAAAGGACCAAAATCTTGATTCACCAACAGTAGTCTTTGATATAGAAACAACAGGCTTTGGTCCTGTAAAAGATAAAATCATTGAAATCGGTGCAGTAAAACTCGTTGGTGGTGAAATTACAGAGAAATATTCAACATTTATCAATCCAGAAGTACCGATTCCATATCAAATTGAAAAGCTTACTGGAATTCGAGACGATATGGTTATGGATTACCCGACCATTGACGTTATTTTACCGGAGTTCTTAGAGTTTTGTAAGGGGTGCGTATTAGTTGCTCACAACGCTTCCTTTGATGTTGGTTTTATATCAAAGAAGGCTGAATTTTTAGGAATTGAAACGGATTTTACTGTCATTGATACGGTTGCCTTAGCGAGAGTATTATTATCAGAGCTTCATAATTTCAAGCTTGATACAGTGGCAAAGGCTTTATCCATTTCATTGGAAAATCACCATAGAGCAGTGGATGATGCAGGATGTACAGCGGAAATTTACATGAAGTTCTTAGAAATGTTAAAAGAACAGAATGTTAATAAACTATCGGAAATCAATGCGATGGGTGAGATTTCATCGGATGTAATAAAGAAGATGCCAACGTATCATTGTATTATTTTGTGTAAAAGTGATATTGGGCGTGTTAACTTATATCGAATGGTTAGCTATTCTCATATTGATTACTACGCAAGAAGACCAAGGATACCAAAAAGCTTGTTGACGCAGTACCGTGAGGGATTACTCATTGGATCTGCTTGCGAAGCAGGTGAACTTTATCAAGCTTATTTAAGAAATCAACCACAAGAAGAAATCACTAGGCTCGCTAATTTCTATGATTATTATGAAATTCAACCACTTGGAAATAACCAATTTATGATTGAAAGTGATAAATTTGATATTAGTTCACAGGACGATTTAATTGAAATCAATAAAAAAATTATTGCACTAGGTGAAGAATTTAATAAGCCAGTTGTAGCAACTTGTGATGTGCATTTCCTTAATCCAGAAGACGAGGTTTATCGTCGAATAATTATGTCGGCCAAGGGATTTTCAGATGCGGATAATCAAGCACCTTTATTTTTTAGGACAACAAATGAAATGCTAGAAGAGTTTATGTATCTTGGAAAAGAAAAGGCGGAAGAAGTAGTAATAACCAATCCAAATAAGATTGTCGATATGGTAGAAAAAATTTCACCAGTTCGTCCGGATAAGTGTCCACCAGTAATTGAAGACTCGGACAAAACATTACGTCAGATTTGTTATGATAAAGCACATTCCATGTACGGACCGAATTTGCCAATACAAGTAGAAGAAAGACTAGAACATGAGCTTCACTCAATTATTACCAACGGTTTTGCGGTAATGTACATCATTGCACAAAAACTTGTATGGAAATCCAATGAAGATGGATATTTAGTAGGTTCACGTGGATCGGTAGGTTCTTCCTTTGTTGCAACAATGTCAGGTATTACAGAAGTTAACCCGTTACCAGCGCATTATTATTGTCCAAATTGTTTTTACTCAGATTTTGATTCGGATGAGGTTAAATCGTATTCACAAATGTCAGGTTGTGATATGCCAGATAAGGATTGCCCAGTTTGTGGGAAGCCACTAGCAAAGGAAGGACACAATATACCATTTGAAACCTTCCTCGGGTTTAATGGCGATAAAGAACCAGACATTGACTTAAATTTCTCTGGAGAGTATCAAAGCAAAGCACATGATTACACGGAAGAAATTTTTGGGAAAGGATATACCTTTCGAGCAGGTACCATTGGTACACTAGCTGATAAAACAGCATTTGGATTTGTAAAAAAATACAACGAAGAGCATGGTATTCATAAAAGGTTAGCAGAAATCAACCGGATTGTAGAAGGTTGTGTTGGAGTAAGACGAACTACTGGACAGCATCCAGGTGGTATCATTGTACTTCCTCATGGAGAAGAAATTTATTCGTTTACGCCAGTGCAACGACCTGCAAATGATATGACAACGAAAACAGTTACAACACATTTTGATTATCACTCCATTGATCACAACTTACTAAAACTTGATATTCTTGGACACGACGATCCGACGATGATTCGTATGTTAGAGGATTTAACAGGAGTCGATGCCAAGCAAATTCGCATGGATGATAAAAAGGTTATTTCATTGTTTGAATCTACAGAAGCACTTGGCATTAAGCCAGAAGATATCGGTGGCTGTGATCTTGGTTCCCTCGGACTTCCAGAGCTTGGTACAGATTTCGTTATGCAGATGCTTAGAGATACAAAACCTAAGAGTTTTTCAGATATGATTCGTATTTCCGGGCTTTCACATGGTACCGACGTATGGTTAAATAATACACAAACGCTAATTGCAGAAGGAAAATGTACCCTTGGTACAGCAATTTGTACACGTGATGATATCATGGTTTATTTAATTCATCGTGGGCTTGAGAATGGTCTTGCCTTTAAAATAATGGAAAGTGTACGTAAGGGTAAGGGATTAACCCCTGAAATGGAAGAAGCTATGATTGAAAAGGGTATTCCAGATTGGTATATTTGGTCTTGTAAACGTATCAAATACATGTTCCCAAAAGCTCATGCTTGTGCCTATGTTATGATGGCATTCCGAATTGCTTATTTTAAAGTGTATTATCCACTTGCTTATTATTGTGCTTATTTTAGTATTCGTGCAACTGCTTTTAACTATGAGCTTATGTGTCTTGGGAAAGAGCGTTTGGAGTACCATATGAATGAGTATAAGAAAAGAGCTGCATCCAATGATCCAGCTTTAAAACTTACAAAAAAAGAAGAAGATACCTTACGTGATATGAAGATTGTTCAGGAAATGTATGCAAGAGGCTATGATTTTGTTCCGCTAGACATTTATACGGCAAAAGCACATCATTTTCAAATCATAGGGGATAAGTTAATGCCTTCGTTTAGTACGATTGATGGTTTGGGAGATAAGGCCGCAGATCAAGTAGTTGAAGCTGTAAAAGATGGTAAATTCTTATCAAGAGATGACTTTAAATCCAGATGTAAGGTTAGTAGTACAGTTGTAGATTTGATGGGTGACCTAGGTTTATTTGGTGATTTACCAAATTCAAATCAGATATCGCTTATGGATTTTTTGATGTAGTGAGATTCTCTATTGACAATATAAAATCATTTGATATAATCAACTGTAATAACATAAGAAAAGCAAAGACGGAAACAAGTAATTTATTGGAACCATACAGAGAGAAAAACATTTGGTGAAAGTTTTTCATGAGGGAAAATAAATGAAAACCATTCCAGAGCTGTAATGCTGAATTGAGTAAGTGTTACCGTATGACTGCGTTAAAGTATAGGATTTGTTAGAATCTGAAGTGAAAAGTTAAGGTGGAACCGTGTAGTAGAACTTATGCACCCTTAAATTAATGGTAATATGCCGTTAATTTTGGGGTGCTTTTCTTATGTTGATATTTATTAATTGCCAGAAAGGCAAATTTTGAAAGGAGAACATAAGAAATGAAAGTTAGTATGAAAGATGGAACAGTAAGAGAGTGTAATATTGAAGATGTATTAGGAAAAGAGGCATTTTGGCATACATCTTCCCATGTCCTAGCACAGGCAGTCAAGCGTATTTATCCTTCAACAAAATGTGCAATTGGACCAGCAATAAAAGACGGATTTTATTATGATTTTGAATTTGACTTTATTTTTTCAAATGAGCACCTGAAAAGTATAGAAGACGAGATGAAAAAAATAGTAAAAGAGAATTTGAAATTACGAAGATTTGAATTGAGCAGAGAAGAAGCGATTTCACTGATGTCAGAGAGAAATGAACCTTATAAAATTATGTTGATAAATGATTTGCCAATTGGAGAAAAGATCAGTTTCTATGAGCAAGGGGAATATATTGATTTGTGTGCGGGACCTCATATTTCAAATACAAACCTGATAAAGGCATTAAAGTTGACAACTATAGCAGGTGCTTATTGGAGGGGGAATGAAGAAAACAAAATGCTCACAAGAATCTATGGAGTGGCATTTCCTAAAAGTAACCAACTAGAGGAATATCTTGAGTTGCAGGAAGAAATAAAAAGAAGAGATCATAGAAGACTAGGGAAGGATTTGGATCTATTTACATTATTTGAGGAAGGTCCTGGATTTCCGTTTTTTCTTCCAAAAGGAATGATACTAAAGAATTCATTGATTCATTATTGGCGAGAAATTCATGAAAGAGAAGGGTATCAGGAAATATCTACTCCGATTATTCTCAATCGAGATTTATGGCAGACATCAGGACATTGGGACCACTATCGTGAAAATATGTATACTACAGTAATTGAGGATATGGATTATGCGATTAAGCCTATGAATTGTCCAGGGGGAATGCTAGTATACAAGCAAAAACCTCATTCCTACCGTGAGTTACCAATTAGAGTAGGGGAGCTAGGTTTAGTTCATCGAAATGAAAAATCTGGTACGTTACATGGATTAATGAGAGTACGAAGTTTTACGCAGGATGATGCTCATATTTGTATGACGGAGGAGCAAGTTACACAAGAAATAGTGGGCGTAATTTGTTTGATTGATGAGGTATATAAAAAATTTGGTTTTAAATATTCGATGGAGTTATCAACTAGACCAGAGAATAGTATCGGTAGCGATGAAGATTGGGAATTAGCAACGGAGAGTCTTAAAAGAGCTTTAGAAGTAACCGAGAAAAAGTATGTAATAAACGAAGGTGATGGAGCATTCTACGGTCCCAAAATTGATTTTCATCTAGTAGATTCCATGGGGAGAACATGGCAGTGTGGAACCATTCAATTGGATTTTCAATTACCACTTAGGTTTCGAGCAGAGTATATTGGTGCTGATGGTGAAAGACATAGGCCTATTATGATTCATAGGACAGTTTTTGGATCCATCGAACGATTTATTGGGATTTTAATAGAGCATTATGCAGGAAAATTTCCTTTATGGCTGGCTCCTGTTCAAGTTAAAATTTTGTCGATTTCCGACCGTTTTATTTCATATAGTAAAGAAGTTATGAATGCATTAAAAGAAATTGGTATTCGTTGTGAATTGGATTCTAGAGCTGAGAAAATAGGTTATAAGATTCGTGAAGCACAATTAGATAAAGTCCCATATATGATTGTTGTTGGACAGAAAGAAATGGAACATGGGACATTGTCTGTTAGAAAAAGAGATATAGGAGATTTGGGAAGTATTGAAATGAGTGAATTTATCACTATATTGAAAAGTGAGATGGAGGGTTGAAAGGGAGGATTGAAATGGAGGATTGAAATGGAGGATTGAAATGGAGACAACTATTGTATAATAAATTGATAATTAGTTGTTAACCATGGAAGATTTATACTTTTTTTAATTCATCGTATTGGGAAGATAGCTTTTGAAATGATAATATTGCATTTCACGTATTTAAAGAAAAGATTATAACATTTTTATTTTTGAACCTCCTGTGTAATCTATCATAGGAGGTTTTTTTATATTAAAGTTACTCTCATTTTGTATTAAAAATGCAATGTGATTCTTTTATGTGAATTAAAGAGTTTTATGTATTTTAATTATGTGGGAAGATTGAAAGCCGAGTTTCCGATTGATGCAAAAATAACTTCGATATGCTGTAGAGAACTAAATTATTTCATTATTGTATTTTATCTATTATAGAGAATGGTTATAAATAAGGCTGATTTATTTAGAAAACGAGTTTGCATAAGGGGAAGAGGTGTACTATACTATAAAGGCTGCAAAAAAGGAATCTATACTGTAAGGATAAAAGAAATAATAAAACTGCAAGGATAAAAAATGATTGAGATTAAAGAATTACATAAAAAATATAATAATGTCAATGTTTTGAAGAATATCAATCTGACCATTGAAGATGGTGAGAGTTTTGGTATCGTGGGAGCAAGTGGTGTAGGAAAATCCACCTTATTGGGTTGTATTAATGGCCTGGAAGAATATCAGACTGGATCAATTATAGTAGATGGTGTGAAGATAGAGGAATTAGACGAAAAACAATTAAGATACTTTCGAAAAAATATAGGCATGATCTTTCAGAACTTTTCTTTGGTTAATAGAAAGAGTGTGTATCAAAATATTGCACTTCCTATGGAGTGTTGGGGAGCTTCAAAAGCTGATATTAAGAAGAAAGTCTATGAACTAGCAGAGATTGTTGGATTGGAAGATAAACTACTTTCTAGACCTACAGAATTAAGCGGTGGTCAGAAACAACGTGTTGCTATTGCGAGAGCGCTAACGTTGAATCCAAAATACATTTTGTGTGATGAGTGTACATCAGCGTTGGATCCTAAAACTTCGAGTGCTATTTTAAAATTATTAAACTCCATTAAAAAAGAAATGGGAATAACGGTTATTGTTGTGACACATGAGATGTCGGTTGTGCAACAGATGTGTAATCGGATGGCGGTTTTAGAAGGTGGAGAGGTATCAGAAGTAGGAGTTGTATCTGAATTGTTCTTAAATAAATCTCCAGTGTTGCAGAAGTTATTAGGGGAACAAGACATTGAAACACCGAAAAAAGGAGTTAATATAACATTTAGTGTGCTTCTAGATGAATTTAACAATGCGGTTCTTTGGGAATTAGCAAAACTTACGAAGGAGCAATATAGAATGTTAAACTCTCAAATATTTGAGTTCCAATATAATAAATATTGTGAGATTACACTGAATGTTTCTTGTAGTGACATAGAAGAGGTTAAAAAATATTTGAGTATGAAAGGTATCATATGTCATACCTCTTTACAAAGGGGGATGTTATGTTAGCGAATTCAAGACTTGAACAATATTTACCTACAGTTATTTTACCTGCAATTTGGATTACCGTTCAAATTATTGTAGTTTCAGCAATATTTTCAATTGCATTAGGAATTGTGTTTGGGATTATTCTGATTTTAACAGATTCGGATGGGTTACATCCAAATAAATTGGTACATACTTGTTTATCTAAGGTTACGGATGTAGTGCGATCCTTTCCAACGATGATTTTAATTGTTGCAATTGCACCTTTGACACGAATCGTTATAGGAACAACAATTGGAGCGAATGCAGCAATTTTTGCTATAACGATTGGTTGTGTTCCATTTGCTACAAGAATGACAGAGAACTCATTACAGACAGTAGACAAACAATTAATTAAAGCAGCAAAATCATTTGGTGCTTCCAATCTGCAAATTGTGTTTAAAGTGATGCTCGTTGAAGCATTACCAAATCTAGTATCTAATTTTACTATTATGTTGATTAATATGTTAAATATGTCTGCTATGGCAGGTGCAGTAGGTGCCGGGGGACTGGGAGCGGTTGCTTTAACCTATGGATACCAGAGGTTTGATTTCGCAATTATGTATTTTATAGTAGCTATACTCATTGTGTTTGTTCTCCTAATTCAAGGATTGGGAAAATTAATATATAAAAAAGTAAGTTAAAAGGGTAAAAAATTAAGTAAAAAAGTAAACAAAAGAGAATTTTAACATGGAGGTAACAAATGAAAAAAGGATTATTAAAAAGAATTATTGCCATTACAATAGTAGCAACGTTATGTGTAGGATGTGGTTTGAAGAAAGACTCTAAGAATGATGGTGGTGTAGAGAAAACTACAATTACCATAGGAGGGACTTCTATTTCAGAGGTAACGTATCAAGCAATTAAACCTGAGTTTGAAAAGTTAGGGTATACAACAAAGTTTGTAAGTTTTGATTCAAATCCAGTGGTATTGCAAGCGTGTAACAGTGGGGACGTGGATATCGCACTTGGGCAACATTTAAAATTTGTAAAGAGTTTTAATGAAAGTAATAGTGGTGACCTTGATATGGTGAAACCTTACGGATATTACACAGGAATTGGTCTTTATTCAAACAAATATGAATCTGTTGAAGAAATTCCAGATGGTGCACAAATTGCTATTATGAACGATGCTATGAACATGGACATTGCTTTGAAAATATTAGAAGAGTGCGGACTGATTGAACTAAATCAAAACCTTGATACTTACACGGTAGCAGATATCGTAAATAATCCTAAAAATATTAAAGTAATCGATATGGATCAAGCACAGACAGTAACAGCATTGGAAGATGTGGATGCAGCATGTGTATTCTTTACACATATGTCTAACGCAGGAAAGGATCCAGAAAAATATATTGCAAGAGATAATCAATTAGTGAATTATCCAATGGGTGTCATTGTGAAAGACGAAAATGTCGAAACAAAATGGGCAACCGAATTTGCTAAATGTTTCAAAATAGATACTGTACAGGAGGAAATCAACAAGGCATTTCCAGGAGTGTTTGAATTCTATACAAGCGATGATCAGGTGAAAGAATAATTATGTTAGAGTTATTGACCAAGAAACTATATGCGTCTTTAAATTTAGAACGACATATTATAGGAGTGAAATTTTTACATTCGGAGAATGAATTTCAATCAGAAGAGGCAATGATACCAAGTAAAAAAATGAATTATTGCTTAATGGTAGCTAGTGCTTCAAAAGGTCACGCCGTAAAGGCAAAAAAAGATAATTTTTTATGTCAAAGTGGCCCGAGAGTTCTGGGGATTGACCCGACGGATTTGAAAAATGCTAATGGGGAAAATTGGGCAAGATTAGGTCTATATAGTACTCCAGAGATTAGTAAAGAAGTAAGGGAGCAATTATCATATTCCAAAGAAGATATCTATGGTGTTTTGGTAAAACCATTGGAGCAATATAATGAAATTCCAGATGTAGTATTAATCGTAACAATTCCTTATAATGTAATGCGAATTGTGCAGGGATATGCCTATCATTATGGAATTCCAAAAAACATTAATATGATTGGTAATCAGGCACTTTGTTTAGAATGTTCTGCTAGGCCGTATTGTTCCGATGATTTAAACGTCTCGGTGTTATGCATAGGAACCCGCCATAGAACTGGATGGAAAAATGAGGAGATGGCGGTGGGAATACCAAAATCCAAGTTTGAAAATATTGTGGACGGAATTTATAATACCATTAATAGCATGGAAAGTAATAGTAATAAAAAAATAATAGAAGACAAGTTAAGAGAAGAAGGAATATTGGATTTTGAGATTCGGTATGACTATAACTATTATTTAGATTGTTAGTACTTACAGGTATTAGGGTAAAAGGATATATGTGATGTATATGAGTAGATTTTGTATACCAATATCATTAAGTTAAAATTGAATTACAATAAATTATGGAGCAGAGTATGTAGAAATACAGACCCTGTTCTTTTTTTATTGTTAGGATTAGGGGCTTAAATGCCCTTTTGAGATTCCTATTTCACACATTAAATGTTGATAATTGGTAATGAATGTAGTATCCTATTGGTGTAAGCGGTTTTACCACCCATATGACAGGGGGCTCAAATGAGTTTTATTCTAAAATAGGTTATGTGCCAAGTGTAACATGGAATTTTTGGAAGAGATAGATTTAAATATGAATTTTATTGGAGGATAAAGTATGTCTAGTATATTTATGAGATTCCCAGAAGGTAAGAAAAAAGCATTGACGTTAAGTTATGATGATGGAGTTGAGCAAGACATTCGTTTGATTTCTATTATGCAACAATATGGTCTTAAAGGTACTTTCAATTTAAATAGTGGCTGTTATGCAAAAGAGGGAACTGTCTATGAAAAAGGAACCATTCATCGCCGTATGACTCAAAATCAAGCTACTTCTCTTTATGAGAATAGTGGAATGGAGATTGCAGTTCACGGGTTGACACATCCTTTTTTAGAACAATTACCAGCGAATTTGTGTGTAAGGGAAATCGTGGCGGATCGAGAAAATCTTGAGAAGCAGTTCCATAGGATTGTTAGAGGAATGGCATATCCATTCGGAACTTACAATGAAAAAGTCATTGAATGTCTGAAACAAACAGATATCGTTTATGCTAGAACTGTTAAAACAACAGGTGATTTTAGAATTCCAGAAGATTGGCATCAACTAGATCCTACATGTCATCATGCAGATGCTAGGTTAAAGGAATTTACCCATAAGTTTGTTGAGGAATCACCAGAGAGAGCTCCGTGGCTTTTCTATTTGTGGGGACATAGTTATGAGTTTGAAAGTGATGATAATTGGGATGTAATAGAAGCATTTGCAGAAAAAGTAGGTAATAGAAGCGATATATGGTATGCTACAAATATTGAAATATATGAATATGTAAATGCATATAAACAATTGATATTTAGTATGGATGGCTCAATTGTACATAATCCAACAGCGACCACTCTTTATTTTGAAATAAATAAAACGAGTTTTTGCATTGAAGCTGGAAAGACAAGAAATTTAAATGATGAAATTCGATAATGAATAAATATAAAAATAATTATATCCTGAGTACATTATTCAAGATGTTTTAAAACCTTTACATATAAGTGTAGATTAATTATAAGTGGATTGTAAATATAAGTAAAGTATTAAAGTTTATAAATTACCATATAAATGATGTATCGGAGTTATAATGTACAATTATTAATAAAGTAAAGGAATTAATAAAATTAGAATCTGTAGAGGTTAACATTATGAAGAAATATGAATATAAATTTGTAAAAATACCACTAGTGGCAGAAAAGAAAGGTATAATTTCAATCGCACACACAGGCGAAACTTTTGAAGCCTGTAAGGAGGTAATTATTCAAGAAGCAGAGAATGGATGGAGATTAAAGCAGGTAGTTGTACCTTTTAACGAAAAAACTGGGGTATATGGTACTTATTGTTATGAGGTTATTTTTGAAAGAGAAGTAGAATAAGAGAACAAGAGATAAGTTTGAATTTGTAGGGGGATTAAGTTGAAAAAAATAGTTGCAATACTTGGACCGAATGCTGTGGGAAAGAGCACCACATCAAAAGCCTTTTTACAGCGATTTACGAAGTGCGCATTAGTTGATGCTGACTGGTGCAGGGCAATCAATCCTTTTCCATTCACACAATCTACAAAGAAGACTGTAACCGAAAACATATACTGTCTGTTCAGAAACTATCTCCTCTGTGAAGACATTGATACAATCGTTTTCCCGTATGGTCTGCATGGTGAAAGAAAGGAAATCTTTGAATCAATAATTTCTAAATTAAAAAATGATGATATCAAATTTTCGTTGTATTCTGTAATAATGAAGTGCTCGGTTGAAGAAAACATTAGGCGTGCATTAAAAGATGGACGCGAAAAAGAGCGGATTGAAAGAGGAATAAAAAACACGTTTTCTTTTTATAATGATTTTGATTATCCTTGCATTGAAACGACTAACTTAAATCCTGAGGAAGTAGTTGAAGAAATAGCAAAAATCATCAAATGAAAGCTTAAACTGTATTTTCTCTGATTGTAATAGTAGTAATGGACTATAAAATATATTTAAATCAAAAAGAGGATTTTTCAATATGATAATTTTAAGACATGGATAGATATCAATAAAAAAGAGTTTTATGGTAATGAAATAAATAACTAGTGACAAGTTGAATGGAAGCTATAAACCAAGCATATTGAAAGGAGCATTATATGTTTCGAAAATTAAACAAAAGAAATAGAATACTTTCAGTAGCAATACCAATCACAGTTATCATATTCGTAGTGTTTTCCATCTGCTATTATAAGAATAAGCAGCCACTAAAAGTTAACACTCTTGAATATTTTGTTCAGGGTACTACCTTAGAAGCAAGTGGCTTACCGTGGGGGTCAGAACCATCGGAAGCGATTAAATACTTTGGAAAAATGGATGAATCGTATGAAAGATATCTCTCTTATAAGCAGAGATTAATACCGATAAGACAGATATATTTTAAGGATTTAAATTTGAATACAGATAGTATTGGAATTATGTATACCACAGAGGGAAAACTTAAACAAGTGGTATATGTTTTTCGATTTAATACTGTAGAAGAATCAATGGAAGCGTATAAAAAGTTATATAATTACTTTTTAGAAGGGGTTTCACATGTTATAGAATATAAAGAATCAGGCTATTCAGCGTTAGAAAAGAATCAGAATGGTGAATCTGTTTTGAATCCACAATACTTATGGGAGGATGAAGCAGGAAACTCATTGGAACTTGTTAATAATAGTTACAATCATGAGCATCCGTCTATATCAATTACGCTGAATTCCTCTAAATACTAGTTAAAAGTAAAAAAATCGAAAAATGTAACTGTGTTGTTGGAATTGTTACAGTCATTAAAAAACAACAGCTATTCAACTAATACATTTGAAATTTTACAATATCAAACAATAGTAGCATACTCTAACTAGTGACAAGTTGAATGAAAACTATAAACCAAGCATATTGAAAGGAGTATTATATGTTTCGAAAATTAAACAAAAGAAATAGAATACTTTCAATAGCAATACCAATCACAGTTATCATAATCGTAGTGTTTTCCATCTGCTATTATAAGAATAAGCGGCCACTAAAAGTTAATACTCTTGAATATTTTGTTCAGGGTACTACCATAGAAGCAAGTGGATTACCGTGGGGGTCAGAACCATCGGAAGCGATTAAATACTTTGGAAAAATGGATGAATCGTATGAAAGATATCTCTCCTATATGCAAAGGCAAATACCAATACGACAGTTATATTTCAAGGATGTGGATTTAAATACGGATGGTATAGGTGTTTTCTATACTACAGAAGGCAATCTAGAAAATGTGATTTATGTATTTCGATTTGCTACTGAAGAAGAATCAATAACTGCACATCAGAAATTGCTAAATTGCTTTTTAGAGGGTTTACCTGATGTAATAAAATTTAAAGAAGTGGACAATGGGGTACTTGTGAAGAATCAGAATGATAAACTTGTCTCAAATCCTCAATACTTGTGGGAGGATGAAGCTGGGAACTCAATGCGACTTGTTAATTATAGCTATAGCGAAGATTCACCTTCAGTATCCATTTCGTTAGTTCGAAGAAGGATTAACAAGAAGCAATAAGAGTAAATATAATTATGTTGATGGTTTAGTTGCGTATAATATAATTATGTCTTGATAGTTAACATTGGCTAGAATTATACGGATTAGAATTCAGGAGGGAAGATTACGCAAAGTTTTGTAAATAGGTAGTTCTTAAAGGGGTGCATATTCTTTTTATGAACATGCAATACGAATAGTATTTTAGGAGTAGAGAGCAGATTCTACTCCTTTTTTAAAAAAGAAAGCAACTATTCAAACTGATTCACTTGTTGTTGTGTACAATAATGATTAGAGATTTATTAAGCATATCGAGTACTATTTTTAATGTAAATTTATTGATTTACGACAGAACGATACTTAATGTATTATAACAACTTACTCAATTACAACCTTTCTTCGTGCAGTTAATTTATGTAGCATTTTTTCGTGTATAACAGTCATGACTACCAGTATGACTAACAGGTAGAATGGAAATAGAGAAACATTAATATAATTTGCAATGAAACCGAATACCGTTGGCATTAAACAAGTTCCTACATATGCCGAAGCCATTTGTATTCCTATCATAGCCTGAGATTTATCCTTGCCGAAATGTTCTGGTGTAGAATGTATGATGGATGGATAGATTGGAGCGCAGCCTAATCCAACCAAAACCAATCCCAGAAGGACGGTTTCATTGCCAAGTGGCAGTAATAACGATACGATTCCAGTAAGAATAAAGACTTGTCCAAGTCTTATCATTTGAGTATCATTTAGTTTCATTGTTAGAAAACCACTCAACGCTCTTCCTACTGTAATTCCGATAAAAAATAGACTGGCATAACGAGCTGCGGTTTCCGTAGATAGTTCTCGGTGTATAACAAGATAACTACTTGCCCACAAACTAGTTGTTTGCTCAAGGGCACAATAGCAGAAAAAAGTTATCATAACTTCTTTTGCACCCGGAATTTTAACAATTTGCCGTAGAGATATAGGTTGTTTATCGTTACCTTCATCGGATGCATATGTAGTACTATTAGATTTCTTTTTCCAGAGAGGTAAGCAAAATAGTAATATTGCAGTTAAGGCAATCTGTAAAATGGCAATATATCGATATCCCATGTTCCAGCCTTGCCCTCCTACCAATGCGTATCCCATGATATAAGGTCCAATGGAAGCACCGACTCCCCACATACAATGAAGCCAGCTCATGTGGCGACTTGCATAATTGAGTGCAACATAGTTATTCAGTGAAGCGTCTACACTTCCTGCACCAAGACCATAGGGAATAGCCCATAAGCATAGTGCAATGAAAGAATGACTGATAGAAAATCCAAACAATGCGATCGCTGTCATTAGTACGCTAAATGCCGTAACCTTTCCGGTTCCAAGCTTTTTGGTTAATCGATCGCTTTGCAGACTGGAAATGATAGTTCCAATCGCGATAATCATAGAAATCACGCCTGCGTAAGAAACTGGTACTGAAAAATCCTGATACATTGACGGCCAGGCAGAACCTAAAAGTGAGTCCGGCAATCCCAGACTGATAAACGCCAAATAGATTATGATTAATAATAATTGAAACATTTATATTGCCTCCTATATTTTGCACTTTATTAAAAGAATACCTTCATATAGTATTTGATGCAACTCTTTTTTGCCATATATATAATAAAATCGACGAAATAGAGCTAGAAGGAAAAGACAAGTAAAAAGGTATTATAAATTGGAACTGGCACTAAGGTGAAAGAGAAGCTTTAACAATTATTGCTTTAATAAATGCTTTTGTGTGTTTGATTTTTAAGATTATAAGGAAGTTGAAATAATTTACTTAATTTAGTGAAAATTATATATAATTAAAAAAAATAAAAAAATTTAAAAAAAGGCTTGCATTTTGTATTCACATGTTGTATTATAATAAACGTAGCAAGGCTCGTTGGTCAAGCGGTCAAGACGCCGCCCTCTCACGGCGGAAACAGGGGTTCGATTCCCCTACGAGCTGCTCTAGTATTTAAAAGAGTTCACGAGATTTACGTGGGCTTTTTTTGTTTATCTAGCTTTTTATCTACCGAAATTTCATTTTCGTCTTTTTTGAACATTAGTGTTTCTATTCTAGTTACTGTAGCTTGCTGCATTGTTTCAGTAGTATGACTATAAATATTCTGAGTGGTTGATGTTTTAGCATGTCCTAATTTTTCAGAAACTACCTTTACATTTTCACCATTTGACTAAGCAGTCGAGGCTTCTTAGCAAAAGCTCATTGCAATATTCTGAAAAAGAGAGTGAATATACTATTTTTCGTCATCAATAAATTCTGGGGATTATTTAAAACAACAGATTGCATTTATTGAAACATAGATTCTCTTATGGTTTGTAGAAAAATCATTGAGAATAATTAACGCCTACCCACATTATAAGCATAATCTAAAACTGAATAAATTGAATATGTGTATTTTTACTACCAACAATCAATATTTAGTTGGTAGTTTTTTATGCAGAAAAATAATAGACTGGAGTGCGGAAAGATGACAATAGAAGATGTATTGAAATATATCGAAGAGAATAAAGCAGATGTCTATTTAATAAAAGATAGCCTTGTGGACTTCAAAACTTTTGATGGAGATATATTATCCGATTCATTATTTTATGATTGTTATCATTGTAATGAGTAACTATTGGTGAGTTAAATTAATATTTAGGTAACTAGCGGTACATTGAAAATTTAATATTGATAGTTACTAGATAGTACTGTATTCTGTAAGTTAGTAAACTTGAATATGGAGGTATGGTTGTATGGAAGTTTTATATGGAATGCCATCAGATATAGATTTATGGATGGGTTTGGTATATGATGTGAGTTGGAATTTTCCAGGCTTAGAGACACAAGAGAAATTAGAAGAACATAAAAAAACAGTTCTACGTTTTATGGGCAAAAAACAAGCTTTGTGCGTTAAATGCGGAAATGAAATCGTAGGAGTAGTCTTGTTTTCAAGAAGGCATTATATGATTTGTTGTTTAGCGGTTTCTTCTCAATATAGACGACGTGGAATTGCTTCAACACTTCTTGAAAATGCCTTAAAAGAATTGAATTCCGATAAGGACATTACTGTTTCAACGTTTCGTAAAAATGATGAAAAGGGTATTGCACCAAGAGCCTTATATAAGAAGTTTGGTTTTTTGGAGGATGAATTGATTGAAGAATTTGGAAATCCGAATCAGAAGTTCGTATTGCACCCATAAATTCCAATTTAACACGAGAATTCAAGGAAACTATTAACTATGAAATATTGAGTTGGTAGTTTTTTTTGTACGGAGATTTAATCCGCTAAACTAGAATTATATAAGATGTAAACAGTAAGTATACAAGTAACGATACTTAATATAACACATATTATGAATTAAAAAGAACTGTGAGTAATTATGACAACTGAGAGATATATTGTTTCAATATATGGAATTGATACTAAATATTATACAAATGAGTATGCTGCTTATGTTTGGGAACAAAATGCTAATAAAGAATATTTAATAGTGGTATTTTTGTACCAGCACTTATAAGTATAAATAGACTTGTATGTGGTGAAATAAGAGGATGTAATTTAGGTGAAACAGCATTCGTAATAAATACATTAAGAATCCCATCAGAAAATGCCAATGCGGATGAGTTTTGGAATGCATATAAAAATGTACTTGGAGATGTTAGAAAAGAATTAGGGAATCCAAACATGTCATTAACGATTCATATAGAAGATTCTTTCTTTTTATTTATTCAATAATACAAATCAGGTGGTATGTATGCCACTTGATCATGATGATGGACAAGCAAAAATTAATTAAACGGTGATTTAAGGAGGGAATAAGATGCAAGTAAAAGAGTTTCAAGATCTAGCTATGTGTACGAATGATGGTAAATGCACGGAAAGGTTATTTATAGATAGTAAGGCAGCTTATGAAATTGGAGAAATAATTAACGCTGCACTTGGTTTAGGACCGAAAAAGAAGCAATTCGAGCGCAAGGGTTGGTAGCTTTTTTGTTGAATAAAAGAAAATTGTGTTGAACATTGACAATTGAATATTGATAGTTGGTAAAATATGTAGTATTCTACTTGTAAAGGTTATTCATATTATGACTGGAGGAATAGCAATGATAGTGAAACAAATAGCAGGATTTGCACTAGATTGCAAAAATCCGAATACATTAGTAGATTTTTACAATAAACTTCTTGGGTGCGATAAAATTGAAACAAATAGTAATGATTTTTCTGCCCTTCGTTCATCACAAGGTTGGGTATTTGCATTTCAGCGAGTTCTAGAATATATCGCTCCTGTATGGCCATGGACAAATGATAAACAACAACAAATGGGACATTTTGATTACTATGTTGAAGATTTGGAACAGGCTGTAAACATAGCAATAGACTTAGGTGCAACAAAATCCGAGATACAATATTTTGAATCTTCGACGGTAATGTTTGATCCTGAGGGACATCCTTTCTGCTTAACTACAGTATTAGAGTGAGATTATGAGAATAATCCGAAGGAAGTAAATTAAATATGTATATTTTTACTACCAACTATCAATATATAGTTGGTATTTTTTTATGTCCAAATATGTGAAAATTAGTACGTTAAACCAAACTTTAGAACAGTAAGAAGGCTGTCTCATATAAGACAGCCTAATGAATGGTTAATTCACTTATACCTTATTTTTTTGGTATAAATTAATAAATGCTATTAATATGATAATTGCATAACCTATAATTAATATGTATCGTATTGTTGATATTTGGACAAATGATGTATTATTATTTATTGGGAACAGTTTGCTAAGAAATCCAATTAATATTCCTAATATATAGTAAGAAATTTCATAAAATAGCTTACTATAAATAAGGGATGACGAAATTGCTTTTTTTAAACATATACCTCCTTTAACGATCGAATGTCTGTATTTATTCAATTCTACAATGATATACAAATTATGTAAATAGCTACATAATACTAAAAATGGAAATGAATAATTGTAAGTAATGGAATATTACAAAATATGTAAGTTGTTACAATCAACCAAATATTAAAGGAGATGATTGTTAAGTTTGCTAAACAGCACTTTACAATAGTAACCTTAACAATTCCCCTTAATGGATAATTAGCAAAATACATCAAAAGTTGAAATTCCAGAGTAGCGATTTTATTGCTCTTGAATATCATTTTTTGATCGTGTTGGAAAGACGGGTTTCTTTCCTTATATTTTTATATCCCAATCATCGGCTTTCTTTACAAATTTATGTGTCTGTGATAAACTAACGTAAGATATATTTCGTAACATATTATATGCTGATAGTAGTTTGATAGAGACTCAGTGTATAAAACGTCAAATAATAGATAATAAAAGATAAGGAAGTATCGAAATGTTAGATGGAAAAAAAATATTATTTAGCGGTATGCAGGCTACTGGTAACCTTACATTAGGTAATTACTTAGGGGCTTTAAAAAATTGGGTAACATTAAATAATGAATATGAATGTTTTTTTAGCGTAGTTGATTTACATTCAATTACAGTAAGACAAGATCCAGCGGAGTTAAGAAAAAGAGCTAGAACTCTACTTACGTTATATATTGCAGCTGGTCTTGATCCTGAGAAAAACTGTATCTATTATCAATCCCATGTATCTGGTCATACAGAGCTAAGTTGGATTTTAAATTGCTTTACTTATATGGGTGAGCTTAACCGTATGACTCAGTATAAGGATAAGGCAGCCAAGCATTCAGACAATATCAATGCTGGGTTATTTACCTATCCAGTACTAATGGCTTCGGATATCTTATTATATCAAGCAGATGTAGTGCCTGTTGGTGCAGATCAAATGCAGCATCTTGAAATTACAAGAGACATTGCAGAACGATTCAATAATATTTATGGAGATGTATTTACAATTCCAGAAGCTTATGTTGGAAAAGTTGGAGCTAGAATTATGAGCTTACAAGATCCTACAAAGAAGATGTCAAAATCAGATGAGAATGTAAATGCAAGTATTTATCTATTGGATGATCCAGATACAATCATTCGTAAGTTTAAGAGAGCAGTAACGGATTCAGGTAGTGAAATCCTTTACTCAGATGATAAACCAGGAATTCGTAATCTTATTGATATTTACAGTGTATGCACTGGTAAAACCGTTGATGAAGTTGTGAAAGAATTTGATGGAAAAGGTTATGGAGATTTTAAACTTGCAGTTGGCGAATCTGTTGTTGATGTCTTAAAACCAATTCAAGATCGAATGAGTGAACTTTCTAAGGATAAGGCATATCTTGATGGTATCATCAAGGCAAATGCTGAGAAAGCAAATTATTTTGCAAATAAAACTCTTAGAAAAGTACAAAAGAAAATCGGATTTCCAGAAAGAATTAGATAGTTTAATGTTGCGTGATACTTGATTAATTAGGCTTATCTTAGTATTGATGGGATATTAGAGATTATCAATTACATCGTAAATTATCGTAAAATATCGTATGTTTTTCTAAAAAGTGTGTAAAAACTGTGTAGTATAAAGTGTGTAGTGTGTAGTAGATGGATAAATATTAAACTTGAAAATAAGGACATTATATCTCTATATAGTGTTCTTATTTTTGTGTTTAAATTTGTGGATTGATAAATTTTGTAATTTTAGTTGGAAAAATGAGGAGTTGTGATATAATATGTATAATAACTAAAAATAATATATAATAGAGGTGGGTAAACATAATAATTATACTCTTCAGGAAAATAACAACTTAAATTTATCAGAAGATGGTTATTATATTATAGTACTTACAAATTTTAGTCAAATAAGATTGAGCAAAAAATTAGATTTTGAAATTAGAAAATTATTAAATAATTAGGATATCGAATAAATTGAACATTCTATGTCATAGATAAAGGAGGCAATATGAAACATTTTAATATTAATTTAAGAGATAAACCTGATGGTTTTAAACTAACTAAAGATAATTTTAGCATCGGAAGTAATGAAAATTCATTTATTAAAGGGAAGATACGTGATGAAGAATCATGTTTAAAAATGATTCAAAGTTGTAATTGTAATTATGATCTTAGTATGAAATATTTTAAAGAACTCAGTAGAGATGAATTTAACGAGGAAGTTAGTCGATTTATAAATAAATGTGGATTTACAGAAATTAACGATCTATCTTTATATACTAATAAAAGGGGTTATTATTTGATGGTGTTAGATGGGTATAAACAATTGTATTTAGGAACATCTACAAATATTAAAAAGAGAATTACCCGACATTGGAGCAATACTTTACCCTTAGATAGAGTTATACATTTGTCTCCTAAGACATCAAAAATATCTATTGATAGTTTTAGAGCATTAGATACTACACGGATTTTTATAAAATTATCAGAAGATACATATCTCGAAGAAAATAATTATATAAATGAAATCAGAGATGAATTTATATGCAATAGAACATCAGGTGGAGATAATGATCTAGATACAGTATATAAAGAGTTTAAGTTTAGGAAGTTGAAGTAATAGTTATTTATTCAGATTATTGACAGAGAAGCATAAACAGCAGCTTCTCTTTTTTAATGCAAAAGTACTATAATTGTAATTGAATAATGCTTTTATTTTTACCTTTAAGTTTATCCTTTAATTTATATTTCTTATAATGTATAATTTAAAAAAAATAATATGAACAGGAGACAAATATGTTAATAAACTGCCCAGAATGTGAAAAACTTATATCTGACAAAGCTAAAATATGTGTACACTGCGCTTACCCATTTGAATTGGATTATCATAATAGAGTATTACTTACGATTGAAGAAGCATGTAATTATTATAAGATTGGAGAGAATAAACTGCGAATTATGATAAAACACCCATATTGTAATTTTGCTGTTTGGAATGGGAAAAAGTGCTTGATATATCGAGAAGAGTTCAATAAATATTTACAAAATTGTGCCCTAGCTGGTGACGAATTGTTTTCTGAATTTCAACCTAAGCGTAAAAGGAAGTAATAAATTAATTCTATCATAGCAAAGGAAGGTGAACGTTACCTTTTCACCACAAAAAGGTTCTAATTTAAAAATCAAGAATGTAGTATTTAAGTACTTTAAGCGCCTTGTATTGACTAAATTTGAAATTAAAGAGTATTAAGGTGGATTTATATTCTAAACGTTTAAAGCTCAAATTTAAGGTATTTAAAGCATTTTATTATAAGGGTTTACAAGTTAAATATATAACAGTAAAATATTATTAGAATATGTCTAAAATTAAGTGAGGTAAAATATATGAAAGAAACTGAAAAAAAGAAAGAACCAAAAAATATCATTAGAAATATTTATTATAGCGATGATAATCGAACGTTATTAGACTGTATGAAGGCTGTAATTAAAAGTAAATTAGGCGAAGGAGATATAAGACCTAATCCTTAATTGGACAGGTCTTTTTTTAATTTTAATCTTGTATAGCTTTAATAAACTCAACATAAGCTTTTAATCTTTTAGGTTCCATATCTTTAATTAACTTAAATAGTTCTTGTAGATCATTATTTAAGCTAATAACTCTTGCTATCTCTTTTGTTGTTTCGTTTAAACCAATAATATCATCGTCTTTATTTATCCCCATTAAATAATCAACCGTTACACCAAAATATTTTGCTATTATATCGGCGGTTTCTAAACTTAATGTATTTCTTTTTACTTTCCAAGAGCTCAAAGTTGATTGCGGAATACCAGTATCCTTAGACACCTTATATGCTGTTATTCCAAATTTTTGTAATAATTGCTCAAATACTTCATACATTTTTTGTACCTCTTTCACAAAAATATACATACTTCAATAAATCGTATTAAAGTATATTGACTACTTCAAAACAACGTGGTATAGTTAAGGCATATTACAACGATAGAACGTAGTAGAAAAGCTATCATCGTTGCTACTACAAATCGAATTACTTCATCTGACATAAAGTAGTATAACACATTATCGTAGCACTTACAATATATTACATAAAAATTATGACTAGTCCATTAGTCCTATTTAGTTTACCTAAAAATAAGGTAACCAATCCAAAATGGAGGTGTCTATGCTAAGTATTAAAGGATTTACGGATAGCGAACTCTTAGAGCAAATTTTAAACACACAATCGGATCTTGAAAACGCAGAATACGATAGCGGAGATTACAGCGCAGCACTAAGTGAGTTAATAGTAGCAAAAATCGAACTTTCAAAAAGACAACCAAACGGAGGGAATTTATTATGATCAACACAATTAGTAACAATCAAAATTTTACATTAGGGAGTGACCTTAGATTTCCCGATAATTCATTGCAATTTTTTGTAGACATTAAGGATGTTTCTGAGGATCTCCAAGAGAAAATAAATACTGCAATAGCAGAGGATAAACAGTATTATACGTACTATATATCTAAAGTGGGTACCTCAGAATGGAGCGAAGAAGGCATTAATATTATTAGTACTAGCTTAAACGTATTGATAAATGAGGATAAGCAACTAACGTGTGCCATTAATGTTTCGTACGAGGACAAGGTTAATCCTGTTTTATGGAGCGATATTTGTATACCAGTAGATCCAACCACACATGAAGTAGAACTAAAGCAGTTAATGTTAGCAGCAATAATAAGTAGATTCTTCTAACTGGAGGTAGATATGGGCAAGCAAATAAGCGAGTTTTACATTCGAACTAAAGATAACGTAGTCACAAAAATTGGACGTGCTGTAATAACACAGCCTGTAATAGATTTTAATGGTGGTGGAATTAAATGGTTCGACGATAGCAAATTGATTAGGATTAAGAAAGTGGAGGTTATAGCATGAGTATAAATATAGAAGAATTAGTCGATATGATTGAAATTTTATCGTGGGATGGAATTGAAACTTGGGAAATAACAGAAGAGTTTAAACGAAAAAATGAATACACACTTGTAGGGTTAGAAATTGAAGTTGAGCAAGGGACTGTATGTGCAGCGGATGCATACGGGGAGATATATAGTAGTCCTAAAGTGTTGATGGGATTCTTAGTTACATCTATTAAGGATATTGCACATAAGAATAAAGCTGAGTTTACGATATATTTTAACGATGGGACCATTGCCATAAGAGGAATAAACGAACATGACAGCTTGGGGAAATAATAGATATTAAAAAAGACCAGTCCTAAATGGAATTGGTCTTTTACAGTGTGTTAATCTAAATTGTAAATAATAGGATTACTATCAACGTGTTCATTGTTATAATCTTGAATAAATTTTTTTATATCTTTAAGAAATTTTATTTTAGTAGCACTATCTAATGATGCAATATTTGTTATATCTAATGCAGTAAAAGCAAATGCAAAGGTTAAGTCTGCCTTTAAATTGTTTTTTAATCTTGTTAATCCAATGTTAGCTGATTTAACGTCGATAGTTGACATAAGTTTAAACGCTTCTAAAACCGAGGCAGAGAGCTTACTATTTTCTAGATCAAAGTCAGAAAGTAATATTTCTAATTCTTTATTTGTCTTTGATTTTTCAAGTAGTTCATCCCTACTAGATATAGAATATACTTTAAATTTATTTAATGTTTTTAAAGTTTCTAATTGAGCGTTTTCTTTTGAATGACCAATTAATTTATATAATGAATAGAAAATGGCTTGTAAGATAGTATAACGACTTTCATGTTTTTCTAGTGATAATATGCTTTCAATTTCATGAAGAGGGATATCCAAGCGTATTATTATTTGGTTATTATATATTGACCATATATTAGTTGGTAACTTTTCAAATTCACTTCTTGGTATTCGATCTAAATCTTCATTTCTATTTATTGTATCTGATAATTTTATTATACTTATATTATTTTTCTCCATTAATTCTTTAGCATATAAAATTAAATCTTTATCGATTGGTATTATTCTCATAATACCATCAAAGTTTTCAAAAGCACATTTGTTTTCTAAAGAATCGTTAGTATCGATTACTTTAAGTTTAAATAATTGTATAAATTCATCAAAGCTTTTTTCGTTATCTTCTTGCCCACTTATATATAGCACTATATTATACAAAAGTGATAACTCAATCTTTTTTATATCTCCACTCTCTAATTTTGATATATAAGATGGAGATTTGTCAAAATGTTTGGCAACATCTTTAGAGGATTTATTATTATCTATTCGAAACTTTTTTAGCGTTATTCCTAATTCTTCTGTAACTTGTATGAATTTCATTTATAATCACTCCTTCAATATGATAATATCAGAACAAATAAGAAAAGTCAATTAGTTTCGCATTCGTATGATTTGTAATTTTATTTATAATTTATATTCTTTGGAAATTAATTTCCGAAAAGTATTTACATAATGAATGTTATGTGATATTATTAGCTTGTATCAAGGAAATAAATAACATTTATTAGTAAGATATCAGGGAAGAGGTGAAATAATTACATTCTAGTTTAAAGGGAATAAAAAAACTCCCCTATGTTGGCGCATAGAGAAGTTTGGTAACTACTAACCAGGTAGTGTATAGTTAAATATCATTAATTAAAGTATACACTATCTCCACAAGAAGTGCAAGATGGCACCAGGAGGATTTAAATATGTTACGAGATTTAAAAAGTTTTACACAAGAGGAAAAGAAACAGATACACGATTATTGTAAAGAGAGATGGGGTTATTATCAGAAGATGGATGGTGCTTATTATCCATCTAAACATGATGTAAAGGTTATCAATGATGCCGCTAATCATTACGGAATAAGTTATCAAGATGCTGATGATATCTTTATGGAAATTTCCAAGGCTGAAGCAGACCAAATGGTTAAAGGTATGAGTAAAACCCAAATGGTTAATTTATTTGATAGCATTATAAAAGGTAACGCCGACACCCCTTGGGGACAGATGGAACTTAAAAATAAGAAAAAGTAATATAAACAACTGCAACTATTACTTATCAAGGGTGGAGAATAACCTCTACCCTTCACAAAAAACATAATCGGAGGAATTGAAAATGAGAAATATTAATATAGAAAAATTGGTGGCACTTAAAAATGAAGAGAACGAAATTCACATGGAAAAATATCGTGAAGAATCTAAAAGTGTAAACATTGATCACAATGAAAGATATGAGAGAAACTTAAAATACAGCAAAATTAAAGGGTATATTGAGGATCATATGAGTGGGATTATCGTGACAGTAAGTGGTGGTAAACATATTGATGAAAGTGCAAGTTATCTAGAAGATGGAAGTCTATTAGATATTTCTCATACTCCACTAATAATTACCACTCAACAGATTGGAGAAAAGAATTGTTTATCTCAGGTTACTCTAAAAGGATGTATTTTGCATGAAAGAGATTATATAAGTAGAATCTACGACGAATATATTCGATTTTTGCTACTTGGGAATACGGTTAAAAATATTCATGTTTCAAATGAAGAGATATTTCTTTCTGATCTATTAGGAGATACATGTTTAAGTGAATGTGGGTTTTATACTGTTAATAATCAACTTAAGTTGTTTAAGGACGATAAGGTTTATACAATTATAAAGGATATTGTTACAAATGTACAGGGGGTTATAAAGGTGGTTCTTCCAAATGAACGAGATGAGTCAATAATTGTTGTTTGCGTGGACAAGACAATACTCTTAACAGATTGTGAGTTTTATATTGATACCGAGGTGGTTGCCTAATGAATACAAACTTTAATAAAGCATTAGAACGTTTAATTGAATTATCGGCTCAAGGTGGAATGACAGTAACTTATACAAATAGTATTGTGTCTCTTAATTTTAAAGTAGATGATAAATTTGATTTAAAAGTAAAAGATGATATTTATGTAATGTCATATACCACAGAAACAAATGCATCACCAACACATATTTCTTTTAATGTATCAGATATAAAAAGTGTAGAATGGTACGATTATGGAGAGTTTGAAGATTGTGAATGTATAGAGTTAATTAGATTAATTTTTAATGATGAAAGTGTCATGGACTGTTATGAAGATTTTAGATAATAAGTAATACATATAAGGGTAGTCAATAATAATTGGCTGCCCTAGTATCAACTAAAAAGTGAAGGGAAAGTGAATGGAGGGTTTATTGAACGGAAAGACTAAAAACTTAACAAATGAAGTAAAAAATGAAACTATTGTAATATTATCGTCAAGAATGGCTGGGTGGTTGATGTTTAACAGATTCCACCTAGTAGACATAAAGGATGATTTAAAAGATAAAAATCGAAAAATTTATCTATTTAAAGAAACCCCAGAGATACGTAACTGTATGGATAAATATTCAACTTACAAGAATACTGTACAGTAAAAAAGAGGGGGTTCATGATAGATGGAGACGGATAATAAAAAGCAAATATGGGTTTCTGAGCTGATTGGTGAAGCTTATAAGAATTGGATGAACGAAAAAGTTATACTAGACTGTGGAACTGGTCATGGTAAAACTAGTTTTATACTTAAACAATTAGCGCCATACGCATTCCAAAGCAATAAAAAAATATTATATCTATGTAATAGGAAGAAGTTACTCAATCAGATTCATGCTAGTGTAGAAAGTACAGCATTTATTGAAATTGATGTTATGTTATATCAAGTATTACAAGATAAAATAGTTCAAGGTGAGGAAATACCATTTTATGATTACATAGTAGCCGACGAGATTCATTATCTAATATCTGATGCGTTATTTAATGATTTCACTGATATTTCATACAAATATCTAATCAATCAAGCAAAAAATGTTGTTATCTTTATGAGCGCCACAGCAAAATCCTTATTTAATATGTTACAAAATAAAGGATATGTGGATAAAAGAAATTACTATCATATAGATAAAAATTATGATTATGTAGAAAATGTTTATTTTTACAAGTCAAAACAGTTAACATCAATTATTGATGATATCTTGGAAAATAAACCACAAGAGAAAATCATTGTATTTTGTAATAGTGTAGATAGATTATATAGCATGTATAAATTGTATAGTGGGCATTCTTATTTTCTATGTAGCCAAAATGTAAAGAATAAAAAAGTGTTAGATATATGTACAAATGATTGTATTAAGTATATTGATGATAAATACATCACTTTTGATAAAAGAATATTATTTACTACAAAGGTTTTAGACAATGGGGTAGATATCAAAGATGAATCAGTAAAGCATATTTTTACTGAGATATTTGATCTCGATTCTGCAATACAATCGTTAGGGCGTAAACGAAGCTTGAATCCAGCGTATGATAAATGTAATTTCTATATTAAAGAGTACGAACCAAGAGCAATTAACATGTTTCTAGGACAAAATGAAGCACAGTTAAATCCAATTAGACTTTACAAAAAAGATAGAGAACAGTTTATCTTATGGTTAAAGGAATCTAAATCAATGAGGAACTTTACAAAAAGAAACAATATTATTTACACCGATTGGGAGAATACGGAATCAGAAAAAATCAATCAAATTAGATATGTAAAATACTTTTTGGACAATGTAAATATTAATAAAATGATTGAGGATGGTTATAGCTGTGTTATGTGTGAATGGTTAGGCGATTCTTTGACACAAAAAGTTAAACCTTTAAATATTGAGTGTAAAGAAAAGGATTTATTTCGTGAATATCTAATCTCAATTTTGAATAAGAAACTTTTCGAACAAGAACGTTTAGTGTTGAAAGATAAGTTTCGAGATATCGGCTTGAAAGATAGAACGATGGGTATAAATACTTTGAATGGCAAGTTAAAAGATTCAAATTATAATTACAAATTAGTAAGTAAAAAAGAAACACAAAGAACTAGTGAAAATAGAAATAAAATGTATTGGGTATTAACACAAGTGAATTAATCTATAAGTGGCTCCAAAAGATGTACTTTACCTATATATAGATAAATGCTTTTTTTGGCGCCATTATGAATAAAATAAGGATAAAATTTTAGTTACTTGGATGGCTTAATGTAGCGTAGCGAAATTAAGACAGACAAAACAAGCGTAGCGTAAGCGAAGTGCGTTAGTAACGTCGTAGACAAAGGTAAGACTATTGTTATAAAGATAAGTACATAGTCGCAATCAAATAGATTGCTCCCTTTTCGCTCAGCTTAGGCTGTGCTCAAATAAAATGAATTAATAATATAACAACTATGGAGGATAATGGATGGTAAATAATAATATTAGAATTTTGGATAGAGGAATTGAATTTAAACATATTAAAGCAATTGATAAAAAAAATAAAAACATTGATATTACAAAAGATATAAGTGTTATGTCACTTGAAATGAATAAAATATATGAGTACTGTTATGCTGATTATAACCGTAATGAATATATAGATTATGATAGGTCTATACAAAAAGAACCTACAAAAAGTAAATCAAGTAAAAAATATAATAAATATCATATGCTTGGAAAAGAAGAAAGACATTTGTTAAATGAAAGGTTTTCATGTAAAATTCCATACTCGATTTGTCTTGATTACATATACAATTCATTACCGAATGAATTTGCTTCAGATGCGTTTGGACATCAATACACTGATCTTATCATCAATGTCACATGCAAAAATCCATACAAGGAACTGAGTGTAAATAAATCTAAAAAATTAGTACGAAGTGAAGTAGCTATTAAGAGAAGTAAAAAAGGTACTGATTTAAAATCTCAAGATAAATTAGTAGTTAAAAAATCAAAAAATGAACTTAGAAAATTTATAACAACAAACGGATTTTCGGTTAATAGTGACAAGTATGTGTATTATAAGCGGTCTGGTAGTAAGGCTAGGTCTGGATCACTATTGTTTATTAAAAAGCAGTATAAGAAACAGTTTGAATTATGGAGTAGAATGGGAATTGTATTTGATGATGGCGAAGAAGTAAATAGTAAAATTGCTTTAGCTGGCATATTAGCATATGAGTCCTTGGATATGTCTCACATATTACCTAATCATATTTATATCGAACCTAAAAACATCTTATTAATTGATGACATAGAAGTGTTTGCTCCTATAACAGAAATGCTTGTAACTAAATTAGAAAATGGTTCATTAGTTACTCGAAAGGGAAAAATAAAAGAGAAACTTACCATTACAGATGGACAATCACTATTAGATGAAAGTGTATTTAACAAATACGGGTATGGTGATAAAGGTTGTTGTTTACTAAGACAAAAAATGACTAAGTCGTGTGCTTTTAATACAAAAGTTGTAGAATTTATGAAAGAATTTTATGGTGATAAATATGATACTGAAATAATTACCGATATGCTTGGTAGAAAAATAAAAGTATCTGATATACGTTGGATAGCTGCACCTTCGAGTTTTAAATTCTTTAAGTTTGCATGTAAATTTGATGGCGGTAAATTAGACGTATATGAACTCTGGCTATCGGAACTTGAAAAAATGAATAATAAGTTTGGTGTTTGTAAAAATGAAGTTCCTAGTTCTTTTGGAGAATATCAGCAATTAAGTTATCAGATGTTACAAGCTCTTGTTTTAGACAAACAAGAATTAGAAGAACTATTAAAAGACCAAATTGATTATTACACTTACTTAAGAAAAGATGATGTTATATACAATTATTTTAAATCTAGCATGAGTTTTAAAAGTTCGAACGACTTTATTGACAATTTATGTGCATTTAACCAAAAAGCTTATAATACACAAATTTATAGAGAAAAAAAGAATGATACTTTAACAGCATACAGGGAAGATATGAGGAAAGGTAAGATTCTTGTTAAGGATACGGATTATGCTATTGTAGTATCTGATCCAGTAACTATGCTTTATAAAGCAGTTGGTAAGAATAAATCTGTATCTCATGGATATGAAATATATTGTAAAAAATATAAAAATGATACGATGTTGTTTGAAACTAGAAATCCAGTAGTTTGTTCTGCCAATATTGGGTATGTAAAAAATAAATGGTATGATGATTATAAGTGGTTTAATTTGACAGATAACATTGCCATTATAACAGGAAAGGGTAATAATCTTTATACGAAGAACTCAGGTCTTGACATGGACAGCGATAGTATATTAATTAGTAGTAATCAAATATTAGTTAATAAAGCAAAATGGTGTCACAATAACTTTAAGATTCCTTGCAATCAAATAACGCAAACAGAAGAAGATAGAAATAAAAAGCAGTATTATACTTTAAATGAAATAGCCGATGTGGATTATAAAATAAGTGAAAACTTCATTGGAGATGTTATAAATACTAGCCAGATACTAAATTCCATGTGGCAACATAACTATTACTGGTGTTTAAAAGCTGAAAAAACATTTAATAGAATCCAAATGATTCCTAATCCAAAACTAAGAGCTAATAAATTTAAAATCCTTCGTGCTGCATATAATGATAAAAAGAATTTGTTGGATGAAATCCTTTTGGACATAGCTAAATGTAACGATATGTCAAACATTGAAATAGACAAAGCGAAGAAAGCATTGTCAGTTGATAGTAAATCAGAATTGATGAAGATAATGCATAAAGACTACATTAACAATAAACGTATTCTCAAAAAAGTCGACAGAAAAAAGATAAGTAATAATAAGTACGATGAATATCTAGAACTAGTTGATGAATTAAAAGTTGAATCAAATAGTATAAAACGCAATAAGCTAGAGGATAAAATTGATAATATACTTTTACAAACTATACATGCAGTAACAAGACCACAATTTTTCGAATATATTACGGAAAAAAATGAAAGCTATAATTACGAAAGAATGAATTGCACTATGGATTACTTACAAGAGATTTTAGATAGAGTATTTACAGCTTATAGAGGGCCGTCATATACACAAATTGAGGAAGTACTTAATTTTGTAGATGTAACACAAGGTGACAGGAAACATATTCCACAAATTAAAACCTATGCCATTGAGTGTGATAGTCGCATTAGGAGCCTCAAATTCCTAAGCAAAGAGGAAAAGAAAGTGGCTATGACTAGGGATGAGATTATGGAGTATTTTGCTATTATGCTCAGGGCGAAAGTTAAAGTGCCAACCGATGAAACATTAAAAGCTATTATTGTTAAGGGTTACTGTAGAAATAAAGTAAAACAGTATTATGATGCAGAGTTATATTCTGTTAGGAATACATTAAGTAACTTATTATATTTGGCGTATGGAGAACAACTGTTAAAATGTTTTAAAAATACGGGAGATGGTACAATAGAGACGTTACAAGAAGATGAAGATGGTACGATTGAGATATTGGGTAAGAAATATAATAAATATAAAAAAACTGTTAGTTATATGTCAATTGACGATCAATTCAAATTAATTATGATTCAAGTTAAGTCACAAAGTGTAAAAAAAATGCACAGCTAAATACATTAAAAACAGTGCCAAAGCCTTTAAATACAAGGGTTTTGGCATTTTCTATTTGCGTGGTTATTTGGAAGATAGTAATATTTATATTATTATCTCATCTTAATAATAACACACATATAAAGCAAACACAATCAGCGATTCTACCAAATATAGATATTGTTAATTGTACATATTGTACAAATATATTAAGGGAGAGTGAAGGAGTTCACTTTCTATTTTTTTTATTGCAAAGAAATTTGATGAAGGGAGGGAGTAGAAATACAAGACGAATTAAAAGAACAGCTTAAAAAAAGACTTATAGATTATATACAAAAAAATGGTATTAAAATGCTTCATCTAAGTAAAGAGACTGAAACAGGAATACCAGATTACATGCTGTGTAAGTTTAAGTATGGAAAAGCTGATTTAAATAAAGAAAGTCTTACAAAGCTAGACGAGTATTTAAGATCAAAGGGTGCATGACCAATTATTTTTTTAATGTAAAGAATTACATAATTATAAAGCCATCGTAGTTGGTGGCCTTGAAATGAGTGTAACACAATAGGAATTAAATAGCAAGTATAAAATTAAAAACATATTACAGGAGGATTTATTGATGAGAAATAAAGAAACAATTACTATAGATGGAATTAAGTATGAAAGATGTGTAAAAAATTTAGCGTGGAGACCTGTTGATGCTGATATTAAAAGTTTAGCATACTCACATTGGCAGAGTATGATAATTAGAACTTTAGATGAAAACATTTCAGATATTACTAGATGGTACAAAAACGTCGTTGTATGTGATGAATGGGTTTGGTTTAACAATTTCAAAGAATGGTTTGATTTAAATTATTATTCTATAGAAGGTCAGCGTATGGAGCTAGATAAGGACTTATTTTGCGAGGGCTTAGGTTTAGAAACTAAAAAATATAGTCCAGAAACATGTTGTTTCCTTCCAAAGGATTTAAATAATATATTAACTAATCGTAGGAATAATAGATCTATTTCGCATGATGGGACTGTATTACCTTGTAACGTGCATGAAGTTAAAAACAAGAATGTATACAAATATAATGTAGCAGTTAGATTAGGTAAAGATCGAAACGGATACGAGATTAGAAAATATTCACCTGTCGTTGATACTATCGAAGAGGCATGGATGGATGCTTACATATTAAAACGTGAAGCTGTATTTGATCGTGCTGAAAAATATAAAGAGTATTTACCGAAGGAAGTTTATCAGGCTTTATTACAATATGAGCCAAAGAAGTATTAGTGAGGTATTAGAATGAATGAAACAAAGTATATAGATATCTCTAACAACAGTCTCGCAAGGTATATGATTAGTAGAAACTATTTCTATACAATGAGATATAAAGATAAAGATACAGGACGTTATACTTGTAGATTTGTAGATAGTCCGTTGTTTCAAGAGTTGGTACATATTTATAATGGATTGAATAAAGAGGAACGGAATAGTTACTCGGCAAAGTATACACAAAAAGCAGAATAGGAGAGAGAAAATGAGTATAGTATATAAAAAATTTATAAGTGATAGTTTAGATAAAGATTATTTAAAAAATAGAATTACCCATTTACAAAATTTAAAGCAAGAGTGTGAAGAAGATATTGAGATGTTAAAAAATAGGTTAATGGAGATTGATAAGTCAAGTAAGCCAACACCGACTATCATAGGTATGATTACGTTTGATAATTGGAAGGATGCAGTAAAATTTTATAATGGCTTGAGTAAGTAGATATATGAATAGATTAGTATCGTGTCAATACTGTAACTCAATCCATGATAGTAAGTTTGATTGTGGGATGAAACCTAAGAAAAGGAAACAATATGGGGATAAAGAGAAATTTAGAAATAGTAAGCAATGGAAGCTAAAAAGAAATACTATTCGCAAAAGAGATATAAACCTTTGTCAGATATGTATAAGGGATTTGTATAATACTGTAAACATATATACATATGATAATCTGTCGGTACATCATGCTGAGAGTTTAGAGGATGCGTGGGATAAACGATTGGATGATAACAATCTAATATTATCATGTTCTTTCCATCACGAACTAATGGAGAATGGAACAATACCATTGAAAGAGGTAAAATCAATAATAAAAGAGCAACAGGACAAGGCAAATAAATTGTCTAAAAGATAATGAATTGTGTGAAAAACTCAAACAATACCCCGCCCTATGGAACAAGTGAAAAATAGAGTAAGTGGTGAACACCACATGTCCCCATTCACTTTGAAAATTTTTTAATAATGAAAGTTTGCAATTTAGAAATAGAGATAATTTTTATAAATAATAAAATCTGTCATTGGAAAGTAGGTGATTAAATGGCAGGTAGACCAGCAAAAAGTATTAATGCCTCAACTGGGGCAAGAACAAAAAAAGAAGTAGAAATTAGAAAAGAAACAGAAAATAAATTACGTGGCAATACAGATAAAATTCAGCCTTTTGATTATCTTTCGAGTGATCAGAGGGCTATTTTTAATTATCTTGTTTCAGAGATGGAAGCTAGTGATATTTTAGGCAACTTAGATATTTATTTATTAAACAATGCTTGTGTAGCTATAAATCGTTTACAGATTTTAGAGCAACAAGCTAATGATGAACCTTCATTGATTTTTGATAAATCATTTTTATCAGCAAGAAAGTCTTATACAGATACGTTTAATAAATCATGCGATAGTTTGTGCTTATCTCCTACTGCAAGAGCAAAGATTGGTAGTATGACGGTACAAAAAGCAAAAGCTGAAGATGACCCATTATTACAAGCACTTAAAAAGATGAAAGGTAGTGGTAAATAATGCTTTTTGAGAGAGCCAAAGAATATGCAATGTCGGTAATAGACGGAACTAATTTGAGCACTATTGAAGAAGCTAATGGAAAAGAGATAACTACACCAGAAGTTTGTACACAGTGTAAGTGGTTTTTAGAAGATTTAGAGAAACAAAAGGATGATAATTATCCCTATTTCTTTAATGAAGATTTTTTAATTTTTATTGAAGAAGTATTAAAACTTTTAAATTTTGCAACTGGTATTGATGATGTTACAGAGAAAACTATTTATGAAGGATTGTCCCCTTATCAGTGTTTTTTCTTTGCGAACATTTTTGGATGGAGATTTAAGAAAGAACCTTATAGATATAGATATAGACAAATTGATTTATTTATTAGCAGAAAAGCGGCAAAAACATTCAACGCAGCCATAATTATAATAATACTCATGTTGACGGAACCTGATTTCAGTAAATTTTTCTCAATTTGTTTGGACAGATCTTTGGCAGGCGAGATTAAAGATGCTATAAAAGAAATATTGGCTGTAAGTCCATTGATTAGTAAACATTTTGGTAAGACTCCAAAAACATTAAGTGGGAAAGTAGAATGTTTAATAACACAATCAACTTTTCAAGCAAGAACATCTGAAGCAGATAGAAACAATGCTGTAAAGGCATCTTGCTTTATAGCAGATGAATTTGCTGCAATGAGAGATAAAAAGAATTATAACGCCCTAAAATCTGGTCAAAAATCGATCCAGAATCCCTTGGCCGTGATCCTCACGACTGCGTACGCCTCAGATAAATCTCCGATGGTAGAGGAGCTAGACTATTTAAAAAAGATATATAAAGGGTTAGAATTTGACGATAGACTATTTGCTTTAGTTTACTATGCAAGTGAAAACCATTTGTGGGATGATGTTGGATTATATATGGCTAATCCTTTAAGGATTGAGAAAAATTATAATGAAACTAGAACTAATAGAAAAAACGCTTTATCAAAACCATCGGAAAGAGAAGAATATCTAACCAAAGATATGAATCATTTTGTCCCTAGAAATAGCGGAGAGTCATTTATTGATATTGAAAAATTAAGGTTGTGTAAGTTAGAAGAACCTTTTGATTGGCGTCAAAAGACTGTGTATGGTGGGTTAGATTTAGCCTTAACACGCGATAACTGTTCTTTTTCTATTTTATGTTATGAAAATGGTAAAGTATATGCTAAATCTTGGGCATTTATACCACAAGACAGAGTCGAAGAAAAGAATAAGCTAGAACGTACTAATTATTGGGACTTTATAGATAAAAAGTGGTGCTATGCCTGTGGAGATGAAATAGTCGGATATTCATTTATTGAGGATTTTATATTAAATATAGAAAAAACAATGGGTGTTAAGATTCATTCAATCGGTTATGATGTTGCTAATGGTAGAAGCACAGTTGAAAAATTAAGTAATAATGGTATTAAAACAGTACAGGTTAAACAGACACATATGATTTTACATAGTCCAATTAAGTTAATGCAAGAAATGATTTATCAAAAGAACTTTCAATATGAAGAAAATCGACTTTATGAGATTAACTTTCAAAACTGTAGACTTAAACCTAATATGTCAAGTGGGTTAATGTATATAGATAAAAAAGCATCTAATGGAAAAATAGATATGGCGGTTAGTACAACTTGTGCTATGTACTTGGTAGAGCAAAACGAAATATTAAACAAAAAGAAATCATTCGGTGTGCAAACTGTTAATCTAAAAAAATAATTATGTAAGGGAGGTGGAAAATTGATAAAAACAAATAACAGCGGCTCAATATCATCATATGCGAATATCATGTTAAATAAAGTTGAAAATAGAGCGGATACGACACAATTTAATGATGTATTACTATCTGCGTTCCTTAACAACCCAACTATAACTAGAGAAATAGCATTAAATATTCCATCATTAAACGCTGGTATAGGGTTTATTGCAGATATGATATCAATTACTCCGTTAAAGCTATACACAGAAAAAAACAATAATGTGGAAGAAGTGATAAATGATGTTAGAGTATCTTTGTTTAACGATGACCCTAAAGATACTTTAGATCGTGTACAATTTATGAGAGCAATAGTATTTGATTACTTTTTGGGTAAAGGTGGATATGCGTACCTTAATAAAAAATATGCCTCATTGGAGAGTGTACATTACGTAGATCAAAGACATATATCATATATGTGTAATTCTGATCCAATTTTTAAAGAATACGACATTTTGGTTAATGGTGAAAGGTACAAGCCCTTTGATTTTTTAAAAGTTTTGAGAAATACAAGGGATGGATATAAAGGAATAAGCTTGCTAGAAGAAAGTCCTTATTTACTATCTGTAGTATATAATCAACTCTTGTTAGAAAATGCATTAGCGAAAAAGGGTGGAGTTAGAGATTGCTTTTTGCAAAGTGCTGAGGAACTTACCCAAGAAACAATGGACGCCATTCAAAATGCATGGGAAGCCCGATTTAGCAGTATTGATAGGTCAACGGCAATTATTTTAAACAGTGGTATAACTAAGGCAGATGCTGGAATGTCGTCGGTTGAAATGCAGATGAACGAGAATAAAACCACAAATTCACATGAAATTTGTAAACTATTAAGAATATCTGAAAAGGTTCTATCTGGCGATGCTACAGAGCAAGATTTCATGAATAGTATTACAACTGGAGTATTACCTGTTATGTATGCAATCCAAAATGCCATGAATAGAGATGTTTTGTTAGAAAAAGAAAAAAGCAATATGTATTGGGCATTTGATACGACTGAGATTACAAAAGGAAATATTAAGTCTAGATATGATGCTTATAAAGTTGGTTTAGATGCAGGATTTTTACAAGTAGATGAGGTTCGCTACAAAGAAGATTTAGATCCTTTGAATTTTAATTTTATAAAGTTAAATTTAGCTGATATCTTTTATAACCCAGAAACAAAAGAAATATATACACCAAATACAAATCAGGTTGTAAAATTGGATGAAATCACAAAACCAATTAATAATACACATAATGAAATCAAAGGGGGTGAATAAATATTGAAAATTGAATTAAGGGCAGATGGGGCACATATAAGTGGTTATGTAAATGTAACAGAAAAAAAATCAAGAGCAGTTATTACTCCTCACGGTAAAGTAGTAGAAGTGGTAGAGGAAAGAGCATTTGAAAGAGCAATCGAGAAGGCTGGTAATATTAATGTAACAGTAGATCACGACAAAACACATATATATGCTAGTACTGAAGATGCCACATTGAAACTTTATGAGGATTCTATCGGACTTCATGCTGATGTCTTAATCAATGACTTAAACCTTATCGAACTTGCTCGACAAGGAAAAATTAAAGGTTGGTCATTTGGCATGTATAATGTTAAGGATAGCTTAGAGGAAAGAGCGAATGACATACCTATTCGTAGAATCAAAGAACTTGAATTAGATCATATTACTTTGGTTGTTAATAAAAACCCTATTTACTCAGCAACATCCGTTGAATTGCGTGCTGGTGAAGATGCTGAGATAGAGGAAAGAGCAATAGAACAAAAAATAGAGTTAGACATAGCAACACAAAAAGAAGTTATTAATTATATTGATTATGAAAACAGAATAAACCAATTAAAGTCGGCTAAATAGGTCGGCTTTTTATTATGAAAGTGAGGATTATATATTATGGAATTAAAGAAATTACAAGAACAAAGAGCAGATTTACAAAAGGAAATGGAAACACTTTTAGATTCTGCAAAGACAGAAGAAAGAGCAATGTCAGAGGAAGAAAACACTAAATTTGATGATATTGAATCAAAAATTAAGGCTATTGATGGAACAATTAAAAGAGAAGAGAGAGCGAGGGATATTAAAATGAATGAGAATAAAAACAACAATACTCAAGTTGAAGAAAGAGCTGTTGCAGAAACACAAGTATTTGCTGGCTTTTTACGTGGCGCAGTAGAAAATAGAGCAGATGTTAATATGACATTTACTGAAAATGGAGCAGTAATTCCATCAACTATTGCTAACAGAATCATTAAAAAAGTTTATGATATTTGCCCAGTGTATCAAATGGCTACTAAATATAGTGTTAAAGGTAATTTAGTACTTCCATATTACGATGAAACAACTTCAACTATTACTATGGATTTTGTAGATGAATTTACACCAGCAGAATCTAAGGTAGGTGAATTTAATAGTATTGAATTAAAGGGATATTTAGGAAGAGCGTTAAGTAAAGTATCATTATCTTTAATTAACAATTCTCAATTCGATATTGTTACATTTGTAGTAGATGATATGGCTCAAACTATTGCGAGATTCCTTGAAAAAGTTTTATTAAAAGGTGTTTCTGGTAAAGTTGAAGGTTTAACCGGAATTACTCAGTTACTTACAACAGCTTCTGCAACTACAATAACTGGAGATGAGCTCGTTCAATTAAAAGATAAAGTAAAAGATGCTTTCCAAAATGGCGCTGTATGGGTTATGAATTCTGCAACTAGAACAGCAATTAGATTATTAAAAGATGGAAATGAAAGATATTTATTCCAAGATGATGTAAATTCTGCTTTTGGTGGTCTTTTACTTGGAAAACCTGTTTATGTTTCTGACCAAATGGATACTATCGCAGCAGGAAAAACCCCTATTTATTATGGTGATCTATCTGGATTAGCTGTAAAAGTTTCTGAGGAAATTAATATTCAAGTTTTAAGAGAGAAGTACGCTGAGGAACATGCTGTAGGCGTATTGGGATTTGTAGAAATGGATTCTAAAGTTGAAAATGCACAGAAACTTGTTAAATTAGTAATGAAAGCAGCTTAATAAGAGGTGATTTGATGAAAGTACGAGCAAAAACTAGTTTTGCTGGTGCTTTTTCTATGTTTAAGGGGCAAGTCTTGGAGTGTGACGATAATGTCATACTTCAGGACTTATTGTCATGTAATTATATAGAAGAAGTACAGGATGAAACTGAGAGCAAGCCGAAGAAAGCGACGGTGGTTAAAGTTGAAAGTAAGCGAAGTAAAAGTAAGTGATATAGTTAATTATTTGAAACTTAATAAAGGTGAATATACAGAATCCGACATACAAATGTTAATTGATACTTCTAGGGCTTTTATAAGATCTTACACAGGGTTAAAAAATGAGTTAATAGACAGCCATGAGGATATGACCATTGTTCTGTACGTTCTATGTCAAGATATGCACGATAATAGGTCGATGTATGTTGATAAAGGCAATATAAATCGATTGGTAAAAACTATTCTAAATATGCACCGTACTAACTTTTTACCATCATTGGGGGTGTAACATGTTCAATCCGGGAATATTAAAAGATAATATCAAACAATTATCTATCAAAAAACAAGATGATAATTACATATGGGAAGTAGATGCAAACTTATGGTCAAAAGCAGAGTATACTGGCAAAAGAAATATATTTTCTAATCTAGGATATGGAGAAAAACAAGTAAAGTTTTTGGTACGTAAGAGGGATTTAACATTACACAATGCTTTCTTATGGCAAAATAAACACTGTTTTATAACGGATATCGTAGAAATTGAACGTGGTCTATATGAGGTTAATACAGCACTAATTGAACCAAAGCAATGTAGTATTAAGAGAAGTACAGATACACCTATCCTTGATAAACTTAATCGTCCAATCAAAGGTAACGAGAATCAAATTATAACATTTCCAGCTTGTTTAAGTGAAAAGTATGTAAGGCAAACAGAAGAACATCCTATATCAAAAGTGGAGAATATCTGTATTCTTACGACTCCGAAGATGGTTGAATTATTAAATGGTGAACTTGTAAGTATTCAAGGGGTGGATTACGAAATACTAGTGTCTCATACATTTGATGATTACAAAAACGAATATGAAATAAGAGTAAGGAATGAAAGTTAATGCAAAGTGTAACGTTCGATGGATTAGAGAATTTAGAAAGAGACTTAAATGACTTATTAAATGAAATACCATCAGCAAAAAAAGAATTACATGACAAGATAGCAGATATTATAAAAAAAGAAGTAGACAAGGAAATTCTTACTTCTGGAATCAATGATTCTACTGGAAAGATAAAGGGGTGGCAAGAGGCGGTAGTGGGTTCCCGTGGCGGTTATGCTGCAGTTCACGCTGAGAGCGGTCAAACAGGATCTAATAGTCCAGGCGCAATTACTAATTATCTTGAAAATGGTCACAGAATTAGAGAGCCAAAAGGGAATGCAAAGTATTACCGTCCACGTATAAAGAAACCTTATGTTGATGGATATCATTTTTATAAATCTGCAAGTCACAATGTAGAATCGAAAGCAATAGCAGAGGCAGAAAACTTTGTAGAAGAACTTAAAAAGAGATTGGAGGGGAACAATTGATTAAGACAACGGATTTATACAATAGTATCAATTTAGTACTCGTTGAGTTATATCCATCAACAATCGTTTACACTCCAGAGAGAATACCAAAAGACTTTGAACGTCCATCATTTTTAATAGAACATATTAGAAGTACACGAGAGGATGTAAGTAGGTCTACTATCCAAAAAACTGCTTATTTTACGATTACTGCATTTGAAACTGTAGATAAGTATAATCGAGCAGACGTGTTAAAGTTGATCGATATTCAAGATAACATATTAGATAGGTTTGGTCTGGGATATGTAACAGTTGACGATAGGGCAATCAAGGTTAAAAGTAGTGCTGGTGGAACTGACACAGATGCAGTATACATTGACTTACAATTTGAGTACTTTGATGATAGATATAAACAAAAAACAGAAACAGAAGAATTAATACAATCAGTTATAACAACAATTAAGGGGGTATAATATGGGATTACCTAATATTAATATATTATTTGCAACAAAAGCAGCAACAGCGATTACACGTAGTCAAAAAGGTGTAGTTTCCATTATATTAAGAGATGAAAATGCTAAAGGCGCTCATGTGCTTACAAGCAATTTACAGATACCAAGTGAGTTAAGCAAAGAGAATAAAGATTATGTAGATAGAACTTTTTTAGGATACATTACACCACCTAAGAAAGTTCTTCTTTTTGTTATCGGACTAGCAGATGAATTGAATGCAGCTTTAACTTATTTTGAAACTCAAAAGTTTGATTATTTAGTAGGTTCTCACGACATTACAATTGAAGAATGCCAAACGATAGCAACATGGATTAAGACACAATATACCAATGGTAATATTTTCAAAGCAGTATTGCCACATATAGTATCTGACAGTGAATTAATTATTAACTTCACTACTAATGATAACAAGTTGGGAGATAAAATTTATTCGGCGGAAGAATATTGTAGTCGTATTGCTGGATTGATTGCAGGCACACCAATGACAATTTCATGTACCTACGCACCATTAGCAGAACTAACAGATACTGAACGTCTCAATAAATCTGACATGGATACAGCAATTGATGCAGGTAAATTTATCTTATATCACGATGGTGAAAAGGTAAAAGTAGGAAGAGGTATAAACTCTTTAACAACTACAACATCAAGTAAGAGCGAAATTTACAAGAAGATTAAGATTGTAGAAGCTATCCATATGATCACTAACGATATTAAAAAGACTATGCAAGATAGTTATATTGGTAAATACAGTAACAGTTACGATAGCAAATGCTTATTAATATCTGCAATTAAAGGATACTTTTTAGGCTTAGAACAAGAAGGAATCCTTGCGTCAGGTACATCTACAATCGGTATAGATATGGTTGCACAAGAGAATTATCTGATTTCAAGAGGTGTTAATACTGAAGATATGTCAGAAAATGAAATTAAAAACGCTAACACGGGTGATAAAGTATTTTTATCTGCAAGTCTTAGCATCTTAGACGCAATCGAAGATATTGATCTTAACATCACAATTTAAGGGGGGAATTAAAATATGGCAAAATTAACTGGGAATAGAGTAATGAATGGTTCATATGGCGAAGTATGGTTAGATAATGAACAAGTGTCAGAAGTTAAATCATTTCAAGCTAAAGTGAGCTTTAATAAAGAGGATATTAATTTTTGTGGCCAACTTGCTACAGATAGTAAAATTACATCTACTAAAGGAACTGGTAGCGTAGGAATGCATAAAGTTAGCAGCCGTATGGCAAACAAAATAGGTAATAACCTTAAAAAGGGCATTGATACAAGAGTTACAATCATTTCAAAACTTGCTGATCCAGATGCATTTGGCGCTGAGCGTGTTGTTGTACGTAACGTGTCTTTTGATGATTTAACACTTGCAGATTGGGAGACAGCGGTAACTGGTAAAGTTGAAGTTCCATTTACATTTACTGAGTTTGAATTTATAGACAAAGTGGAGGCTAAATAATGGATATATTAGAATTACTGTTAAGCAAAGAGATTACTAAATTACCTGAAAAATTGATAAAACATAAAAGGTTATCAAAAGAATGTGGGCAAGATGTAGCCTTTAAGTTGCGTGCTTTAGCGTATGAAAAATCTCATGAGATTATGAAATTACATCAAGAAGATGCAGAAGTTTATATTGTTTTGGATGGTGTTATTGAACCAAATCTAAGAAATGATGAGTTAATAAAAAAATATGGTGTACTAACACCAGTTGAGTTAGTTAAAAAATTGTTTTTACATGGAGAAATCGTTGATATTTCGAGAGAAATAGAAAGATTATCTGGATTTAGGATTAATACAATTGAGACTATCAATGAAATAAAAAAAAACTAAATAATGACTTTGAAACACAAGTAATGTATTACATGTTTAATGAGCATCACATGTTACCAAGCTCTTATTACAATTTGTCTGAAGGTGAGAAGGTTGTAATAAGGGCTATGTTTTTACACACCATGAAGAATGGGAAACTGAAATAGAAAGTTGGTGATAGAATGGCACGAGATGTAAGTATAGTAATTAGTGCTAAAGATAATTTTAGCACGGCAATCAACTCCATGAAAAATGCAAACAATGCTTTTAATAAAGATCTTACTGGCCTTAGTAATAAACTTGATACCTTAAATAAAAAGAAATTAAGTATAAAAATTGAAACTGACAAAGCGAAAAATAGTTTAAAAGAAGCTGAAAAGCAATTTTTAAAGACCGGGGATGCTGCTGATAAATTAAATCTAGAACTTGCAAATATGGAGTATGAAAATGCTAAAAGAAATCTTAGCTTAATATCCCAAAATGCAAAACAAGCGGAAAAAGATATTCTAAACTTAACAAATGCAGTTAGTAAAGCAGACAATAAAGCTGGTTCATCCTTTGGAAGTGGTTCAAGTGGAGATAATACAAGTACCATAAGTAAACTAGCATCTGCAGGGCTTGTTAAAATGGTAGGTGATGCATTGGCCAATACAGCCAATACATTAACAAGCAGTGCATTTGGTAGCGAAGTTGGTACGATGTTCTCAAGTGTCATTGGTAGTGCTGCAACTGGTGCTGCAATCGGTTCTATCGTACCAGGCATTGGTACTGCAATTGGTGGAGTAGTAGGTGGAGTTGTTGGAGCTATCAATGGGGCAACCAGTATCTACGAAAACAGAGATGATGCTTTTAAAAGCTATTATCAAACGCAATACAGTAGTGTACTAGATAATCAAACCTCTCAACTTGAAAGTGGTACATCTATTGCAGGCACAAGAGAGCAGAATAGAATATCTTTTGGTACTCTACTGGGTGGTGACGATAACGCAAACTTATTTTTAAAAGATTTAACGCAGTTTGCTGCAGAAACCCCATTTGAATTTGATGATTTGACAAGTATAAGTAAAACTTTACTTGCATATGGTTATGGTCAACAAGAAATTCTACCATTACTGACCAAGGTTGGTGATGCAGGTAGTGCACTTGGTATGGGTGTTGATGATATGCGTAACGTAGCTACTGCACTTGGTCGTATGCAAACCACTGGCAAAACAACCATGGAATACTTAAATCCCCTACTTGAACGTGGTATTGATGTATGGAGCTATCTATCCGAGGCATCCGGTAAGACGAAAAAGCAAGTACAAGAAATGGTATCTAAAGGGTTAGTACCGGGAGCGGAAGCAGCCAAAGCAATTGCTGATTACATGGGACACAACTTTGATGGAAACATGGAAAAGCAAGCAGAAACTTATCAAGGTTTAATTAGTACGTTGCAAGATGCCCAATCAGAGATCGATAATGCAATGGGTGAGGGTTATCTTGGAAAAAGAAAAAAAGGTCTTGATGAAGAAATAAGTTTTCTAAGTGATAACGATGGTTTAGCAAATGCATATAAACAGATTGGAGAATGGAAGGCATCTTTAGAGAATCTTACGGAACAGTATCAACGTGATGCTATTACTGCGGTAATGGAAGGTACAGTAAGTGATATCTTTAGTGACGATATTAAAGCAAGATTATCTCAGATGTATCAAGAATATGTGAGATACGCCTCTTCTGATAGCGAAGAAGCTGGTGCACAAATGGGTGCTTTATTAGCAGAGGCTCAAGCAATTGCACAAAATGAATACAATGCAAGTGAAGGCGCTCAATTGTTATTAAGTACAAATAAGGATCTAGCAAATCAGCTTAAAAACGATACGTCATTAAAATCTGATTACTGGGATGCTGGCTATGAAATGGGGCAAGAGTTTAGTAAAGGTATGGCATCTGCAGTTTTTGACAATAGAAGTAACAATATTTCGGCTCCAACACCAGTACCTGCGCCTACACCAAGTCCACTTAATGCGAACAATCATGCGTATGGAATTAGTTATGTCCCTTATGATGGATATCAAGCAACCCTACATCAAGGCGAGCGAGTATTAACAGCAAGTGAAAATCGCAGTAAAAATAGTACTCCACAGGTCAATATAACTGGAAATAACTTTATAGTAAGAGAAGAAGCTGATATAGAAAAAATTGCATACGCAGTAGTTAGTAAAATTGATGCAGCTTATGATTTAGCATGGTAGGAGGTGGGGGAATATAAAAAAGTTTATATTGAAAGTAGTTGAAACAAATAGCGAGTACATATTACCGGTGACGCCTCCAAAGTATGAAGTATCTTACGGAGTAAAATACGAAGTAATTAATATCCATGAGATAGGAGATGTGGCACTTGCAGGTAACAAAGAATTGAATGAGATAAAGATTGATTGTATGTTTCCATCTAAAGCCTATCCATTTAATCAACCACAAACGGACATCAATCCGTACAATAATGTAAAAAAGTTTGAAGATTGGATAAATAAAAAAACATTACTACGTTTTGTAATATCAAAAACTACTGTGAATCGTTTGGTGAAAGTGAAAAAAATCACCTATAGAGAACAAGATGGTAGCGGAGATGTAAATGCAAGTATAATACTGCAAGAAATCAAATCATTGAATCAATATAAAAAAGTATTAAGTACTGGTAATAACTCCAGATCATCTGAAAAGAAAATAACTGCGACTTCTTATACAGTAAAGAAAGGTGATACATTATCTGCAATTGCACGGAAGTTCTATGGAAATGCCAATCAATATCAGAAACTCGCAACATATAACAATATAAAAAATCCTAATATTATAAGAATAGGGCAAATAATTAAAATTCCAGATAAATTATAGAGGGGGTGTAATTATTAAAATAACCGTTACAAACAATAAAGTTACCTTTGATATTACACAACTTTGCAAGACAATAACATGGTCAGGCAACTATCAACAATGTTCAAGAACACTTGATTTAGAGTTTGTACAATCAAATACGGATGCCGATATACCATCGATTAAATGTGAGCTAGGTAATCTTATTACAGTTACATATAATAAAACAACTATATTTCAAGGGTACATCTTCGACCGCCAGAGATTATCAACAAGTAACATTATCAATCTTACTTGCTATGATAAAGGCATATATTTAAAACGGAATCAAGGTACTTATAAATTTAAAAATGAAACACCAGAAGCAATAACCAATCGCATATGTAAAGACTTTGGTATAAGTATTGGAGAAGTAGCTTCAACTGGAATTAAGATTTCAAGAAACTTTATAGGTGTAAATTTATATAATATTATTCAAACTGCATATACACTAGCATCTGAAAAAAATGGAAAAAAATATATAACTTACTTTGCAGGCGATAAACTAATGATAAGAGAAAAGAAATTAAACAAAAGTACATTAGTAATTGAAAGTGGTAGTAATTTAATGTCAACATCTACATCTGAAAGTATTAGTAATATGATAAATCAAGTTGTAATATATAACGAAAAAGACAAACTTATAAAAACACAAAAGGATCAATCATTAATTAATACCTATGGTTTAATGCAAAGTTATATTAAACAAGGAAAAAAAGAGGATGCTACTGGAAAAGCTAAAAAACTCATTGAGGATAATGGAGTAGAACAAAAAATCACGATTGAAAATCTAGGTAACATAGGCCATATAACAGGAAATACCGTAGTTGTAAAAGAATCGGTAACTGGTGTATATGGTCTATTTTTAATTGATAATGATATACATACTTGGAAAAATGGTCAATATTACAATAAGTTAGTTATTAACTTTAAAAATATAATGGATGAACAAACAGCAGGTACCTTAGTAGACACGTCAAAAAGTGATAGTAGTACAAACTGGGAGTACTTATTTAAACCAGGGGGAGGTAATTAGAGTGGAGGACAATCCATATGTAAAATTAATAAAAAGAATCAAAGAGGAAAATCGATCAAATTACCCTACCACGTATCGTTTTGGTACTGTAAGTTCGATTGATCCGTTAAAAGTAGGAGTAGACAATCTAGTGCTAGATAAAGAAGATTTCTTGAAAAATAGCAATATAAATACCTTTTATCCAGGTGAGATTCTGTTATTAATACCGATTGAAGAAGAACAAAGATACATCATTGTTGCAAAGGTGGTGGATGTATGAGTACAACTTTGTTTCCGATTATACAACCAACAGAAGAGGTAGAAGTAAAAGAACCAGCTATATATAAAGAAGTAAAGTGGGATTTTGAGAATAATATACCAATATTTCATTATGGAGAGCCGGTATTTGTTACCGGACTTGAAGCAGTAAAGGTATGGGCATGGAAAGCTATACATACACAAAGATTTTATCATGATATATATACTTGGGATTATGGATGCGAGATTAACTCATTGATTGGTCAAACTTATTCCGAGGAGCTAAAGTTATCTGAAGCAAATAGATATCTAAAAGAATGCCTATTTGTGAATCCATATATAACAGATGTAACAAATATAGATATCTCATTTGAAAAAGACAAATTAACCATAAATTGCATCATAATAACACTTTATGGGGAGGAAACGATAAATGTATGAGAATATAACCGTAGAAGATATTAAGAAAGATATATTAACAAGATATCAAGGGGATGCGCAAACGAATGAAGGTGGATACACCAATGATATGATTAGTGGGGTTGCCTACAAAATATGGACAACGTTACAATCACTTGACAAAGTTATCCCAATTGCTTTTGTGGATGAGGATTCGGGAGAATACATTGATAAAAGGTGTGCCGATTTTGGAATTAAACGTAAACTAGGTCAAAAAGCTGTGACTTCACTTACAATTACAGGTACTGATGGAACTGAAATTGAAAAAGGAAAAATATTTGTAACAGACGATGATTTAGAGTTTGAAACTGATGAAGATGTTAGCATTGTAAATGGAACTGCAATCGTATCTGCAACTGCTCTTGATATAGGAACAAGATATAATGTACCTGAAAATACTATTACAACTCAGTTATCAAGCAGTCAAGGAGTTAACGCAGTAACTAATACACAAGCTAGTGGAGGTACTGAGCAAGAAACAGATGAATCTTTACTTACAAGGTTGCGAGAACATATGCGAAATCCAGCAACATCTGGAAATCCAGCACACTATAAAGAATGGGCACTAGAAGTTAATGGAGTAGGAGATGCACGTGTAGTGCCAATATGGAATGGCCCGGGAACTGTAAAAGTAATTATTATTGGTAATGATAAAAAACCAGTAGATGAAACAATTATTAACAACTGCAATCAGTACATTGAAGGAAAAAGACCAATAGGTGCAAGTGTAACCGTAGAAAGTGCCATTGGAGTTGCGATTAATGTTAATGCTGAACTCATCATAGATGATACAACTACACTACATACAGTGATAACAAAATTCACAGAAGTGCTGAACGAATATTTTAGAACTTTAGCATTTCAAAAGAATACAATCGTATATAACCGTATATCTCATATGTTACTGGATATATCGGGGGTAGAAGACTATACAACTCTTACGATAAATGGGACAACTAATAACATTGAATTACAAGCATATGAGGTACCTATACTTGGGACTATGGAGGTAACGGAATGAGTTTGATTGATTTACTACCTGAGTATTATAAAAATAGTGAAGAAGTTACACGATTACAGGATGCACTTAGCCATTGGACAGAGCTAATTGAAGAAGATAGTGAAGATTTATTATTGCAATTCAATGTTAATACAGCTACTTGGGGACTTGAATTTTGGGAAAAGCAGTATGGTATTGTAACTGATATTACAAAATCCGTAGAGTTAAGACGAGAACGTATTAAAGCAAAAATGTCAGGTATTGGTACATTTAATAAAACTATAGTACTAAATTTTATTAACACAATTGAACATGGAGCTGCGGATATTATTGAATATCCTAACGAATATACATTTGCAATTAAATTTAAGGATTATTACCAAGTACCAACAGAAGCATCAATACAAGAACTTAAAGATTACACTGAAAAAATAAAGCCAGCACATTTAGACTACTATCATACTTATACTTATAATTGGTGGGGAATGCAAGATGATGGAACATGGAATGATGGCGGCACATGGGATGATCTAAGAAATTATAGGGAGGAATAAGTTTGAAATATACAAAAAATTATAATTTTAAAAAGCCAGAACCATATGATACTCGAAATATTAATGATATTAATGATAGTTTTGATTTGGTGGATGCAAAACTTAAAGAAACACAAGATAAAAATGTTAATCTAGACGAAACTTTTAAACAGCTCATTATTGATAAAGGGAATAGCAATGCTGAAATAGTGGCATCAAGAAGGGATAAAATTAATAACAAAACGCACAATTCTTTACCTGATAGATTAGATAGTGTTAGTTCACAGTTGGCACAAATTGAGAATATAAAAGTAAACAAAGATGAAATAGTAAATGGAATGAGACCAAAGGGGAGTGTTGCGTACGCAAGTCTGCCTACAACTGGAAACAATGCAGGCGATTACTATTATTGCTCAGACGGAGATGGTACAAACCCACCAGGTAATTACGCATGGAATGGTTTGCTTTGGTATTTTGCCGGGACTGGAGATGACGGATATAATAAAGTTAAACAAATGGTAGATTCTTTGGATAACAAAACGTATGAAATAATCACTACTGGTTCGTACATACTTTCATTACAATCTAAATGGAAAAAAGGGTTGATAAATAGCAGTGGTTCGTTCTCAGCTAATGAATATTATATGGTGCAAGATAGTCCGGTAACTAATAATTTTATAGGGAAAACATTACATTTTGACACAACATTGTCTCCAAGGAATCTCAGATTGCACATACATTATTATGACCAAAATAAACTATGGAAAAAAACAGAAATAATTTCGAATTTTGGTATAGCTGCTGATTATAAATTACTTGATTATCCCTACTTTGTATTGATGATACAAGGTTTATCTGTAGACGGCGTATTGGATCTCAGTTTTTATACGTACTTAAAGATAAATCAAACAATAAAGAGTGCAGATTCTTTAAAAATAGATGAACTACTAATAGAAACTAAAAAGTCTTTTAAAAACAAGCTGCTTGAAATTGGTTTAAACATCGATAATTTTTGCAATAAAGCAAAGAAAGCAATTATAACTTGGGTGGATGATGATACATCTTATAATGCGAATGTACAATATGGAATCGAAGCTGTTAAAAATATAGCTGATAATTTGGGAATTAAATGTACATTTGGATGTATAACAAACAAACTAAGTGATTACGGGTTACTTGAAAAATTAAAATCATATCAAGAACAGGGATTTCAGATTACATCTCACTCCCATACGCATACAAAAGACTTTTGGTATGGCGCATCATTCAACTTGGATTTATGCGAGGAAGATTTAATTAAATCACTTATCACATTGCGTTCAAATGGGTTTCTGAATTATGATGATTTTATTATACCAGGCGGTAAAAATGACAATGCACTATCTGAAATGATATCAAAATACTGCCGATGTGCGGTGCTTAGCAATGTAAATAATGGAATAAATCATCTTGCCTCAACGAGCAGATATAGAGCTAATAGGATATTTATAAAACCTAACAGCCTTACATTTGATGAATATAAATCAATTATAGATAGTTGTTATGCTAACGCAGATTGGTTGATTTTTGGTACTCATAGTGGAATTACAAGTGAGTGGGACGCAGATTTGATTACCAATGTTTTGCAGTATGCAATCGATAAGGGCATAGAAATACAAACGTTAAATAGTGCATTAAAAAATCGAATGCCTTATTATACAATGTCAGATATTTTTAGTTAGTGTCTAATAAACAATAACAAAAATTCCAATATAAGAAACATTTGACTTTAGTTCGCAATCGGTAACAAAAGTTGACCAACTACAACACAAGGCACCCATAACGGGTGTCTTTTTTAATGCAAAAAATAAAGAGATAAGCATACTCTAGGGGAGGGCTTATCTCTTGGGGGGATTAATAACAATTATATGATAACACGGTTTGACAAATTATGTAAATAACTAGAAAGGGTGAGGGGGATGTAATATGGAAATATTTAAAGATTATATTATTCCAATCGTAGCTTTTCTTCTTACTGTAGCTAACCTTACAGTTATGATTAAAAGAGGAATAAACACTAGAGATGGAGCAAAAAAGAAAAAAGAAGAATCCCAAAAGAAAATAGACAAACATGAATTAGATATAGACGGGTTGAAGTCAAACCTCAGCGACGTTAGTGACAAGATGAATACTCTGTTTGAAATAATGAAGATACAAACTAGGCAAGTATTAGTTAGTTTATGTTTAGAAGAAATCGACAAAGGGTGTATTGACCAATATCAATTACAGGCGATTGAGGACTTGTATTCGATGTACAAAGATACTTTGCATGGAAATAGTTATGTTAGTACGTTGGTGACAAAGGTAAGGAAACTTAAAGTAGATATTGATACATAAAGAGGTGATATATGAAGAAGAAGTCTTATGCTCAGAAGTTATTACCATGGATTATAGTTGCAATAGTGTTATATACAGTGGCAGCATTTGTATTACAATTTGTAACTCAAGTTGAAATTTCAAGCACCCTTACTACTGCATATTTTACTTTTTGGACAGTGGAAATTTTAGCTATTGCATCTATAAAGAATGTTAAAGAGAAACGTAAATCAAAACAAGTGGACGAAGAAAGCGAGGAATAAAATATGTTGGCAAAATTTAAATCAAGAAAATTCTTAATGGCTTTACTATCAGTAATACTTGGTGTTTTAACTATGATAGGGTTAGATGAGAGTATTATTCAACAAGTTTCTTCTGTGGCTATGATTGTCATTCCTACGATCGTTTACATAGCCGTTGAAGGTAAAATTGACTCAGAGGGAGTAAAGAAAATTGTTGACACTGTGCAAAATGTTGTAGAAGAAATAATTCCCGATAAAAAAGAACTTGACAATGATGTTTCCATTTAACCGTCCACATGTTATTCACAATATATAGTAGTATATTAATAAACCGAATAAAATGTATACAATATATAGTTGCAACCATTTCCAAATGATGGTATAATAAAACATGGAACAAACGTTTGTTTTTATACCGGAAGGAGATTTAATGTCAAAGTCATCTAAAAATTTACTCTTTGAAAACAAAGACCTCAACATTCTAAAAGTAAGCCAACTACCTAAAGATGAAGAATTATATGGAAATTTTTTCGATGTAATAAAGGATAAAGATGAATTAAGTAAGCAAGATTATGAAAAACTTGATAATAAAGCTCGCATAATTTTGACAAACAAATATGATTTTTTACAAAGGTGTAAATCTGAATGGAAATTTTTTGATCATGATTATTCTGACAAGACAAAGCCATGTACTTTATGCCATAGAGCAACTAAAGAGATTTATTTTATTAAAAATTCCTTTAATGGTAACGTAATTAATGTTGGTTCAACTTGTATTGACCAATTTGAAGGAAGCGAAGCCTATGAACAAATTAGGAAATATAAAAATCAAAGAGAAAGAGATAAAAGGATTATAGAATTTAAAGAACTAGAAATAGATGACTTGGATTTTATAAAAAATGCAATGGATAATTTTCATAATATAGATATTCAACTTCCATTAGCATTATTAAATAAAATCAAATATATTTTAGATACACTGGTAAACGTAAAAAGTGGTTATATAAACAAAGGCGGAAAATTCAATGCTGTAAGCAGTAAATTCATGTCTCTTAAATTAGATTATTTAACCTTATGGAGACAAGCTACAGATTTCTATAATACTAATAAAGATAAGAAATTAATTTGTGATCGAGAAACAGCGAATTGGTTACATGATTATGATGTAATCTTATGGGAAACGGTTGCTTCTAACGATGGTTGTTTTACAAATGAAACACTTAAACATATTACTTGTGAGCATTATGTCAATAAACATATAAATGAATTTAGAAGCTGTTTAGCAGATCCAAATATAAAGATATTAAATGCTAGTGGTGGTATTATTATATTTAATTATAAGCCGAAATTAAATTCTAACCCTATTTCTTTTACCGTAGATGCTGCTTATTTTATGAAGTATATCGGAGCGAACTGCTTAACAGAACCTAATTATAGATTTGACAAAAACTCTTTAAAAGATATTTCAATTGATAATAATTTCTTGAATTTCAATAGTATACGTGATCATATAATTAATAAATTAGATTTTGATATTGAAAATGACGACGATACAAAATATTTATATGTAAAAGGCAAACCAAATAATAAAAAGGTAAAAGGCGTTATGTATTTAAGAATTAGTAGCGCATTTTTCTTTAAGAATTGTAATAACTTTTTACTTGATGAAGATAAAAAACTATATGATGTATGGAATAAATGGTATAATTCAAGAAGAATGTCAGATAAATGGATAACAAAAGAGGAACGATTCGCCATTAAGGAAGCAAGTAAATCCGCTTCACTCCAAAGACAAAAGGATTATTACTAATATGATTATATAATTACTAACCAACCATTTCAATTTAATATAAAGAGAACTAGAGTAGTGATTCATTTCATTACTCTTTTTTTATTGCTCATATTCAAGAAAGGATAAATATTATGGCAAGAGATATTACAAAATTACATCCATATATACAAGACATGGCAGCTAAATTAGTAGCTGAGTGTAAGAAACATGGTTTAATCATTAAGATAACTGATTGTGTAAGAACTAAAGAAGAGCAAAATGGGATTGATGCAAGTCGTACTAATGCAAAGTATCCTAAATCTTATCACAATTGGGGACTAGCTTTTGATTTCTGTAGAAACGATGGCAAAGGTGCCTATGAAGATAAAGACGGGTTCTTTACTAAGGTAGGTAGAGCTGGACAGAAATTAGGGCTACAATGGGGTGGAGAATGTTTTGGTAAATCGTTAATTGATAAACCTCACTTTCATACAATTAAATTTGGTACATATACTCAATTAATTAGTTGGTATAAAGATCCATCTGTATATTTCAAGTGTTGGAATTTAAGTACGCCAAAACAACCAATTACCCCTACTTCTAAAAAAGATGATATCATGTGGATGCAGTTTAAGTTTAATGAAAATATAAGTGCTGGATTAACTGTAGATGGAATTTATGGAAAGAATAGTTCAAATGCTTTGAAGAAGTTTTATGACTTGAATAAGTGGGCAAGAGATAATAAATTTACAGGATATTGGTGTGGGACTGGAACAATTAAAGCTTTGATATAAATATGTATGTAGGCAGTTGAGACGGGTCCGCCCCCAAATATGATATAAATAAGAAAATGTAGAGCGTAGATATTGCGCTCTTTTTTTGCAATTTAAATTGATATTAAGAAAGGATAGGTATGTTATTGAACGAAGTTAAAGGTGATAAAGCTCTATTAAATATACAAGAATTTTGTGATTATTTAGGTATTGGCAAGACTAAAGGAAGAGAATTGTTACATACACCAAGGAATGGATTCACAGTTAAAATAGGTAATCGATTGTATGCGCATAGAAAATTACTAGATGATTATCTAATTAAAAAGGCAAAATACACGTTGTAGAAGATGATATATTGGTATATAATAATTGTATTCATCTATCTACACTCGTTCAAGGAGTGTAAAAAATGGGAAAAGATTTAAAAGGTAAAGAATTAGGAATAGGCTATACACAAAGGAAAGATGGTTTATACCAAGCTAGATTTAATCATCATGGTAAGTTATATTGTATTTATGATAAAAAGCTAAAGGATTTACGACAAAAAGTTTTGGACATTCAAACACAAACAAATAATGTTAGCGAAAATCCTTTAAATACAATAATTCTAGATGATTTATTTGAACAATTTTATCAAACAACAATAATACCATTTGCTAAGGCTAATACGATAAAGTCCGTTAAAATTGATTATAATAGGTGTAATAGTGAAATCGGAGAATTACGTGTCGTAGACATAAAAGCAGCTAATTTACAAATTAAAATCAATCAGCTAATGGAAGATCATTATAAACCATCAACAATTATTAGATCATTTAAAATCTTACGTAGGATTTTTGATTATGCTATCGATAATGATATTATATCAAAAAATCCATGTAAAAACATAACGTTGCCAAACAATCAAAATATCCATCAAAGAGTGTTAACAGTAGAAGAGCAAGACAAATTTATAGAATCTATTAAAGGCGATTTCTATTACAACATACTAATGGTGCTCTTATCGACTGGTTTACGGATTGGTGAGGCATGTGCTTTAACGTGGGATGATATTGATTTAGAAAATGAACTAATCAAGATTAATAAAACTTTGATTACTGGTAGTGCAGTAAACAATAGTACTATGTTTGGTGAACCAAAAACGCATAATAGTATAAGAGAAATTCCTATAACAGACGATGTTAAGGGTTATTTAACCAATCAATTAAAGCAGCAAAAAGAATTAAGAGTTAAACTTGGTGATAAATGGAGAGGAAAGGGTGAATTTAGTAATTTAGTATTCACGACTCGATATGGTAGCCCTATAATCCATAAAGTCATTCTAACTCACATTAATAATATTGTTAATAATATTAACTATTTAGAATTAATCCAGGCAAAAGTTGAAAAGAGAGATCCTATATATTTTTCTTCAATTTCACCACACGTGTTAAGACGGAGTTTTGCTACACGATGTTTTGAGCAAGGATTAAAACCAAAGAATGTACAAAAAATATTAGGACATAGCTCTATTCAAACCACGTTAGATATTTATGTACATGTAATTGGCGATGAACTAAAAAATGATTTACAGAAATTCAAGATACAGTCAAACTGTGTAACTAGTGTGTAAAAACTAGCTGAAGTTGGCATAAACAAAAGAAAATCGGATTTCCAGAAAGAATTAGATAGTTTACTGTAGCTATTATATTTCTGTGATAAATAACTAATAATAAAAAGTCTTATTTCTGCCATTTGGTTGGAATAAGACTTTTTTTAATTTTACTTGCTGAGATATGTTCTTTTTACTCGGCTTATTTGATAGTATTTTTTAAGAATTCATTAGTTATAGCGTACTACATATAAAATGAAAATAAATATTTTAAGTCTAGTATGTAAAATGGATTATGCTATAATATGAGAAAGAATGATAATATATAAGATACAATTATGTGATAAGAGCAATAATACGCAAGGAACAATTCTTCGATAAGAAACAACAATATAATAAGAATCAATAAATTAATAATACAATAATACAATAATAAACGTTAGTACAATAATAAACAAAGTTAAACCTAAAAATAAACAATCCTAAAATACAATAAAAGAAGAGGTAAGTGAAATGAAAAGATTCTGTAGTCTAGAAGAAATTTCGGATGGAAATTTCTATGATATAAATGATTTAGTGCAAGTTAGTTGTGATGGTTGTGGCGGAAATGCAAATTGTTGTCATGGTATGGGGAGTTCTATTGTACTTGATCCATTTGACGTTTATCGTATTCTAACTCATTTAAAGATATCATTTGAACAATTGCTGATGGATAAAATAGAATTAAACGTCGTAGATGGCATAATACTACCAAATTTAAAGATGAAGGAATCGAGCGAGCAATGTGCATTTTTAAATCCGAATGGAAGATGTAGCATACATAGTAGTCGTCCTGGCATATGTAGAATTTTCCCCCTAGGGAGATATTATGAGAATCAAGGCTTTAAATATATTTTACAGGTGAATGAATGTCCTAACACTAGTAAAACTAAAGTGAAGTTAAGTAAATGGATTGATACTCAAAATTTGAAAGATAACGGACAATTCATAAACGATTGGCATTATTTTTTAAAAGATGTGGAACATGTTATAAAAAATGCTACGGACGAAACTATGGTAAAGCAAATCAATATGTATATTTTAAATCGTTTTTATCTGAAACAGTACGAGGAAGGTGAAGATTTTTACATTCAATTTTATGAGAGATTACAGGAAGCGAAGAAACTAATATCTCAGTTAGGATAGAGTTATCATGGTATCTAATAGAAAAAACAGGTTTTACACAATTCGCTGCTGTTACAATTACATTTGGTGTAACATTTAATTAGGTATCTAATGAAGTTGATGAAGTATATAATGCATATGTATTGATATGGATTGGCATTACAACACCTGTTTTGAACTAATAATTGTACATTCAAGAAAACCGTAATAGCCTTCATTGAAATGTAGTTGAGAGGGAGAAAAGGAAGAAACTATGATATATTTAGATAATTTTATATTTCCAAATGAAGATCAAGAATTCAATTTTTTTATGTCCATACAGAGAAAATGCTATGATAGTTTTTATCCGTATCAAGTGTTAACGAAGAAGGGGCTTACGAGAATCGATTGTGACCCAATCACCATTCTTTATGGAGGGAATGGATCTGGAAAGACTACAGCACTAAATGTAATTGCAGAAAAACTTGGCCTTGAGCGAGAATCTAATTTTAATAAAAGTAGCTTTTTTCAACAGTATGTAGACTCGTGTGAGTATGAAATAAGATCGGAAGTACAGCATGGGAGCAGAATCATTACCAGTGATGATGTATTTGATTATATGTTAAATTTGCGTGCCTTAAATGATGGAATTGATTTAAAGCGCGAAGAACTTTTTGATGAATATTTGGAAGCGAAATATTCGGATTTTAAGTATCGTTCCCTAGAAGATTATGATGAATTAAAAAAGGTCAATCTCTCACGTCGTAAGACACAATCAAAGTATGTTAGAGAGAATCTTATGAGTAATGTACGTGAAATATCCAATGGGGAAAGTGCCTTTATGTATTTTACTGATAAAATAAAAGAAAATGGAATATACATTTTAGATGAGCCTGAAAATAGTTTGTCTGCAGCAAGACAAATAGAACTGGTTCAATTTTTAGAAGAGTCTGCTAGATTCTTTCAGTGTCAGTTTATCATATCGACACATTCGCCGTTTATTTTATCCATGAAGGGCGCTAAAATATATGATTTAGATAATACTCCAGTGCGCACAAAATCATGGACAGAACTTGAAAATGTACGGATTTATTATGAGTTTTTTAAAAAACATGAGAATGAGTTTTAACGAACTATAAAAACATAATAAAGAAGAGAGGGAGTATAATAAAAAAATATTCATATTGGTTTGCAGGAAGTAAAAAGTTTATTGAAATGGAGAGTTAATTCAAAAGTGAGTAGAATCATGAACAATAAAGAAATATTAGAAATAGCGATGAGACAATCTGCCATTGATGCAAATTGTGAAGCGAAAGACTTCTGTAAAAGTGAAAATGTAATAGTATTATCTAAAACAAATGAAAATGCACGTAAATACTTGGAGTTGCCCTTTTATTGTAATCTAATTTCTTATGGTAATAATATTGTAGCTTCGGTTGATCCTGAAATCAGAGATGTTGTTAGTGTGTATATCAATAAATATTCGATAGAACATTGCTTTGAAACGCCGAACATGCATGTACTTAATGATGAATTGCAAAAGAGAGGCAAGAGAGTTTGTTTTATGGCAGAATATTTTTTGCCTGATATGAATGTGATTAAACCTCTACCTTGCGATTATAATATAAAAATATTAGATGCAACCCAGTTTGAAGATTTATATAAGCCTGAGTGGAGCAATGCATTATGTGAAAAACGAAAGCATCTAGACGTACTTGCAGTTGCAGCGTATGATAACGATCAAATCATAGGTTTAGCTGGATGTTCAGCAGACGGTGAAGCAATGTGGCAAATAGGAATTGATGTATTGCCAGAATATCGTAAGCAAGGGATTGCTTCAGCGCTTACAAGTAGGATAGCAATAGAAACACTAAAACTTGGTAAAGTACCTTTTTATTGTGCTGCATGGTCTAATATAAAATCAGTTCGTAATGCAATTAAAAGTGGGTTTAAACCAGCTTGGGTTGAAATGACTGCAAAAAGTATGGAATATGTATCGGAATTAAACAAGTAAAATGATTTGATATAATGAAAGCGGAATGAGCGATTGCAAGCTTGCTTGCGAATAGCGATTGGAGTAACAAGACCATGAACATGATTTTGTTCATGGTATAATGAAAGCGGAATGAGCGATTGCAAGCTTGCTTGCAAATAGCGATTGGAGTAACAAGACCATGAACATGATTTTGTTCATGGTATAATGAAAGTGGAAAGAGCAGTTGCAGGCATACGTGAGAATGACGATTGGAGCAACAAGTTCACGAACATGTTTTTGTTCAAGATACAATAGAATAATTTTAGTCTGGTAAAGGCGGCAAGAGAGGATTCGAGTATGGACGTAATCTTTTGGATAGCGAAACAATTATTGGTTTGTTTTTTTGTCATAATATTTATTGATTGGATATTGATGTCATTGCCTTGTTTGGATTTTTCGAAAAAACAGTATCCAAGACAATTTCACATTCGTCATTCGAATCGAATTGATTTTCAGAAAAAGTATGAGTGCTCTGCATTTTCAACGGCTTTTCTTTTGCGGCACTTTGATATTAAAGCAGATGGAATTCAGATTTATAATGAAATGCCTAACAAAATGAGGTCTGGATGCGTATATCCAAAGGAAATTCGAAATTATTTGAAAAACAAGGGATTTAAAACTATGTTTTATAAGGGAACGATTCATTCGCTTAAGAGGCAAGTGAGTAAGGGGATTCCTGTTATTGCTTTCATTAAAGTGAATCTGGAAAAAAACGATACACATTATGTGCCCGTGGTCGGCTATGATGAAGAATACATATACATCGCTGAATCATTAAATTATCTTGCAAATTGTCAGGAAAGTGATGGGGTTTACAATCGCAAGGTTCCAATTCGTGAATTTAAAAAACTGTGGAATATAAAAAATATTCGTATGCCTATATATAGCAATACATATATAACGGTAAAAAATAAAAGCGCACATACTTAAATTAAAGACCGAGAGTTAATATTCATTGTTCGTTTTAAGTATTTACTTATGGAGGAAATAAGAATATGCCAATACCTAATATTGAACAACCACAAATTATTGAAATAACAGAATTAATAAGGCTAAGGAAGTATGATGGCAATTATCAAGTAGCAATGGAGTGGTACCAAGATAAAGAAACTTTGATGCTAGTGAATGGCAATGATAATTTATATGACTTAGAAAAATTGAAGTGTATGTATGAATATTTAAATGCTCATGGTGAAGAGTATTTTATTGAAGTGAAAAAGAAGGGTCACTTCATTCCTATTGGAGATGTGACCCTTAGTAAAGATGACATGCCTATCGTGATAGGCGATAAAAATTATAGGGGAAGAGGAATTGGAAAATTAGTTATATTGGCATTGCTAAAGAGAGCTAAGAAAATAGGTTTTGAATACCAACATGTAAATGAAATATATGATTTTAATCTAGCATCCCAAAAGTTATTTACAAGTTGTGGTTACACGGTACATAGTAAAACTGAGAAAGGTGCTAGTTATGTTATCCATTTAAATCATGAATTATAAACTATCTTATACAAAAGGCTGTTGCAAAATAAAATTGAATTCAAATTATTGTTAATTATCTTTCTGCTTAACTGAAATTTGAACATATTTATATTTGCAACAGTCCCTCTTTCGTTAGTGTGGAATCATACTATCTAACTTGTTTTTTATATATCCAAATGGTACAGAACAAGTACTACAAAACATTAACATTAAAGTATATAACTATAAAATTGCATAACTAATTCTTACACGTAAATAATCACTTCATTTTAAGCACAAAGACGTTTTACATCATCGCCATCTAAAGATTCTTTTTCTAATAATTCTTCCGTAATTTTCTTTAATTGATCCATATTTTCGTATATCAATTGTTTTGTTTCATCATATAAGTCTTTCATAAAAGCACGACATTTCTCAATAAATTGATGGTCTGGAATTTCTCCCAATGCTTCCGTACTGAATAATCCCATTTCAGCATCCATACCAAACTTGCCTAGATAATCAGCGACTAATGACGAAGCTTTTTGAATATCATTACTTGCACCAGTAGTAATTTCATCTGCACCAAAAATCAATTCTTCAGCAATTCTACCGGCAAGTAGTACCTGAATATTTGCCTTAATCTGTCGTTTGCTTTGAAACATCGTATCTTTTGGAATGCTTAAATTAAAGCCACCTGCACCACGAACACTTGGAATAATTGTAACTTTTGATATGAAATGCTCTGGCAATAGTAAAGTTGTTGCTAGTGCATGACCTGCTTCATGATAAGCGGTAATCTTACGATCACGGTCGGTGATATAACTTCGATCTATTTTAGGAGCACCTGCAATTACCGTATAGAATGCTTTGTCGATATGCTCCTTATGAATAGCTGATTTGCTATCGTTAGCAGCGTTAATTGCGGCTTCATTTAAAAGGTTTTCTAGCATGGCACCACTAAAATAAACCGTCGATTTTGCTAAATCTTCTAAATTTACATCGTCTGATAGTGCTTTGGATTTTGCATGAAGAGTTAAAATTTGCTTTCTTGCATTTACATCTGGAAGCCCAATTTCAATGTGTCTATCGAAACGACCAGGACGTAGTAGGGCATCATCTAAAGTATCTAAGCGGTTTGTTGCACCGATAACTATAATACCTTGATTCTCATGGAAACCTGACATTTCAGTTAATAATGCATTTAAGGTTTGATCCCGTTCATCATTACTTGAAGATGCATTTTTGGCACGTTTTTTACCAATGGCATCTATTTCGTCAATGAATATAACGGCTTTTTCATTCTTTTTCGCTTTGTTAAATAAGTTTCGAATCCTGCTAGCACCTACACCAACATACATTTGAACGAAGTCAGAACCACTCATTGCATAAAATGGTACATCGGCTTCTCCAGCAATTGCTTTTGCTAGCAATGTTTTACCGGTTCCAGGAGGCCCGTAAAATAATAGACCTTTTGGCATTTTTGCACCAATGGATGCATATTTTTCGGGATTTTTAATAAACGAAATGATGTCTTCCACCATATACTTCGCTTCTGCATTACCAGCTACGGAAGACAAAGTAATGGTTTCTTTTAATTGTTTCTTTTCTTTGTTGGAATCTTTAATTAAAACGTTACCTCCACCTGTTTTACGTATATAAAAATAGATTCCTCCAGCAATTATCGCTATAATAAAAATTTTCCCGGCAATTGATAAAGCACTTTCTTGTTGATAGCTTACACGAACATCGTTTAATAATAGAAATTCAATAAAGGTATCTGTTTTGGGATTCGGAACAGTGTAAACATGGTTCGGATCTTCCTTTAATTTAACAGATAAATCCGATTCATTGTTTGCTAATGTTACTTCCTCAACTTGATTTTGCTCGACTGCTTCAATGAATTTTGTATATGAAAGCTCTGATTTCTCTTTATTTATAAAATAATTTCCAAGAAGTACAGCACCAATCAGTGCTATACAGGAAAGAACGATCCATAGTTTTTTCTTCATTATATATCCCCCTATAATTAAACAAAATAATACAATTTGTTACATATTATTATAGCATAATCCAAATGCTTATCTATATATAAATAATGGCGTAAAATGAAATAGTAAATTCCAGTTTGCACAAGTAAATTCTAGTTATTATGCCGTACTGGAATTTAGTCATGCACAACCACCCCTTCCCTCTGCTATAATACAACTATGGTTATCTGTCTGTGCA
>OJJJ01000076.1_pt1 | contig 69213 bp, 73 predicted proteins | sample 1596311 | NCBI WGS metagenome assembly OJJJ01 (sample SAMEA4350140, study PRJEB24818) | metagenome | biome: human; feature: gut; material: faeces | place: Denmark | collected 2013-09
CTACTGTGACTTCCCAGATTTCCGGGCCAGTGGTTTTTTCGTGAATTTCCGGGTTTGCCGGGTTGCTGAACTGCTGCAGCAGCAGATATTTCTCCGGATCGCTGGCAACGATCTCTTCGGCTTTCTGAATGGCACCTTTCATGCCTTTCGCGCCTTCGGTCAGAACCAGGTTTGCGCCCAGCGCTTTCAGCAGCTTGCGGCGTTCAATGCTCATGGTTTCAGGCATGGTCAGCGTCAGCTTGTAGCCACGCGCCGCAGCAACATAGGCCAATGCGATACCGGTGTTACCACTGGTTGGCTCCACCAGCTCAACGCCTGGCTTCAGTACGCCACGTTTTTCCGCATCCCAAATCATGTTTGCACCGATACGGCATTTTACGCTGAAGCTCGGGTTACGTGATTCGACCTTCGCCAGGATGCGTCCATTACCGATACGGTTCAGTCGAACCAGGGGCGTATGACCGATAGTCAGCGAGTTGTCTTCATAAATCTTACTCATGGCCTGTCCTTAACTGTATGAAATTGGGATACCGTCCCAGCATACCTGTTGAATAAGTATGGGGAAGTAAGGAATTCGCATATCTATATACTGCAAGGAAATAATGGGGATCAGTATGGAATAAGGGGCGGCATAAGCCACCCCTGTTTTACACATTTTTGCATTATTTCCACAACGCATGTTTAGCACGATAACAATCCACCCACATCGCCGTCGCGCCGCAGACGGCGACCGGCATGATGAACAGATTAAGGAACGGGATCATCGTGAACAGGCTCGTCAGCGCGCCGAACTGCATATTGGCGACTTTCTGCGTGCGCAGGGCCGTGCGCATCGCTTTAAACGGCACTTTGTGGTTATCAAACGGATAGTCGCAATACTGGATCGCCAGCATCCAGGCACTGAACAGGAACCACAGTACCGGAGCGACCGTCTGGCCGATGCCGGGCACAAAATAGAGGATAAGCAGCACAATCGCGCGCGGCAGATACCAGGCAAATTTCTGCCACTCGCGTTTCATGATGCGCGGGATATCTTTCATGACGCCCAGTACGCCCGTATCCGGCGGTGTGGCACCGGTAAGACGCGCTTCTAATTGTTCTGCCAGCAGACCGTTAAACGGCGCGGCTATCCAGTTGGCAATGGTCGAAAAGAAATAGCCGAATACCAGCAGCACGGAAATGACCACAATCGGCCACAGCACGTAGCTCAGCCACTGCAGCCAGTCAGGCACATGGCTCATAATGGCGGGAACCCAGCTTTCCAGCTTTGTGAACAACCACCAGAACGCGCCGCCCATCAAAAGAATGTTAATAAGCAGTGGCAGAATAACGAAGCGGCGAATACCCGGCAGGGAGACCAGTTTCCAGCCCTGAGAAAAATACCAGACGCCGCTGCGCGGGGTGGGAGAAGATGTTGAAACCATAACCAGGCTGTACTCCTTTTTACACAACCAGTGGAATTGCCCGCCTATATTATCCAGTTACGGACCAATGACCAGTTCGGAAATGTTCGAAAAAACAGCAAAAAGCACGTTTTAGCGCATCTTTATGCTGTGAATGCTCTGCACACACTTGCACTTGACGTAAACGGCAAATACTCTTAGTGAGTAAATGTTTGCCGTGGTGGCAAGGTGTTAGAACAACAGAGAATATAATGATGCAGGATTTGCGTCTGATATTAATCATTGTTGGCGCGATCGCCATAATCGCTTTACTGGTACATGGTTTCTGGACCAGCCGTAAAGAGCGCTCTTCTATGTTTCGCGATCGCCCACTGAAGCGCATGAAGTCCAGTCGTGACGACGATGACGGTGAAGACGACATCATAGGTAGCGACGACGACGGCGTGGGTGAAGTTCGTGTTCATCGGGTCAATACTGCGCCCGGCGCAGCTCATGGGGAGCATGACGCCCCCCGCGCTCCGCAGCACCAGTATCAACCGCCGTATGCTTCTGCACAGCCGCGCCAGCCCGCGCAGCCGCCTGTGGAAGAGCCGGTGCGTCAGCCGCCGCAACAGCCTGTTTCTCAGCAGCCTGCTGCACCGCAACCGGCTCAACAGCAGCCAGTCCAGCCGCAGCCGGTCCAGCAGCCTGTGCACCAGCCTCAGCCGCCGGTGCAACAGCCTGCGCCACAGCCAGATCCGGCACCGCTCGTTGAGCCTGAACCTGTTGCCGAGCCTGAACCCGTTGTTGAAAAACCGCAGCGTAAAGAAGCGGTGATCATCATGAACGTGGCCGCACATCATGGCAGCCATCTGAACGGTGACGTCCTGCTTAACAGCATTCAACAGGCAGGCTTCAAGTTTGGCGATATGAATATTTTCCATCGCCACCTGAGCCCTGACGGTAGCGGCCCGGCGCTGTTCAGCCTGGCGAATATGGTCAACCCTGGCACCTTTGATCCGGATATGAGTGGTGATTTCGTGACGCCGGGTGTGACAATCTTTATGCAGGTGCCGTCTTACGGTGACGAACTGCAAAACTTCAAGCTGATGCTGCAGTCCGCTCAGCACATTGCCGACGAAGTGGGTGGTGTGGTGCTCGACGATCAGCGTCGTATGATGACGCCGCAAAAACTGCGCGAGTATCAGGACCGCATCCGCGAAGTTAAGGAAGCCAACGCATAATCGTCGCGTTTACTTCAACTCCTCCTCAACCCCCGCATGTCGGGGGTTTTTTCTCTTGATGGTGCGATATGGACTCAATCGAACAACAACTCACTGAACTGCGAACCACGCTTCGCCATCATGAATACCTCTACCACGTTATGGACGCGCCGGAAATTCCGGATGCGGAGTATGACCGCCTGATGCGTGAACTGCGCGAACTTGAGGCGCAGCACCCTGAATTAATCACGCCTGATTCCCCGACTCAGCGTGTGGGCGCAGAGCCGCTGGGGGCGTTCAGCCAGGTGCGGCATGAAGTGCCGATGCTGTCGCTGGATAACGTTTTTGATGAAGAAAGTTTCCTGGCGTTTAACAAGCGCGTGCAGGACCGGCTGAAAAGCAGTGACTCCCTGACCTGGTGCTGTGAGCTGAAGCTGGACGGCCTGGCGGTCAGTATCCTCTATGAAAATGGCGTGATGGTGCGCGCCGCTACCCGTGGTGACGGCACCACGGGTGAGGACATCACCACCAACGTGCGTACTATTCGCGCTATCCCGCTGAGGTTGCGTGGCGATAACATCCCGGCACGTCTGGAAGTGCGCGGTGAAGTGTTCCTGCCGCAGGCGGGCTTCGAAAAGATTAACGAAGAAGCGCGTCGTACTGGCGGAAAAGTATTTGCTAACCCACGTAACGCGGCGGCAGGCTCGTTGCGCCAGCTGGACCCGCGCATAACCGCGAAGCGACCGCTTACGTTCTTCTGCTATGGCGTGGGGATTCTGGAAGGCGGTGAACTGCCGGATACCCACCTCGGGCGTTTGCTGCAATTTAAGGCGTGGGGCCTGCCGGTGAGTAATCGCGTACAGCTATGCGATTCTCCGGAAGCGGTGCTGGCGTTCTACCACAAGGTTGAAGAGGACCGTCCAACGCTTGGTTTTGATATTGATGGCGTGGTGATCAAGGTTAACTCACTTGAACTTCAGGAGCAGTTGGGCTTTGTGGCTCGCGCACCGCGCTGGGCGGTGGCCTTTAAATTCCCGGCGCAGGAGCAGATGACCTTTGTCCGCGACGTGGAATTCCAGGTGGGGCGTACAGGGGCGATTACGCCAGTGGCGCGACTGGAGCCGGTTCAGGTTGCTGGCGTGCTGGTGAGCAACGCCACGCTGCACAATGCCGATGAAATTGCGCGTCTGGGTCTGCGTATTGGCGACAAAGTGGTGATTCGTCGCGCGGGTGATGTTATCCCGCAGGTGGTTAACGTCGTTGAGTCAGAACGTCCTGACGATACGCGTGCCATTGAATTCCCGTCCCACTGCCCGGTTTGCGGCTCGGACGTTGAACGTGTCGAAGGTGAAGCGGTAACGCGCTGTACGGGCGGGTTAATTTGCGGCGCGCAGCGTAAAGAGTCGCTTAAGCATTTCGTATCCCGTCGCGCGATGGATGTCGACGGCATGGGCGATAAGATTATCGATCAGCTGGTTGAGAAAGAGTATGTCCATACGCCTGCGGATCTCTTCAGGCTGACCGCAGGAAAACTCACCGGGCTTGACCGCATGGGGCCGAAGTCAGCGCAGAATGTCGTTAACGCGCTGGAAGCCGCGAAAGAGACCACCTTTGCCCGCTTCCTCTATGCGCTGGGTATTCGTGAAGTGGGTGAAGCGACGGCAGCGGGCCTCGCGGCGTACTTTGGCACGCTGGAGGCGCTGGAAAAAGCGAGCATCGACGAGCTGCAAAAAGTGCCGGATGTCGGTATTGTGGTTGCGACGCACGTCTATAATTTCTTCGCTGAAGAGAGTAACCGCGAGGTGATCGGCCAGTTACTGAAAGAAGGCATTACATGGCCTGCGCCAGTGGTGGTGAATGCGGAAGAGATAGACAGCCCGTTTGCGGGTAAAACGGTGGTCCTGACCGGTAGCCTGAGCCAGCTTTCACGTGATGATGCCAAAGCGCGTCTGGTGGCGCTGGGGGCAAAAGTGGCGGGCAGCGTGTCGAAGAAAACCGACCTGGTGATCGCCGGGGAAGCCGCCGGTTCGAAGCTGGCCAAAGCGCAGGAACTGGGCATTGAGGTTATCGACGAAGCAGAGATGATGCGCCTGCTGGGAGAGTGACGTGGAGAAAGAGCAGCTTATTGAGATCGCCAATACGGAGATGCCGTTCGGTAAATATAAAGGCCGCAGGCTGATCGATTTGCCGGAAGAGTATCTGCTGTGGTTTGCCCGTAAGGATGAGTTTCCCGCCGGGCGGCTGGGCGAGCTAATGGCAATTACGTTACTGGTTAAAACAGAAGGGCTGACCCAGCTGGTTCAGCCCCTGAAACGTCCTTAAGCCTTCGCGGCGCGGGTCTCTTCCTGCGCCAGCTTTTCGGTCTGGCGTTTGTACCGACGCGCCAGTACCGCACAGACCATAAGCTGGATCTGATGGAAAATCATCAGCGGCAGCACCATCATCCCTATCACTGAGGTCGGGAACAGAATGTTGGCCATCGGGATACCGTTCGCAAGGCTCTTTTTCGAGCCACAGAAGACAATGGTGATTTCGTCCGCTTTGTTGAAGCCGCACTTGCGGGCCACAAAAACATTCACCGCAATCACGATAGCCAGCAAAACGATACTGACCACGACGATAAACAGCAGCGATCCCACGCCGACTTTATGCCAGATGCCGTTCACTACCGCTTCGCTGAAGGCTGAGTAAACAACGAGCAGAATCGACGTCTGGTCGGTTTTTGAGATCCATTTTTTATGCTTCGCCACAAACGCACCGGTCCACGGGCGAGAAAGATGCCCGAGCACAAATGGCAATAGCAGTTGCAGACAGATTTTACCCACCTGCTCCAGATTACCTTCCGCGCCGTGCATATTCATCAGCAGCCCCACCAGAAGCGGTGAGACAAAAATACCTAGCAGGCTGGACGCCGACGCCGAACAGACGGCGGCCGCGACATTCCCGCCCGCCAGCGAAGTGAACGCAATGGCGGACTGAACGGTCGCAGGCAGAATGCAAAGATACAGAAAGCCAGTATAGAGCGCCGGATCAACATTCACGGGTGCCCACCAGGCGAACAAAACGCCGAGGATCGGGAAGAGAATAAAGGTACTGCACATTACCCACAGATGCAGTCGCCAGTGGCTACCGCCTGCAATGATGGCTTCACGGGAAAGTTTGGCACCGTGCATAAAGAACAGCAACGCGATTGCTGCCGTGGTCAGCCCTTCAAAGAACGGAACGAAACCGCCTCGCGCAGGGAAAAAGGAGGCCAGCAAAACGGTGACAATCAGGGTAAGCGTAAACGGATCAAGGATACGAAAAAGTTTCATAATCACTCCTGAAAACAGATGCCGCTATTGTGCTTTCTTCCGTTTGAGAAATAAAATCGATTTATTGCATCCATTCATGAATTAAACAGATGAATTATTCTCTACGTCAGCTTCGCGTGTTTGTTACCGTCGCCCAGGCCCGCAGCTTTAGCCGGGCGGGGGAGATGATTGGGCTTAGCCAGTCTGCTGTCAGTCACAGTGTCAAAGAGCTTGAAAGCCAGACCGGTGTGAAACTGCTCGACAGAACCACGCGTGAAGTGGTGCTTACCGAAGCGGGGCAGCAACTGGCGACGCGCCTGGAGAGGCTGCTGGATGAACTCAACAGCACGCTCAGGGATGTGGGGCGGCTCGGGCAACAGCTTTCCGGCACCGTAAGGGTGGCGGCGAGCCAGACGATATCTGCGCATCTTATTCCCCAGTGTATTGCCGAGAGTAACCACCTCTATCCTGATATTGATTTTGTCCTGCACGACAGACCGCAGCAGTGGGTGCTGGAGAGCATTCGTCAGGGTGATGTGGATTTCGGTATTGTTATCGATCCTGGCCCGGTGAGCGATCTTGCGTGCGAAATTGTTCTTTCAGAACCGTTTCTGCTGTTGTGTCGCGATGACGATCCTCTGGCCATGTTGCCGGAGGTGAACTGGCAGTTACTCCAGGGGGCGAACCTGGTATTACAGGATTACGCGTCGGGGAGCCGCCCGCTGATCGATGCTGCCCTGGTTGCGCAAGGCGTTCAGGCAACTATCGTGCAGGAGATTGGGCATCCGGCGACGCTGTTTCCTATGGTCGAAGCGGGGATTGGGATCAGCGTGCTTCCGGCGCTGGCGTTACCTCTGCCACAGGGAAGCCGTTTAACGGTGAAGCGATTTGTACCCTGCATCGAGCGTCAGCTGATGCTGGTACGGCGTAAAAATCGCTCGCTTTCGGGGGCGGCGAATGCGTGCTGGGACGTGGTGCGTATGCAGGCTCAGCGGCTAATGGAAGCCCGCACACGCGATCCGCTGTTTAGCAGTGGGAGCGATCAAATATAAATATCAATCTGATGGTCAGCGGACGGTTTGTTAACGCCTTCCGCAGCGGACTGAGTGGTGGTCTGCTTTGGCGCTGCCTCTTCTGCCTGCTGGCGCTGCAATTGCGCCAGCTGTGCCTGCAGCATGGCCAGCTGGGATTCGAGTAACTCCTGCTGCTTTTGCTTCTCTTCTGCCGTGGCATCACCCATTGCCACTTCTTTGAGCTGCTGGGTGACTTTCGTAATCTGTTTGGTCAGTCGGTTAATCTGGGAGGCAATATCGTTGCCGCCAGAACTGTTATCCACACTGCCGATTTCCATCGCTGACAGCGATACTGCCTTGAGGGTTATCATATTGAGATCCTTTTCGCCATAAAACAGAGGTATCGGCTCGGAACGGAATAGCTTGAGTGTTGTATGCAGAAAGCGTCGCGGGAGAGTATGGGAACTGCAGATAGCAAAAAAGCGCCTTTAGGGCGCTTTTTTACATTGGTGGGTCGTGCAGGATTCGAACCTGCGACCAATTGATTAAAAGTCAACTGCTCTACCAACTGAGCTAACGACCCGAAATGGTGGGCGATGACGGGCTCGAACCGCCGACCCCCTCCGTGTAAAGGAGATGCTCTACCAACTGAGCTAATCGCCCATTTCGGAACTGCTGCGATAAGGTGAGAATGGTGGGCGATGACGGGCTCGAACCGCCGACCCCCTCCGTGTAAAGGAGATGCTCTACCAACTGAGCTAATCGCCCAATCTCAATACTTATCTACACTGCGAGCCTACTTAAAGTAGATGGTGGGTGATGACGGGCTCGAACCGCCGACCCCCTCCGTGTAAAGGAGATGCTCTACCAACTGAGCTAATCACCCCCGCTGTGTGGAGTCGCATTATAGGGAGAGTTGAAAATGAGTCAACGCATTTTCTAAAGTTTTTATTCGTTCGTCGTAAAATTAAACAAAACGATCGTGAAACAGGCTGTGACGCATGATTTCTAAACAAAAATAGTAAACTCAAGCCAGATACAGGGAACAACATTGAGGATTCGCCTCACAGTGATAGAATATTGCCCATTGTTTTTTCCCCAGGATTTGCCGATTGCCGGCATCTTTATAACGTAAGGCCATTTCATGAAAATCAAAACTCGCTTCGCGCCGAGCCCGACTGGCTATTTGCACGTCGGTGGTGCACGTACTGCTCTCTATTCCTGGCTTTTTGCACGCCACAACAAAGGTGAGTTCGTGCTGCGTATTGAAGACACCGATCTTGAGCGCTCTACGCCGGAAGCAATCGAAGCCATTATGGATGGTATGAACTGGCTGAATCTGGAGTGGGACGAAGGTCCGTACTTCCAGACCAAACGTTTTGACCGTTATAACGCCGTGATTGACGAGATGCTGGTGGCAGGCTCTGCCTATAAATGCTATTGCTCCAAAGAGCGTCTGGATGCTCTGCGTGAAGAGCAGATGGCAAAAGGCGAAAAACCTCGCTACGACGGCCGCTGCCGCCACGATCATAGCGAGCACGCAGCTGATGAGCCTTGCGTGGTGCGTTTTGCCAACCCGCAGGAAGGTTCTGTGATCTTTGATGACCAGATCCGTGGCCCGATCGAATTCAGCAATCAGGAGCTGGACGACCTGATCATCCGCCGTACCGACGGTTCTCCAACCTATAACTTCTGCGTTGTGGTTGACGACTGGGATATGGAAATTACCCACGTTATTCGTGGTGAAGACCATATCAACAACACTCCGCGCCAGATCAACATTCTGAAAGCCTTAAATGCGCCAGTGCCTGTGTACGCGCACGTTTCCATGATCAACGGTGATGACGGTAAAAAACTGTCCAAGCGTCATGGCGCAGTGAGCGTGATGCAATACCGTGATGATGGCTATCTGCCGGAAGCACTGCTGAACTACCTGGTGCGTCTGGGCTGGGCCCACGGTGACCAGGAGATCTTCAGCCGCGAAGAGATGATCAATCTGTTCTCTCTGAACTCCGTGAGCAAATCTGCCAGCGCGTTCAACACCGATAAGCTGCTGTGGCTGAACCACCACTACATCAATACCATGCCGCCGGAATATGTGGCGACGTATCTGCAGTGGCACATTGAGCAGGCAAATATTGATACCCGTACCGGCCCTGAGCTGGCGGAGCTGGTGAAACTGCTCGGCGAGCGTTGCAAGACGCTGAAAGAAATCGCCGAAAGCTGCCGCTACTTCTATGAAGAGTTTGACGAATTCGATGCTGACGCGGCGAAAAAACACCTGCGTCCGGTTGCGCGTCAGCCGCTGGAAGTGGTCCGTGATAAGCTGGCTGCCATTACGGAATGGACCGCTGAGAATGTGCATCATGCGATCCAGGCGACGGCGGATGAGCTGGAAGTCGGGATGGGCAAAGTGGGTATGCCATTGCGCGTTGCGGTGACGGGCGCGGGTCAATCCCCGGCGCTGGATGTTACCGTACATGCCATCGGTAAATCACGCAGCGTGGCGCGTATCAATAAGGCGCTGGGCTTTATTGCCGATCGTGAAAGCCAGCAGTAATTAAACGCCAGATAAGAATAACGGCAGGGTGACCTGCCGTTTTTTATGTGTGTTATTCCGCAATCCCGAGACGCACAAGAATGCCTTGTACACCTTCCCGCTTCAGCAATACGTGAAGGCGCTCCTGTTCGAGTGGGGTCATATTCTCCAGCGAGTCGATGATTTGCGGGAGCAGGTTCGACGATGCCGGTTCTCCATAGAGGGAAGGGGATTCAGCCAACTGGTAAATTGCCTGACGGTTACGAATGGCAGGAAGATTCATAATGTGCTCTTTGACTCGCGCATCAATATGAATCAGCCGGGCGCGTCCGCCTTTCACACCGTTAATGCCCTCTGTTTTCCATCCTTTCTGGCGTATCCAGCGGTTTACGGTTTGCCTGGCGACACCCAGACTATCAGCCAGCTCTTCCGTGGTCATTTTACTGCGTAATCTTTTCATGTCAGTTTTGGTCGCGAATCCCTAAACGTTGCAACAATCCGGTAATCCCTTCGCGCAGTAACAGAGAGGTCATCTGCTTTTGCTCATCCGGCGTCATTTCATTTGCCAGTGTCAGAAGTAAGGTATGTAGCGAGCCATCATGGTAGGCGTTATCGGGCATATCAGGTGTTTCTGATGCCCTGCGTGCACTGCGAATAAACTCCCGAACTTTTTCATTCACATGCACCAGACGCGCCTTGCCTCCCTGAACTCCTGGTTTTGGCGATGTAATCCAACCCTCTTTGCGTACCCATTTATTGATGGTCTGGCGGCTATAGCCAGTGAGCAGGGCTAACTCTTCTGGCGTCATTCGTTCCTTGATCATGCAATTTCCTGAATATTCGTGGGGTTAATTAGTGGTTCATTTTATAGCACCGTTTTACACGAAAACGTGACAGGCTTAACTCCTGACTGCGAGCAGGCTCGCAAAGTGATTCATTTGCATGATTTTTCAGCGATTGAAAGTCCGGGGCTTATTTTGCCGTTGACACTCAGCAGCGGAATTCATATTATGCCGCCCGTCAACATGACAGCTTTACGACGGGGCTATAGCTCAGCTGGGAGAGCGCCTGCATGGCATGCAGGAGGTCAGCGGTTCGATCCCGCTTAGCTCCACCAAACTCTGAACCCAACAGCGTTTGGTCGGTAAAGTAACATGTGGGGCTATAGCTCAGCTGGGAGAGCGCTTGCATGGCATGCAAGAGGTCAGCGGTTCGATCCCGCTTAGCTCCACCAAAATTTGAACCCCCGTCGAAAGACGGGGGTTTTTTTATGCCTTTGTAACAGCTTCCTGGCTTTTGGGTTATCAGGGCTGTGTTTTCTATACCTCACCTCAACCCAAATCAACAAAACGGTCTATTTGTAGACTGAAACTTGATTCGCTCAATTAATAAACCTATTATCCGTCCGGTCAATGAGACTAATGGTAGAATAGATCCTTTAACTTGATGAAAAGAAAAACTGACAATAATGTAAAGATATTTATGATTGCACTGGCGTTATGCCTCTTTGCGGTTCCTTTTTCTCGTTATATTTCTCCGCATGCAATTGTTAACGGGCATGATGTCTATTTAGCGTGGTTACCGTTAAGTGTCATGTTGGCTGTTATTTTATTGTTTGGTTACCGTGCTATTATTCCCATTTTGTTAAGTTTTACTGTCACTAATATTTACAATCTTAATTTAGCACCGCTACAACATCTCGTTTTGCTGTTTTGCCAGACCTTTCCGGTATTCGCGGCCTGCGGCATGCTCCGTCTGACGCTGGGCAAGCGCTGGCGTCATAGTGTGCCCAATAAGCACATCGGGCTTCGTATTTTCTGGCTTGGGTTTATGGTGCCGTCAGGCATTAAATTATCGATGTATCTGGCGGGTTACTTATTTGATTTCCCGGTGACGATTTCGACTTTCTTTGGGGAAGGTACGGCAATTTATAACATCGTTGATATTCAAAGCCTGATTTGCGCAGCGTTGATATTTACGATGATGTTCTATTATCCATTAAGAATGGTAACAAATCCAGGTTATGCCAGAACATTCTGGCGGCGAAGCGTGAAGCCAATTGTCCTTAATAAAAAACCTTTGTTTATATTAGGTTGGCTGATGCTTCTGATGTTTATTGTTGTAATTCTTTGCATTCCGATGCAATCAACTCTTATTGCTGGCTATTTAATGCCAGTGATTTTCATTCTTTTTACGCTGGGTATCAGCCGTCTGAGTTATGCACTTATCTCGCTGCTGTGGGCTGCATCTGCGCTTCTGCTGTTAACCTATAACTATAACTTCCTCAATGGGGTGGAGTCAGGGTACTCGCTTTCCTTTATTTTGTCGGTGCTGATCTCTTTTGCTATCTGCCTGCTTTATATGTCAAGGATCTACCAGCGAAGTGAGTGGATGAAGCAGGGCTGGCAGGAGAGGGCGCTCACCGATCCGCTGACAGGGTTACCCAACATTCGCGCGCTGGAGGTTTTCCTGAAAATCCACCCTGACGCAAAAGTATGCTGCCTGCGGATGGACAATCTGGAATTTTTAAGCCGCCATTACGGTATTCTCATGCGGGTACATTGCAAACGGATGATTACTGCATCTCTGCAGCCATTACTCCAGCAGGATGAAAAACTTTTCCAGTTGCCCGGCAGTGAACTGGTGCTGGTACTGTTAGGTCCAGGAACCGCAGAGCGCCTGCAATATATTGTCGATCAGTTGAACAGCCGTAAGATTTTCTGGAATAACACCGGGCTGGATATTGAGTTTGGTGCCTCCTGGGGGGAAGTCGAGAATGGTGACAACTTGCACCATACCCTGGGACAACTGAGCTGGTTGTCCGAGCAGTCATGCGCGGCGCACAATGTCCTGGCATTGACCAACAGTCTTGAGGATGTTTCCGGGCAAACGACGGACAGGGTACTGATGCTGGGGCGTATCAAACGCGCTCTTGATGCTGACGGCATCCATCTTTATGCCCAGCCGATCCAGAACGCGGACGGGGAAGGGTACTACGAAATTCTTTCGCGCCTTGAAAGTGATGGCGAGATCATCACTCCCGATCGGTTTATCCCGTTAATTGCACAGTTTAACCTGAGCCATCGTTTCGATATCAGCGTGGTACAGAGCTTACTGACGTGGCTGCGTGATAATCCGTCAACGCATCCCGGAACCCGTTTTTCCGTCAATCTGATGCCGCTGACGCTGATGCAAAAAGAGATTGCCGCTGAAATTATCGCGCTGTTTGAACGCTATGGCGTACCACCACAGGCCGTGGTCATTGAGGTTACCGAAGAACAGGCTTTTTCAAATTCGGGGCCGAGCATTAAAAATATCCAGCAGCTGCGGGATTACGGTTTCCGTATCGCGATTGATGATTTTGGCACAGGATACGCCAACTACGAGCGCCTCAAGCGTCTGCAGGCTGATATCATCAAGATCGATGGCTGCTTCGTGAAGGACATCTGCACAGACAACATGGATGCGATGATTGTGCAGTCTATTTGCAATCTGGCAAAAACCAAATCACTTTGCGTGGTGGCTGAATTTGTGGAAACGCCCGAGCAACGCGAGATGCTGCTCCGGTTCGGAGTGGATTATCTGCAAGGGTATCTGATAGGTAAACCCATGCCGCTCAGCGTCCTGCAGGCATAAAAAAACCGGGAGCGAACGGCTCCCGGTTTTCGTTTAGCAGTCTGAATTACAGTACCAGTGCCGCGATAGAAGCAGACAGAATGCTCACCAGCGTAGAACCGTATACCAGTTTCAGGCCGAAGCGTGAGACCACGTTACCCTGCTCTTCGTTCAGACCTTTAATCGCACCGGCGATAATACCGATGGAAGAGAAGTTTGCGAAGGAAACCAGGAACACAGAGAGGATGCCTTCCGCACGTGGAGAGAGCGTGCTGGCAATTTTCTGCAGATCCATCATGGCCACGAATTCGTTAGAAACCAGTTTGGTTGCCATAATACTGCCCACCTGCAGCGCTTCGCTTGCCGGAACACCCATTACCCAGGCAATCGGGTAGAAGATGTAACCCAGGATGCCCTGGAAGGAGATACCCAGAACTGCCGCGAACAGGGCGTTCAGGGCAGCAATCAGCGCGATAAAGCCGATCAGCATCGCCGCAACGATAATCGCTACTTTGAAGCCTGCCAGAATGTATTCACCCAGCATTTCGAAGAAGCTCTGACCTTCATGCAGGTTTGACATCTGGATGTTCTCTTCACTGGCATCAACGCGGTACGGGTTGATCAGCGACAGCACGATAAAGGTGCTGAACATGTTCAGAACCAGCGCTGCAACAACGTATTTTGGCTCCAGCATGGTCATGTATGCGCCCACGATAGACATGGACACGGTAGACATTGCAGTGGCCGCCATGGTGTACATGCGGTTGCGGGACATTTTACCGAGAATGTCTTTATAGGCGATAAAGTTCTCAGACTGGCCCAGGATCAGGGAGCTGACGGCGTTGAACGATTCCAGCTTACCCATGCCGTTCACTTTTGACAGCACAGTACCGATAGCGCGAATAATGACAGGCAGAACACGGATGTGCTGCAGAATACCGATCAGCGCAGAGATGAACACGATTGGGCACAGCACTTTCAGGAAGAAGAATGCCAGACCTTGATCGTTCATACTGCCAAAGACGAAGTTAGTCCCTTCGTTGGCGAATCCGAGCAGTTTTTCGAACATTTCGGAGAAGCCTTTTACGAAGCCGAGCCCCACGTTGGAGTTCAGGAAGAACCACGCGAGTAAAACTTCAATAACAAGAAGCTGAACAACATAGCGAATGCGGATTTTTTTACGGTCATGGCTGACCAGTAACGCAAGCGCAGTAACGACAACAAGTGCCAGGACAAAATGAAGGACGCGGTCCATATTTGCTCCAAATTTGAGGCAGGTTTAATTTCCGTGCACATTCTATGTAACGAGCGCAAAGAAAACGAGATCAAGGCCACACAATAGTTACATCCTGTGACGAGTCTCAAAAATAGTGATCAACAATACATTTTTGTTATGTTAGGTAAATGAGTGAAAAGTTAAGTTTGTGTGCTACGCTTCACAAATGACTGCGCGTTTTCATATTCTGTGAGACCGCTCAAGCGAACCCGCCTTTCTATCGTTAAAAGCTATCTGAGAAATCATTACAACCTTTACAAATGATCTTGATAATCATTCTCATTTTGATAGCATTAAACATAGCAAAGGCTATATTTCCAGAGGCAGAAATGACAAACAGTCGCGTAGAGGGTAGCAGTGGCAGGGCAGCGCGCAAGTTGCGGTTCGCATTAATGGGACCGGCGTTCATTGCTGCTATTGGCTATATCGATCCAGGGAATTTTGCGACCAATATTCAGGCCGGGGCCAGCTTCGGGTATACACTCCTGTGGGTAGTCGTCTGGGCTAACCTGATGGCGATGCTGATTCAGATGCTTTCAGCCAAGCTGGGGATTGCCACGGGCAAAAATCTGGCAGAGCAAATCCGCGACCATTATCCCCGTCCGGCCGTCTGGCTTTACTGGGTTCAGGCGGAAATCATCGCTATGGCAACCGACCTCGCTGAATTTATCGGGGCAGCTATCGGCTTCAAATTGATTCTGGGCGTGTCGTTATTACAGGGTGCTGTCCTGACCGGCATCGCCACCTTCCTTATTCTGATGCTTCAGCGTCATGGACAAAAACCGCTGGAAAAAGTGATCGGTGGTCTGCTGCTGTTTGTGGCGGCAGCCTATATTGTTGAACTGATTTTCTCGCAGCCGAATCTGGTGCAGCTCAGTAAGGGAATGGTGATCCCGAGTTTGCCGAATTCTGAAGCGGTATTCCTGGCGGCGGGTGTGCTGGGTGCGACGATTATGCCGCATGTTATCTATTTGCACTCTTCCTTAACACAGCACCTGCACGGCGGAACGCGTAAGGAGCGGTATTCAGCGACTAAATGGGATGTGGCTATTGCCATGACCATTGCCGGTTTTGTTAACCTGGCGATGATGGCGACGGCTGCTGCCGCGTTCCACTTTAATGGCCATACGGGAGTTGCCGATCTGGATCAGGCGTATTTGACGCTGGAACCGCTACTGAGCCATGCTGCCGCGACGATTTTCGGCTTGAGCCTGGTCGCTGCGGGTCTCTCTTCCACCGTTGTGGGGACACTGGCAGGGCAGGTGGTGATGCAGGGATTCGTGCGTTTCCACATTCCGCTGTGGGTTCGCCGGTCAGTGACTATGCTGCCGTCATTTATCGTGATCCTGATGGGGCTGGACCCGACCCGAATTCTGGTGATGAGCCAGGTATTGCTGAGCTTTGGTATCGCACTTGCGCTGGTGCCGCTGCTGATATTTACCAGCAACAAAGCCCTGATGGGCGACCTGGTTAACTCGACGCTGGTGAAAAGAGCCGGGTGGGCTATTGTGGTGGTAGTGGTGGCGCTGAATCTGTGGTTGTTGATTGGTACAGTGTCAGGACTCTAAAAAGAAAAAGGAGCCGAAAGGCTCCTTTCTGGTGTTAGTGGTGATGCCCGCGGCCATGACCGCGTCCCCAACCGCCGCGACGGTCGTCACGATCGCTCCATCCTTCACGATAACCGCGTTCGTAGGCTTTACGATTATCCCAGCCACGGTGATAACCATTATCGTGTTTCCACCAGCGGTTTTTACGCCATTCATAATGACGGTGCCAGTAATCACGGTCGCGCCAGCCACCGCCGTCCCAGTAGTTACCATAATTGTCGCGATCGCCAATTTGTAATTTTATCGATGGCAACAGGGTGATTTCGCCAGCACTGGCGACCAGCGGGGCCGAGGCCAGCAAAACCGCTGCAAGAATCAGTGACCTGAACATACTTTTCTCCTTCACGATCGGGGCCGTTGTGCGGCCTGTTAACGCAATATTACGGGGTGGTAAAGCCCCGTATCATCGCTTCAACTCCGAATTCACGAATGAGAGCACGATTTGCTAAAAATGCTTTTATTTTGCGCTATTGAGGATCGCGTCGATAGCCGTCAGTTCATCTGCAGTAAAATGACGATTCTCCAGCATCCCGACGGCATCATCTATTTGCGCGGTCTTGCTCGCACCAATCAGCACGGACGTCACGGCGTCGTGGCGTAAAATCCAGGCCAGTGCCATTTGCGACAGCTTCTGCCCGCGGCTTTCTGCCAGCGCGTTCAGATTACGCACTTTTTCCAGCTTCTCTTCGGTGATCTGATCAGGATTCAGGAACTTACTGCCGCTGGCTGCGCGCGAATCCGCCGGAATGCCGTTCAGATAGCGGTTGGTGAGTTGTCCGCCCGCCAGCGGGGAAAATGGAATGCATCCTACGCCTTTATCCTGCAGTACCGCCAGCAATCCCTCTTCGGGTGCGCGTTCAAACATTGAGTATTTTGGCTGATGGATAAGGCATGGTGTGCCGAGATCGTCCAGAATCTCAATGGCCTGACGCGCCCGTTCCGCCGGGTAGTTGGATAAGCCGACATACAGTGCTTTACCCTGGCGCACCAGATGGTCAAGCGCTTTCATCGTCTCCTGTAGCGGTGTTTCCGGGTCAGGGCGGTGATGATAGAAGATGTCGACATACTCCAGCCCCATGCGCTTCAGGCTCTGGTCCAGGCTTGAGATCAGGTATTTACGCGAGCCCCAGTCACCGTAAGGCCCGTCCCACATGGTGTAGCCCGCTTTGGTGGAGATGATCAGTTCATCACGCCACGGCAGAAAATCCTCCTGCAGAATGCGTCCGAAATTACGTTCGGCTGAACCAGGAGGCGGGCCGTAGTTATTGGCAAGGTCAAAATGGGTAATCCCCAGGTCGAAGGCGCGCTGTAAAAGTTGACGGCTGTTTTCGATAAGCGTGGCGTCGCCAAAATTATGCCACAGCCCAAGAGAAATGGCGGGCAGCTTCAGCCCGCTTTGTCCGCAACGGCGGTATTGCATTGTCTGATAACGATTTTTGTCAGGCTGATAACCCATTCTTAAGACCTCTGGCGCTGGAAAGAAAATTCGGTGTATACGTTTACACTAACCCGCGAGAAAGAAGAATAGTGCAGCCTTTTTTGTAAAGCATTCTTTCCAGACCCTTCTTACTGCCAATTCTGGACAGCCATCACGCTTCTTTAATACTCAAACTGAGGTCAACGTCAGAAGGACACCTGTTATGCGAACCCCGTACTGCGTCGCTGATTACCTGCTGGACCGACTTACAGATTGTGGTGCCGACCATCTGTTTGGCGTGCCGGGCGACTATAACCTGCAGTTTCTCGACCATGTGATCGACAGCCCGGATATCTGCTGGGTGGGCTGTGCAAACGAGCTGAACGCCGCTTACGCTGCTGATGGATACGCCCGATGTAAAGGCTTTGCCGCACTGCTGACGACATTCGGCGTCGGGGAGTTAAGTGCCATGAACGGTGTGGCGGGCAGTTTCGCGGAGTATGTGCCGGTGCTGCACATTGTGGGTGCGCCAGGTATGGCGTCACAACAACGCGGGGAGCTGTTACACCACACATTAGGTGACGGTGAGTTCCGCCATTTTTACCATATGAGTGAACCCATCACCGTCGCTCAGGCGGTGCTGACTGAGCAAAACGCCTGCTACGAAATCGACCGTGTACTGACCACTATGCTGCGGGAACGCCGTCCAGGGTATCTGATGTTGCCTGCTGATGTGGCAAAAAAAGCCGCCACACCGCCTGTAAGCGCTCTCACTTATAAGCCTGCCCACGCCGACGATGCCTGTCTGAAGGCATTTCGCGACGCCGCCCAGGCCCGGCTGGCTACCAGTAAACGCACAGCGTTATTAGCGGATTTTCTGGTGCTTCGCCATGGCCTGAAACAGGCCCTTCAGAAGTGGGTAAAAGAGGTGCCAATGGCGCACGCCACCATGCTAATGGGCAAAGGAATTTTTGACGAACGGCAGGATGGTTTTTACGGCACGTACAGCGGTTCCGCGAGCGTTGCGTCGGCAAAAGAGGCAATCGAAGGCGCGGATACGGTGTTATGTATCGGAACGCGATTTACCGATACCCTGACCGCCGGGTTTACCCACCAGCTCACACCAGCCCAGACGATTGAAGTACAGCCCTATGCTGCACGCGTGGGCGATATCTGGTTTACGGGTATTCCTATGCTTCAGGCGATTGAGACGCTGGCAGAACTGTGCAAACAGCATGTGCACAATATTCCTGCTCCCTCTGCGCACCGTGGTTTTGCTTTTCCTTCTCAGGAAGGCTCGCTCACACAGGAGAGCTTCTGGAGCACGCTGCAAACCTTTATCCGGCCCGGTGATATTATCCTCGCCGATCAAGGCACCTCCGCTTTTGGCGCAATCGATCTTCGTTTACCTGCGGAGGTGAATTTTATCGTCCAGCCGCTCTGGGGTTCAATTGGTTACACGCTGGCGGCGGCCTTTGGCGCGCAAACAGCCTGCCCGAACCGGCGCGTTATTGTGCTCACGGGGGACGGTGCAGCACAGCTCACCATTCAGGAAATGGGCTCCATGCTGCGCGATAAACAGCATCCTGTCATTCTGGTGCTCAATAATGAAGGGTATACGGTCGAAAGGGCGATCCACGGACCGGAACAGCGCTATAACGATATCGCACTCTGGAACTGGACCCGCATCCCGCAGGCACTCAGCCTGGAGCCTCAGGCCGAATGCTGGCGAGTCAGTGAAACAGAACAACTGGCGGAGGTGCTGGAAAAAGTGGCGCACCACGAGCGGCTTTCGCTCATTGAGGTGATGCTGCCGAAAGCCGATATTCCGCCGCTTCTGGGGGCGATTACCAAAGCGCTGGAGGCGCGTAATAACGCCTGATTATTTATCATTTCGCCATGCCATCAACATCGGTTTGCCCGCCAGCAGAAGCCAGGCGGGCAACATCACGATGCACAGCAGCGGCAACAGCGTGGTATCAGGGACCACCACCGCCGCCATAAACAGGCTCAGCCAGGCATCACGCGTTACCACCAGTACCAGCCCCAGAATCGAGCAGGAGACGGTTATGGCTGCGGGTACAGCATCAACATGCTCATGCAGCATCAGCCCCAACGCGACGCCGACAAACACCGCCGGGAAGATGCGACCTCCACGGAAGCCACACGCCGCAGCGACTACTAAAGCTGCAAGTTTTACCAGCGCAAACAGCAGATAATCGGAGACGCTAAAGACCTGGCTGAACGCCAGCTGTTGCATCTCGTCAAGGCCTTTAAACAGCGTTACCGTTCCGCCGATCGCCCCTAAAATACCCAGGATAAACCCCCCGACCCCCAGAATCAGCACCGGGTGTTTCATTTTATGCATCAGACGATGCAGGCGAGGGAGACACCATACCGCGACCATCCCCAGCGCGATGGCGATGGCGACCACAATCGCGCCACTGAAAATATCGGCTATCTGCATTTGGCCGTAGTGGGGAAGGGAGAGTGAAAAATGGGGATGGAAAAACAGGCTGGTGGTGAGTGAGCCTGCGGCGGCGGCCATCAGTGGCGCAAAGAGCTTGTCCCAGAGTGGCACGTCGTTATCACTGCTGAGCGTCTGGGAAAAGATTAGAGCGGCAGCAACGGGTGTGCCAAACAGCGCCCCGATGGTCCCCGCTGACGCCAGAATCGTCCAGTCCAGCGCGCCGACGCGAGGGAAAATACGCGAGCCGAGAAACACCGCGAGAGCAATATTTACCGCCATAATCGGATGCTCCGGCCCCAGGCTGACGCCTCCCGCCAGACCCACAATCAACGCGATAAGTAGCCCCGGCAGAGCTGAGGGATTAACGGGTGCGCCAATCAACGGTTCCCGCGCGGGATCGGGACCCGCATGGCCTGGGCTAAAGCGAATCACCAGGCCTACGACAACGCCGGTCAACGTCAGCATCAAAATGATCCATGCGGGAGAATCGACACTGACGCCGAGTTGTGCCGGAAGTGCAGCCCATAGCATTGTCTGCAGCACCGACGCGACTTTCATCACGACGATAAGCACCAGGCTTGAGGCAATGCCAATTATTAACGCCGGAATTGCCAGCAACAGCATGGTTCTGGCTCGCGGGTGGAGCATGATGATTTCCTTGTACAAAACGGTCTGACGTTACTTTGCACAATCAGCTTTATGGCAATAGTGCAAAAGGTGCTGAAACGGTAAAGTTATTCTGTGACGAAGATCGATAATCCTGGGGCATTCACCTTCCGGTCGTTGTTGTTATCACGCCTTGAATTTACAGTGTCCCAAAGATTTATTCTGACTTTAGCGGAGCAGTAGAAGAATGACAAAGTATGCTTTGGTAGGTGATGTGGGCGGCACCAACGCGCGTCTTGCATTATGCGATGTAAATACCGGTGAAATTTCTCAGGCGAAAACCTATTCAGGGCTGGATTACCCAAGCCTGGAAGCTGTTGTTCGTGTCTATCTGGAAGAGCATAAGGTCAGTGTCGAAGACGGCTGTATCGCGATTGCCTGCCCGATTACCGGCGACTGGGTGGCGATGACCAACCACACCTGGGCATTTTCCATTGCAGAGATGCAGAAGAATCTCGGTTTTGCGCATCTTGAGATCATTAATGACTTCACTGCGGTTTCCATGGCGATCCCGATGCTCAAGCCTGAGCACCTGATCCAGTTTGGCGGTACAGCGCCGGTTGAAGGCAAACCGATTGCTGTGTACGGTGCTGGGACGGGGCTGGGCGTATCGCATCTGGTTCATGTCGATAAGCGCTGGGTGAGCCTGCCGGGCGAGGGTGGCCACGTGGATTTTGCGCCGAACAGTGAAGAAGAAGGCATCATCCTCGAAGAGTTACGTGCTGAGATTGGCCACGTGTCTGCCGAGCGTGTACTTTCCGGTCCGGGGCTGGTGAACCTGTACCGCGCGATTGTGAAATCTGACGGCCGACTGCCGGAAAACCTGCAGCCGAAGGACGTTACCGAACGCGCGCTGGCCGATAGCTGCATCGACTGCCGTCGCGCGCTGTCTCTGTTCTGCGTGATCATGGGACGTTTCGGCGGCAACCTGGCGCTGAATCTCAGCACCTTCGGTGGCGTCTATATCGCGGGGGGCATTGTGCCGCGCTTCCTCGACTTCTTTAAAGCGTCTGGTTTCCGCGGCGGGTTCGAAGATAAAGGACGTTTCAGAAGTTACGTACAGGACATCCCGGTTTACCTGATTGTTCATGATAATCCAGGCCTGCTGGGTTCCGGCGCACATCTTCGCCAGATGCTGGGTCAGATCCTTTGATATTCACCCCCCTCTCCTGCGGGAGAGGGGGCCTCACAGGTGCATCAACTGGCGAAACTCTTTCACTTTGCTGCGGCTGACCGGCACCTGAAAATCGAGATCCTTCAGACGCAAAATATAGGTATTGTTAAACCAGGGTTCGATCTCGCGGATCTTATTCAAATTCACGCAAAATGAGCGGTGACAGCGGAAGAAGTGTGCGGCCGGTAGTTTGCTGCAAAACTCAGTAATGTTCATCGCCATCACATAAGATTCACGACGTGTATAGACAAACGTCATTTTTTCGTGCGCTTCGGCATAGTAGATATCGTCGATGGGCGTCACGATAATCCGCTCATCTTTGACCAGATTAATGGTGTCGTTTTCACGTACTGCCGGGCTCGTGTTCACCGGGGTTGCCTGGTGCTGCCAGGCTGCCTCCAGCTTTTGCAACATGCTGACAATTCGCGACTCCTGGTAAGGTTTCAGAATATAGTCAAACGCTTCCAGCTCGAACGCTTCCACGGCGTGCTCTTTCCAGGCCGTGACGAACACAATAAACGGTTTATGGGCAAACTGGTTGATATTTTGTGCCAGCAGCACGCCGTCCAGTGAAGGGATATTGATATCCAGAAAAATAGCGTCGACCCGGTTATGCTGCAGAAATTTCAGTACGTCCAGACCGTCGTCAAAGGTGCCTACAATCTCCATCTGGCTATGCGTTTTAATAAGCCAGCTCAGCTCCTGTTGAGCCAGAATTTCATCTTCTACAATGATGACTTTCATCTTTTACTCCGGCCTACGGCAATAAAGACAGGGGGGCATGAACAGAGGTTCGTTCATTCGGAACATAAAACGCAATTTCGGTTCCCGGCTCAAGGCGGTGAATATGCAGCCCGTCGCCATAGAGCAGTTTTACCCGGTGGTGCACATTCAGCAGCCCAATCTTATTGCCCGGCATTTCGTTTGATTCAACGCGTTCAATGACTTTCGGGTCAATGCCATGGCCTGTATCGCGCACCGCAATGCGCACGCGGTTCCCGCTTTCGGTCACGCTGATGGTGACCACGCCTTTGCCTTTACACGGCTGAATGCCGTGAACAATCGCGTTTTCGACCAGCGGCTGAATAAGCAGGCTCGGGATCACGCAGTTGACCTCTTCGTCAATATCGTAAATGACCGTGAGTTTGTCGCCAAAGCGCGCCTGCTCAATCGCGATGTAATCTTTAATCTGATAAAGCTCTTTTTTAATATCGATCTGCTCGTCGTCTTTCAGCTCAATGTTGTAGCGCAGATAGCGCGACAGATTAAAAATCAGCTGGCGAGCGGTGTCTGGATTCAGGCGAATCGACGATGAAATGGCATTCAGCGCGTTAAACAGGAAATGGGGATTAATTTTACTTTGCAGCGCACGTAGCTCTGCCTTATTTGCCATCTCCCGCAGTTGCTCCGCGCGGGAAACTTCCAGCTGAGTAGAGATAATCTGCGACAGCCCAATGGCCATTTCCTGAAGTGACGACGTGATCTGGTGCGCGTGGCAGTAGTAAATCTTCAGCGTACCGGTCACTACGCCTTTCTCCCACAGCGGGATCACCAGCATGGAGTGGATTTCAGGCGTTCTGTAGGCTTCATCATTGTTTTTAATGATGATTTTACCGTAGTTGATCGCCTGTCGTGTGGTCGGGCTGACGGTGTCATCGTTATCGCGATAGTTATGCTCACCCACGCCAACGTAGGCCAGCACGTGGTCGATATTGGTAATGGCGACTGCGTCGGCATGAATATCGCGGCGGATAATATCGCAGACCTGGCGCAAAGATTCTGCGTTTACATGGCGGAACAGCGGCAGCGTTTTGTTGGCAATATCGAGTGCCAGCTTGGCCTGACGCGCGGCGCTGGCCTCTTTTTCCCCTTCAACGCTTTGTACCAGCAGTACGATAAAACCGATACAGACGCTACCGAGGATCATCGGGATACCGATTTTGGAGACGATATCCAGGCCCAGCGCCGTGGACGGTGCCCAGAGCACCACCAGGATCATGGTCAGGGTTTCGCACACCATGCCCGCAATGATCCCTGCGCGCCAGTGCTGCTTCTTCGGGATCTTGCGGTTAATCCAGCCGGAAAGGACCCCGGCGATAATACTGGTGATAAAGCACGGGATGGCCGTTACGCCGCCAATATCAATCAGATAGCGGTGCGTGCCCGCAATCAGCCCGGTGATAACACCGACCCACGGGCCGAATAATATCCCGCCGGACATCACAGCGATAATGCGCACGTTAACCAGCGAGCCTTCTACCGGTACGCCGGACCAGGTGCTGAACAGTGCAAACATCGAAAAGATGGCTGTCACGGCCAGCAGCTCTTTTGGCGAGTGTGCAGACTTATGAAGAAGCTCGCGGAACAGGCGAATGCGAATGAGGAAGAACAAGCAGATCAGCATTAACGCCGCGCGGTCGAACACCGCCAGCAGCATATCGAATATTTCGTGCACAACAGAACCTGGGAAAGCGGGAAAAAACCATGATAAAAAACCTGACGCCGGAAGACCAGCTATCTGTCTGGATTATCAAATGAGGAAAAACCCTGCCTTTCAAAGGGGATGGTTGGCTTTTTTACTGAAAGAGGGGCAGTTTCGCTCAACCAGCGGAATGCAAGTAACTGTAATGATATCATAATGTTAAATAACAGGTGTTTTTTAATGCCTTTCAGCGTAAAGGTTCCGCTTTTAACCGCAGCACATTTCCCGTTTTAGGGTGAAATCTTTTTTTTGGTTTCCCTCTCGACAGCACCTTTTTTTTCAGGTTATTTTCTAAACACGCCACATTGGTGGCAGCGTCGCTCGGACGGTCCGGGCGCTAACGTGAATCTGAGGAATCTATGGCTGAATTCAGTCCTGAACGCCGTTTTACGCGTATCGATCGTCTCCCCCCTTATGTTTTCAATATCACTGCTGAACTGAAAATGGCTGCGCGTCGGCGCGGCGAAGACATTATCGACTTCAGCATGGGTAACCCTGACGGCCCTACACCACCGCATATCGTCGAGAAATTGTGTACGGTTGCCCAGCGTCCCGATACGCATGGCTACTCAACCTCTCGCGGCATTCCTCGTTTACGTCGTGCGATCTCTCGCTGGTATCAGGAGCGTTATCAGGTGGATATCGATCCCGAAAGCGAAGCGATTGTTACCATCGGTTCGAAAGAGGGCCTGGCCCACCTGATGCTGGCTACGCTGGATCATGGCGATACCGTGCTGGTGCCAAATCCAAGCTACCCGATCCATATTTACGGTGCGGTGATTGCCGGTGCGCAGGTTCGTTCTGTGCCGCTGGTGGAAGGCGTTGATTTCTTTAACGAACTGGAACGCGCAATTCGTGAAAGCTACCCGAAACCGAAGATGATGATCCTCGGCTTCCCGTCAAACCCGACGGCCCAGTGTGTGGAACTCGATTTCTTTGAGAAAGTGGTTGCGCTGGCAAAACGTTACGACGTGCTGGTAGTTCACGATCTCGCCTACGCCGATATTGTTTATGACGGCTGGGAAGCGCCCTCCATCATGCAGGTTCCGGGCGCGCGCGATGTGGCGGTAGAGTTCTTTACGCTCTCGAAAAGCTACAACATGGCAGGCTGGCGTATTGGTTTTATGGTCGGTAACAAAACGCTGGTGAATGCGCTGGCGCGTATTAAGAGCTATCACGACTACGGCACATTCACACCGCTGCAGGTGGCTGCAATTGCCGCCCTGGAAGGTGACCAGCAGTGTGTGAAGGATATTGCCGCACAGTATAAACGCCGTCGCGATGTTCTGGTAAAAGGGTTGCATGAAGCGGGCTGGATGGTGGAAATGCCAAAAGCATCCATGTACGTCTGGGCGAAGATCCCTGAACCTTACGCGGCAATGGGCTCACTGGAGTTTGCCAAAAAACTGCTGCAGGACGCGAAAGTGTGCGTCTCTCCGGGCATTGGCTTTGGTGATTACGGTGATACCCATGTGCGCTTTGCGCTGATTGAAAACAGCGACCGCATCCGCCAGGCGGTAAGGGGAATCAAAAGCATGTTCCGCGCTGACGGGCTGCTATCGTCGTCAGCGGCGAAATCCACTGCCGAACAACCGTGACGTAAAGATCATAAAAAAACAGGCGCGAATAGCGCCTGTTTTTTTTACTGCATATCTTTGCTAGATCATCAGGGCAAAGGTTCCGGCCCAGACTAAAACAATCACCGAAATGCCCATAAAGAAATATTTCACGTTTCATCGCTCCGCGTATCTTGTGGTACGCATAAAAAAACAGAGTCCACCTGAGTATAGAGAGTTGAAATCGCGTTAAGCGGGAAATAGGAATTGTCCCGTTACGTCACCGACTCCAGCTCAGAATTCTGTGCTTTCCTGTTGCCAGACGGCGCTAATGTACGCTTAAAAAAGAAGGGTGACAAGAGGTGATTTTTTAAATAATTTCCGAGACTTACGAGTGTCGTGGAACGGCGACAGTTTGATTTCAGGACGTAATAAATTTGCTTTGAGCGAAGGGGAGGGAAACAGTAACCCGACGTAATGACAGGTGATTGAAAAGGTTAGTTTCTTAGCGAAACTAACCTTCGGAAAGGCTTAGATATAGAGCGAGGATTCGCCAATCGGGCGAGTTTTAAAGCGGCGGTGCATCCACAGATACTGTTCAGGTGCACGCATAATTTCTGTTTCGATCACTTTGTTAATGAAGGCGGCGGCTTCGCATTCGTTTTCCGGGTAGTTCGCCATCTCAGGTGAAATGTGCAGGCGGTAACCGGATTTATCCGCTTTTCTCACCATAGTGACAGTCAGCATCGTTGCGCCAGACAGGCGTGAAATCACAAACGTGCCGTTGGTTGTGGCGACATTCTGTACCGCAAAGAAGGGGGCAAAACTGCTGCCTTTGCGCCCGTAATCCTGATCCGGCGCAAACCAGACGGCTTCGCCTTTCTTCAGGGCACCCACCATGCCGCGCAGGTTATTACGGCTGATCATCGCCTTATTGGAGCGCATACGACCGCGCGTTTGTACCCACTCCATCAGCGGACTGTTGTGCGGACGATAGGTTGCCATCATCGGCTGGCAAAGGCCCATCACGCGGCCACCCAGTTCCAGTGACATAAAGTGAACTCCGACAACCATAACGCCACGATTTTGCATCTGGGCACGTCTCAGGTTATCCAGACCTTCAACGTCAAACCATTTACGGACACGCTCATCTGGCCAGAACCACGCCATGCCTGTTTCCAGCAGTGCCATACCGATAGATTTAAAGTTTTCTGAAATCAGCTTCTCACGCTGTTCCGCATTGTATTGCGGAAAGCAAAGCTCAAGATTTTTACGGGCTATAGATTCACGACGTTTAAGGAAGTGACGCGATGCGCTACCAAGTTTTGAACCCAGCACACGAAGCACAGGGTAGGGTAGTTGAACCAGCAGCCAAAGCACGCCAAGACCAAACCATGTAAACCAGTAACGCGGATGCAAAAATGCGCGTTCGAAATTGGATTGAGACAAAATAGTGAAACCTATGTAAAGCCGGTGAAAGTAACGCATATTGCGATACCACGTGCCAATTAGACCGTAGGACAAGGTCATGGTTGCAGGCTTTACCGATCTTTACGGCGTTACCTGGCCATTGCTGACGTTGGGTGGGCGGCATAATGTAGCACCGTTACTGATTATGTGCTATCGATCGTTTTTGACTAAAAAAGCGGCAGGTACGGAGGTGATTGATTTATAGGGTAAAAGATGAGCTTCAGAAAAGAAATTCAAGGAGTGCTGGTGTCCCCTGCAGGAATCGAACCTGCAACTAGCCCTTAGGAGGGGCTCGTTATATCCATTTAACTAAGAGGACGTAGAAATGACTGATTTTTAAGTGTTCGTCTTGTGTTGCATGTTATCTCAAGAGTCCACGCCGCTTCAAGTTTTTAGTCCCTTTTATTTCCCATTCGTTCATGTCTTTACGCAAAGAAAATCATTTGATTCACTTGCCATTGCGTACATATTGAGTACAGAATGCAGAAAATCAGTGTGTACAGGATACAGAGCCGTGGCCCTCAGTGATACCAAACTTCGCAGCATCAATGACAAGCCATACAACGGCGCGCCCGAAGTCACAGATGGTGACGGTCTCAGCGTGCGTATTACCCCTACCGGAACGATTACGTTTCAGTTTCGGTACCGATGGAATGGTAAACCTGTTCGCCTTTCGATTGGGCGCTATCCTGCTACATCTCTGAAAGAGGCGCGCGTCATTGTCGGCGAGATGCGCGAATTGTACCTCAAGGGGCTAAACCCTAAAAATTATTTTGCCAAAGAGGATGGCGAGCTGACGCTTAAAGAGTGTCTCGATCAGTGGTGGAACAAGTATGTTGAGACCCTGAAGCCTAATACACAGACGTTATACAAGTCAGTTGTGTACAACACTATGTACACAGAATTCCCGGATGCCCCCGTCGTCAATATTCCTGTTTCAGCATGGGTTAGGTTCTTCGATAAGCAGGAAAAGAAAAACGGCAAAAAGGCCAGGGTACTTCTCCTGCAACTGCGATCCGTAATGAACTGGTGTATCAGCAGACAACTCATACCTTCGTGCGAGGTTCTGAAGCTTAGTGTAAAGACGATTGGAAAGAAGCCAGATGTTGGTAGCAGGGTTTTAACCTATACCGAACTGGCAAAAATATGGCTCGCGCTGGAAAACAACAAGATCGTTACTTCCAACAAGGTGCTTCACCAACTGTTGTTATTGTGGGGAGCCAGATTGTCAGAACTTCGCCTGGCTACTAACAGTGAATTCAATATGGACGATCTAATTTGGACTACTCCAGCTGAGCATTCAAAAATGGGGAATGTTATTCGTCGTCCTGTTTTTGAGCAGGTAAATCCTTTTGTAGAGAGGCTTTTAAATTCGGGTAACACCGTCCTGTTCCCCGGCCAGGAACTGGATAAGGCAATAGATCGTTCGTCAGCAAATCTCTACATGAAAAAACTAAGGGATAAAATTGATATACCAGAATGGAGAACGCACGATTTCAGGCGCTCACTGGTAACGAATTTGTCAGGGGAGGGAGTTATGCCCCATGTCACCGAAAAGATGCTGGGGCATGAACTGGGCGGTGTGATGGCCGTGTACAACAAACACGACTGGCTGGTGGAGCAGAAAGAGGCTTATGAAATGTATGCCGATAAAATATTTTGGCATGTTAAACAGCTCGGTTGACGCCGCCCTCTTCAATCCATTTCATAACTGCTTTACGGCTGTAGCGTGACGGATATGTGAGAACAGGATTGGGGAAACCACGTTCTTTGCGTAAGCGCCAAACAGCAGTTTTTTTCTTTTTGAGCAGGTCGAATACTTCCTGCTCTTCCATAAAATCAGTAGTAGTCATAAATACCTCCTCAATTAAGAAGTTGAGCCGTGATTATTTTTTGCCATATTGCAGATACATATTTTGCCTGGTGGCGAGCATCAGCAAGAGCATTGTGTAGATCACCTTCAAACGGGATATCTCGGCGTGGTTTTATACCTATCGCTTTCCCAAGTTCTACGATGGTTCTAACATCGCGGTCATTCCAGAATTTCCACATGCAGGGCAGGAAAGCACGGTCATAGCTGGAACGGAGGATTACATTGTCAAATGTAGCCCCATTACCCCAGACCTGAACTTTATCAATGTCAGCGTTATCGAGAATAAAAGTATTCAGCTTAATTAGTGCTGCTGAAATCGTTATCGAATCCTCTTCGCAAATAGCCATTCGAGCCGCTTCGCTTTGCTTCATCCACCACATAATTGTTTCAGGGTCAGGAACTGCGCCGTTTTCTACGGAGCTTTTAAGGCTGACAACGTGATAGAATTCCGGACCAAGTTCGCCAGTGGTAGGTTCAAAGAACACAGCACCGATGGAGACGATAGGGGCGTTAGGTTTATTCCCCATAGTTTCGAGGTCAATCATTAGATGGTTCAAATTAAATATTCTCCGGTTTTGGTGCTGCTTTTATCATCGCTTCCCAGCACAACTTAGCCCGGTGCGCTGCTTGCTGGCATCCACTCATGGCGTCGTATGCTTCCCACTCCTTCTCGTCACTGAAACTCTCATCAGGCTCTGATTCAAAGCCATTGACGATCATGTCTTCTGTTGGATCAACCGGCACCAGCACCCAACCATCCGGAATCACCGGAGAGTTGCCGGGCAGCGACTCGGCATTTTTAGCCAAAGAATCCAGAGCTGGCGCTGGTTTGATGCCGGGCAGCGAATCGGCGTTTTCGGCACCCTGAAGCATGGCGGCGCGGCAGGCGTTCCAGCCATCTCGGTATCCGCGTACTTCTCCGCAATATGCGCGTGATGCTTGTTTTGGTGTCATTGCATCAGGCACAGCCACAGGCGCTGGCGGGGCTGGAGGGTAATTAGCAAGCATCCATGAAATTACATAATCAGCCTTAAATCGCTCAATCGGGAAACCTTCATTCCAATCGCGGAAATGATAAATAACCTGACACAGCTCCGGAATCTTATCCTTCGCTTCGAGCGATGCCAGCGCGATACGCGCCATAGCAACAATCTCGCCTGTTTTAATCGACTCAAAAACCGCTTCGTAATCGCAAGGTTCAAGTCCAGCTGCATGTATAATTTCTGCTACGCGCTCTTTGGTAATAGTGCTCATGGGTTAGTCCTTAATCACATTCTGACGGTTAGAGCGGCAAACCAGCGCCCAGAAATTCATATCGCAAATCAGCGCTACGCGCATTTCCGCCGTAAAACGACAGCCAAGCTTATTTGACTTGCCGACAGACCGCCGACGCTTGCGCATTAACTTGCGTACGTGTGCCGCCTGCACTTCAACCTGACGATGCCTTGAGGCATAAACACCCTTAGGGGGTATCTTCCGAGCCTGTTTCTGATAAGCGGTTAACAGGTCGTGTACGTCAGTAAATTTTGCCATGCTCACTCTCCTTTCCCGGTAACGGCCGCGAGATCGAGAAAATTGATGTGCTGGGCCACATCATCAATAGCTTCAGCGTATCCGAATAGATTGCTCCATTCAGGGCGCTCCCCCATGGCGGCCTCGTACATATCAGCGAGTGCCTTCTCCGCGCTGTCTCGCTCTTCGATTAACTGTGTTTCGTCGCGTTCAAGCTCAGCAATCCGCTTCTCAGCTTTCTCTGCCCTGTCTCGTTCGCGCTGAAACATCTTGTGGGTAGTGTCGATCGCGCCAAGTCGTGCGGCGGATGTCTTCTCTGCGGCTTCCAGCTCATCCAGCAGCGCCAGCACAGTTGCGGGAGTCATTACAGCGATGAATTTCTTATGCGCTTCGATACCTTTCGTGTAACGCTTTATGATTGCCAATTCTTTTGCGTCCACGGCTAATTGACGAAGCGACTGTTTGTCGATGTTGCTCATTGGGCGGCCTCCTGCTTCTGCTTGTTGTATACGGCCCAGCTCAGAGCATCGAGCTTGTCACGGCCTGCTTTATCGTACATGTGGATGCCATCGCTGCAGGCGTGCTCCTGCTTCACCTGCTCTTCGAGAGCGCTTATCTCTTCGTAAGACAGGGTTGCCAGTTTGAGTCGATTCCAGCCAAAGTTACGGATGCGAGTCATGACTGCACTCCTTTGCGAAGCTGGGCGGCGAAGTCACCGCAAATAGTTGCCGCTGCATCAAGGCCGACCTGTTCGTCCTGATAGCAATTAATAATTGCATTGCTAATTTTCAGGCAAACTTCATCTACTGCGGCGGCCCGCACTTCAGCAAGGAAAGCCTGGTACGCAGGAATCTGCATCACGGCCAGTGACCTAATTATCTTCTGCACTTCCGGAGGGCATTGCTCATAGTGATCGTCAGTGATGAATACTGCCTCGGTGTGGATTGCTTCGACTGCATTCAACTCCGCAGCCATCTGCGCCAGCTTCATCTCCAGATTATCGATTGTGATATCAGTCTGGCGGCCGTAGCGCTCTGACTCGATGAGCTTCTGCTGAAGCTGTTCAATCGTGGTTACATATTCTGCGTTGCGCTCTGCCAGTTGGTTCATGGTTAATCCTTCAGTTGTCTTGCTCATTTTGCCTCCACCAGTTCTTTCCATTTGTCCTGAAGCTCTTTACGGGCTTTAGCCTCATGATCTGGCGGGTACGAAAATCCAGCACGCATACCCGGACAGCCATTCGAGCAACGAATTTCTGCCGATCCCCAATTCATTCCCCGGCTGTGAACACTCAGTGAAGGGGCCATGCCACAATTAGGGCAGCGCGGTAAAGAAGAATTACTCACGATTGGACTCCTAAAGCTTTGGTGTAATGATCATCGATGTACTTCGCGAACTGCTATTTTATTGGCGCGAAGCATTTCTTTTGATCGCCCTGTAATTACCGTTTTCATAAGAAAGAAACCACGGCGATCTGCAATAACCCCTGGAGTGCACATCAAAACCGTATCAACAACCCGAACATGTCGGCGAAACTCGAATACAGTGCTGATGATGGTAATTTTTGCTGTGGCCCCCATGTCTTGATATTCAATTTTCATGCGATTACCCTTGCGATCAGCTTTATAGTCCCGATGAAACAGTAGAAACCAGCAGTTACCCCAATCCCTGTTAAGAGCGAAAAGAACAGGGTCCAGATAACAAGCTCTGATATTTTTTTCATGGTGTAGCCTCGTCAGTTCCGTGGCGAAACTCACGTAGGATGGATATGATTTCAGCTTGTAGTGCTGGTGGAACTTCAATGGTCAGCTCTTCGCCGGAGTCCTCGGCACATGAAGAAATAAGTTCGAGGAACTTCCTGGCTTTTCCGGCATTAAACTGAGGGCTGGCTATGCTCTTGGTAACTTTTTTCTTTCCAGCTGCCTCGGCTTTTTTCATCAGACGTGAAGCTTCACGATCTGCGTAAACACCATGCTCACGAGATATACCGATTGCGATGGCGTAATTCATTGAACCGTCACGAACGAGTTTTTTGATATACGGTGTACATTCGTGAAGCTGGAGGTGCTGAAGGATATCTGACTCAGAGCGTTTAACTTTTGCCGCTATTTCTGAAGGACTCCACCCCTGATTTTGAAGGCGATGATAGGCCGCGCCTCGTTCAAGTGGAGTCAATGCCAGCCCCTGAGAACTGGTCACCATAAAGGCGATTTTGTCAGCCTCACTGCCTACAAAATCTTTGCACTCAAGGCGAACAATATCGTGCCCCATTGCAATAGCAGCCAACGCGCCATGATAACGGTGGTGGCCGTCGATCACTTTAACCCCGCGCTCAGTAACTTCTACGGCAAGCGGCGGTATATATTCCCCGGCAATAAAGGCATCGCGGAATTCTTCTACGTGCGCCTGGTTAAGTTCACGAACGTTGTAGCCTTCCTCGGCGTAAATTTTATCTACTGGTACGTTATAAGTTTTTCGGGTGGTTAATCCGGCGTCTTTATCGTTATAGAGCTGACCTAAGCTTGGCATATGATCACCTTCTTTCAGGGAATGCTTTGCTATACGCCCCCATGAATGGGGGCGCATAAAACAACACACGGTATTGATGGGTTAAATGGAGCCTTCGTAAATAGGCAGGTCTTCACCGAGTTGGTTTTCCATATCAGTGACGATTTCCTGGAATGCATGCTCAACAACTTTCTTCGGTTCGATCAGCTCATACCAGAGGATTAACTGACCGTCACGCAGGCGATAACGGATACGGGCATCAACCTGATAAGGGGAACCATTATGGAATGGTGAAATTGCCAGGCTGATTTTTTCCGGCATTTTGGTGTTGCCAGAACCGGATTTTTCATCGCTGAACTGGAACTGGCAGGTACCATCAGAAAGACGCTTAACTGATTTGAACTCAGATTTACGGGTTTCCTGGAAAGCGAGAACCATTTCCAGTAATTCAGTCCCTGACGGACCAGGGTATGAATCGCTGACCGGTGCGACATTCTGAATGTTATTTTCCAGAAACTCAGCAAAGTTAATCTGGTCCATTTTGTTCCCATCCGCAGCAGTCCAGGCTTTCCATTCGTCTGAGAACGGGCAGTCATAAACAGCTTTATGTTCTGACCAGCTCGGGCTATTGGCATCCTGATGGAAGTCCAGCACGGCAACAATCCGGGTCTTGGTCTTATCCGCGAAAACAACAGAGCGTTCATCCCGGAATCGCTGAATGTAAGCGATCAGTGAACCGGGGGAGATCAGGTTGGTAATCTGACGAATGCGTGATGGAGCTAGCTGCAGGCTTTCGAGGGTTTTGACTTCGTAACCATCTGGAACAACTACAGATGGAATGTCCGTGTTAGTTTTCAGGGTTGATGAAACCAGATCACGGATTTCGAGCACGGCAGAGCCTTCAATATGAGACATTGAATATTTCCTTTTCAGAGTGGAACGGTTGTTAAAGGTTGATTACTACTGGGCCAGCTTGATTGGTGCAGCCGGAGCTGTTGGCTCAATGACTTTTAAATCCAACTGGGTTTGTGACGGATCGTCACGGAGTAGATCGCCATCGGCGGTTGAGAACATGATGGTGTCTGCGCGGTCCAGTTCAGGAATGGTGCGGGACACTTTCGGCGTGATCTTCATGGTGTTTTCGTCACGCGTGTTTAGCATTGCGCAATTCAGCGTCAGCGTAACCGCGCCTTTTTTACCTGTTTCGCGCACAGCCTTGATAACTTCTGCCAGAGCTTCAGTTAATTCAGCATCCAGCGTGCCTTTATTGATATAGGCAAGTTGCTGACTAAACGGCGTGGTGTTTTTATTGTCGGACATAGATATCTCCAGTTAACTATTTGGATCGCCTTTCTGGGTAAGCAACCTGCACAGCCAGCTACGCCGCCAGATACTAGCGATGGTTTTTGGGTTGCGAACAGCCTGCACACCGCGAGGGGCGCGCATCAGGTCGCCGTACTGAAAATTAACGTTACGGAAGTTCATACTGGTCACCGATAGATTGGGTATCCGGCAGGAGTTGAACCCGCGCTGGGCAGGGAAACCCAGCCAACACCGGAAGCGGACACATTGAAGAAAAAGGGCGGTCAGCCATCAGAACATTATCATCTTCCCCCTTTTGGAATGGTTGAAGACTGGATAACCGCCAAATGCAGTGTATGTGCCTGTCTTTTCACCACATCAGGCTCGGTGGTATTCTTGGAGTTCTCACACAGCCAAGAAATAGGAATTCAAATGACTAAAGAAGAAAAAGTAATGTTTTTAATGCGTCTTGCCGTTGACACTCACAGTGCATATCGTTCTGCGCAAATCGCATCGGGTAAGGCCCTTCATGCAGACCATGATCCTATCGAAGCGATTGAAAGGATTTACGGCAAGTACGAAGAGTTACTCGATAAAAAACTCGCTGAGTGAGTCAGGCAGAGATTTATCAATAATCTCCATCACAACGCGCAAATTGTTCGATGTGGGCTTTAATCCTCTGGATGAAAGCTCACTCTTAAGAACAACGAGTATTTGAGAGCTTATTATCAAGAGACGCTCGCCAGTCATAATTTGTGAATCGATGCATTTCTTATCCATTTTGGCCCCTTTGTTTTAATTCAGCCCAACCTCCTTTCATCAAAGAGGCTGGAATAAATCGTTCCTGCCACACTCACGCAGTGGCCGCGCTCATGCCCTTGAGTTGCTGTCGCTTCATCGCCGCTTATAACCGGTGCGCGTCTGGCGTTTGCGCTGCCTTACCGGAGCATGTTCCCTTATTTACCCTCACATCGGTCTGCCAAACCTGCTCGCCATTACGCGACTCGGGGCAGCATCATGACTGCTGCATTACCTTTCGGCTGCGGTCTATCCGCTTTACTGGCACATAATGATTTTCTCCTTTGATTTATTTTTGCTACCCCGTATTGCCGACATCCTGTCCCGCCACGGTTCCGACGCATGGTTTAAAGTCGCGCCGTTCGACCATCTCCAGCAGTGTCATCTATAAAGCTTTCGTTGGAAGGCTGACTGCTTTTGATGTGCTTAATGTAGGATATCCAACATTGTGGTGTCAAGAATGTATGTAGGGAAACCAACATAAAATGTTTAGGGATAAAAAAACCGAGCAGGAGCTCGGCTTATGGGGGGAGAGGGGTTAGAAGTCCATTATGACTTGTTTAACAAGGCCAACGATTGTGCAATTTTCCCCGCATTCAATCGGTTTATAATTTGGGTTTAAGGGCACCAGATAGCGGTTAGGCCAATCCACAACAAATTTTTTAAGGGTTGCCTCGTGACCTCCATCAAGGTATGCGACAACAATTTTTCCATCCAGAGCTCCTACGTCCATTATGTCAGGCTCCACGATGATAATGGAATCCTCAGGTATGGATGGTGATCCTGATGGGTTAGTCATTGAGTCCCCACGCACCCTTAGTGCAAAGGCACCATCTGAAACTAGCGCGGTAGTGTACACCCATTCTTTAGCATCATCTGCTCTTACGCCTGGGTCAGTTCTTGTCCAAGAGCCAGCCTGTACCCATGAGATCAGGGGGACTTCTTTTACATTGAATATTTCAGGTTTAAGGTTGAGTTTAGGTTTCGGATCACCTTTCCCAGATACAAGCCAAAGCGGGTCACATTGAAGCGCATTCGCTAATGCCTGAAGGTTAGCTCCATTCGGTTGATAGTCGTCCTTTTCCCATCCTGTAACCGTGACTCGATTCACACCAGCCATCTCAGCTAGTGCCTGCTGCGTCAATTTTAATTCTTTCCGCCTTTGGCGGATACGGTCACTCATATTCATCATGTAGGCAATCCTACCATTTTTGTTATGTAGGATTCTTGACATCGTGATGTTGGATATCCTACATTAAGTCTAAATTAAACCGTCGGAGAACAAACATGAGGAAATCCGAAGTTATTAAACATTTCGGAGGTGTCTGTAAAACCGCGAAAGCATTAGGGATTAAACATCCCTCTGTATCCGAATGGCCTGAAATAATTCCTGAGGTTAGGGCTTATCAGGTTGAAAAAATAACCAACGGGCGTTTGAAGTTCGATCAGTCTCTTTATCCGAATTCTACTGATATAGCCTCGTAGCCGTAACTACCAAAGGAAAATCAATATGGTAGAGCAAAGCCTCAAAGAAGTTGTGAAAGCAATGTGCAAGGAATATCCCGGTGGGCGAGAAGCTATGGCTGGTGCTCTCGGTATGACTATCACCCAGTTCAACAACAACCTGTATGAGAAAAATGGTTGCCGTTTCTTCGAAGTCGCTGAACTTGAGGCGATGGAAGATATTTCTGGCACTTCCGAACTGGCTGATTACTTCGCAAAGAGACGCGGCGCACTGCTGGTGGATATCCCTAAGTTCGAAGACCTTGATCAGGTAGAACTTTTTAACAAAGCCATGAAAACAGCAGCCATGCGTGGACATGTGGATCAGGTAATCAATCTTGCCCTTGAAGATGGGGTTATTGACGAAGCTGAAGCTGATGAGATCAGACATTACCACAGAAAGCATCTTGCAGCCCGAGAGGAAGAAGTGAATTCCATCCTAGCGGTCTTTGGTCGACGAAAACCAAAACGAGAGTAACCCCTTACAGGCTCACCACGTAAGCAGGAGGGCCAATGTATCAGGAACAAATATCCCACGTGACTATGCCCACGGTTTTTGCTCGTGAGGATGCCCCGTGGATTAAAGAACAGTTAGCAACACTCCCGGCAGGTATGCGGGAAAAAATCGCGATTGCGTATGCGCAGGCGTACCAGGAAGCGTTCGACGCTGAGCCTGTGTCATTCCGCCAGCAGAACGCAGCCCGGCGAAACGCTAATCGCCGATTGCGAGAGTTTTGCAAGAGGTATACCCCGGCAGTCAGGGGATATACGTCACCCCCACCCAGGGTATGAATTTTTAAATCTGGTTTGGGGGAAAGGGGGCGGTGTTGGGTTTTAGCCCGAAGGGCTGGAACAGCTTTACCAGAAGAGATCGATCTAACAGATAGATCACTGTATGGGGTTAAAACGTCGCTTGGAAATCTGGACGTTTAGCCATCCAAAAGGAGATTTAAATGATTTATTCAGAAGCTAACGAAAAATGGGCCCCAGTCCCAGTAGAGCTTTATTCCAAAGCTTATGAAGTCAGCAATTTTGGCCGGGTACGCAGCATTCCCCGTCTGGCTAATTCTGAATATTTTATTCGCCACATCCACGGCGGCTTTCTCAAAGGTCGTATGCGTAAAGACGGGACCAAAACCGTTGTGCTTTCGGTACAGCGTCAGCGTCAAAAGTTTGTGATCGCCGATCTGGTTGCGAAAGCATTTGGGGAGGTATCAGCCAATGCTTAACATCCAGCCGCGTGAGAAACAGATCGTCGCACTCAACATGCTGCGAAGCGCATGGAAGAAAAATAATTCTTTCATGCTCTATGCACCTGTTGGTTTTGGTAAAACAGCCATTGCCGCGCTGATCACTGACGGATTTGTAAGCCGTCAGATGCGTGTAATGTTTGTTGCACCTTACACCGTTCTTCTGGACCAGACAGCCACGCGGTTCATGGAATATGGCCTTCCTGGTGAAGAGATCAGTTATGTCTGGCGTGACCATCCGTCGTACAACCCAAACGCGTTAATCCAGATTGCCAGCGCTGATACGCTTATTCGACGTGAATTTCCTGACAATATCGATCTCCTGATCGTTGATGAAGCACACCTGAAGCGCAAAAAACTTCTGGAAGTTATCGACAACCTCACCCGTAACACTTCAACAAAGGTTATCGGCCTTTCTGGAACACCTTTTGCTAAATTCCTGGGCAATTACTATCAGCGTCTAATTAAGCCAACGACGATGAAAGAGCTGATCGCTATTGGCGCTCTTAGTAAATATGAGTTTTACGCACCGTCACACCCCGATCTTTCTGGTGTTGAAACGTCCTATGTCGCTGGATATGGGAGTGATTACAAAGAAGGCCAACTCAGTAAAGTTATGAGTGAAGCCAAACTGGTCGGTGACATCGTAAAAAACTGGCTTGAGAACGGTGAAGACCGCCCGACGATTTGTTTCTGCGTTGATGTTGCTCACGCGAACTATGTGACCATGGAATTTTCGCGTGCCGGGGTGGCTGTTGAAGTCATGACAGCCAGCACACCACACGACGAACGCCAGCTGACCATCCGCCGATTTGAGCAGGGTATTACCAAAATCATCATTAACGTTGGTGTACTGGTAGCCGGATTTGATAGCGACGTCCGCTGCATCATTTTTGCCCGACCAACCAAAAGCGAAATGCGCTGGATTCAGACGTTGGGACGTGGTTTACGTGCGGCCCCTGGCAAAGACTACTGTCTGATCTTCGATCACAGCGGGACGGTCAATAAACTTGGCTACCCCGATGATATTGAATATGACTATCTCCCATCGTCTTCAGACGGAATGGAAGATGCCCCGCAGCGAGTTGTAAAAGCTGACGAGCCGGAGAAACTGCCGAAAGAGTGCAGTCAATGCCATTACGTAAAACCTGCCGGAATTTACATCTGCCCTAAGTGTGGTTTTAAACCACTGGCCGGGGAAGACGTTGAAACCGATAAATCCCGTGGACTGACGAAGGTCAGCAAAGCGGAAGTCAAATTCACCAATGAGCAGAAGCAATCCTGGTGGTCACAAATTCTTTTTTATCAGCGCACCCGAGCAACACAGGGCCGACCTGTAAGTGATGGTTGGTGCGCTCATACCTATCGACAGAAATTCGGTGTCTGGCCGCGTGGACTTCACCACACGCCAAAAGAGATCACACCTGAAGTCAGCAATTACATCAAATCCAAGCAAATCGCCTTTGCGAAAGGCAAAAGCAAACAGGGAGAGCAAGCCGCATGAATACCAAACAAGCCGCCATTGGCCGCTGGTCTGAAATTTTCGAGTATTACGGCCTGCCTGGCATTACTGGTAAAAATCATTTCAAGGGAGAGTGTCCGTTATGTGGTCGCAAGGGCAAATTCCGATGTGACGACAAGAACGGCACCGGGTCATTCATTTGTGTATGTGGTTCAGGTGATGGATGGACCCTGTTGACTGGCGCAACGGGCAAAGAATTTAAGGTTCTCGCTTCGGAAGTGGACAAGCTTATCGGCAATGAGTACACCGCTGATCGTTCTGCTGTAAATCCCGTGCGTACATCCTTGGCGCAACAGCGCGAGAGGGTGAGCCGTAAGTTTGCAAAGCTTATTCCGTTACGTGGTACCAACGCTGACAGATATCTGAAAGGCAGGGGAATAAATACGCTTCCTGCTGAAAGCATCAGGTTTTGCGACACGCAGCCAGTAGACGGGAAAAACCTTCAGGCCATCTATGCCCTGGCTACTGATGACCGTGGCGAGCTGTGTTATCTGCACCGCACTCTTCTGGACGGCGACAAGAAAGCAAACACAGGCGGCGCATCTAAAAAGATGATGAAGCTGCAGGAGGATAGTTACCTGGAGTTTGCTAAATCCGTTGCAATTCGCATGTTCCCTACAGCCTCAACGCTTGGCATCGCTGAAGGTATCGAAACCGCGCTGGCGTGCCATCAGATCACGAAATGCAACACCTGGGCAACGATGAACACTGCTTTCATGAAGAAGTTCCGTGTTCCTGCAGGGGTAAAGAATCTCATTATTTTCGCAGACTCCGACGCGAACGGTGCCGGTCACGCAGCTGCATTCGAATGTGCAGCTGCAAACCTACACGCAAAGAACGATCTGGAAAGCGTTTCGGTACGTTGGCCTGCACAGGGTGATTTTAACGATCTGCTTCTGAATGGCTCAGAAGTATTCGAATGGGTATTTCACAGAGGGATGAAGCAGTGAAGAAACCAGCCAAAACAAAAGTAAAGGTATACAAGCCTAAGACGTGCGCCCAGTGCGAAGAGATATTTACCCCAACCCGTCACCTTCAGAAAGTATGTGGCCCCCGCTGTGCGATTGACTACAACCGTGCGCTGAAGCTGAAAAAAGCTGAGGCAGAAAGAAAAGTCAGTCTGAAGATTCGCAAGAAGGCGCTGCAGCCTCGTGGTTATTTTCTTAAGAAGGCTCAGACAGCATTCAATGCATTCATCCGCGAGCGTGACGTGGGTAAACCTTGCCCATCCTGCGGCGAATACCACCCGCCGATGATCTTTGGCGGTCAATGGGATTGTGGTCACTTCATGAGTGTAGGTGCTCGCCCTGAACTTCGGTTCGAAGAGAAAAATGCCTATCGACAATGCAAGGCCTGTAATGGTGGCGCTGGTCGGTTCACAGCAAAAAATAAGACGGTTCATGCCAGGTACCGGGAGACCCTAATTAATTGGTACGGGCTTGAGCTGGTGGAATGGCTGGAGGGGCCACACGAAGCGAAGCATTACTCAAAAGAAGACCTGGAAGAAATCGCGGCTAAATACCGCCGTAAAACTCGCGAGCTGAAAAACCGGAGTGCTGCATGAATTACGAACTGATCTACTGTGACCCACCCTGGGAATATGGCAACAAAATCAGTAACGGAGCTGCCTGTAATCATTACAGCACAATGAGCATGGAGGAACTAAAGCGTTTACCAATCTGGTCACTGGCTGCTGAAAACGCTGTTTTAGCAATGTGGTACACCGGGACACACAATCGGGAAGCAGTAGAGCTTGCGGAATCCTGGGGTTTCCGTGTCAGAACGATGAAAGGGTTTACGTGGGTCAAGCTGAATCAAAATGCTGCTGATCGCTTCAATAAGGCATTGAGCACCGGAGCGCTGGTGGACTTTAACGATCTTCTGGAAATGCTTGACCGTGAAACCCGCATGAATGGCGGAAACCATACGCGCAGCAATACAGAAGACGTATTGATTGCAACCCGAGGCGCAGGATTAACCCGCGTCAGCGCATCGGTAAAACAGGTTGTTCATACCTGCCTTGGCGAACATAGCGCGAAGCCGTGGGAAGTAAGGAACCGACTGGAAAAACTTTACGGAGAAGTGAAAAGAATCGAAATATTCGCTCGGGAAGAATGGAAAGGATGGGACCGCTGGGGAAACGAATGCAACAACAGCGTTGAAATTATTACAGGACAGATAAAAGAGGTGAACGCCAATGATTAATCCATCTGAAGTTGGAAAAAAAGGCGAAATGATTCGCCTCAAAACTCTGGAAAGTATCTGGATTCAGGGCAAGCTTCGCATGTGGGGGCGATGGTCTTATATCGGCGGTGGTTCTGGCGGAAATATGTTTAACCAACTGCTCGCAGCCGGGAAAGTTACAAAGACCGCCATCAAAGATGCCCTGCGCCGCATGAAAAAAGCCGGTATCAAGAAGCCAGAACTGGAAGCATTCTTCAAAGAATTACTCGAAAGCAAACATAAAAGCGGTCTGGCGTTCTGCACAGACGAAGAAGCGCTGATCGTTAACTCAGTGCTTTGCAAGGTACTCATCCAGGCAGGCCATAAAAAATTATATTGGTTAATTGAAGATCGTTACATCAAACGCCTCAGTAAAAAAGCGATGGCTCGCGACCTGAACAAAAAACATCCTGAGTGGTGCTTGCGAACTTGTGAGAGCCGAATAGATGTTTGGCTAAATCTTGCAGAATCGATGCTTTACGCACCAATGTGTGACGCATTTGGCACAAATAACGACAAATTCAGCTTGAAAATTTGCGCACAAAGTGCTTAAATTGTGTTATGCTCGGGACGTAAAAGCGAACTGAGCAACAGAACAAAACACAAACCCGCCATCAGTGCGGGTTTTTTTATTTTAGGGCTGCCTCCGGGCGGCCTTTTTTGTTTCCCCCACACAGCACCCGCACACAGCGAGGTGAGAGACCATGAAAATGAATGATTCAGGGAACATCTTCACGCAGTTCTTCGCGTGGGTAGCAGCTCTGGCTTCAGCCATTGGATTTACCACTCAGGATCTGGTGTTCATGTTCTTTGGCGCAGCCGGTCTACTTATCTCGTTAGCCTCTTACATAAGTGGGAGGGTGGATGCGCACCGCAGACGTAGAGAAGACGAGAAACGCACAAAAATGGTCAATGACTACCTGAAAGGGGTCGGTGACAAACCCCTTCACGAACGCCCTGCAGCTGCAAGCGTGGTCGTTGAGGCGTTGCAAAAGGAAGGTGAGTAATGGGGAACCGGGCGAAATTGAGCGCAACTGTTCTTGGGTTGGTTCTTGCTGGCGCATCTGCACCGACAATCCTCGATCAGTTCCTGAATGAGAAAGAGGGGAATAGCCTCACTGCATACAAAGACGGTGGAGGCATCTGGACGATTTGCCGTGGTGCCACAATGGTTGATGGCAAACCGGTGGTTCAGGGCATGAAGCTGACTCAGGCGAAATGTGACCAGGTAAACGCCATCGAACGGGATAAGGCGCTTGCGTGGGTTGAACGTAATATTCACGTTCCCCTAAGTGCTCCACAGAAGGCTGGGATTGCTTCCTTTTGCCCCTATAACATCGGGCCGGGAAAATGTTTCCCTTCCACTTTCTATAAGCGAATCAATGCTGGTGACCGGAAAGGGGCCTGTGAATCTATCCGCTGGTGGATTAAAGATGGTGGGCGTGATTGCCGCCTGACCAAAGGTCAGAAGAATGGCTGTTATGGGCAGGTCGAGCGGCGCGATCAGGAAAGCGCGCTGGCGTGCTGGGGGCTGGACCAATGAAAATTAATCCGGGTCTTATCGGGGTTGTTGTTATTGCTGGCCTTTCGGTCGCTCTCGTTAAGAGTTACTCAGATGCCAGTAGCCTCCAGAGCGATAACGACGTTCTGCGAAGTGACAACACTTTGCAGGGACAGGTTATCGCCACTCAGGCTTTCAACTTTAATCGGTTCAATCAGGTTACAGAGCATGCAAACAGGCTTAACTCCCTGATCGACACCAGCACCGAAGAAACCATAATAAAATACCGGGAGATTCTCCGCCGTGAAAAAACCTGTGATCTGCCTGTTCCTGCTGATGTCGCTGGGGGGCTGCTCGAATACGCGCACCGTTTACGTGCCAGCGCCATGCACACCGATACCATCAGACCTGACGCAGCCGATGATCGTTCCGCTGCCGCCAGCTCAATGACGTACTGCCAGGCAGTCTTGTGGATTAAGCCTCTACTGGCCGTGATTGAGAAGGGCAATAATAACTTCGCAGGTATAAGGCAGATAGAGCTGGAAAGGAAAAACTAGAGATGGCTCGTCCTTGAGCACACGGGTATTTCTGAACGACGGCTTTACCTGACATAGCAAAGCACCTTTAAATTCTAGAAAAGACTCAATATTTAACAAGCGAAGCGCATCAATCCGAAAAAAAGCCCCCACAAGGAGGGCTACCGGAGTCTCAGTTTCACTTGCTCTTTTTATCGATGTTTCCCTGGAGTTGGCATTCTCCGCATCAGAGTCTTGGATATCCTGGCATGGACCCAGAGATCAACAAGCGTAAGCGTAAAGAATTAAGATTTTACTTAGGCAGGTTGATTGGTGTTAGGTGCCAAGTTATCTATCTGTTCATGATATCGATGTTCAGAACCGCCAGACGAAGAAAGACATACTGGCACATAACACAGCGTGGCATGCGAACTGCCACAAGGAAACCAGAACCTCCCAATATCGGGGCTTTTTGTTGAAGGGTTCTGGAGCATAGGATTGATAGAAAATTTGCTGAGGGAAGATTGAACCACTTCATACTTTAAGGATATATCCTACCTGATGGGCAGTTAAATTATTACCATCTCCAGTGCTGCATAACGCAGCGATTCTCTGGGGATATTAGAATGGCTTTGTATTACGTGAATACCAACAAGCAGTCCAATGGTGACAATGAAGTTCATGTTTCTGGTTGTACTTACTTGCCGTCAGAATTGAACAGGAGATATCTTGGTAGCTATGACTCCTGTTCTCCTGCTGTGACGGAGGCTAAACGCCTTGGTTACAATGCAAATGGATGTTATTTCTGCTGTAAGCCTTGTCACACAACCTAACTAAACCAAATCCCAAACCTATCGAAGGTCGCCAATGGCGGCCTTTTTTATTTCCAGAAGAAGGAGAAGAAGCATGTTAACAGTAAAAGTAATGTCGCCTGGTGGCGGCGAAGAGATTCACGACGGTTTGAGCGTAGGGTTCAATCCAAAACAGCAAAGCATTGCAGTATCTGGTATGGACCAGAATATCTTCCTCAAAGAGGGAGAGGTTGCCTACGTGATGAACCAGAATGGAAAGACAGTTTCTCGTTATGAGCATATGGTTCGTCAGTAATCATTACAAAGCTCACCTGCTGGTGGGCTTGATAATGTAAAAAATAGCCCTCCAGTAGAGGGCAAGTTGAGATACGGCTAGTTTCGTTTAAGGTGCTACTTTCTCTGGTGTTGGTAGGAGCCAATTCAGAGAGTATTAATAATGGTCTGTATCGTTGTGCTTTCAAGTGCAAGCGGTTGTTTTGAGACTATCCTTAGGCCAACCCCATGAGCAGAAAATCAAATCATGATCCCCTGCAAGGCATAAAGCAGACCCACACACGGTGAGCATACATGTGTTACAGTTAAACCGTGGTGAATCCCCCTAAGCGGCGGGGCTAATTAACCTGACGACTCTTCTTCATTGGGGCATCGTGGATTTCTGGAGCAAGCGGGTCAAGGTTGGTTAACCAAAAGGCTCACCGGGAGGCACCCGGCACCACATCTATCCAAACCACTGGCATCCGCTGGTGGTTTTTTTATTGGAGGTATAATGCAGGTCACTATTGATGGTGTCCAATATGCTCCCGCCATCGCCCATTCATCACGCATCGGTATAGCCATTACTACCCACAACCGACCAGACGTTTTAAAGCGCGCCATTGAGCAGCACCAGAAGCATCTGCCAGCCGGAGCGCTGGTGGTTGTTATCGATGATGGTTCAAAACCTGCAGCGGTAGTACCCGATGGCGTGCAGCTGCTTCGCCATGATGAATCACTCGGAATCGTTGCCTCGAAGAACGCCAGCCTTGCTGCTCTGATGGCCGCCGGGTGTGAGCATTTATTTTTATGGGATGACGATGCCTGGCCGACTGCCGACAACTGGCACCTTCCTTACATCGAATCCCCTGAGCCGCACCTGGCTTATCAGTTCCTCGATCTGGCTGGTCAGCACAAGCTGAACGATATTGCGGTGCTTTATCGTGACGATCAGCATGTGGCGTATACCGGGCAACGCGGCGTGATGCTGTACTACCACCGCAGCGCCATCGAGAAGGTGGGCGGATTCGATCCGGTTTATGGTCGCGGCATGTACGAACACAGCGATCTCGCCCTGCGGATTCATAACGCTGGCCTCACGACGTGGGCTTACGCTGATGTCGTCGGTTCAGAAAAGCTGATTCATTCTCTTGATGAGAATGAGGCCGTAGAGCGTTCGGTACCAAAACCAGACCGACAGGCGCTGGTGGAACGTAACGTTAAAATCCACAACGAACGGCGTGATGCCGGGTTTACCGGTTATGTGGAGTACCGGCGACAACGCGACGTGGTTATCACTACGTTACTGACTAGCCAGCCCGACCCGCAGCGCGGTACGAAAATGACCGCCTCTCCTGACATGCTGGCTAAATGGGCGTCCTCGCTTCGGAATTGTGGACGTATTGCGCTGGTGGATGAATTACTGACGGCCCCGGCCGATGTTGAGCTGTATCTCGTACCTGACGTGAAGATGAATGTCTACTTCCGTCGCTGGCTGCACATCTGGCAGCACCTGCGAGAACACCCTGAATACCGGTTCGTCTGGTGTACCGATGGTACCGATGTCGAAATGCTTCGCGCGCCGTGGGAAGAAATGGAAGCCGGAAAGGTGTATGTCGGTTCTGAACCAAAGACCTACGTCGATTCCTGGGCAAAGCAGAATCATCCGGAGCGCATCTATCAGGAGTTCATTGAAGCGCACCGCAACGATGTGATGCTTAATGCTGGTTTGCTGGGTGGTACCCGCGCTGATGTTATGGCGTTCGCTCACGGCATCATCCGTCTTTACTACCGGATCGAGAGTTATCGTTTCTGGAAGAAAGAACAGGCTGGCGCTGCGGTGGGGGATATGATCGCTTTTGGCATTGTCGCTAAGTCTTTTGGCGATCGCATTGTCACCGGCCCGCGCATCCATACAGTTTTCAAAACTGATGGTATCGGCAAAGAAAACGCCTGGTGGAAGCACAAATGAGGTTTGAATCAACGATGAAAATTTTCACTGCTGTGATGCATAAGAACAGTTTCTACATACACGCTGACACTCGGAACCCATTTTGGATCACACTTAGTAAAAAGCTTGGATGGGGCAAATTTGAATTAATCCGCCCCTCAGATGAATTTAGTGCTACTGGAGGGCTGTTTGAATTAGTTGAAGTGCGCGGGGCAGATTCTGAACCCCCTGAGATAACAGTTGTAGGGTCAAATGTTTTATGGCGTCTGCCGGAAGCTCTCGAAGTTTTGAAATCAATCCCTTCTTCTGATCTTCAGGCATATTTGCAACACGAATTATGTCCTCAAGCGCGATTATAGTGTCGTTATGAAGCCGAACTGTTTGTACTTTTAGAATCGCACCTAATCCGCCATCATCTAAAAGGAAGTCGATCCCTTTTTCTGTAATGGCACAAGCATCTGAATTAAATATGTATTCTATTCCGCTTCCCATAGGGTGGCTTTTAATAAAGGGCGTACTAACCAAACCATGCATTTCAAGATATAACATGCATGCAACGAAGTGCTCGTAGCTGTCAAACTTCTCCTGAAGCTCTCGCTCCTGAGTATTGTTGAGTGTGCCGGGGGCACAATCTATAAGAGCGTTGAGGATTTCTAACTGTAGGGTTCTATCGTATTTTCTTGTTTTGTCCATTGGTTTAGCTCCTTCGATTTTAATCAAAGACTAACTTGAAGGACCACGAATAAACATCCTGATATTCAGACAGTAGCTGCCATCGTGCGGCTTTTTTATTGGAGATTCGCTGGTGGCTGAAGATATTAAGTTTGTGGTGGTAGGTCACCACTCGCGACACAAACAGGCGTTGCGTCTGGCTGAATCCATTGGTGCTGTCCTGCTAATTGATAACAGTGACCGTGGGGCAAACTGGAATCATCACCGCGCGCTGCAATGGGCTGCTGAGCAATCCAGCAGGGTAGTGGTACTAGAGGACGACGCCCTGCCAGTCCGTGGGTTTATGGATCAGATTTCTGTCTGGCTGGCGAGGTTCCCGTGTCACATGCTGAGTTTTTACCTCGGTACCGGGCGTCCGCCACAGTATCAGATGCAGATTGCTGAGCGTCTAATAGTGGCTGATAAGACTCGCGCTGATTACATCACGCTGTCGAGACTCATTCACGGCGTTTGCTACAGCGTCCCGCCTGAGCATGTGCAGCGCGTGCTATCCCGCTGGGATAACAGCAAGCCCGCCGATTACGCTGTGGGTGATGCATGGGGCGGCTCAGTGATCTATCCGTGTTATTCGCTGGTGGACCATGCTGACGGCGAACCGGTTGAGCGTCACCCTGACTCAGCGCCACGAACAGAACGCCGCCGGGCGTGGAGGTTAGCCTGATGCCTGCGTTAATACCGAGAGCATGCCGCAAGCGTGGCTGCCCTGGCACAACCACAGACCGAACAGGCTATTGTCCCAGGCACCTTAACGAAGGCTGGCAGCAGCATCAGCGAGGACAGAGCAGACATCAGCGAGGTTATGGCAACAAATGGGACAGGCTGCGCCCAATCGTGCTCGACAGAGACAAACACCTTTGTCAGGAATGCCTGCGAAATGGAAGGTATACACCCGCTGAGACGGTGGACCACATCACCGCCAAAGCAAATGGGGGGACCGATGACCTGTCCAATCTCGAAAGCCTCTGCAAGCCTTGTCACAGGGCGAAGACAGCGCTCGAAAGACTCAAATGACATCAATTCTCATTTGAATCGACCGAGGGGTAGGGCGGGTTGAAAGTTCAGGAACGACGGGCCAAAGGACCGCCGCCTAACCTCTTTTCACATCGCCGCAGGTTAGAAAACTTTTTTTAGGGGTCCCCCATTCGATGATTAATAGGAGTTTTCGATTATGTCTGGACCACCGAAAACCCCGACCCATCTACGTTTGGTGAGGGGTAACCCATCAAAACGCCCGATCAATGAGAACGAACCAAAACCCCCTTCAGGGGTACCCCCAACGCCGAAGCATTTCGACAAGCAGGGGAAATACTGGTTTAAACGGATGGCCGACGAGCTTGATGCTATCGGAGTGATGTCTCAGCTGGACGCCAGAGCCCTTGAGCTGCTGGTTGAGGCTTATACCGAATACCGGCATCACTGCGACACGCTTGAAGTTGAGGGCTACACCTACCGGACCGAAACGCAGAGCGGGGATGTGCTGATAAAGGCTCACCCGGCGGCCATCATGAAAGCTGATGCCTGGAAACGTCTGCGCGCCATGCTCGGTGAGTTTGGCATGACGCCAGCCAGCCGTTCTAAGGTTAATGCCAAAGGTCCTGATGCGGTTGATCCGCTGACCGAGTTTATGAATGCGAGGGATTAATGGCTAAGGTTGCAGAAGGCATCCGCTACGCCGAGAGGGTGGTGGCGGGGGAAATTATTGCCTGTGAGTATGTGCGCCTTGCCTGCCAGCGTTTTCTTGACGATCTGGCACATGGCGAAGAGCGCGGTATTTTCTTCAGTGAGCCGCGCGCGCAGCACATTCTGAATTTCTATAATTTTGTGCCTCACGTAAAAGGCGCGCTGGCAGGCCAGCCTATCGAGCTGATGGACTGGCATGTTTTTATCCTGATTAATATTTTTGGTTTTGTTATCCCACTGGTTAACGAAGAAACGGGAGAAATCGTCCTGCGTAAGGACGGCAGCGGTCGGCCGGTGATGGTTCGGCGTTTCCGTACAGCAGATGTTGAGGTGGCTCGTAAAAATGCCAAATCAACGCTTTGCTCCGGCGTAGGGCTGTATATGGCTGGTGCCGACGGCGAGGGCGGGGCGGAGGTTTATTCCGCTGCTACAACCCGTGACCAGGCGAGAATTGTTTTTGAAGACGCGAAAAATATGGTCAAGAAGGCGAAAGCCACTCTTGGGCGGATCTTTGAATTCAACAAGCTCGCTATCTACCAGGAGCAAACGGCCTCCAAATTCGAGCCATTATCATCAGATGCAAACAACCTCGACGGCCTGAACATCCACTGCGCCATCGTTGACGAGCTGCACGCTCATAAAACCCGTGACGTCTGGGACGTTCTGGAGACGGCCACCGGCGCGCGCCTGCAATCGCTGCTTTTCGGTATCACCACCGCTGGTTTCAACAAAGAAGGTATCTGTTACGAATTGCGTGATTACGCCATCAAGGTTCTGCGCGGGCTGGTAAAAGACGATACGTTTTTTGCCATCATCTACACCTTAGATGAAGGTGACGATCCCTTTGATGAAAAAGTCTGGCAGAAGGCGAATCCGGGGCTGGGTATCTGTAAGCGCTGGGATGATCTGCGCCGCCTGGCTAAAAAGGCGAAAGAGCAGGTTTCGGCCAGGATTAACTTTTTCACCAAGCACATGAATATCTGGGTTACCGCTGAGTCGGCCTGGATGGACATGATGAAATGGGAGAAATGCGAGTTTATCGCCCCGCAGCACGAACTTAAAACCTATCCCTCCTGGGTAGGCGTTGACCTTTCAAACAAAATTGATATCTGTGCGGCCGCTAAAGTCTGGCGCGCGCCAGGTGGTCACGTTCATGCAGATTTTAAATTCTGGTTGCCGGAAGGACGCCTTGAGAAATGTTCACGCCAGATGGCTGAGCTCTATCGTAAGTGGGCCGAGCTGGACAAACTGATCCTTACCGACGGGGATGTAATCGATCATGCCCAGATTAAGGAAGAACTGCAGGCGTGGGTTGCTGGTGAGAGCCTGAAAGAAATCGGCTTTGATCCGTGGAGTGCAACGCAGTTCAGCCTTTCGCTGGCAGAGGAAGGGTTGCCGCTGGTGGAAGTGCCGCAGACGGTTCGCAATTTCTCTGAGGCGATGAAAGAGGTCGAAGCACTGGTATACGGTGGACGCTTTCATCACAGCGATCACCCGGTGATGAACTGGATGATGTCCAACGTAACCGTCAAACCTGACCGGAACGAGAACATTTTTCCTAACAAGTCCACACCGGAGGCCAAGATTGATGGCCCGGCGGCATTGTTCACAGCAATGAGCCGTGTTCTGGTTAACGGTGGCAACGACCAGCAGGATCTCTCCGGATTCTTCAATAATCCCATCATGGTAGGTTTCTGATGAAAAAAAACAAACGGCCAGGCAGGGTTAAAAGTGCTCTGCTTAACTGGCTTGGTGTGCCTATCAGCCTGACTACCGGCACGTTCTGGGAGGAATGGTTTGGTACCAGCAGCAGCGGAAAGGTGGTAACGGCCGATAAAGCCATCCAGCTATCGGCTGTATGGGCATGCGTAAGGCTGTTAAGCGAGTCTATTTCAACCCTTCCGCTGAAAATATACGTTCGACAGCCTGACGGTTCGCGTAAAGCAGCAACCGACCACCCGGCTTATTCTGTACTGTGTCGCCGTCCCAATTCAGAAATGACTCCATCACGCTTTATGCTGATGGTGGTTGCCAGTATTTGCCTACGCGGGAACGCCTTCATTGAGAAGAAATTCATCGCAAATCGCCTGGTTTCGCTGGTGCCTTTGCTGCCGCAGAACATGGTGGTTAAACGTCTTACTACCGGGGCGCTGGAATACAAATACACTGAAAACGGTAACGAGCGCGTCATTCCCGTCAAAAACATCATGCACATTCGCGGGTTCGGTCTGGATGGCGTTTGCGGCATGATGCCGATGAAAACGGGCCGGGATGTGATCGGTGCCGCGATGGCTGTTGAAGAATCTGCGGCAAAGATTTTTGAACAGGGGCTTCAGAGTTCAGGTTTTCTCTCCGCTGAAAATGCTCTCAGTGATGAACAACGTGAAAGGCTTCGCGGCTACATGGCTGCATTTACCGGCTCTAAAAATGCCGGAAAGATTATGGTACTTGAAGGCGGGTTAAAGTATCAGGGCGTCACCATGAACCCTGAAGATGCCCAGATGCTGGAAAGCCGTTCTTTCAGTATTGAGGAAATTTGTCGCTGGTTTCGCGTGCCTCCTTTCATGGTCGGTCATACCACGAAACAAAGCAGCTGGGCATCCAGTCTTGAGGGGATGAACCTGCAGTTCCTGACGCATACCCTTCGACCGCTGCTGGTAAATATTGAGCAGGAAATTGGCCGGTGCTTACTCGACAGCGATGATGACGTGTTCGCGGAATTCTCCGTTGAAGGACTGCTGCGCGCCGACAGCGCAGGTCGTGCTGCCTACTATACCAGCGCGCTTCAGAATGGCTGGATGTCCCGAAATGATGTTCGCCGTCTGGAGAACATGCCACCGATTGAAGGGGGCGACATTTACACCGTTCAGCTCAACCTGACACAACTGAAGAACCTTGAGAACAGTAATCCTGCCGTTCAGGCACTGGCGATCAGGGAGCTTCACAATCACGTATTCCCCGACATTCCATATGAGCAATCGCCTCTAAAGCAGGCCGCTTAGGAGCATAACCCACATGACAAAAAAACAACTTCCGGCTGCACCTGCGGGCCGTCCCTGCGCGCGTGTCACCTGTGAAACTTTACCGTCCGCACTGGATCGCTGGGACGGTGGGATCAAAGCTGCGGCCACCGACGATAACAGCATTTCTGTTTTCGATGTTATCGGGCAGGACTACTGGGGCGAAGGGGTAACAGCTAAACGTATTGCCGGTGCGCTTCGGGTGATGAACGGTGCCGACGTTACGGTGAATATCAACTCACCGGGCGGCGACATGTTCGAAGGTCTGGCTATTTATAACCTGCTCCGTGAATACGAAGGCCGTGTAACCGTGAAGGTGCTGGGCATTGCCGCCAGTGCCGCCTCGATAATTGCGATGGCCGGGGATGATATTCAGATTGGCCGCGGTGCCTTCCTGATGATCCACAACTGCTGGGTCTACGCGATGGGAAACCGCCATGACTTTGCGGAACTGGCGCAGTCTCTGGAGCCCTTCGATACCGCAATGGCTGATATTTATGCGGCGCGCTCCGGCCTTGATATGGCCGCCGTGCAGAAGCTGATGGACGCGGAAAGCTATATCGGTGGCAGTGATGCTGTGGCGAAGGGACTGGCAGACAGCCTGCTTTCTGCTGATGCAGTCAGCGACGGCGACGAATCACCTGCCGCCGCGCTTCGCAAACTGGATGCATTGCTGGCCAAGACCAACACCCCGCGCTCTGAGCGCAGAAAACTCATTAAAGCCTTATCCGGTGGCATGCCTGGCGCTGTCACCATCAACGACGGTACGCCGGGCGCTGCCGAAGACATCAAACCTGAAACCATCAATTCACTTGAAATCGCCCTGGCGGCGTTAGTCAAATAAGGACCCTTTATGTCTGAAGTAAACGATATTCTGAAAAAAGTCACGGCCAGCATTGAAGAGGCTACCGGCAAGTTCAACGCGAAAGCAGAAGAAGCGGTGAAGGAGGCGCAGAAATCCGGCAAGCTGTCAGAAGAAACAAAGGCAGCCGTCGATAAAATTGCTTCTGAGTTCAACGCCCTGCGTGAGGCAGAAAAAACGCTGAAGGCAGCGATGGGCGAACTGGAGCAACATGTTGCCCAGATGCCGCTGGCAAACGCGAAGCATGTTGTGGAATCAATCGGCCAGCAGGTGATCTCAGCTGAGGCGCTGAAAACATTCGCAGCAAGTGTTGAAGGAAATAAACGTGTAAGCGTTCCAGTGAAAGCCGCAATGATTTCCACAGATGTTCCGGGCAATATTGTTGCTCCAGACCGTTTGCCTGGTATTGATGTTTCACCAAAGCAGCGGCTTTTCATTCGTGATTTGATTGCACCAGGCACCACTTCTTCAAATACCATCTACTGGGTGCAGCAGACAGGCTTCACAAACAAAGCCGCTGCGGTGCCAGAAAACACAACCAAACCGTACAGCGATATTGAGTTTGCTGAAAAAATCACCCCAGTTCGCACCATTGCTCACCTGTTTAAAGCATCAAAACAGATTCTTGATGATTTCTCTCAGCTCCAGTCGCAGGTAGATGCTGAGATGCGCTACGGCCTGAAATATGTAGAAGAGCAGGAGATTTTGTTTGGCGATGGTACTGGCGCACATCTTGAGGGAATCATTCCTCAGGCTTCTGCTTTCAGCCCTGCATTCACCGTTGAACAGCAGAACGGAATTGATGATCTGCGTCTGGCAATGCTGCAGGCGCAACTGGCGCGTTTCCCGGCATCCGGTCACGTGCTTCACTTCATCGACTGGGCGCGGATTGAGCTGACAAAAGACAGTCTGGGTCGTTACATCCTGGCTAACCCGGCTGGGTTGACCGGACCGACTCTTTGGGGGCTTCCGGTAGTTGCCACTGAGGCTGCAGCCTTCCAGGGCAAATTCCTGACTGGTGCTTTCAGTGCTGGCGCGCAAATTTTCGACCGCGAAGAAACGAACGTGGTGATCTCCACGGAGAACGCCGACGACTTCGAGAAAAACATGATCACCATCCGTTGCGAAGAACGTCTGGCGCTGGCTGTGAAACGCCCTGAGGCGTTCGTGTACGGTTCATTCAGCACCGGCGCGGGTAGCTGATAACTATTGCGGCCTTCGGGCCGCTTTTTTCGGGGCAAACAAATGCTTGATCAGAATGTGGTGAAACAGCATTGCCGCATTGATACCGACTTTACGGGTGATGATGCTCTGCTGGAGATTTACACAGGTGCGGCGGCCCGGTACGTCCAGACATGGACACGGCGAACGCTCTATGAAAAGGAAAGCAGCCCTGGCTACGCTGACGATCCGGACCCGATACTGCTCAATGATGATGTTAAGGCAGCCATGTTACTGCTGATCGGACACTGGTATGCCAACAGAGAATCAGTGGCCATCGGTCAGACCGTTGCAGAGGTCCCGTTTGCAGTTGAAGCCTTGCTGCAGCCATACCGAATTTACGGGGTGTAAATATGGCTTGCTCAGGGTGCGCGGAACGGCGCGAGTGGATAAAAAAATGGGCGAAAATTGCGTATGAACGAGCAACAGGTAAACGAGTTGATAACAGCGCTACGCGAACAGACAGCAGCGCAAATGGCACAAACGGACGCGATAAACCGACTGGCTGATTCGAATGTGGCACTATGTGATCTCCTTATTCAGTCAATGGCAGAAGATGACACAATCGAAATTACTACGCTCGATGATTTAAAACCACAATACCTCAGCCAAAAAGCAAGGGGGTAGTATGCAGGCCGGGAAATTACGGCACCAGGTCACAATCCAGGAGCCGGTGACGGAACAGAATCCTGATACAGGAGCTGTAAATAAAACCTGGCGTGATGTCGCAATTGTCTGGGCAGAGGTGTCCCCTTTGTCGGCTCGCGAGTTTATTGCGGCTCAGGCATCGCAGGGGGAAATAACTACCCGTATCACAATTCGCTTTCGACCGGGAATTACCCGGATGAATCGCATCCTGTTTCGCAGTGGGATATATAACATCGAGGGTGTGCTTCCTGATCCGAAAAGTGGCCGCGAATATCTTACGCTTCCCTGCTCTGAAGGGGTAAACGATGGCTGATGGTGTAGAGGTAAATCTTACCGGACTTGAATCATTGCTGGGGAAAATGGATGCCGTTTCTGAGGTGACACGCAATAAAGCAGGTCGCTTTGCCCTGCGCAAGGCAGCAAATGTGATACGTGACCGTGCGCGGAGTAATGCGGCACGTGTTGATGATCCTCTTACAAAAGAGGCTATCTACAAAAATATTGTTGCCAGTTTTAGCAGCAAACAATTCCGCAGGACAGGTGATCTGGCTTTCCGAGTTGGCGTGATGGGCGGTGCCAGACAGTATGGAAATACGAAGGAAAACGTAAGAAAAGGCAGGGCTGGGAATTCTTATAAAACCCTCGGAGATAAAAGCAATCCAGGTGGTGATACCTGGTACTGGAGGTTTCTGGAATTTGGTACGGAACATGCCTCAGCTAAACCTGTCCTCAGGACAGCAATCAATGGTGTAGATACTGCTGTTATTTCCGTTTTTTCTGAAGAAATGGGAAAGGCTGTCGATCGAGCTATTCGGCAGGCCGCAAAGAAAGGTACTAAAGCATGATAGCTCCTATTTTTAGAGTATGCGCAGCCAGTCAGGAGGTTCGTGACCTGCTTGGGGAGTCTCCCGTGAGGCTGTATCCCTTCGGCAAACATTTTGATGAGGTCGTCTATCCCTATGCCGTCTGGCAGAATATTGGTGGAGATCCGCAAAATTATCTGAAACAGCGTCCTGATATTGATCGCTTTTCTGTTCAAGTTGACGTTTACGCAGACACTGATACGGATGTAATCGCGGTTGCATGCGCGCTTCGGGATGCTATTGAAGGCAGCGCAATAATTACCCGCTGGGGAGTACAGGAGATTGAGACCAGCACAATGAAATATCGATATTCCTTCGACGTAGATTGGCTCGTAAAACGATAAAACCATCCTTTCACATAACACCGGCATCTGCCGGTTTTTTTATACCCGGAGATAACTATGTCAGTAGTAACTCAAGGCACACAGTTGTATGTGCTCGCGAATAGTGTCGTGAGCGAAATTGAATGTATCACTTCTTTTTCACCAGGTAGTAGCCCCGCTGACCAGATTGAAGATACCTGTCTCAGCGAAAGAAATACCCGTAAGTATAAAAAAGGTCTGAGAACTCCAGGTCAGGCAACCGCTGCACTTAATGCCGATCCTTCTAACGATAGTCATTTGCTGTTAAGTAACCTTGCTGAATCAAATGACCAGCAGGATTTAACATTTGCACTGGGCTGGGCAGACGGTGAGTCAGAACCAACAGCAGGTAGTGGTCCTGGATCTGTAGATGGTCTTATTCTGCCGACTGATCGCACCTGGTATGTATTCAAAGGATATGTTTCTGACTTCCCGTTCGATTTTCAGGGAAATACCGTCGTCCAGACATCCGCTACTATTCAGCGATCAGGGCAGGGCGTTTGGGTTCCGAAAGTGCAGTCAGGTAGTTGATTTATAGCGGGGTTTTACCCCGCATTGGAAACAATCATTTCGGAGTTTTAAATGAAACTGACACTCGATACCTTAAAAAAAACAGGCGCATTCACCGGCCGTCCGGTAGAGAAAGAAATCACCTGGAAAGATGCAGATGGCGTAGAGCACACCGCGACAACTTACGTTCGTCCTCTCGGTTTCCACTCCACCAAGTTTGACCTGCTGGCCATGAACGGGAAATCAGACGGCGTAGCTTGCCGTATCGCGTCTTCCATCTGTGACGAAGACGGAAACCCTGTTCTAACTCCAGACGATGTTACCGGCCATGCTGATCCTGAGCGCGGAGCGCTTGATGGTAACCTGACAATTGCGCTTCTGGTTGCCATTCAGGAAGTGAATAGCATGGGAAAGGAGAGCTCAGCGCAGAAGACGAATTCTGGTGTGAATTAGTCCTTAACGGTATCGGCGGGAGAACCATTGCCGAAGCTCAGGAATTCATAAGCATAAGAGAATACCAGGTGTGGGCAGCATACCGCTCTAAATATGGCAGCCTGAATCCTATGATGCGAACTGAATGGGCTGCAGGCCTGGTTGCTTCTGTGCTGGCAAATATCAATCGGGGAAAAGACACCCCGCCTTTCACCATTACCGACTTCACCCCCCACATCAACGCGCCCGCGATCACTCTCGAAGAGGCTATGAAGGAGTGGACATAAACTATGGCTGGGAAAAATCTCGGTACACTGACAATCGACCTGATTGCCAAAACGGGTGGATTTGTTGCAGGCCTTAACCAGGCAGAACGCGCATCAGCAAAATGGAGCAAACAGGTACAGGACGATGCAGCATCTGCCAGTGCAGCGCTGGCTGGTATTGGTGCAGCAGCCGTAACTGCAGGTCTTGCTGTTGGTGCGGCTGGCTTTCAATTACTGAAAAGTACCTCCAAACAAATTACCGAAACTGACCGCTGGGCAAAGTCATTAAGGATTTCTACACAGGAACTGTTAGCGTGGCAGTTTGCTGCTGAAAAGGCCGGTGTGTCCGGCGATCAGATGGCCGATATTTTCAAGGATATCGGCGATAAGATTGGTGACGCGGTCCTGAATAAATCAGGTGAAGCCGTTGATGCCCTTAATGCTCTTGGATTGTCCGCTGAGAAATTATCCAAAGTCAGCCCTGATAAGCAACTTCTGGCGATTGGTGAATCTCTTGGCAAGATCGGCACTAATGCCGAAAAGACAACCATACTGGAAAGCCTGGGTAATGACCTGTCAAAACTGCTTCCACTGTTCGATAACAATAATGAAAAACTGAAGCAGTTTATTGATCTGGCAAAAGACTATGGGGTAGCCCCAGACCCGTCTTCAATTGATGACCTTGTAAAGGTTAATCAGCTATTCGAAGACATGGAAGCTCAGGTTGCTGGCCTGAAGATGGAAATTGCAGCAGGTCTGGCAAAAGTAGATCTCACACCGTTGCAAAATTCTTTAGATAAGCTTCACGATGTATTAACTGACCCTGTTGTCCTGCAGGGTATATCAGATCTGGTCTCGGAAGTTGCACAACTGGCTGGATGGCTTGTTAAAGCCGCCGCTGGAGCTGGTCAACTTGCTGCGAGCACCGGAAACAGATTTGCCGCTCTGAGTGGAAAAATTGACCTGAACAATATCGACCAGGTCAATGAGCGAATTGCTTATCTCCAAAAAAATCTTGAAGGAAGAAAAGGTTTTTATTCTCAGGACAAATCAATGTTCGCCTGGTTCACTGGTGGGGATGACAGTGTAAAAGCCCTCAATGATGAACTGAGCACACTAATTCAGACCAGAGATAAGCTTGCAAAACCTGTTGTTGGCGCTCTTCCTCTTGGGGCTGCGACCGTAGGGACAGACAAACCATTTGCCCTGCCTCCAGGCGGCACTAACGGAAAGGTTACGCCTGACGCAGGTGCCAAGAAACTTGAATCTGCATTCAAGGCTTTGGAAACTAGTTATCAGCGTCAAATAGCGCTAATTGACATCACCGGTAAAAAAAATCAGGAAGTAACTGAGGTTGAAAAACTCAGATTCGATTTAACAACTGGCAAACTAACCGGCATTAATGCCGCGCAGCAGGAGAGGCTTCAGCAATTAGCTACTGAGGTTGACAGGCTGAACGCTCTCAAAAAGGCCAATGAAGAAAACCTGAAGCTTGCGGAGTTCGCGGCAAATCTCAGAAAGCAAAACCAAAACGATAAGTCTGCCAATGACGCAGAATTCGTTGGCGCTGGCATGGGCGAGAAAACTCGTCAGCGCATGCAGGAGTTACTGGATATCCAGAGCGGTTTTCTTGAGAAACAAGCCGACCTACAGAAGCAGTATCAGAGTGGCGTCATAACGAAATCACTGTATGACAAGGAAACTCAGGCGCTGCAGGACGCGTTGAATGAACGCCTGGAAATACAGGAAGACTACTATCAAAAGTCTGATGACAAGATGGGTGACTGGCAAAGCGGTATATTCGACTCGTTGAATGATTATGCTGAAAAGTCATCTGACTATTATCAGATTGCCGCCGATGGGATGACATCTATCCTTGATAGCGCAACGTCTTCCATAGCAGATAATCTTCAGGACTTAATTACTGGCGCTGAAAGTGTCGGTGATTTCTTCAGCAATGTTTTTTCTGACCTCGGCCAGACAGTTATTAAAACCCTTACGGAGATGGCAGCGCAATGGTTGGTTTATCAGGGCGTTCAGCTTCTCGTCGGTAAGACTGCGCAGGCGTCAGCAGCCGGTACTCTGATCGGGAATGCACAGGCAACCGCATTTCAGGCGCAACTGGCAGCATATGCTTCTACAGCTGCAATCCCCATTATTGGCCCTGCTTTAGCTCCTGGATCTATGGCTGCAGCTGCCGCGATAACGGCACCACTTGTTGCTGGAGTTAGCGTGTCAGCACTTTCAGGTATGGCTCACGATGGTATTGAAAATGTTCCTGAAACAGGAACCTGGCTTTTACAAAAAGGGGAGCGAGTAACCACTGCGCAGACAAGTGCAAAGTTGGATGCCACTCTTGATCGCGTAAATAAACAGACATCCACACAACAGCCTGGAAACATAACTGTTCCTATCGAAATCCATGGAGACCCTGATCAGAGAACGCTTTTACTGATTGAAGACGCGGTAAAACGTGGAGCGGCTCTCGGACATCAGATGACGGCTAACGATCTTTCTACTGGCACCGGTAAAGCTTCCAAAGCTTTGAATAGTGGATGGACTGCATCGAGGAAGAGGGGCTAATGGCAATCACAACCAACATAAACTATCCGCATGATGACCTTCCTGTTCCTCTTCAGGAAGGATACGGGTTGAAGCCGGTAAGTCCGTTACTTCGTACATCTTTTACGTCAGGGCGAGCCAGACAACGCCGCCGTTATATGTCTACCCCGACAATGGCCAGCGTAACCTGGACGCTTACAGAGATGCAGGCCCAGACGTTTGAAGCATGGTTCCGCGATGCAATAACTGATGGTTCTGCCTGGTTCAATATGAATCTTCGTACCCCTGGAGGAGAATCAGCGAAAGTTTGTCGGTTCACAGATATCTATCAGGGACCAAATATTATCGGAGGTAATTACTGGCAATATACAGCTGAGCTTGAGTTGTACGAACGTCCGCTACTTCCTCCACCGTGGGGGCAGTTCCCAGGCTTTATTTCTGGCATGGATATTATCGATCTTGCTCTCAACAGGGAGTGGCCAAAACCATGACTGTTTTGAACAGACTTTATGCCAGCAGTGGTAGTGAGGTGATCATTGATACACTGCAAATAAACGTTGGTGGACAGAATTACTGGTTAACACGCGGCTGGGATGACATAACAGTAACGCTGGAAAACGGCCAGCAGGCTACATTTCTTGGTTCAGCCATAGATATCGCTCTTCCGGCGCGAAATGCTGATGGTACCCAAGATTTGAAGTTTGCCATCAGCAACATCGACGGAGTAGTTTCAACTGCAATCAGGAATGCTCTTGATAACCTGAGTAATGCCAGCCTGACCTTCCGGCGTTATGTGTCTTCAGACCTTTCAGCGCCAGCAGCGCCACCTTATACGCTCGCTATTAAAAACGGGTCATGGACAGCTACAGAGGTGCAGATTACTGCTGGGTACATGAATATCCTTGATACTGCCTGGCCTCGTTACCGTTACACCCTTCCTGACTTTCCTGGTCTCCGTTATCTGACGTAAGGACTACCTCATGTTTGATCCTGATAAATACCGTTCAGTCACCTGGCTGAAAGGCGGCCGCGTTTATCCTGAACTTGACTGCTTCGGGATAGTAAATGAAATCCGTCGTGATCTTGGCCTTAAGTTGTGGCCTGAGTTCGCAGGTGTGACGAAGGATGATAATGGACTTGATCGGGAAGCAAAATGCCTGATGTCTGCACTTGAACGATGTGAACCATCTCCCGGCGCGGGTATCGCCTGCTATTCGGCTGGGATGGTCACTCACGTTGCGATAGTTGTTGATATTGAAGGTTCACTGTACGCAGCAGAATGCAACCCTAAATCGAACGTAACGTTTCTTCCTCTTTCCCGTTTTGAAAGGCGATTTGTGAAGGTGGAGTATTATCAGTGACGATCAGAATATATCCCTCAAGATTACCAGGTGAGCCACTTGAAACGCACGAACATGCAGAAACAACGCTGGCGGACTGGTTATCAGAGAATGTGGAAGGCTGGCAACCTGACAGACAACATCCAATCACTGTCGAAGTTAATGGTGAACACGTACCGCCAGAAGGATGGTCAGAACGGATAATCACCGAGAAATGCAACGTCAGCATCTATCCTGTGCCTTATGGAACAGGCCTTGAGATTGTGGCGTGGGTTGCTGTAGGCGTCGCTGTGGCCAGTGCTGCGTATTCAATCTTCATGATGAGCAATATGCAGACTGGCGGTTACAGTCAGCCTGGCAATGGCGATCAGATTGACCTGAACCCTGCAAAGGCAAACAGTGCGAAACTGGGTGATCCTATCCGCGAAATTTTTGGGAAATACCGCGTATGGCCAGATTACGTGGTTCAGCCTGTCAGCCGGTTTGTTAATGAAAAAGACATGGTTACCGATATGTTTCTGAATGTCGGTGCTGGTTATTTCACTTTGCCCGCATCTGAATGGCGCATTGGTAACACCCCTTTTGCGGCGTTTGGCGATGACGTTTCATATACCGTCTATCCGCCTGGTGCTGATGTATCAGCAGATAAACGCACAGAAAACTGGTTTAACTCACCTGAAGTAGGCAACACAACATCCGGTACTGCAGGCCTTGATCTTGGATCAAGCGGTCCTGAAAACGTCACGGCCGTAGCGGATGCATTACTGTTGAATACCAATACAGTAACGCTTATTGGTTCGACCATTACAGAGGATACTGAAATCCCATCATCCTGGACGGTTGGAACCATTATTGATATTGAAGCACCAGACACCTACACCATTGACATCAATAATGGTTACAGCGTCATTTATGGTTCAGTATCTGAAATGGCCCCGGTTGTTGGAATGGCAATGACGCTGGAGGTAAACAACGATACGTTTGAATTGTTCGTTGCGGATTACAGCCCAGCTGTACCTGCAGTTCCAGGAGTCGGCGGAAGTACCGCGAGCATTGCGGCCAGCGCGTCACCTACAACGTATGATTTCAGCAGCACGCCACAAACATTCACAATCACGTGGAAATCGGTTACTTACACCGTTTCGCTGACCAGCAACTACGTAACCATGAGTGGGCTGGTAAATGCAATAACAAGCCAGATCAATGCATCTGGTTTGAGAGCCCGTGATAATTCCGGCCGCGTGGTGATCGACGAACAAAGCAGCCCGTTTGCTGGTGGCTCAATCACCCACAGTGCATTACCTGTCAGTGTATTTGGAAGTTCACCGGTTGATACTGCAGGTGTAAAATCAACAGGCGGAACTGCAGCCGTGCCAGCCAGCATCCGCCTCGCTTATGATTCGGCTACCGGAACAAAGTTTGCCGGAATACCTGTAGGACTTCAGCGCCTGACGTTATACCCAACCGATTACAGCTATAAAATCACTGATATTTCTGGTCTCACAATTACCGTTGGCAGGGTTCTTGTTTCTGTTGATTCATCAGGAAATCCTGTTACTACTGATGATCCTACATGGACAGGGTTTATTCAACGAACGGTTCTTGATGGTTCGGTAACCGGCGTGAACGACGACTATGACTGGGTTGGCCCGTTCCTGTCATGTCCTGATGGAGAAACGACAGATTGCATTGAGGTTAACCTTAACTTTCAGAATGGCCTGGCCAAATACAACAGCAAGGGCAAAAAGAGATCCAAGACTGTAGGCATCCTCATTCAGTACCGAATTGCGGGAGCAACAGACTGGACGACTCTTGAGTTGTCATATACCAGAAGTGTTGAAGATCAGATCGGTTTTACACGGGTAATTAATGTCGCCCCGGGTCAGTATGAAGTCAGGATGAGACGCAAGGAAGCACCGGCAGGAGGTTCTACCCGCGATCAGGTTTACTGGCAGGCAATGCGGTCAAGACTGCCAAAACGGCCAACGAGCTACCGGGATATAACTACAGTAGCGCTGAGCGTCAGAACGGGTAACCGACTTGGTGCTCAGTCTGACAGGCGTATCAATGTCACGGCCACCAGGCAATATGAAGAAGGTGAACCGCGCAGCATCAGCGCAGCTCTTTATCACGTACTCAAATCACTTGGGTATCAGGATAATGAAATTGACAGAGCCGCTATAGACGCGCTTGAAGCAACCTACTGGACACCTCGCGGTGAGACATTCGATTTCGCTACCACTGATACAGTCTCTGCACTGGACATGCTTAAAACCATCACTGGCGCTGGCATGGGCTATTTCCTTCTTTCTGATGGCATGGCTTCAGTCGGAAGGGAAGGTGTTAAGCCATGGACCGGGATGATCACGCCACAGGAAACGACTGCCGAACTGACGACATCATTCAAAGCACCGAATGAAGACGATTATGATGGCGTTGATGTGACGTATATTAACGAGCTAACCTGGGCAGAGGAAACTGTTCAATGCCGGTTGCCTGATAAGCCCACTCCTGTGAAAGTGGAGAATTTCCAGCTTGATGGAGTTCTTAATCAGGACAGGGCCTATCGTATCGGGATGCGTAGGTTATTGGGTTATCAGTTGCAGCGTCTTTCCCATGATACATCTACTGAAATGGACGCACTCTGTTATGAGTTTATGGACAGGGTAATATTCACGGATGACATACCTGGAAACCAGACGCTGAGCTGTCTGATAGAGGGAATGACATATAACAGCAGCACGATAACTCTGCATTTGAGTGAAGCACCCGACTGGACATTTCCTAACCCACGGGTTGTTATTCGTGATCAGGAAGGAAGGGCATCTGCATTACTGACACCAACAAAGGTTGATGATTTCACCTTAACCGTTCCATACAGTTCAGCATTATCACCAGAAACCTGGATTATGGATGACCCCGCAGTTGAGCCACCGCGTTTGATGTTCTGTTCATCGACACGTGTGGGTTATGACGCATTGATCGGGGAGATATCCCCTGGCAGTGATGGAACGAATGATGTAACTGCAATTCAGTACAATCCTGCGAAATATCAGTATGACGATGCCACATACCCCGGTGACGTCGCATAAACGGAAAACAATATCAAACCCGCTACGGCGGGTTTTTTTTATGTCTGGAGCTTGCATGACCACCTACGCAACGAACAATCCTCTTGGTTCTACTGATCCACGAGACCTGTATGATAATTCACAAAATTTAGATCATTTGGTTAATGACAGGGTTAACGAAACCTACCCTGACCGTCTTGGGGAGCCAAGGAAAACGTGGTATGGTTTTGAAAAAGATGCAAATCAGGCAATTCTGAATTATGGCTATATCACGAAGGATTCTTTTGAAGATGGCAGCACCCTTAGCCTTGCTAACGAGTGCCTGCGCTTCGAGGCCACAGGAGAATATTACCGCTGGGACGGTGACCTCCCCAAAGTAGTTCCCCCTGGTTCTACACCAGATAGCACTGGGGGAATAGGTGCTAAAAAATGGATCTCTGTAGGCTTTGCAGCTTTAAAAGATGCCTTGGGGAGAAAGGACGGGTTCAAGTTTGTTGGTGAATGCGTGTCTATGGCCGAACTAAGGACTGTAGTACCTGAGTTCGATGGGCAGCCGATCATTCTCCGTGGCTACTATGCTGATCAGCCATACAACGAAAGCGTTGTGTATATCTGGAATGCGACGTCAACAACCACTGATGATGGCGGCCGTTATGTTAAGGCAGACTCGTTGACCACCGGGCGATGGGTACTGAAGCATGACGGAAGTGTATTTGATGTTCGTCTTTTCGGTGCTCGCCCCAGCGCAACATACTCTACTTCTCAGATGGACATACAGGATATCGTCCGTAAAGCGCAGGCATCAATCGGTAGCAATTCCGTGTTGAATTTCTCGATGCCTCAAGGCTGGACAGAGGCTCACTATCTTGTTAATTATCAGGGATTCATTTGGTCAGCAACCTATATTTCAGCAGATAACGACCGTGTAATTCTGCATTCTCCCTTCACTTCTGACAACTTTGGAGAGAAGCCACGCCTGGTAGGCACTGTATTATTTAGCGAAGAATCTCCGGTAGGTGGGGCTGGCGCTAATGCTGGCACACGTCAGTATCGTGCACGAAATAAATATGAGCTTCTTGATCCCCTGGCCGCATCGATGGCTTCGGCCTCTGTTCTACCTGGCGGAAGATTCGAACGTGCATTCTTTAATTCGGCTTCAAGGGGGGTGGCTGTTTCTGACCTTGCTTCTTACGCTGCCACGGGATCTGTATCAGGAATGACTTTAGGCACCTCTGAAGTTACTTGGACAAACGCAACGGCGGAAACTGCCGCATGGCAGGGTGTTGAAATGGCTGCCAGCGCTGGGTCTGAAATTGATGTTCAGCTCTATACCACCGGAGCAAATGGCGATCAGATAATGGTCGGAGTTCGTACGGTTGGTCAAAACGGAACTACAGGAAGCTATGTCACATGGCGTATAGTTGTAGGAGCCACATCGGTCGTGTTTTATAACGGCGGTGTTGCAGGGACTTCATACCCCATCAGTCATCCAGAAGATATACTGCAGGCAACTTCAGGTTGTGTACGTGTCGGCCTGCGCGTTGGACGGGATGGAACGAGTGCAGCATTGTTACTCAACGGAAAGCCATTCCCGGTTGCGACATTCAGCAATAGTGTTCATAGTTTTGTCATCCTTGCATCACAGGCAGCTCGCACAGGTCTTCATATTCAGTATGCTCATCTTCGCCAGAGAGACTTCATACCTTATTCACGCCCACTGTCAATTGCTACGTTAGGCGACTCAATAACAGTTGGCGCGCGAAGCTCAACAACATGGCCAGACCTTCTGGCTAATTGTGCTGAACATCTTCCTGGTCTTGGAAGAATGTCTGTTGATAACTCGAAGTCGGTATCTGGTCTTCGATTAAGAACTGTTGTTCAGAATCTTGCGTCGTATGATTTCACTGGCCGGGATTATGTACTGGTAAATCTAGGTATTAACGATTGTCAGGCTTCTGGGCTCGGTGGGATAGGCGTATTCGCCAGCGACATCGCTGCACTTGCAACCCATATACAGTCATTTAATGCCGTGCCAGTATTTGGGTCTGTTTTTAGAACCTACTCATCAGAGATAACTGGTGGAGGTAATACAGTATCGAATATCCAGGATGTCCCTGCCTACGTTCAGGTACTTCGTGAGCGCTGTGCAGCGAATGGCTATATCCTCGCAGAGGTGAATGAATGCATGGGTGATAATGCCGGTGCTGCTGGTGGCTTTGATGCGAACGGCTATATGAACGCATGGACGCACGATGGTATCCATGCGAATACGAAAGGACAACTCGCTATTGCATCAGCATTTGCAAGCGCGCTTTCTGGTCGAGTGGCCCTGGCCGCTACAGGAAGCCTTACGCAGTTTTTGGTTCCGGCATCTGGCTTTACTCTGACTACAGAGGCAGATCGTGGTCTGCCACGTGTGACCAGAACCGGAAATGTCGTTGCTTTATCTGGGGCAATTTCAGGTGGTGCTGTAAGTTCTGTTGCTGCCACTCTTCCGGCATGGGCAAAACCGCAGGCATCGCAAACATACATCGTCTACAGCCGTGATTCGACAACTGAAGGAACATGCCGTGTCACGCTGAGAACAAATCGCGATGTAGTTGTTGGCTCTGACTATAAAACGACGGCTACCGAGCTAAACATAACGTTTTGTGTCTAACGGAATGAATGAACCCGCTTCGGCGGGTTTTTCACAACTAAATTTCCAACACGCACCGTCACTTATAAATCAGCCCACTCGCTACGCTTGATCTCCATCCATGGTTAGTAATACTGTATATGTATACAGTTTATTGGGAGGGCGATCATGCCACGCACAGCAGACATAAAGACCGCCTTTATTGCGGCCATACAACTAAACCCTAAGGGCTACCAATACCTTCGGACCGAGAGCTTCATAGAGAAGCTGCGTGCCTACAACTGGCACTTTACCCGGTCAGATGCCAATGCATGGATAGAACGTTACCAGCAAGACTTTGTGGATAAGACAACAGACCACAGCGATAACCGATACTGGATACTGCGTAACATGGGGAGGGTACAATAATGGGTTTTCCTTCACCGGCATCGGATTACGTTGAGCAACAACTCTCACCTGTTGTGCTGTGTAACATTGGAGCGGATAGCAGAGTGCTTGAGACAGATATTGGCTTTGCGGTTATCGAGCCATGCGTGAAAACCTGCGAAGGGGATGTCCTTCTGATTCTGAGCGATGGACGCACGCAGTTTGCCAAGCTGATGGGCCAGGCGCTAATTACAGATGATGGCGAGTCAATAGAAGGGGCTGCGCTTGCAGAAGTGGAGGTGTTGGGAGTTGCGACGTTCTTCATCAACCGCGTTAAAGATGATGATTGTCCGGCAATTTAATAAACGTTTCACCACCATTTCACCATAGTTTCACCACGCTTCCTTTCTCGCATAAAAAAACCAGCCATAAGCGGCTGGTTTTAAATGTGTTTTTGGTCGGCACGAGAGGATTTGAACCTCCGACCCCCGACACCCCATGACGGGCACACTAAAAAACAGGGTATCTCGTATAGCTATTTCTCACTAAAAAGCCTTCCCCAAAATAAAATCTAAGTGGATGATAAACATGATGAAAATTGAGCATTAAAACGCAAATAAATCAGCCAGTAAAATGTATTTAACTGACTGATTTTAATGATTTAATTTGAAGTTGATGTGCTTTGCTTGTGGAACGCACCCGCGCTGGGTTAGCCGCAGCTCGTGAGAAAGGGCGAATTGGAGGCAGGCGACCAAAGCTTACTCCAGAGCAATGGGCGCAGGCGGGGCGTTTGATCGCAAACGGAGTAGACAGAAAGCAAGTAGCGATTATTTACGACGTTGCGGTGTGCACCTTGTATAAGAAATTTCCGGCGCGGTAGGGGCAGAGGAAAAAATATTGAACATTTAATACAATTTTCGTAATAAAGTATTGAAAGAATGTAATAAAGTTGTTGAAATTTTGGTGAGCGGTTGGGTTGAGCATTGGGGGTATTCATGGCAAAAACAGATTCTATTACACCAGAAGAGTTCAGGGCTATTCACGTTGAATTGTCTAAAATCTCATCAACTTGGGCAGACTTATGGTTAACATTGTTTTCTCTCCGTGCTGAAGGCAGCAGGGTGATTACTATTAGATATTCCGATATCGAAGATGACATGCTGCACTTGGCTGGAACTCCAAAATTTGAGCCACGAACAATTAGATTAAATTTATTGCTTTCTAAGTTAATTGCGTGCAGAAAGGATTGCAATTCTTCTGATATTTATGTTTTCCAGAGTAGATCAAATCGAGTTAAAGGATTAGCTAGGCCTGTGACTGTAATAGCAATGAATAATGCCTTAAAACAAGCATCCAAATATGTAACAAGGAAAAACATCACCATGAAAAGTGCTTTAAGGGTAATCGTAAGGAACTAGTTGGACGGGGGTTCATACACAACATACCCACCTGTGTATGGAAGATTAGGACGATGGTCTATGATCACGTCCTTTATCAAGTCATTATTCTCCCTGATGATTGTCGATTTACTACTCGATTGGATATAAAATATGTACTTGCATAAATCTTGGGAGGGATTTTAAGTAAGTGAAATGAGAACCTGATCAGAATAAATCAAACCGAGCATTGAGTAGAGTAAATAATAAAGCAGCGCATGCAAGATTTAAGAGTATAACAAAACGGGCGGAAACATTCACTGAACAAATCTCCTGATCATGTATTAGACAAAGAATGACTGTAATGTAAAACCATCTTACACACACCTACTAAAAAAGACAGATGAACCAAGGTGGCATCCGATGAGATAGTGACCTGCTCCCCGTTGATTAGTACACCCCGATGTTAGTAATGTCTTCATAAGCCACATGAGGACATCCCCATGAAGAAGCGTTTTTCCGACGAACAGATCATCAGTATTCTCCGCGAAGCCGAAGC